>Ga0126381_100002466_pt1 | contig 19967 bp, 15 predicted proteins | sample PanSoiMetPlot_28_FD_96465 | JGI IMG/M metagenome (GOLD analysis project Ga0126381, IMG submission 96465) | Tropical forest soil microbial communities from Panama - MetaG Plot_28 | ecosystem: Environmental > Terrestrial > Soil > Tropical forest > Bulk soil | place: Panama | collected 2016-02-17
GGAGCGTGGTCGCAGGTTATGGCAAGGCGTTTGGGATGAAGGTGTTGGTGTGGGCTCGCCAAGCGTCCATGCTTCGCGCCCGCGCCGATGGCTATCTGGCGGCCAGCAGCAAAGCAGAGTTTTTTGAACAATGCGACGTTCTATCGTTGCACTTGCGTTTGGTGGATGCGACGCGCGGCATCGTTACTCACGAGGATCTGACGCGTATGAAGCCAACCGCGCTTCTAGTAAACACTAGCCGCGCTGGTCTCATTGAACCGGCCGCGCTGGTGGGCGCGCTGCGTGTGGGGCGCCCAGCAATGGCGGCGGTCGATGTCTACGAATCTGAACCCGTCCTTGATCCGGCGTATCCGTTGTTGACGATGGAAAATGCCGTCTGTACGCCGCATATCGGGTATGTGTCCCGGGACGAGTACGAGATCCAGTTCGCGGACATTTTCGATCAGATCCTCACTTACGCCGAAGGCACGCCCACACATGTTGTGAATCCGGAAGTTCTTGAGAGTGCAGCGCTGCGGACAGGATAACTGGGCAGATTCAGAAGCGAAGATGGATATCGCTCGGCTGCGATTCCTGCAAAATCTGGCGCTGCAGTTCCTCGTATGAATGCGGCCTCTTTGCCCTAAGCAAGTCCATGCCGACCGACGCGATGCGGATGACGGAACGGCCTTCGACAGAACGTACTTCGACCAAGCGGCGGTCGCTCGCATCTTCCCAAACCGGAAGCTTGGGGCAAGAGGTGCGCCAGGCATCCATTGTTTCTTGGTAGGTGCGTTCTTTTCTTCCCACCCATTCCAATAGATCGAGGATCAGGTTATCGACGGTATCGGTCACAGTTGAGCTTCTTCGCTCACTCGATACCATGATACCAGCGGGGTATCGATCGAGTGCAGCCAAGACATCATGCCCGGCATCATTTGGGACCTAGCCGCGCCAACGGAAACAGTTCTCTATCCCATCGGTCACTTGGTTGCGATCGCTTGCGACAAGCGGATATCACCTTTGAGTTCGATTTGTTCTGACGAAGTACCAACCAACACACCATACTTTCCGGCGTGTGCGCGCCATTGTTGTGCCTGAACGTCGTAGTAAGAAAATGAACGCGAAGTTAGAGGAATGGACATTTGTCGAGTTTCCCCAGGCTTTAGAAAAAGCTTTCGAAATCCCTTCAGCTCCCTTGGCGGGCGAGGAACGCTTGCCTGCGGGTCACTGACGTAAAGCTCGGCCACAGCGGCGCCGGAGACCTTGCCTGTGTTCGTGACCTCGAACGAGACCTGATAGTTTGAAATCGAGCCTGGTAACGCTTTGACGCTCAGGTTCGAATACTTGAAGGTGGTGTAGGAAAGACCAAATCCAAATGGAAACTGCGGCTTGACGTGGTTTTGTTCGTAGCCGCGGTACCCGACGAAAACCCCTTCTTTATATACGATTCTGTTTGTCCCGGGCTCGGGGTAGTAGCTGTCGTGCACGGGATTGTCTTCCCATTGGTGCTCAAAGGTCGCGGGCAAATGGCCTGATGGGTTCGTTGCCCCGAAAAGAATCTCAGCCAGGGCCGTCCCTCCTTCCTGGCCCGGATACCACGCTTCAATCATTCCGGGCACTTGATCAATCCAGGGGCGCATGTCGATCCCGCCGCCCGACGTCACAACCACGATGGTGTTCTTGTTGAGAGCAGCGATTTGTTGAATAAGCTCGTCCTGCCCCGGCGGTAGGTCAAACGTGCGATCCCAGTCTTCGGATTCACTCTCGGGATTGAATCCGACCGCAACCACTACGGCATCGGCGCTCGCCGCAAGCTTCTTTGCAACATCGCTCACCCAAGCTCCCTGAGCCATGATTCCAAACCGGATGCGAGGCGCTCCAAAACCCGCAGCTACGTGGTATTCGAGAACAATCTTGTGGGGAGTGGCTGTCAGGGTGATGCTGAAATGGTCAAGCAACGCTTTCTGAATATCCCAGGCATCGCGCACGAGCTTGTCATCCAAGAAAAGTCGATATCCGGTGGCGTCGTAGCCGCCCAGTTGAATGAAAAAGTCATAAGTCCCCCCTTTCGGTGGGGTGTAGAAACCGGTCCAGCGAATGGAAGTTGGGCGTGTCCGAATGAGAGTGCTGAAATCATTCTCTCCCACCGCGAGAGCATTCAAGTCCAAGGCCCTGCCCGTGTTGATATGCTGATCGACTCTGGTCGAGCCCGGCGGACCTGAAAGATCGGCGTTATCGAAGACCTCAACGTTCAAACCCGGTCGGCCGTTCGCTTCGGTGCTGGAGAAATTGGTTCCGTTGGCGATAACCCCCAGCGGAGGCAAGCCTGCATCATAGGTAACCTCCACTGCACCTTGCAGGTAATCACTGATTCCGGTCAGAAAACTTACCGCCTGAAAAGGAATCGCTTGCGCGCTACCTCCGCCGGTTGGAACTGCAGGGTACGCATCCGGCCCGATAAGGGCGATCCTCTTGATGGTTTTCTTGTTTAGAGGAAGGATGCCGCCTTCATTCTTTAGCAGCACCATGCCTTCACGCGCTGCTTGCAGGGCAACCTTTCTCCCTTCCTGGTTGTAGCGCGGGATGGTCAGATCCCGCGGTTCTTGATCAAGGCCACCGAACTCGATTTCCGCGCGCAAGATTCGCCGCACTTTGTCATCCAGATCGGCGCTTGATATTTTTTGTTGTTTCATCGCGGGAAGCAGGGTGTCTCGGTTGAAGAATTGGCCAAAGGGCATTTCCAAATCAAGGCCGCCGTTGAACGCAGCCAAAGTGTCATGGGTTGCTGACCAGTCAGACATCACGATGCCTTGAAACCCCCACTCCTTTTTGACCACGTCGTTGTTCAGGTATCCGTTCTGAGTCATGTAAGCGCCGTTGGTCAGATTGTAGGCGTCCATGATTGCGCCCACGTGCCCCTCTTTTACCGCCGCTTCGAAAGCCGGAAGATAGATTTCGCGCATTGCGCGCTCATCAACTACTGAGTTGCTGGTGCTGCGCGCAAACTCAGAATTGTTTCCCATGAAATGCTTTATGGTTGCGCTGACGCCCTGTTCTTGCACCCCTTTTATGTAACCGAGCGCAATCCGCGACGCCAGAAAAGGGTCTTCGCCGAAATATTCGAAGTTGCGGCCATTCAGCGGGGAGCGATAGATGTTGACTCCGGGACCCAGCAAAAAGTATTTGCCCTTCGAGCGGGCGTCTCTGCCGATTTGTGTACCAACTTGCTCAGCCAATTGCGGGTTCCAGGTTGCCGCAAGTGAAATGCCTCCGGCCATGACGGTTGCCGGTCCGTCATTGCGTACACCCAGTGGCCCATCGGCGGTGCCTAACGAAGGCAATCCGACATGAGGAATGTCGCGGACGTCGAAGAAGTTTATACCGCTGAGCAGGTCGATCTTTTCTTCGGTCGTCATTTTGCTGAGAAGGGAATCGACGCGACGATCGATTTCGGCCCGAGGGAGAGGTGCGGATCGAGTTGCAGCCGAAGTCGAAAGGAATAAGAAAAGGAATTGGCAAAGAATTACTAGCAGCGACATCCTTAGGCAAAAGTGCCCCCGGTTCATGGGTCCCCCGTTTTTCTTATGCGGCGCCTACGGCACGGCATTCTTCGCCGTCACGGTCTCTCCCACCTTCATGGGAGGCCTCCGCCGGCCTGTGCCTTCGGCTTGTGCCCTTCCGCATCCAGGAATTCGTAACGCGCACGGACCCGATCGGCGGAGGCGTGACTGCTGGTGCCGGTCAGGTGCATGACTTGGTATCCATCCTCACCGTCGCACTTTGGCCATTTCGGCAAATCATCTCCATTCGGATCGCCGGTCTTGATGAAGTTTGTCCAGTAGGACGCCATGGTCTCCGAGACCTTGAAATCGTCTTCTGTCCACAGGACGCCCTCTTGCGACTTCAGCGTTTCGAAGACGTACTCGATTTCGCCGGCGTGTTTCGAGCCCACTTCACTGGCCGGAATCGGGCCAAGCATTGCCCCTGGCTTGGTCTTCGGGACTTGCTCGAAGTGGTATTGGTAAAGTGGCCCTTCTCCCGTCTTTCTTTGCATGTCGGCCCACTTCCAGGTTGCGAAGGCGATGAAGTCATCGCTTGCGAGAGCTTCTGCTGACTGGATTGCTTCCTGATCGTTTGCAGCCGGATACAATTTCAAAAACTGATCAGCGTCTTCGCCGAAACGGGTGTGCGCCTGCTCCGAAAAGCTTTTTACCGTGGGTTTCTGCGGGTTGAAAAGAATGAACATCTTGCCTTCGTCGGCATTCCACCCAGCCAGCAGCGGAACATGACTTTGCTTGCCCTGGGCATAGACCGTTTCGACGTCGCTGGTCAGGTAATACCCGTCGATGTCCGGTCCGAATCCGAATCCGCGATTCTGTTTGGCCGCTGCTTGCAGGAGTTCATCGGCTGGCTTTCCGCGCATCTTTGCTAGGGAGTCGGCGCCAATGGATTTGGAGAAGTCCGCGCCCTGCTTCTCCGCTTCGGGGAGAGTCTTGACCTGAATACCGGTATTTACGCCCTCCGCAAAGAAGGCACCGCTCTCACCCAGGGCGCGTTGGAACAGATCTTTTGACAGGGAAGACGCCATTAATGCACTGACCGAAAGTGATCCGGCCGACTCGCCTCCAATGGTGATTTGGTTGGGATCTCCTCCGAATGCAGAGATGTTCTTGACCACCCACTTTAAGGCCGCGACCTGATCCAGCAATCCATAGTTCCCCGAGGCACGATGCGGAGATTCTTTCGTGAGTTCCGGGTGCGCAAAGAAGCCAAACACGCCGAGGCGATAATTTGGCTCCACCACAAGGATTCCTTTTTTAGCAAGATTCTCTCCGTCGTAGCGCGGCTCGGAATTCGCGCCAGCGACGAATCCTCCACCGTAGAACCACACAAATACCGGCAATTTCTTGCTTCTGGGCTTCGCGGGCAGCCAGATATTCAGGTTGAGGCAGTCTTCACTGGGCTGCGCGTCGCGAAAATAAATGTCGCCGAAGACATTCGTCTGCAAGCAAGCGGAAGCAAACTTGTCCGCCTTGCGCACGCCGGTCCAAGCCGCTGCCCGCTGCGGCTCCTTCCATCGCAAGTCACCTACCGGAGGAGCGGCGAAGGGAACTCCCTTGAACACGCGCACCGACCCGTCGGCGTTAGTAGTACCCCGTAGAAGCCCTTCCTCAACTTTCACCTGGTCTGGAGTCGGTGTGGTTGATTGCGCAATTCCGCAAACACAAAACATCAGGGCGGTCGCACACAACAAAAGCAGGGTCCGCATTCCCACTCCTTCGCTAACGGTTGATATTGCAGGGTCGCTATTCTGCCGCAAACTCGGCTTTGTCGCGCGAACGCAGGGTTGCTGGCAGTCAGCAACTATAGGAAGAGAAGCAGTGATTTGTACAATAGAATGATGCAATCATCATGATCGAGTTTTCAGAATATATGCCGAAGGTCGAGTGGGCTGGGCTTAACGCGTCGGCGTGGCGATCCTGGTCAGTATTTTCACCATCGCGGTTGCGGCAGGCGCCAGGCAGCGGTCGCTTTTCTGCAGCAGTTCAATTCTTCGGCTCAAGATGGGCTTGCGAATCTGGATACAACTAATTCCATTCGAAGAGAAGAGATCGGACGCAGATTCTGGCAAGATGGCGATGCCCAGCCCGGCCGACACCATAGCCAGCGCGGTTGACATGTAGTTGGTTTCAAATGCGGGAACCGTCGACAATTTTTCCTTTTTCAGCGAGTGCTCGATGACCTCTCGCACGCTGCTGTCCTTGCCGGTGAGAATCAACGGGTATTTCAGAAGCTCTCTCAGGTTGAGGGATTCTTGTCGCACCAATAAATGGCTGGTGGGTACGAAGGCAGCGAGCCGGTCCGTCAATAGAGGCGTGGCTTTCAATTCCCGGTCGGGTCTCGCTCGTATCCCGATTCCAAAATCTACCTGGTCCTTCTTCACGGCTTCGATTACCTTCGCAGAGACGAGATCCATCATCTGGACGATGATTCCGGGATGTTGCTTGGTGAACTCTTGCAGCGCCGCCGGTAACAGGCCGGCGGCGACGGAGGGCAATGCCGCGATCGAAACCCTGCCGTGGCGCAGGCCCGCAAGGTCGCGGGTGTGGCTGATGAGGGCCTCGGTATCGATCAGAATACGCTCGAGTGGAACCAAGACATCCTTTCCAGCTTGGGTTAGCGAGACACCCCGCCGGCTGCGATCGAAGAGCACGACGCCAAGCGCATCTTCTAATTGTTTGATTTGCACCGTCAGGGCCGATTGAGATACATGCAGTTCGTTCGCCGCTCTGGTAAAGTTGCAAAGCCGCGCGACCGTCAGAAAGGCCCGGATATGGCGCATCTCTCCTATCATTTGATTTTCCGATCATACATTAGTGTTTATTGAACTGTACAAGGGATTCGCGAGTTTCTATACTCGCCTGCCGTTGGGGTCGAACCGTGCACTATGGGAAATATGACGACAGTGCAAATTGGCGCCGGCGCAGGATACTCAGGAGACAGAATCGATCCCGCGGTTGAATTAGCGCGCAGGGCAGATATCTCTTATTTAGTGTTTGAGTGTCTCGCCGAGCGTACCATCGCCCTCGCGCAACTTAGTAGGAAGAATAATCTGTCTCCCGGCTATGACCCCCTGCTTGACGAACGCATGAAAGCAGTTCTTCCGATTTGCCATCAGAAGAAAATTAAGATCATCAGCAATATGGGCGCGGCGAATCCCATGGCAGCGGCAGCGCAAACCGTAGCGATCGCACGTCAGCTCGGGCTCAATGGAATTCGCGTCGCCGGTGTGGTTGGAGATGATGTTCTGGGTGTGATTGAGAAGTTTCCTCTCGAAGACAACGGTAGTGCACTCTCCATCCCCCCAGAACAAATCATCTCGGCGAACGCTTATGTTGGAGCTGAACCGATTGTCGAAGCGCTGGCTGGAGGCGCGGACGTGGTCATTACCGGGAGAACCGCCGACCCATCGTTATTTCTGGCACCCTTGATCCACGAGTTTCGATGGTTGAGCAATGATTGTAAAACGCTGGGACAAGGAACCCTGATTGGCCATCTCCTGGAATGCGCGGGCCAACTTACGGGCGGCTACTTTGCTGACCCCGGATATAAAGATGTCCCCAACTTGGCCAATCTGGGATTTCCATACGCTGAAGTCTCAGAGCATGGCGGAGCGGTGATCACAAAAATCGAAGGAACCGGTGGCATGATCACGAAGGCCACCTGCAAAGAGCAGATCCTTTATGAGATTCAAGATCCAGCAGCGTACGTCACGCCGGATGTCGTCGCTGACTTTTCCGAAGTGGTCGTCGAAGAAGTGGGAAAGAATCGAGTATGTGTTTCGGGGGCCGGTGGCAGAACTCGGCCGGACACGTTGAAGGTTTCTGTTGCTTGCCGGAATGGTTATTTGGGAGAAGGGCAAATTTCCTACGCCGGGCCGGGTGCACTGGCCCGAGCTAGGCTAGCGCGAGACATTCTTTCCGAGAGGCTGAATCACCACGTTTTGTCTGAACTCCGCTTTGATTTGATCGGTCTGAATTCCATCCACGGCGAAAAGCTCTCTCCAATGAATGGTGAACCTTATGAAGTTCGCTTACGTGCCATTGCCCGGGCAGAAGACCGCTGCAGTGCTGACCGTGTTCCGCGTGAGGTGGAGGCTCTCTACACCAACGGACCTGCAGGCGGCGGCGGGGTGGCCAGTTCGACGAGGGAAAATATTGCCATCTACGCCGCTCTTATTCCGCGCGACTTGGTCCATTGTCAAATTCATTGTGAGGTCTCATAAAATGTTGCTTCGGGACATCGCACATTCTCGTACGGGGGATAAAGGGAACCTCTTAACCATCTCCTTGATTGCTTATCACGAGGAAGATTATCCGCTTCTCGAAACAGAAGTGACGGCAGAACGGGTGAGTTCTCAATTTAGTGATTTCATTGACCGGCCGGTCATCCGATACTGCGTGCCCAGATTTGCCGCCTTGAATTTTGTTCTCCACCGTCCATCCAGCGAGAGTGTGACTCGCTCTCTAGCGCTGGATGCTCACGGCAAATGCTTGGGATACGCGTTGCTCAACCTTGAAATCTAGTGCCAGACAAGGCCTCAGTTTCAGGCCGAGCACGTAGGCAGTTTGCTCGGTCCGGCGCAACTACCTAGGACCCGTTCTCGAGGCCGGCCGAAGACGGAGGCGAGCCTGAATCACTGTTGCCCATCTGTGGCGCACGTCGCAAGGAACCCGTCTTCCTTTCCGGAATTGGTCACATAGCTGCCCACGATCTGGTCCCTGAGGTTCGCCCCGAATATCATAGTCGACAGGCCACCCTTAGGATCGTCTGCAGTGTGAAAATGACCATCAATCAGTACAAAGCCATGTACTCTGCCGCTGCCGTTGTCGTAGTCGCCAACGATCCAGTTCCGGTTGCTGATTCCCAGAACCACAGTCTCTAAAGCGCCGGGAAAATCGATAGGTTCGTAGTGCCCGCGCGAAAATACGAATCCGTGCTCCGCACCCGAAGAGTCGCTATAGGTACCCACAATGGTTCCTTCACGAGTAATCCCGTAAGCCGTGGTGCTCGATGAGTGCGGGAATTCGACTCTTAAGAATGATCCATCCCGAAATAAGAACCCAAACTGGTTACCCTGACCATCGGTATATCCTCCCACCATTTGGCCGATCTCATTAATGCCAAAAACCTGAGTGCTGGCGGAGTGAGGAAAATTGACGGTCATGAACTTGCCATTCTCGTATCTGAAGCCTCGAAAGGTTAAACCGTCCTGGAAATAACCAACGATGATACCTCGATCACTCACTCCAGTGGCCCACGTGTCGGATGAATGAGGATGGGAAATGCCAACGAACTGTCCCTGGAAAAAGTAGAACCCGTGTACTCCGGAACCGCTTGGTGGAAAATAGTTCCCGACGGCCTCGCCGCGATTGCTGATGCCATCGATTCCTAGAGTGACCCCACTGGGAAATTGAAGATCCTTGAAGTCACATCGGAGTTGAGCTGCAGAACTTACAACCAAAGCGACAACCGTACAGGCAATGAGTGACATTGTTCTCATAGAAACCTCATGGTCTGCGACGACGGACGCTGCACTGGAACGGGCTTCCCACGATAGCAACGAACGTCATCCGAATTTCTTTTGAGGAACATACAAGTGCTCCCGCTTTATATTGAAGGGCTGTCTCAGTATCTGGAATACTCCCTCCTTCTCAAACAAGCGACTGCGGCGCGATCAGACTTGTTGAGTTCCCGGTGTGGTGCTTCACAACTTTGCCGAGTTGATCGAGTAAGCTCATCAGAGACTCGGCTTGTTGTCGTCTGTCGCGAGTTGTCACCATTGTTCGCGACCATACCCGGTTCTAGGAACTGTTAAAAAGTACAGACGACTTCATCCATCAGGAAGAACTGCGAATTGGCGTTGTTCACGTCCTGGAGCAACGAGTCAGTGAAAGGGCGGCATCACCGATTGAGGCTGCTATCGTGCTAGGTGCATCCATGCAATACGAGGTTGCGGAAGTCGTTGATCCTCAGCCTTTGCGATCAGTGCGTGCTCGACAGGCTACGATAAATGTAAAAAATATTGGCTGAGCGGCCTTCGCCGTACCATCACGGCAACCGGCGGCAGCGTGCTCGAATCGGATGGGTTGGGGCAGGTGGGATGATCAAACCCGCACCTAGGAGTTTTTCTCTTTATGCTCCGAAGCATCAACTGAATCGCGTCATGATAGCGCGAATGAGGGCCGCGAACTGGGTAATGTCCCCTGGAATGACATCTATAATTCCCCTGGCTGAAGCTCACGCCCCAGTACGGCTTGCGTCCATTGTGCTTGCGTCCATTGTGCTTGCTCCCGCTCTCGCAACACCCAATGCGCGCCTCGTAAAGCTTGCGATAGGAAGACCTATCAGGAACATGTGGACGACAATGCTGAGAGCAACCCAGAGGGCTCCCCTCGAGCCGCCGCCTCGTGCCGCCGAGAGTGGAACAACCACGTAGTTCATGATGACGTAGAGCAGGAGCCCATACCCGGGTCCATAGAGCAGCGGTCGAAGTCGAAGCGCCGTCCACCGCTGTGCGGCGACGAAAAAGGTAAATGACATCGAGGTCGCAATGAAGTAATGGAGGAAGAGGCCCAGTGCCGCTGTAGCCGCACCACCCTGGTACGCGGCCGGACCGAGTAATCCTTTGGCGACCGACTGGAAGATGCGCTCCGGTGTTGCACCCGCCTTCAGCGCCCAAAAGACGCACGCGTAGGTGATGTCGAGCGTTCCTGCTACGAGTCCGCCGGCGAGTGCGAGCATCCACCCGCGTGCCCGATTCCGAGCGTGATTCTTGGCCACACCCAACAAACTACAGATCTCGACGGACTGGCGCAATAGCGAACACCTGACCCTTGGGTACAGCAACTACAAACCATAATCATTGCTTAGCTTCACTGCCTGGTTGAGGGCGTTCTCGATTGGCGAAATATCCCGACTACACGGACGGGCCCCCACATCCCCGCTCATCGTCGGTATGAGGTACCCCCTTAGCGAAGTCAAGCAGGCCAGTGGGGCTAACCACAAATGGAAAAGCCGCCCACTTAACGGCGGCTCTTTGTGCCGGCATGTATTTAGCAAACCCTCCGGACGCTCTAGGCGTCCGGGCGATTCTTGGTTCTTCCGACCTATGGCTCGCGATGAGCGATCAGACTGCGGCTGCCTGATGGTTTACTGCTGATGATCTCTTGCTCCAGTTTGCCCGGGCGCACATTGACTTGCAATCCGCCTCCTACAATCGCTCGCAGAACCCAATGGCTCCCATATCGTTCGAAACGGACACGCACGTCTCCAGTGTCCGGGGTGTAGCCGGCGTCCGTGAGAAACAGTCGGGAAACGGACTGGCGTGAGTGGAGCATCGCGAGCCCACTGTTCGGGTTTATATCCAACTTGTAGAGGCCGGCTGCCCAGGTTTTTCCCGCGGCTGCGAACGAGAAGGGCACGTTCACTTGGACTTTGTTGATTGTCTGCGCTGATGCCGAGATGGCCGCCAGCAGCGCCAGGCCGATCAGAGATCTAATTCGTTTTGTCATAACTTCCTCCTAGTCAGGCAAACGGCGGGGACCCTCCCCAGCCGCCCTTTTTTGTCCCTCACTTACTTAGGCGCGAATCGGCGATAAAACCTGTAAGGTCCACAAACAAAATTTTCGGCGGAGGCTACCGTGCTCATCCTGTTGTCTTCCGGATCGTGAAGGGGTCTTAATCGGAACCGCGGTTCTGATAAGCGTGATTTTAGTTTTGCCGGCCAAGAAAGAGCCAAATGCCGCGACAGGGCCGCCCCGGGGCCAATGCCAGTCCGACCACGGCTTTAATGATCCTTTAACCGTAGTGTCGATCTCCTGTCAAAATAATTTGCCCATCGCATTCGTGCTCATGAATTCGCCCTGTTAATGTTGCATTTTGCGGCGACTCGACGTATGGTTCAGCATTCCGCAGTGGAGTGTGTATGAGTCTCTGCGCGTCTGGAGACTGGCGTGAAGCTCGAGCTGCGCCGAGAATGGTAACGGATGGCACATGGAGCAAGGCTGGCACCACTATCCCGTATACGTACAACGGTAAGTTCCCTATACGCGGTCAGCCCAAAACCGCGTCGCAAGCGGCCTTCGACGCTCACCTACGATGTAGATGAAGTGCCTCCCTTGCCGCTTTCTCTGCTGTTGGCTTGCCAGCACGTTCTTGCCATGTCACTGGGGTGGATTTACGTGATTGTGGCCATTGACGCGATGGGTGGCAACCGAGCAGCCGCGCAAAGCTTGCTGCGACTGTCAATGATTGCCTCGGGGCTGGCAACGATCCTGCAGGCGCGGGGCGGGTTTTTCGGTTCGGGCTATCTTTGTCCGGCTTCATGCAGCCTGACCTATCTTGCCCCCACGATCCTCGCAGGGAAAATGGGCGGATTCCCCCTCATATTCGGGATGACCGCAATCAACGGTGTTTTTACCGCCGTACTCTCGCGCTTCCTGCGCGGGCTGCGAATACTTTTTCCGCCCGACGTTACTGGCCTGATCGTTTCGATCGTTGGTATTCAACTCGCAGCTATTGGCTGCCCTAAGCTTCTGGGCAGGTCTTCCTCACATCCGGATGCCTCTCTGCAAGCGACCATTGTGGGTGTAGTGACATTGCTCGCGATGATGGCCCCCAGCATCTGGAGCAAAGGCAAGCTCAAGCTGTTTCCCATCGTCATTGGTCTGGCAGTCGGACACATCCTGGCGCTCGCGACCGGTATGCTCACCTGGTCGGATTTGCGCGCGCAATGGGTGGGGCCGCTTTTGAGCTTTCCTCAGCGAGTGCCTGTCGGCATTGCATTCCGTCCGTCGCTGCTGATTCCCTTTCTTGTAGTCGGCATTGCCGCCACGCTCAAAACAGTTGGCGACTTGACGCTCTGTCAAAAAATGAACGATGGGGAATGGAAGCGCACTGATATGAAATCTGTAAGTGGTGGCGTGATGGCCAATTCTCTGGGAACCGTGCTCTCAGGGCTGATGGGGGGAGTTGCCCAGAATAACGCGTCATCTTGTCTGGGACTGGAGCTAGCCACGGGTGTGACCAGTCGCAGCATTGCCTTACCGGCCGGCTTGCTCGTGGTCACGCTCGCATTTCTGCCCGGAGTCGCAGCTACGTTTTCGGTAATCCCAAGTCCCATCATGGGCGCACTGCTGATCTATTCCACCTGTTACTTAATGCTGGGAGGGTTGCAGGTAATGACCGCACGCATGCTGGATGCGCGTCGAATTTTTGCCATAGGTCTCGCCCTGGTATTCGGCTTAAGCGTGGAGATCGCGCCCGAGCTCTATCGTAACGTGCCAGAGTTGATTCGTCCTGTCTTCGCATCATCAACAGCACTGGCCACAGTCATTGCTGTAGTCCTAAGTCTCCTGTTTCGCATCGGGCTAACGAAGCATAGCAAAATTGAGTTGGTACCGGGCTCAAACAATCTCGATGAGATAAGCCGATTCATGGATCAGCAAGGCGCGGCTTGGGGTATGCGCCGCGAAGTGATCTCCCGCGCAACGGACGCCATCTACGAGTTCGTGACTAACTGTGGGAACCTCAACTTACGCTCACCAGTTATGCGCATAGTTGCTATATTTGACGAATTCCACCTGGATATTGAGATTGACTACGATGGTGCTCCAATAGAATTGACGCACAGGGTGCCAACGTTGGAAGAACTGGCGAACGGAATCGGAGTAACCATGTTGTCCCATCAGATTATTCGCGAGTCAGCCGACCAGGTGCGAGTCAAACAACGTGACGATCGTTCCGTCTTGTGCTTGCATTTTGAGCACTGAGGCAAAGCCACTACCACCACTTCGAGTGATTTTCAGTGAGTGGAAGAATTGTGCCTGTGCCGGCTGGAAGAGGACCCCTCCGATGCCTCTATCAGATTAGGTGGCCTATCACTTCCCCCTCGGCTTAGCCATGCCTAGCGGCGCCTGGGTGCACGACGATCAGATGTCTGATTCTGTTGTAGGCCGACTGCGGGATGACATTCTTCTTTACCAGCTCGAGGGTGGTGCGATACGGCCGATTGGAAATGATCTTTTGTGCATAGGTTGGACCAATGCCGGGGAGAGCGTCGAGTTGTGCTTTGCTGGCGGTGTTAATGTCGAGTTGTTCGGCAGCTCTACTAGCTCTACCCTTAGCGGTGTCAGGGGCTTGTGAACTCGAACTCTGAGCCTGGGCGAGGACTCGCGGGCAAGCAATCGCCAGTGCCAGCAACGTGGCGATCATGAAACCGTACGCTTTGCGCATATGTTAGGTCCTCCTTTGCAGACCCTTTTCCCTCACCGTTGGAAGGCCACTCTGCGGATTTGGTTAGCCATCCCCCTGTCTTCTTTGCGTCCCGCAGCTGCCGCCAAAGCCGGGATTGAAAGGTCACCTGAGGTTCAGTTGTCATTTTCTAGGCCTGCTGCGGGTCGGATCACGCATTCTGAGTTCAGCTCCAGAACCTGCACAATCCCAGTGCCGGTACCCACTACCTCGGAGGTCGTCTGACAGAAGGCAGAACTGGCGCCAGGCAGGGAGCCTCCCCGACACTGCGGCTTCATTCACTGATGACGTGGTCGGCCCATTCCACTAGGGAAACGTAGATAGGAACAGTGCCCCATTGCGCGTTCCAACTGCTCAAGTCCGCCTCCGTGACCCCACGGGCCCGGGAACAGGCTCCTCAAGAAAATACCGGGATGCTTTTGGCTACAACCTTCGCCATGGTCTCGCTGAGGGGAGGCCATCCGATGGGTTTGATCATATCTACGGTCGCTTTCCTCATTAGGTACGTAGCGTCGTGCGTGAGGAATATCTGCACGTCATGCCCGGCGTCAGCCAGTGCGAGCCCGTGGGAAAAGACAAAGGATGCGCGGGTCGGCTCATCGGTTCCCCAAGAACTCCTCATCAAAATGTGCAGCTTCTTCTTGGGTGCCTGAGGTTGCTGGGTCTGCGCGTCGTTGCTGGAGGCGGCAATGGCCCCAGCGGTGAGCGAGCCAGCAGCCAATTGCGTCGACTTTTCTAGAAAGCTTCGGCGGGTTGCCATACCCGACCTCCCTGCAATTGGCACGACTCTACACGAGCCGGGAGCTGATTACAAACTGTCGGGTCTCGCATAACTAGACTTACACGGGAAGGAATTCCGCTTGGTTCCCTGAACGTGATGACCAGTGGCTCGAGGACGTGCTAATTACGATTTCACTTTCGAAATTACCCCTGCCTGGTTGGCGGTGGTCAAGGACTTAAGAAACCGAGCTGGGACCTTGTTTGATGGCGTATCCAACGCGTCGCAACACTTCAGCAATCTTTGTCAACGTGGAAGAATCATCGATCGTGGCCGGTATTTTGTACTCCTGGCCATCGGCAATCTTCTGCATCGTGCCACGCAGGACCTTTCCCGACCTCGTTTTGGGCAGAGCCGGCACTACCAGCGCGGTCTTGAAGGCCGCTACCGGTCCGATGCGTTGTCGAACCATCTGTACAACCTCGGCAACAATTTCATCGTGATTGCGGTCAACACCTCGTTTGAGCACCAGGAATCCAACAGGGACTTGGCCTTTGAGTTCGTCGTTCACTCCGATCACCGCGCACTCCGCCACGTCTGCGTGCGATGCCAAAATCTCCTCCATGGCGCCTGTTGACAGACGATGCCCGGCCACGTTGATGATGTCGTCGGTTCGCGCCATGACGTACACATAGCCGTCCTCGTCCATGAATCCCGCGTCTGCGGTCGAGTAGTAGCTGGGAAACTGTGAAAGATACGAAGCCACGAAACGTTCCTCGGCGTTCCACAGGGTTGGGAATGCTCCTGGGGGGAGCGGCAACTTGATGACTAATGCGCCAATTTCGCCCCGCTTTGTCTCGCGATTTTCGAGATCGACTACACGCACGTCCCAGCCAGGAACAGGCTTGCTTGGCGACCCGGGCTTTACCTTCGATGGTTCAATGCCTAGACAATTAGCACAGATCGGCCATCCGGTTTCTGTCTGCCACCAGTGATCGATCACCGGGACCTCAAGATGATTTTCGGCCCAGTGCAACGTATCTGGGTCACATCGTTCGCCCGCCAAAAACAGAGCTTTGAAATTGGAAAGATCATACTTCTTGATCAATGCTCCGGCGGGATCCTCCCTCTTGATGGCCCGGAAAGCCGTCGGGGCAGTGAACATTACCTTTACTTTGTGCTCAGAAATGACACGCCAAAATGCTCCCGCGTCAGGTGTTCCGACTGGCTTGCCTTCGTAGAGTATGGTCGTATTGCCGTGGAAAAGCGGTCCGTACACGATGTAGGAATGGCCCACCACCCAACCGACATCGGAAGCTGCCCAGTACACATCACCTGGATCAACCGTATAGATGTTCTTCATCGTCCACTTTAAGGCCACGAGATGACCACCGTTATCACGAACCACTCCCTTCGGCTGCCCGGTGGTGCCCGAGGTGTAAAGAATGTAGAGAGGATCGGTCGCGGCCACTGGAACGCATTCGTGTGGTTTTGCCGCGTCCACGATGTCATTCCAATCGCAGTCACGGTTGGGCACGAGTTCCGCAGGCTGCATCTCGCGCTGAAAAATTACACAACTCTGAGGTTTGTTGCTGGCGATCCGCAGTGCTTCATCAAGCAAGGGTTTGTAGGAGATGATTCGGTTCGTTTCTACTCCGCACGAAGCCGAAACGACTACTTTCGGTTTCGCGTCGTCGATTCGTGTCGCTAGTTCATTGGCGGCAAAGCCGCCGAAAACCACTGAGTGGACTGCGCCTAGACGGGCACACGCAAGCATTGCCACAACCGCTTCGGGGATCATGGGCATATAAACGACCACACGATCGCCTTTACCCACACCCAAACCTGCGAGCGCTCCCGCGAAACCGGCAACCTTGTCGCGCAACTGGTGGTAAGTGAATGTCTTGATGGAGTTCGTAACAGGGCTATCGTAGATCAGCGCGGGTTGGTCACCATGACCCTCGTCAACGTGCAGGTCCAGTGCGTTATAACAGGTGTTCACCTCGCCGCCGACGAACCAACGGTAAAAAGGTGGACGGCTGTCATCTAATACCTTGTCCCACCGTTTGTACCAGTGGACTGCTTCTGCAGCTTCGCTCCAGAAACCAGCAGGTTCTCTTAATGACCAGCGATACGCGGTCTGCAGAGCTCCGGTTCCCATACCGTCCGCCGGAGAGGATTATATCGTTTCGTTCATGACCACGGGAATCCTGCGAGAATTGGCGCATTCTCGATCGGCACGGGGTTTTGTGCAACTTTCCTCCACGGCGCGCTTCTAGCATGCCGAGGCCTGCTACCCATAAGGCGGAGATGTACAGGAATAGACGGGACCGTCGGAAACGGAAAATGTCGCTGCACTGGAATCTTGTAGGATGGAACCATCCCGTCCGCGCAAGCCGATCACCTTGAAACCGGAAACACTTGTGAGATGGCGTAGCGGTCGGATGCCGCCGTTGCTTCAGAATCGTTGAACAGTATGAGATACTCGTCGCCGGACGAGTCTTGCCTCACGAAACCTCCAGAGAACGGCCAGTGCTCCCACAGCAAAGGCTGGTCGCCTCAACTAGCGTCAAGTCGAGATAGCATTCATTGATGGTCAGCGAAACACCATGAAGAGCGGTGGCATCGTCGGGGTATCGGATCACGGCGGTTGGGCGGTGCTGGTGACCGTGGCGCGCGATGGGACACTCCTCGACCGCCGCCGTGTGGACCTCGTTGACGAGGACCTACCGAAGCTTCCGCACCACAGCGAAGGCCAAGGGCTTCCACTCGACGAGGCCGTGGAGTTAGTAGAGCGCGTGCGCGTGTCGGCGGAGAGGCACGCCGTGCTTGCCTTGGAAGCCGTCTCGATAGCGGTGCCTCGTATCCTTGGTGTAGCACTTCGCAAGTGCCAACAGCTTCCACCCACAATTGCCGAGCGAATCAGGGACTACCGTGCACACAACCTTGCCGACTGGGTGATGTACCGCAAGGCTCTGGCCTGTGCAGCCGAGGCGCACGGCTGGCCGATCCACTGGTACGACGTGAAAAAAGTGTTGGCGGCAGCGAGTCAGGCGTTGCGTGTCGAGAACCTCGATGCTCATTTCCTCAAGGTGCGGCGGGCCATTGGGCCGCCATGGGACAAGGATCACAAGGTCGCAATGGCGGCTGCCATAGTCTCGGCGCAGGCGCATATGGAATAACTGGCCGGAGACAGCAAGGCAGCTTCAAAAGTGTGCCTTTCAGTTGTGACTCGAGAATTCGAGGAAGAGCGGGATGTTTTAGTCAAAACGGATCTTTTCCGCTGTGACCATGGAGTGCTTACGGAACTTAGCATCGTTATGGTCAGGATAGTCCGTGCGATAGTGAGCACCTCGGCTCTCCTCGCGCGTCACAGCGGAACGTGCAACCAGGAGACCATTCAGCTGTAGGTTCCTGGCCTCGAACTCGCGCCGGGTACGCGGATGCGCAAGTTGCCGGGCTAGATCCTCTAACTCGCGGATTGCCTGCTTCAGACCGCTTCCTGTGCGCACGATTCCCGCATGATTCCACATTAGGGCCTGAATTTGGGCGACGGCCGTCTCAACCGGTACTGGGACAGGACCGTTCGAGTACGCAGCCGCAGGCGGGGAATCGGAGGCTTTGCCGGGCTGGACCTTTAACTCATTTTGCATCTTGCGACCGGCGCGGGCCCCAAATACCAAACCTTCAAGCAGGGAATTGCTGGCCAAGCGATTTGCGCCATGCACACCGGTGCCGGCCGCTTCGCCCGCTGCGTACAGGCCCGGCAGGCTAGTTCGCCCTTCCAGATCCGTGCGTACTCCGCCCATGGCGTAATGTGCCGCTGGACGCACGGGAATAAGCTCGCTGGTGATGTCGATGTTGTGCTGCATGCAGGTGGCGTAAATACGCGGGAAGCGGCGCTTAATGTGCGCCGAATCCAGATCCGTCAAATCCAGGTATACGACTGGATCTTTCGCTCGCGAGCGATCGAGTTCGTGCATGATTGCGCGTGCGACTACGTCTCGGGGTGCGAGCTCGCCCATGGGGTGGTACTTGGGCATGAATCGAGTTAACTCCAGATTACGGAGGTGCGCGCCTTCTCCGCGCAATGCTTCCGAGAGCAGGAACCGCGGGGCCTTCTTCAGATATAGCGCGGTGGGATGGAACTGAATAAACTCCAAGTCGGTGACCTCGGCGCCGGCACGATAGGCCATTGCCACTCCATCCCCCGTCGCTACCGCAGGATTGGTTGTGTTCTGGTAGAGCTGTCCCATGCCGCCGGTGGCAAGCAGCACGGCGGAGGCTCGGATGGAGTGCGGTTGGCCATTTCCCTCCAGAACCCGAATGGCGGAAACCCGCCCCTCGCGAAGTTCAAGGTCGGTCGAAAACTCAAACTCGCGCACGCAAATGTGCGGTAGCGTCTTTGCTTTGGCGTAGAGCGCGCGCAGAATTTCGCGCCCAGTGGAATCGCCCCCCGCATGCAGAATGCGATTGCGGCTGTGGGCGCCCTCGCGGCCGAATGTCAGTTTCGTGCCTTCGCGATCGAACTGCGTACCCCACGCGATCAGCTCTTCAATGCGCTCGGGAGCTTCCTCCACCAGGACCTGGGCGGCTTGCGGATTGCACAGCCCGTCGCCGGCATTGAGCGTGTCCTGCAAATGCAGGCTGATCTCGTCTTCGTCGCTCAGCGCTGCGGCAATTCCGCCCTGCGCGAATTGCGTGCTCGACTCGGTTACTTCCCGCTTCGCCAGCACCAGGACGCGGCCAGCAGGGGCGAGTTCGATCGCCGCTCGCAGTCCAGCAACTCCAGCGCCGATGATCAGAAAATCAGTTTCTGAGCAGATGGCTGGCATTGGTGAAAATGGTAACACGCACCAAGCCGGCTGTCCGACCTGCCAGCGCGCTTACGCTATGATGAATAGCGTTCGTTCGAAGGACTTCAGCCACAAAGGACGCCCAGACCGTGCAAAGGGCGGCAACAGGGACATGGGAGACCTTTGGGCTCTTTGCGGTAAAGCTTTTATTCCCAGCTGGCGAACTTCATAGAACATGATCAGGGTCCCGATCAACACAGACTCTTTTTCTTACGAGGCCGTAATCGAGCACGGGGTACTCTCTCTCGCGGGCGCAATCGTCAAGGAACTGTTGGGCAGAGTTCAACCTTCCTTTGTGGTGACCGTTCCCCCGGTTCGGCGCCGCTGGGGCAAGCAGTTGCAGGCTTCGCTCCGTGCCGCCGGATTCGCGCCTAGCTTTGTGGAAATGCCGGACGGCGAGCGGCACAAACGGCTGGCGACGGTTGAGGTCTTATCCGAGAAGTTACTGCGCCTCGGCGCTGACCGTAAAGCGGTTGTGCTTGCCTTAGGGGGCGGTGTCGTGGGAGATGTGGCCGGAATGCTCGCCTCGGTCTACATGCGCGGGGTGCAACTCGTGCAGATTCCTACGACGGTGCAGGCCCAGTTGGATGCCGCAA
>Ga0126381_100002467_pt1 | contig 19967 bp, 18 predicted proteins | sample PanSoiMetPlot_28_FD_96465 | JGI IMG/M metagenome (GOLD analysis project Ga0126381, IMG submission 96465) | Tropical forest soil microbial communities from Panama - MetaG Plot_28 | ecosystem: Environmental > Terrestrial > Soil > Tropical forest > Bulk soil | place: Panama | collected 2016-02-17
CCTTGGATGGGCTGGCGCGTTTGACCTCGGCGATGACCGACACCTGCGGCCCCGCGAAAGCAGCCATCACATCCCGCGGTGACGGGGCCCTGGCGGCCAGTTCCTTGAGCCGCTCGAGTGGCATCGCGCGCTGACGGTCGGCAAGGTCGGCACGCACTCCGTCGAGGATCTCGTCGAGCACGCTCACGCGAATCTGCCGTCCCCTCGGGTGGGATGCCTTGACTGAAAATCGTAGCGACGGTGCCGCCTGGGGGCCGGCCGCCCCCTGGTCTGCCCGGGCCGGCCTGCCCGGCCGCAGCAGCTCACGGGCCGGCCGCGCTGCCCTGGAGCTCGGCTGCGCTGTCGGCCAGCCCAGGCTGGCCCACGGCGGCCTCCGCCCCGGCTTCACCAGTGTTGAACGCCCTCGACACCTGTGGGTGCAGCAGGGTACCCAGGGTGATCATCGCCAGCAGCGTGCCCCCGAAGTACCCGGCATACGCGAACCGGAACAACCCGACCGCGACCAGCGCGGACTCCACGGTGATCGCAGCCAGCCAGGCCGTATGGGTACCCGACCTGACCAGAGCGGCCAGACCGCACAGCGCCACCGCGAGCGCGACGGCCGCAACCAGCCACGGCAGGTGGCGGCGGTTGTAGCCGACACCGATCGCGGCGCATGCGCCTGCCTCGGCGGTAAGGAACCTGCTCACGAGGCTCACCAGGGCGTGCGACCGCGGGCCCGGGCTCGGCCTGAGCCGGCGGCGGCGCCGTCTGGCGGGCGGCCATCCGGCCGTCGTCCGGTGCGCAGGCATGCAGACCCCCTGTCGGGCTCGCGGTCAGCTGGCGATGGCCACGCCAGGCGAGCAGGCTGCTCGCCATGCGATATTACCGAGTTATCCCCTGCGCGCCATTGGGGTGGTCTGACCCGGAGGTGGCGTCAGGACCCGACGGCCCGGCTAGACCCGGCCGTCGGGTCGTGCCCGCGACTGAGCGCCTCCCAGATCGACGCCGCGTCGGCTGCGGGCTCACGCGCGCTCCGGGCATCGCCGCCCGAGCCGTCACCAGCCGCGGCCGGACGGGGCGTGGTGCCAGCCGGCGCGTCGTAACGGCTGGACATCACGGCCAGCCGTCTGGCCCGGTAGACCACGAGCACGCCAGCGCAGATCATGGCGAGAGCGCCGGCCACCACCATCGCCTGCCATCCGCTCGCGGAGAATGTCACGTGCGGCCTGGTCCCGGCGACGTTTGGCACGGCCGACGCGGCCGCGTTGCCGCCGTCCATGACCGAGCCAGCCGAAGCCGCCGCCGGGCCGAGGCCGGTGGCGGCCGCCGAGATAGCGCTGGCTGTGCTGATCGCGAACGCTGCTGCCGCCAGGGCTACGCCATCCGCCGCCAGCAGCGCCCCGGCGACCCGGCGCAGCGCTCCGCGGGTGGCCACCACCGCACCGAGCGTCGCGAGTCCCGCCAGCACGAGAGCGCTAGCGTAGGGCACTAGCTGGACGCCGGTGACAGTGACGTTGCTGGCTGGCAGCGGACGGGGCGGCACGGTACGAACGTGCGCCCACCCGGCGCGGCTCGCCAGGAGAACGAGCCCGGACCCGAGCGCACCAAGCAGCAGGGTCGCGGTCAGCTCACGCGCCGCCGATCCTGCCAGCAGGCCAGTAAGCCTGCGTCGCGACGCGGCGCTGGTCATGATCGTCCTGCCTTTCTCAGCGGCGAGTAGTGCCGACACCATGCAGGCTAGCGGCATCGCCACGTGGGTCCCATCCGGCCGGCTTGGGCGGTTTCCGGCGCATCCGCCTATACCGGGTCCGCTACGATCGGTTCAGCCCGGTCGCGAGAGGAGCTCCGGTGACGCACGCCAGGGACGAGCGCGCTGCCCTTTGCGATCTGCTCGCCAGGCTCGGGCCAGCTCAGCCGACGTTGTGCGGCGGGTGGCAGACGGCCGATCTGGCCGCGCACCTGGTGCTCCGCGAGCGGCGCCCGGATGCAGGAGCGGGCGTCATGGGCGGCCCGCTCGCACGCTACACCCGGCGGGTCCAGGACCGACTGCTCGCCCGGACACCATTCGCACAGCTAGTGGAGATGATCAGGACCGGGCCGCCGCGGATGTCGATGTTTGCCCTGCCAGGCATGGATGAGCGAGTCAACCTGGTCGAGTACTTCGTTCACCACGAGGACATCCGGCGTGCCCAGCCGGCGTGGCAGCGCCGCGACATCAGCGCCGACCTGGCCGACGACCTGTGGCGCCGACTCCGGCTGGCCCGGATGATGCTGCGCGGCGCGCCTGTCGGCGTCGAGCTGGTGCGCGCAGACGCCGGCGAGCGGCCTGGCCGGGTCCGGATCACCGCCAAGGCGAGGACCCCCGTGGTGACGGTGACCGGCGACCCGGCTGAGCTGACCCTGTGGACCATGGGCCGCACCAGCGCCGCCGACGTTCGCCTCGGCGGCAGCGACAGGGACGTCGCTACCTTGCGATCGTGGCGGCATTAGCCGATCGCGGCCCCGTTCCGCTCTGACGTCAGCCGTCGCTGAGCAGCTGATGCAGAATGCAGTCCTGCCACCGGCCGGCGATCTTCAGATAGCGGGGCGCGAGGCCGATGCGGACGAACCCGTTGCGCTCGAGCACACGCTGGGACGCGCCGTTGTGCACGAGTGTGTCGGCCTGAATCCGGTGCAGGCCGAGGTCGGCGAACGCGACTCGGACGATATCGCGCACCGCAGCGGTCGCGACGCCTCGGCCGCCGGCTGACTCCGCGAGCCAGTAGCCGAGGCTGGCGGACTGAGCGGCGCCGCGGACGATGTTGTTGAGGTTGACCCGGCCCAGCACGGAGCCGTCGCCAGCCACGATGACCCAGGGCAGACTCCGGCCACGCTCGTGCTCGGCCAGCGAGGCCCCGATGGACACGCGCTGACCCGCCTCCGTGAAGTACTCCTCGTCGCGCAGGGGCTCCCACGGCGCGAGGAACTCGCGGTTTGCCCTGACCAGGTCGGCCAGGGCCGGCGCGTCATCCAGGATGATCAGGCGGCAGGTAGGCACCGGCCCATTGTTGCCCGGAGCCAGGCAACACCAGCCCCGCGGGTCGGAGCGGAGCGCCGCTAGTTCGCCCAGATGCCCAGTTTGTCGGGCTCCGCTGTCGCGGCCACGTCGGCCAGGAAAGCGCGCGCCCTGCTGAAGGCCTCGCCGACCACATGGTGAGCCAGGCGGCCCTGGTAGGCGCGATAGCGGTCCATCTCCCACTCCCTGGCGCTCGGCGAGAGCGTGCTAACGCAGGGATGCGGCAGCGGGCGCCAGGTCCAGTTCGCGATCCGGTCAGCGGCCCGGCCCCGCTGGCGCTGCGCCCCGTCGACGAAATCGACGTGGTCGATGTCGTGGCCCATGTGATTACGGACAAAGCGAAGGCCGCCCAGCGAGTCTTCGATCGTTGTCCGATCCACGGTGGATGCGCCAGAGAGGATTCGGTCGTAGGTGTCCGGGTGATAGCGAACCATGGTTGCGTCCACGATCGTGACCCACCAGACGGCCTCACCGATCACGGCCATGGCGCGGGCTCCATCCCAGGCCTTGACTCGCGGCAGCCGGTCAATTGTTTCCACCATTGCGGAAATGGACCAGTCGAGCGCGCTCGCTTCTCCCGGCGGATAATGCATCGTGCCGCGATTCCATGCCACCCGGCATCGGCTTGAGCAGAACCGGCCGTGCTCACGCCGCGGCACAAACTGGTTGCCGCAGTTCTCGCAGGCCCGGATGTCACTCACGGCCTCATGTTACGCGTAACTAGCCGCCCGTAGCAGGCTAGGGCTGCTCGTGCACTCCGGCGCCGACGCCCGCGAGCTGAAGCAGGCCCGTGACGGAGTCCAGGATGTGCGGGGCACCGGCTGCCGCCAGCGCCTCGCGGCCGGCCGACCCGGTCGTAACACCCGCCACGAGTCCGGCGCCAGCGCGAAGGCCAGATTCCACATCGGCGGGGGTATCGCCGACGACTGCAAGCTCACTGACCGCGCCGCCCCGGAGCCGCAGCAGCGCCGTCAGCGGCATGTCCGGCCAGGGCCGGCCGCGGCCAGCGTCAGCCGGTGACAGGGCGAGGTCGATCAGCTGCCGCCAGCCCAGCGCGTCCAGGAGCGCGTCCCGCGTCACTGGGGCAAAGCCGGTGCACAGACAGACTTTGATCCCCGCCGCCCGCAGCGCCGTGATCGTCTCGAGCGCTCCTGGCAGCGCGGTCACGAGCCCTGCCTGAACCGACTCGGCGTAGCTCGCCTCGAAGACATGGTTGGCCAGCTGCGCGCGGTCCTCGTCGTCGAGCAGCCGACGGAACACCTCGATCTTGGACTGACCCATGGTGTCCTGCACCACGGTGATCGCCTCGTCGTACCCGGCCGCACCTGGCACGAGCCCGAACTTGGCCACGGCAGCCTGGAACGCGGCAAGCACGCTGCCCTCGTCGGACACCGTTGTGCCCGCCATGTCGAGGCAGGCGACCGTGATCTGCCGCATGGCCATCTTTCCGGGAACGAAGCTGAGCTACGTGACGAATGTACCTTTAGCCGGGAGCGTGACTACCAGCCCGCGCTGCCGCAGTTCCTCAACCGCCCGCCTGGCAGTCCCAACTGCCACCTGGTAATCGGCGGCGAGATCGCGCTCGGCAGGCAGCCGCGAACCCGATGGCAGTTCGCCAGCCTCGATCCGCGCCGCGATGTGGTCGGCCACCCCGATGTAGACGTACACCGGCCCGAGAGAGTTCGCGTCGAACTTCGGCACTCTGGCCACGAAGATCACCCTAGAACGCCGCTGAACTGCGTAAACATTCAGGACGCGGTCTACAGCTCTAGAGCGCTCTATAGTGCGCTATGCTGACGACTATGACCGAAAGCCATGCTGAACTCCCCAGCGATGCAACGCCCACGAGCCAGATCCCCCCGGCCTGCCAGGCACAGCCCGCCTGCCAGGCACAGCCCGGTCACGTCCAGCACAGCGGGCCAGTGGCGCGGCCGATGGAGAGCACACACATCGCTCTCAGCGACGCCGCCGCGCTGGCCGACCTCCAGCTGCACTGGGGCAGCGCTTATGTAATCGCCCTCGATGGTGACATCTGGTCGGCTACCTTCCGTGGCACCGTAGACGAGCTGCGTGCGCATACCGGCCTGGAACTGCGCACGCTGATCCGGGCAGATTACGCCTACCGGCAGCAGGCAGGGCTCGACCGGCCGACCATCCGGGGTGAGCGGATGTCGATGTAAGGCCGTCAGGCCAGGCCGGCCGTAGGCTTGTCGCAGGGCAAGCAAACCGGAGGCAGGCAGTGGCGCACGTCCTGGGTATCGACATCGGTGGAACGGGCATCAAGGCCGCTCCCGTGGACACGCAGACAGGCCAGCTCACCGCCGCCCGGCAGAAGCTCCAGACACCGCACCCTGCCACGCCCGATGCCGTCATGGAAGTCGCGGCCCGCCTCGTGCAGGATTTCAGCTGGACGGGTCCGGTTGGCGTCACGTTTCCTGGCGTTGTCGTGGACGGTGTAGTCCACACGGCAGCCAACGTGGACCACAGCTGGATCGGCGTTGACGCCGCCAAGGCCTTCGAGGCGGCCACCAGGCTGACCGCCACCGTGCTCAATGACGCAGACGCGGCGGGTGCCGCCGAGATGCGATACGGCGCCGGCAAGGGAGTCGGTGGCACCGTTCTGCTGCTCACGTTCGGCACCGGCATCGGCAGCGCCCTGTTTACCGACGGCGTACTGGTGCCCAACACCGAGTTCGGGCATATCGAGGTCCGCGGCAAGGACGCCGAGAAGCGAGCCTCCGAACTCGCGCGCGAGGAGCACGACCTGAGCTGGGAGGCCTGGGCCGAGCGGGTCGACGAGTATCTGGCTCACATGGAGGCGCTGCTGTCGCCCGGCCTGATCATCATCGGCGGCGGCATCAGCCGGAAGTCCGACAAGTTCGTTCCCCGGCTGACCGGGTTGCGGGCCAGGGTGGTCCGGGCCAGCCTGCTCAACGACGCGGGCATCGTCGGCGCGGCGCTGGCGGCTGACGCCGCCAGCGCCACCCTGCACCTCTAGACCCCGCCACGTCTGGTTGGGCTGCACCGCTACAGCGCCGCACGGCCTGGGTCACCGCCGCGAGAATTCGGCCCGCCCGACTGGCCTCGCGAATCCCCGGCTTGCTGGCCGGGGCGCGCACCGGAGCCCGGCCCATGCTCATCAGGCAGAAGGCCGGGCTTAGCGCGCTGCTCCGGGCGCGGTCCCGGCTGCTGATCGCCCCCGGCCGCATATGGCCTGTGGCCAAAGCTGTCCATGCCCGGCATAGGGGCCGCGTCGTAACCAGCCGGACGCCGGGCTCGCAACACGCCGAGCAGCACGATGCCGCCGGCCACCGCGGCCGCGGCGAGCGGCCAGAATGCTAGTGCCCCCTGCGAGCCGAGCGAGATCGGCGCGTGCAGCAGAGCGCCAGGTTGGCTGGTCGCGAGCACGTGGTTGAACCCGGGCGCCCCGGACTGGCGGTGCCCGAGCCACTCGCAGATGAACGCGGCCGCAGTAGCCCCGATCGCAATCCCGGCCATGGGCACCGGCCCGTACCGCCGGACGCCGATGAGGTAGCCGAGCAACCCGAGAAGCGCACCCCCGACGACGGCGATCAGGCAGTACCAGCCATCAGCAGCGATGAATGCGCTGGTCTCCGGGTTGGTCGCGTACGCGGTCGGCGGCTTCAGCGTGACCACCTGATACACGACGCGGGGCGCAATCGCGGCCCACACCAGCCCGCCAGCCACCCCGATGACGATTCCGGCCGCAACGATCAGGCACGCGGCAGCCACGGCGCGGCGCTGCGCCGGGTCCTCAGGCTCGGTAAGACTGGGAGTCATCGCTGCGTAGCAGGGTACGGGAGCCGGCCGGGATGCCCGACCGGCGGCGGGATCAGAGTCATCACTCCTACTCCTACCCGCTGCGCGGCGGACGTGCCAATTTCCGGTAACGGGCTGCCTTGGGTCTGACTTGCCTCTGATAGCCTCGCGGCGCGACAGCACTCAACTGCCGGCATGCAGGATGAGAGAGGCCGATGATCGAGGTCAAAGATCTCACCAAGCGGTTCGGGAACAAGGTCGCCGTCGATCACTTGTCGTTCAGCGTCCAGCCTGGACGAGTGACAGGATTCCTCGGGCCGAACGGGGCCGGGAAGTCCACGACGATGCGGCTCATTCTCGGCCTCGACCATCCCACGAGCGGCTCAGCGAGCATCTTCGGCAAGCCTTACGCCAGCCTGGCCAACCCGCTGCTGACGGTCGGCGCCCTGCTCGAGGCCAAGTCGGTGCACGGCGGCCGCACCGCGCGCAACCATCTGCTGTTCCTGGCGCAAACGCAGGGACTGCCGAAGAGCCGGGTCGACGAGATGCTCGACGTGGTCGGCCTGCGCGACGTCGCCGGCAAGCGGACTCGGAGCTACTCCCTGGGCATGAGCCAGCGGCTCGGGGTGGCCGCGGCGCTTCTCGGTGACCCGCAGGTTCTGCTCCTGGACGAGCCGGTGAACGGCCTCGACCCCGAAGGCGTGCTGTGGATCAGGAACTTGATGAAGCACCTCGCCGGCCAGGGCAAGACAGTGCTGGTGTCCAGCCACCTGATGAACGAGATGGCCGTCACGGCAGATCACCTCATCGTCATCGGCCGCGGCCGACTGCTCGCCAATGCCCCGACCGCGGAAGTCGTCGCCCGCGGGTCAGGTCAGTCGGTTCGCGTCCGGACGCCTGACGCTGACCGGCTGACCGCGCTGATCACCGATGCCGGCGGCAGCGTCGTCCCTGGCGGCAACGGCGGCCTCGGCAGCGATCCCGATGACAAGACTCCGGTGCTGACAGTGACCGGGGTGCCAGCTGCCCGGATCGGTCAGATAGCCGCGTCCGCGGCGATCGTGCTGCACGAGCTGACTCCGCAACTCGCTACCCTCGAGGACGCCTTCCTCGAGCTCACCTCCGACAGCCTTGAGTTCGGTCACCGGATCGCCGACGTGCCGGCCCCGGCCACCGATGGGAGCGTCCGATGAGCGTCACCCGAGCCACCGCAGAAGTCGCCCCGGCCGCGGCCCGGCCGGGGCGTCCGGCAGGGTTCGGTCACCTGCTGCTTTCTGAGTGGACCAAGATCCGCTCGGTTCGGTCCACCACCTGGACCCTCTTCGCGTTCGTGATCGTCACGATCGGATTCGCCGCGCTGATCACATGGGTGACGGCGGCAAACTGGACCGGCCCGCACGCCGCCGAGCGAGACGCCCGCGCCATCGCGGATCCGACGAGCATCATCTTCGGGGTGGCTGTCTACCTCGGGCAGCTGACCCTGAGCGTGCTCGGCGTGCTGGTGATAGCTGCCGAGTACTCAAGCGGCGTCATCCGCGCCTCGCTGCTGGCGGTCCCGAAGCGACTGCCGATGCTGCTGGCGAAGGTCTTTGTCTTCGCCATCCTGGTTGGGATTCTGGCCGAGATCGTGGCGTTTGGCTCGTTCTTCGTCGGCTCGGCGATCCTCCACACGAGGGTCTCGGTATCCCTCAGTGACCCCGGCATACTCCGCGCGACCATCGGAGCCGGGCTGTACCTGACTGTGTTCGGCCTGTTCGCGATGGGAATCGGCACCCTGATCCGGCATACTGCCGGTGCTATCAGCACCGCCGTCGGCGTGGCGTTCGTGCTGCCCATCCTCTCCGGGCTGCTGCCAGACACATCGTTCTGGAACCATCTCGTGGGCTACCTGCCCGAGCAGGCCGGATCGCTTGTCTACCTGGTTCACGAAACAAGCAGCCAGATCGTGCTGTCCGCCTGGCAGGGCTTCGGCGTGCTGTGCCTCTGGACCGCGCTGCTTCTGGTGATCGGCGGGTACCTGCTCAGAAGGCGCGACGCCTGAGGTTCAGTCCGCGCGGGCGGCCGTGACCACCAGCGCGTAGGCATGGCTGATGTCGGCGCGGTCAGCCGCCTCGCCGACAGTAGCGGCGCTGAGGCGCTCAATCATGTCCGCCTGGTCGAGGAGCACCTGTCGGCCCGGCCCAGCCGGTGTCCGCTCCACCACCTTGGCAATGGCGCCCAGTTGCCTGATCATCACGGCCGGCATGCCGGCCGATGACTGGCGTACCTTGTCGAATGCACGCTGGACCAGCCGTTCCCAGGTGGCCTCGGTGGTGATGACCCGGACCGCGGCGTCAGCGTCCCGGTAGACCCGGGTCGGCTGCCATCGGCCCGCCACCTTGTACAGGCTGTCCCCGATCCAGTCGATGCACGTCAGCGCCGTGAAAGTGTCGTTCACCGCCGACGACAGCGCCCGGAGGCAGATCTCCACCAGCTGGTCCACGCCGAACGAGACATCCTGCGCCAGCGTTCGGTACGGGCCGGTAGCGTGTGCTGCGGCGAGTTCCCGCTCGACCGCCGCTGCCGCCTCGGCGGGCCAGACCGCGGCGTATTGCTGCCCGGCGACGATGAAGTGACCAGGCCGGAACAGCACATGGATCACGGCATCCGCCTCGGCCGCGATGGCCACCAGCGTCTTCAGCTCGACGTACTGCAGATAGCCGCTGCGGGGTGCGGCGACGACGCCGCCGCCCCCGCCCATGCTCGCGATCAGGACCGAGGCCTGCTCACTGTCGGCGCCTTCTGGCTCGCCCCTGGCTTGCAGTTCGATGGCCTGCTGAAGGTCGCGGGCAATGCCAGCGATCACCTCCGGCAGCTGGATCTGACGCGCGATGTGGTGCAGGAAGTAAATGAGAACCGCCAGGTCCACGAGCATGAGCGCAAGAGTGACCGTCACGCTGATGTGCGGCACGAAGGCTCCGTGCGACCCCTGCCCGACCGAGCCAAGAGCGAGCACGGCGTACACGAAGGTCCCCACGAACGTGCCCAGCGTCAGCTGGGTTCCCCGGTCTCTGATGAAGTTGCGCAGCATGCGGGGCCCGAACTGGGTCGACGTGAGGGTCAGCGCCACGATCACGATAGAGAACACGACGCCCACCACCGTGATGACCGCCGCGGCGATCGCGGTGAGCACGGTACGGGCTACGTCAGGACCACCGCTGATGGCCCAGCCGGGCACGGCGAAGACGCCTTGATAGGCGGCCCGGTCGAGTGCGTAGGTGCAGACAAACAAGATGGCTGCCGCTACCACCTCGACGGCCGGCACCAGCCAGAGGTTGGTGCGCAGCATCTCGTGCCGCCACTCCGACCCGCGGAGCAGCCTGCGGAGTTTTGCGCGCCGTCTGCGGCGACCTTCGTGCACGAACCGTCAGGCTACACAGCCAGGGCCGAGCAGCTGCTTCAGATCCGCCAGTAGCGACGGCGAGGACTTGACCCGGAGCTTGTCATCGAGCCTCAGCACCTTAACCCGCCCCCCAGAGATCAGCCTGAGGTGAACCTCCGTCGGGCCGGGGTGCGTGCGAAGCGCCTCTTTCAGCCGCTCGACGACCGGCGGAATGCACCGCGCCTCCGGCATCGAGACCACGAAAGGGCCAGTTTCGCCGACCGTGATGTCCGGGGTGCTCACCTCCATGGCGACCAGCTTCGGCACCTCCTCCCGGCGGTCCAGCCGACCCCGGACGACCACGATGGCATCGTCAAGGACCTGGCTCATGCACTGCGCGTAGGTGGCCGGGAAGAACAGCACCTCGATCGCGCCTTCCAGGTCCTCCAGAGTCGCGGTGGCCCAGGTGCTCCCCTGCCTGGTCACCTTGCGCTGTACGCCCGACAGGATGCCGCCCACGGTCACCACCTGAGCGTCACGGTCGGAGCGGGGACCACGGTCGAGCTCGTCCTCTGCCGAGCCCACCAGCTGAGCCAGTGAGCAATCGGTGGTGGCGGCGAGGATGTGCTCGACGCCGAGCAGCGGATGGTCGGAGACATACAGCCCGAGCATCTCGCGCTCGAAGCCCAGCAGCGTGGGCTTGTCCCACTCCCCCTCCGGGATCGGCACGTCGAAGGTGACGTCCTCGGCCGGATCGTCGCCAAACAGCGAGTCCTGGCCGATGGCCTCGTTCCGCTTCACGTCGATGATCGCGTCCACCGCCTGCTCATGAACGAGCATCAGGCCACGGCGCGGATGCCCGAACGAGTCGAACGCCCCGGCCTTGACGAGCGATTCGATCACCCGCTTGTTGCAGACGTTGACCGGAACTTTGCGGAGGAAGTCGGAGAAACTGCCGAAAGCACCCTTGGCCGTCCGGGCCGCGACTACCGACTCCACCACCGCTGTGCCGACGTTGCGCACCGCGGCCAGGCCGAACCTGATGTCCGGGCCTACCGCGGTGAAGATGGCATTCGAGGCGTTCACGTCCGGCGGCAGGACCCTGATGCCCATCCGGCGGCACTCGTTGAGGTACAGCGCCGATTTGTCCTTGTCTCCGGCCACCGAGGTCAGCAAGCCGGCCATGTACTCGGCCGGAAAGTTCGCCTTGAGGTAGGCGGTCCAGTACGCGACCAGCGCATACCCCGCGGCGTGCGCCTTATTGAACGCATAGCCCGAGAACGGGACCATGACATCCCAGATCGTCTTGATCGCGCCGTCGGAATACCCGTTGGCCTTCATACCGGCCGCGAACGACTCGTACTCGGCGTCCAGGATCTCCTTCTTCTTCTTGCCCATGGCGCGCCGCAGCAGATCCGCCTTGCCCGGCGAGTACCCGGCCAGCCGCTGCGCGGCGAACATCACGTCCTCCTGGTAGACCAGCAGTCCGTAACTCTCGCCGAGAATGTCCGCCAGCGCGTCCGCCAGCTCGGGGTGAATCGGCGTCACCGCGGCACGGCCGGTCTTGCGGTCGGCGTAGACCGGGGCGCTCGCCATCGGGCCGGGCCGGTACAGCGCGTTGACCGCGGAGATGTCGCCGAACTTGTCCGCCCGCATTGCCCGAAGCAGCGCGCGCATCGGGCCGCCCTCCAGCTGGAATACGCCGAGCGTGTCGCCGCGGGCGAGCAGTTCGTAGGTCGGCTTGTCGTCTAGTGGCAGCGTGTCCAGGTCGACCTCGATGCCGCGGTTGGACATGATCCCGGCCACCGCATCCTCAAGAATCGTGAGGTTACGCAGCCCGAGGAAGTCCATCTTGAGCAGGCCGATATCCTCGCAGGCCGGGTAGTCGAACTGGGTGATGACGGCTCCGTCGGCCTCCCGCCGCCAGACCGGGATGTGGTCGAGTAGCGGCTCACTGCTCATGATGACACCAGCCGCGTGCACGCCCGGTTGCCGGATGAGCCCTTCAAGACCGCGCGCGGTGTCGATGACCTGACGGACCTCGGGTTCGGCCTCGTACATGGTCCGCAGCTCGGCAGCCTCGCCGTATCGCGGGTACTCCGTGTCGAAGATGCCCGCAAGCGGGATGTCCTTGCCCAGCACCGCGGGCGGGAAGGCCTTGGTGATCCGGTCGCCAAGCGCGTAGGGAAAACCGAGCACCCGAGCCGCGTCCTTCACCGCTGCCTTGGCCTTGATGGTGCCATAGGTGATGATCTGGGCTACCCGGTCGTCGCCGTACTTCTCGGTAACGTACCGGATGACATCGGCGCGCCTGCGCTCGTCAAAGTCGATGTCGATGTCCGGCATCGACACGCGCTCGGGGTTGAGGAAGCGCTCGAATACCAGGCCGTGCACGATCGGATCGAGGTCGGTGATCCCGAGGGCGTAGGACACGATCGAGCCGCCCGCGGAGCCGCGGCACGGCCCGACCCGGATGCCGTTGCGCTTGGCCCACATGATGAAGTCGGCGACGACCAGGAAGTAGGAGCAGAATCCCATCGTCTCGATGACACCAAGCTCGTACTCGGCCTGCTGGCGACGCTGCTCGTCGTACCCGCCGGGATGGCGCCGGTCCATCCCGCGCCAGACTTCGCTGCGCAGCCAGCTCTGCTCGGTCTCATCCTCGGGGAGGGGGAACCTCGGCATCAGGTTGGACTTGGTGAAGCGGGCTTCGCACCGCTCGGCTACCAGCAGGGTGTTGTCGCAACCGGACTGCCAGTCTTCGTCGCTACGCAGCGCGCGCATCTGCTGCGCGCTCTTGATGTAGTAGTCAGGCCCGCCGTCCAGCCGGAACCGATTCGGGTCGGCCAGACTCGTCGCGGTCTGCACGCACAGCAGCGCCTCGTGCGCCTCCGCGTCCGACTCACGGCTGTAGTGCGAGTCGTTGGTGACCAGATACGGCAGCGAGAGGTTGGCCGCGATCCTGCGCAGCCCCTCGGCCGACCGCTGCTCCACGGCCAGGTCGTGGTGCATCAGCTCGACGAAGAAGTTGTCCTGCCCGAAGATGTCACGAAACTCCGCTGCGGCAGCCAGCGCCTGCTGATACTGGCCGAGCCGCAGCCTGGTCTGAACCTCGCCGCCTGGGCATCCGGTGGTGGCGATGATCCCTTTCGCATACTCCGACAGCAGCTCCCGGTCCATCCGTGGCTTGCGGAAATATCCTTCCAGCGATGCCAGTGAGGACAGCCGGAACAGGTTGTGCATGCCCTCCGTCGTCTGCGCGAGCAGCGTCATGTGGGTGTAGGCGCCAGCGCCGGACACGTCGTCATCCCGCTGGGCCGGGGTGCCCCACAGCACCGGCTGCTTGTGCCGGCGGTGCTCAGGCGCGACGTAGGCCTCGATTCCGACGATCGGCTTGACCCCGGCCGCCTCCGCTTTCGACCAGAAGTCGTACGCGCCGTAAACGTTGCCGTGGTCGGTCATGGCAATCGCCGGCATGCCCATCCTGGTGCACTCGGCGAACAGATCGGTGAGCCGGGCAGCGCCGTCCAGCATGGAGTACTCGGTGTGGACGTGCAGGTGCACGAACGAGTCCCCGCCCTCGATAGCACCGCCCTTGGTAGCAGTGCCCTGGGTGGTTCGGCTCGCAGCCACGAATCACCGCCTCCTTCAGGCATGCTGCCACACGCCTGGCCGGCGCGCGTGCGGCTCATGCCGCTCGGCGTCGCTCCTGGCTGGGGGCACGTGGGGATGGGTGCCACCGACTCTATCGCCGGCCTGTGACAGCCAACGGGGACGACACGCCCGCGACCCGGCTCAGCGCCCCAGGCTGAGGCGGTGCACAGCCGTGCGGATTAACCAGATATCGGCTGAAATGGTGAGAACGGCACACGCAGCCTGAAGGGACGCTGCATTGTTGGTCTTGAGTTTCCCTAATGGTCAGATTGGCCGTGCGGCGCCGTAATTCAGGCGTGCGAGGTTGCGACGCGGCGGGTGCACGGTGCATGCCCCGCGGCGGCAAGCCCTCGGGTATGCCGGCCCTGTTGATCAGCAGAACTCAGGAGGGTACACATGGGCGAACGCCTAGCCAGAGCCCGGAGCAACCGGAGTCTCCGGCCTTACCTCGCGGGGGCGGCGGCGCTCGCCCTGGCCGTCGGCGGCGCCCTCGGCGCGACCGCCGCGAGCGCGTCCTCGGGGCAGCCGGAATTCACCGGGTACACCGCGGCCGCGACCTTGCCCGCGAGCGACTACGTCGTCCCGCACACCGCGACGCCGATCAAGCACCTGGTGGTGATCTTCGACGAGAACATCACGTTCGACCACTACTTCGGCACCTATCCGTTCGCGGCGAACACCGACGGCACTCAGTTCACTGCCCAGTCCGGCACGCCGACAGTCGACGGCCTGTACAGCACTATCAGCAGCACCGGCCCGATCGGCCCGCTGCTGACCAGCAACCCGAACCTGTTCAACCCGCAGCGGCTCAGCCACTCCGAGGCGCTCACATCCGACCAGGGTCACGGCTACCTACCGGAGCAAAAGGCCGTCGACAACGGCAAGATGGACGCCTTCGTCCAGAACACCGAGAGCGAGAGCTGCAGCAGTGTCGCGTTCTGCCCTCCTGGCATCGTGATGGACTACTACGACGGCAACACCGTCGCGGCGCTGTGGAACTACGCCCAGAACTACGCCATGAGCGACAACAACTGGGACACAACCTTCGGGCCGTCCACGCCGGGCGCCCTCAACGTGATCTCGGGCAACACCGGCGATTCCAAGGCGCTCACGCCCGCCTGGAGCGCCACCCCGGGTCAGCCCGCCACCTCGAGCGCCATCCACAACGGCTCGATGACCGGTGACGTCGATCCGTATTACGACACGTGCTCGGACCGCAATCACAGCACCACCGGCGCGCTCGGCGTCAACGCCGGCCAGAACATCGGCGATCTGCTGAACGCCCAGAACATCACGTGGGGCTGGTTCCAGGGTGGCTTCACTCCTAGCAGCACCGACAGCACTGGCGCGATCTGCGCGACGAGCCACACCAATATCGGCGGCGGCGCGTCCGCCGATTACTCGCCGCACCACAACCCGTTCGCGTACTACGCCTCGACATCCAACCCGCAGCACCTGCCGCCGAGCTCGCTGAGCGAGATCGGCCTGACCGACCAGGCTAACCACAATTACGACCTGTCGTCCTTCACCGACGCCCTGGACGGCACGGGCGGCGCGCAGCTGCCGGCGGTCAGCTACCTGAAGGCGCCGGAGTACCAGGACGCGCACCCCGGCTACTCTGACCCGCTAGACGAGCAGACCTTCCTGGTCAACACGATCAACGCGATCGAGCAGTCCAAGTACTGGGGATCCACCGCCATCGTCATCACCTACGACGACTCCGACGGCTGGTACGACCACGTCGCGCCGCCGATCGTCAACGGGTCGAACGACCCGGCGCTGGACGCCACCCTCTGCTCCTCGCAGCCGATTACCATCGGTACCGACACCGACCGCTGCGGCTACAGCCAGCGGCTGCCGCTGCTGGTGATCTCGCCCTGGTCGAAGCAGAACCACGTCAGCGGAAACCAGACCAACACCGCCTCGGTCGTGCGGTTCATCGAGGACAACTGGCTGCAAGGCCAGCGGATCCCGGACTCTTTCGACGCAACCTCTGGCAGCCTGTACGGCAAGGGCGGCCTGTTCGCCTTCAATCAGGGGCAGCAGGACCTCACCCCGCTGATCCTCGACCCGGCGACGGGCGCCGTGGTCAGCGGCGGCCAGAGCAGTCAGTCGTAACGTTCTAGCCGGACGCTGAGAGCCGGGGCTACGCCTCGGCTCTCAGCGCTTCGAGCGCTGCCGCCAGATCCGCTGAGTACGGGCTGACGAACGTGACGCGGCGCCCGTCGGCCGGGTGAGCGAAACTGAGGGCGACCGCGTGCAGCCACTGCCGGGTCAGGCCGAGCCGCCGGGCCAGCACCGGATCGGCCCCGTACAGGCGGTCGCCGGCGCACGGGTGCCGGACAGCAGCCATGTGCACCCGGATCTGATGCGTCCGCCCGGTCTCCAGCCCGATCTCTAGCAGGCTCGCAGCCCGGAACGCCTCCAGCGTGTCGTAGTGCGTGACCGCCGGCCGTCCGTCGGCCACGATCGCGAACCGGCCGTCGCCCGCCGGGTGCCGGCCGATCGGCGCGTCGATGGTGCCGCGCAGCGGATCGGGATGGCCCTGGACCAGGGCGTGGTAGCTCTTGTCCACGGTCCGAGCCCGGAAAGCCTGCTTGAGCACCGAGTAGGCCCGCTCGCTCTTGGCCACCACCATCACCCCGGTCGTGCCGGCATCGAGCCGGTGCACGATGCCCTGCCGCTCGGCGGCGCCGCTAGTCGCGACGGTGTGGCCCGCCGCGAGCAGGCCCTGCAGCACGGTCGGGCCAGTCCAGCCAGGTGTGGGGTGCGCTGCTACGCCCACGGGCTTGTCCACCACGACAATGTCGGCGTCCTCGTACAGAACGCGCAGGCCGGGCACCGGCTCGGGGACGAGGGCCACCGGCGCAGGCGGCGGGGGCAGCGTCACGTCCAGCCACTCCCCGGCGGGCACCCGATCCGACTTACCAGCCGGACGGCCGCCGACCAGTACGGCCCCGTTCCCGATCAGGTCGGCAGCCTGGGACCGGGAGAGGCCGAACATCCGGGCCAGCGCGGCGTCGAGGCGCTCTCCGTCCAGCCCTTCCGGCACGGGCACGCGGCGGGCGCCCGGGGCGGTCATCGCTGCTCGCGCTGTCCGTCCAGCCGGAGACCGCGCGCGGACAGCAGGACCGCCAGGATGCCACCGCAGACGATGGCAGAGTCTGCGAGGTTGAACACTGGCCAGTGCGGGATCTGGATCCAGTCCACCACCCAGCCGCGGAACAGGCCGGGGGCCCGGAAAATCCGGTCGACCAGGTTTCCGGTCGCCCCGCCCAGCAGCAGTCCGAGCGTGATCGCCCAGCCCACACTCCGGATCCGCCGCGCGGTACGCAAGATCACGACGATCACCGAGATGGCAATGACCGAGTACACCACGGTCAGCCCCGTCCCGAAGCTGAACGCCGCGCCTGGATTGCGATCCACCCGCAGGTGCAGGAACCCGCCAAGCAGCCGGATCGGCGCCCGGTCCGACAGCGTCGCGACGACCGTGATCTTGGTCACGATGTCGAGGGCAAGCACGAGCAGCGCGATCCCGACCAGGACGCCGACGCGGCGCCTTGGCTCACCGACGGCGGGCACAGCTGGAGCGTCCGACTGGCCCTGCTTGCTGGCTGCCACCGACCCGGTCAGCGTCGCTCCTCGCGCTGCTTGCACGCCACGCACAACGTCGCCCTGGGGAACGCCTGGAGCCTGGCCTTGCCGATTGCGTTGCCGCACGACTCGCAGACGCCGTAGGTACCAGACTCGATCCGCGCGATGGCCCGCTCTGTCTGGGCTAGCAGCTCACGGGCGTTATAGGTGAGCGCGAGCTCGTGCTCACGCTCGAACGTCTTGGCGCCGACGTCAGCCTGATCCTCGCCGGCGTCGCCGACGGCGTCGCCCAGTCGGATGGCGATGTCCACCTCTGCTCGGTCAATCTCGGCGCGCAGTGCCGCCGCCTCCGCCGCCAGCTGGTCGCGGATCTCAGCTACCTCGGCCTCGGTCCAGCGCTTCTCGCCCGGTCGCACCGGAAGCGCAGCCGCGCCAGAATGCGCCGTTGCTGTCATATCGCGCCTCCTCGGTGCCGTGAGCTGTAGATCACCAACGCAGCAGTCACCGGAGGATAAATGGAGACCGGCGCAATTCGCAAACGTACCCGCCGCCTCCGTGCTGCCAACCCCCGCCGCCCGGTCGGCTGCCGTGCCCCCGCCAGAGTAGGGAACTCCGCCTGGCCGGCGCCAGCAGGCTCGCCAGCGGGCCGCTCCGCTATCCTGCGGAAGCATGCGCAGCCGCCGCACCGCGCTCCCTACCAGCGCTGATCTGCCTGCACTCGAGCACGAGGTGCTGCGCCGGTGGGCCCAAGACAAGATCTTCGAGCGCTCACTGGACCAGACGGCGGATGGCCCGTACTGGGTCTTCTACGAGGGTCCGCCTACAGCGAACGGCATGCCAGGCGCCCATCACATCGAGGCGCGCGTGTTCAAGGATGTGTTTCCGCGCTTCAAGACCATGCAGGGTTTCCACGTGCCCCGGCGGGCCGGCTGGGATTGCCATGGCCTTCCCGTCGAGGTCGCGGTGGAAAAAGAACTTGGTCTCACCTCGAAACGCGATATCGAGGCATATGGGATAGCGGCATTCAACGCCCGCTGCCGGGAATCCGTCCTCAGGCACGTCGCCGCATTTGCCGAATTTACCCGGCGAATGGGCTACTGGGTTGATCTGTCGCAGGCATACCGGACCATGGACGCCCGTTACATCGAATCCGTGTGGTGGGCGCTGCAGCGCATCTGGGATCGCGGCCTGCTGGTCCGCGACTTCCGCATCAGCCCGTACTGCCCGCGATGCGGTACCGCGCTGTCGGACCACGAGATGGGCCAGGACGACGTCTACCGGGTCGTGTCCGACCCGTCGGTGATTGTGAGGTTCCCCCTCCTGACGCTGCCGGCCGGCGCGCCGACTCAGCTGGCCGACGCGAGCCTGCTGGTGTGGACGACGACCCCGTGGACGCTGGTCTCCAACACCGCCGTCGCCGTCCATCCGGACGAGGTCTACGCGATCGCTCGCAGGTCGGGCGTCGGCGACATCGTTGTTGTCGCGGACGCGCTGATCGGCCGCGTGCTCGGAGAGGGCTGGCATGTCACCGGACGGCTCACTGGCAGCCAGCTTGCTGGTGCTACCTACGAGCCGCCGTTCCGGCTCGTCGACATCCCCGACGCGCACCGGGTCGTCACAGCCGCGTTCGTGACGACCGAGGACGGTACCGGGCTGGTGCACCTGGCGCCGGCGTTCGGCGCGGACGACATGGTCGCAGGCCGGATGCACGGGCTGCCTGTCGTGAATCCGGTCCTGCCAGACGGCCGGTTTGCCCCGGGCATACCGCTCATTGGAGGGATGTTCTTCAAGGCCGCGGATGAGCGGCTGATCGGTGATCTGTCCGACCGCGGGCTGCTGTTCACCACCCGCCAGCACGAGCACAGCTATCCGCACTGCTATCGCTGCGGCACCCCGCTGCTCTACTACGCGCTGCCGTCCTGGTTCATCAAGACAACGGAGATCAAGTCAGAACTGCTCGCCCAGAACGCGGCCACGACCTGGCAGCCACCGACGATCAAGGAGGGCAGGTTCGGCGACTGGCTGCGCAACAACGTGGACTGGGCGCTGTCCCGCACCCGCTACTGGGGCACGCCGTTGCCCATCTGGGTCTGCGCCTCCGAGCATGCCACCTGCGTGGGCTCACTGGCCGAGCTGTCCAGCCTGGCCGGCAGCGACGTCAGCGGCATGGATCCGCACCGGCCCTTCGTTGACGACGTCGTCATCACCTGTCCGGACTGTGGCCTCCGGGCACGCCGGGTGCCGGAGGTTATCGACGTCTGGTTCGACTCGGGCGCCATGCCGTTCGCCCAGTTTGGCGCTCCGCTGCGGAACGAGGCCGAGTTCCGCCGGTCGTTTCCCGCTCAGTTCATCAGCGAGGCCATCGACCAGACTCGGGGCTGGTTCTACTCACTGCTGGCGGTCAGCACCCTGGTATTCGGGCGAACTTCGTACGAGAACGTCGTGGCCCTGGGCCTGGTCGTGGACGAGCGGGGCCGCAAGATGAGCAAGCACCTCGGCAATGTGCTCGAGCCGATGCAGCTGATGGAGGCGCACGGTGCC
>Ga0126381_100002468_pt1 | contig 19961 bp, 19 predicted proteins | sample PanSoiMetPlot_28_FD_96465 | JGI IMG/M metagenome (GOLD analysis project Ga0126381, IMG submission 96465) | Tropical forest soil microbial communities from Panama - MetaG Plot_28 | ecosystem: Environmental > Terrestrial > Soil > Tropical forest > Bulk soil | place: Panama | collected 2016-02-17
CGACAAGCGTGAGCACGCCCGCCATCGCGAGTCGGCGTACCCGCTGGCTGACCCCGCTGGGGAACCGCCACGCCGGCCGGATCCGCAGGCGCAGTCGCCGCGCGGGGATGACGGCGGTGAGCACGAGCGCGAGCACGCCGAGCGTCGTGCCGACTGACAGCAGGTACTCCGCGGCCGGCGGCAGCGCGTGCAGGCGGTTCACGTACGCCCCGCCCACCACGCCGAACACCGCGTACGCCGCCACCACGACGACGCTGGACAGCAGCGGCGCGAGCGCCGGCGCCCCGAACCGCCGGTGCGACTGCAAGATCCCGTAGAGCACCACGGCGAGCCCGTAGAGCAGCACTTGCGGCGCGAAGACGATGAGCATCCGGGTGCCGACCCCGACAAGCTCGCCGCGCGGGCAGCCGCTCGCGCCGGACAGCAGCACGGCGACGATCGAGTGCGCGGCCACGGCGACGGCGACGCTCACCGGGACAAGCAGCGCCACGGTCCAGGTGAGCAGCGCGGACGCGATCTGCCTGGCCTGCTCCCCGGCCCGCAGCGCGGGGCCGGCCAGCACGGGCACCACCACGGACGACAGCGCGCCGCCGAGCACGATGTCGTAGATGATGTTCGGCACCATGTTGGCGGTGGTGTACGCGGTACCCAGACAGGTGCTGCCCACCGTGTGCGCGAACACCACCTGCCTGCCGAACCCGACCAGCCGGGCGAACACGGTGATGACGCCGATCATCACCGCCGCCTGGCCGATTCCCCGGCTCCGTTGCCGAGTCCCGCCCCGCTCGGCCACCGGAACTGTCACGGTCCCGGCCGCGGCGGCACCCGCCGCTGCCGCCTGTGCCGCGGCTCGTGCCGCGACTGGGCCGCCGGACGGCGGCCGAGCATGTCGAGCCAGCGCAGCGGCGGCGTCCGCTCGATGACCTTGGTGAAGCTGATCTTCTCAGCGGCGCCGGTGAGCGTGATGATGCCGGCCAGCAGCGCGACGCGGGCCGGTCGCGGCAGCGACGCCGCCGCGGCGGCGCCGAGCATGGCGCCGAGCGCGTTGGCGCCGGCGTCGCCGAGCATGGCGCGCTCGCCGAGGTCCTCGGGCAGCAGGGCGAGGGCAGCCCCGACAGGCGCGGCGACCGCCGCCCCGCCGTTGGCGCCGCTGGCGCCAACTATCAGGGCGGCGGATCCGGCGGCCACCTTGATCGCGCGTCCTGGGCGCAGGTCGAAGAGGTTGAGCAGGTTCGCACCGCCCGCGATCAGGCCGGCGTTGACGGCGATGTCCGCGGAATCCCCGCCCAGCAGGGCCGCGCTGGCCAGGCCCGTCGCGCCGATGCCGGCGAGCTTGACCGCGCCGGTCGTCACCTCCCCGTGCGCCAGCGCGCCCAGGTGCCCGCGCAGCCCGCGGCGCTTGCCCGAGCCGGCCAGGTCGTCCGCGACGCCGAAGCCGAGCGCCCCGACGCCGGCCAGCGCCAGGGCCGCCCGCAGGCGGTCGGGAGCCGGCACTGTTCGTTCGGGAAAAATGGCTTGAACTGCTATCGCGCCGAGGGCCACCGCCGGGCCTTCGAGCAGGGTGACCGGCTCACCTCGGTGGTTGACGCGGTACCAGGTCTTCTCCCCGCCGGGCGGGTATCGCGTCAGCGCCGCGTACGCGGCCCGTGCCAGGCCGCCCGCGGTGAACCCCGCTGTGGCGGCGGCCAGCGCCGCCGCGAGTCGCCCGCGACGTGCCGGCTTCACTTCTTCCTCACGGGTGTGGTGGCCTTTCCCGTCGGCGTCGGGTGCGTTGTCTGCGACTCGGTTGGCGTGACGGTCGCCGATGGGCTCGATGAGGGTCCCTGGGCCGGGCTGACCGATGATGCACCGGAGATACCGTAGCTGTTCGGCTTCGCGCCCGCTAGCTGCGCGGCAAGTGCCTCGACCACCGAGATCTGGCCGAGTGTGGTGTCCGCGTTATCGACGCTCGACACGGCGCTGGACGCGCTGCTCGACCGCAGCACCGACATCGCGCTGCCGGGCTGCTGGGAGCCCGTCGTGCTGCCCGCGACGAGCGTGGCGGCGCTGGCGACAGCGAACTCCTGCGCGACGGCGAGAAGCACCTGGTTGGCGGGGTCGCTCGCGCCAGCCGCGGGTGCCGCCTGCGGGCTGACGATCACCGCGAGCGTCCCGCTTGGCGACCCGCTGACGCTCAGGTAGCCGGCCTGCGCGTAGGCGCCGAGCAGCGACTGCGCGCTAGCCGATGTCAGCAGGGCCGCGCCTGCCGTCTTCTCCAGGATCGCGGTCGCGATCAGCTGAGCGGCCTGCTGCTGGTACTGCGTCTGCGGGTTGGCGGTCGCGTCGAGCACGGTGCCATAGCTACCCGCGACCTGACGGTTAATGACGCTCAGGCTGGACTGAGTGGCACCGCTGACGTCGTAGAACTTCGGCTGCAGCGCCACCTGGCCGGTGACTGTGGCGCCCGCGATGCCCGCGGCCTGCTTGATGCCGTCCACGACGGAGCCGGGGGCGCCGGGCTCGGTGACGATGACGACGCTGTCGCCCGCGAGCTGGCCGCCGATCAGCTGCGGCTCGGATTGCTGCAGGAACTGCTCGCTGGCGTTCTCCTGCTGCTGGTAGGCGTCGCGCTGGTCCCTGGCGGCGCTGAGCTGGCTATTCAGCGAGTTCGACGACGAGCGCAGCGCGTCGATTGTCGTGCCTTGCAGTTCGGTCGAGCCGAGCACGATGCCGATCGCGAGCGCCAGGAAGACAGCCACGATCGAGACGAGGTGATACCGGAAGTCGATCACTTGAACAGTCCAGAGAACCAGTAGACGAAACTGTGCCAGGTGGCACTGATGTAGTTGCCGAGGATGGGCCCGGCGGGCGACTTGGCCACCGCGACCACGACGGTGAACGCGGCGGCGAGCACAAGAGCGAGCAGCGCCCAGCCGGAGATGCGGCTCTGGTAGAGCTGGTGCACGCCCCGGGCGTTGACGAGCTTCCCGCCCACTCGCAGGTGGGTCAGGAACGTGCTGGCCATGCCCGGGCGTCCCTTGTCGAGAAACTCCTCGAGCGTCCAGTGCGTGCCGACCACGGCGATCAGGCTGGCGCCGCACGCGTCGGCGAGCAGCAGCGCCACGTCCTCGCTCGTGCCAGCCGCCGGGAGCGGCACGGCGTCAACGCCGAGTGCGGTCAGCCGCTCCAGCCCGGGCGCCCGGCCGTCGGGGTAGGCGTGCACGACCAGCTCGGCGCCGGACACGAGCGCCTCGTCTGAGACCGAGTCCATGTCACCGATGATCACCTGGGGCAGGTAGCCCGCCTCGAGCAGCGCGTCCGCGCCGCCGTCCACCGCCATCATCACCGGCCGGTACTCGCGGATGTACGGCCGCAGCGTGCGCAGGTCCTCCCGGTACCGGTAGCCGCGCACCACGACGAGCACGTGCTTGCCCTTCATCCTGGTGACCAGTTGCGGCACCGGCATGCCGTTCGTGAGCAGGTCTCGCTCCCTGCGCAGGAACTCCAGCGTGTTCGCGGCGAACGAGTCGATCTGGGTCGGCACCCCGGCGTTCGCCTCCTCCATCGCCGCCGCGAGCGTGCTCGGGTTCTGCACGACGCCCTTGGCGACCACCTGGTCGTTGCAGTACAGAACCTCGCCGTCGAGGCGGACGAGAGCGCCTTCGGCGACCCGCGTCATGACGTCTCGTCCGGCGTCGTCCACCAGCGGAATCCCCGCCTCGAGCAGCAGTTGCGGGCCGAGGTTCGGGTACCTGCCGGTGATCGACTTGGCGGCGTTCACCACGGCGGCGACCTTGCAGGCGATCAGCTCATCGGCGCTCACCCGGTCCAGGTCGGCGTGGTCGATGATCGCGATCTCGCCCGCGGCGAGCCGCTTGACCAGCACCTTCGTCCGCTTATCGACTCGCGCTACGCCGACGATGCCGGGCGGCGTGTCGGCCTTGCCCCGCCTGACGTGCGGAAATCTAACGGACGGTATCTTCATCGCCCTTCATCCTGCCAGAACGCCGCGACTACACCGGCCACGCCGGACATGACGGGGCGTTACGGGCAGTTGCCCTAGGGCGCGCCAGACTCCCCCGGCATATCGTTGACTCCGTGACTGCCCAGCCATCTGTCCAGCCTGCCTCGGTCCGCCTCACATCGTTGTCACACGGCGCCGGCTGTGCGTGCAAGCTACCACTGTCCGCTCTAGACAAGCTGATGGTTTCCCTCGGGAGCGGGCCGCTCGCTGCCGCCGACGGTCCGCTGGCGGCCGCTGGCGGCGAGCTTCTCGTTGGCGCCGCCGAAGGCGACGACGCCGCGGTGTTCCGGCTCGACGACCAGCGCGCGCTCGTGCTCACCACAGATTTTTTCACGCCGATCGTCGACGACGCGCGCGACTGGGGGCGGATCGCCGCGGCGAACGCGCTCTCGGACGTCTACGCCATGGGCGGGCGTCCGCTGATCGCGCTCAACCTGACCGCGTGGCCCGGCGAGACGCTGCCGCTTGAGATCCTCGCCGACGTGCTGCGCGGCGGCGCGGAGGTCGCCGCGCAGGCGGGCTGCCTGGTCGTCGGCGGTCACACGATCGACGACCCGGAGCCGAAGTACGGCATGGCGGTCACCGGGCTCGCCGACCCGGCGCGGCTGCTGACAATCGACGCCGCGCGGCCCGGCGACACGCTCGTGCTCACCAAGCCGGTCGGCACGGGCGTGGTCGCGACCGCGCACAAGCGGGGCGCCGCCCCCGCCGACGTGCTCGCCGCCGCGGTCGCGTCGATGACGACGCTGAACGCCGCGGCCGGCGAGGCCGCGCTGGCGGCAGGGCTGCGCGCGGCGACCGATGTCACGGGATTCTCGCTGCTCGGCCATCTGCACCGGATGCTGCGGGCAAGCGGGGTGAGCGCCACGGTGGACGCCGCCGCGGTCCCGCTGCTGCCAGGCGCGCTCGAGCTGACGGCGGCCGGGTACGTGTCCGGCGGCACGCGTAACAACATGGCCTACCTCGAGCCGTTTGTCAGCGTCGGCCCCGGCGTGCCCGAACCGGTGGCCATCCTGCTCCAGGACGCGCAGACCTCGGGCGGGCTGCTGCTGGCCACACCCGCGCCAGCGCTCGCTCCGCTGCTCGCCGGGCTGGGCGCGCGCGGGGTGCTCGCCGCGGTCATCGGCCGCGTCGAAGGCGGCACACAAGGCCGCATCGAGGTTAGCCCGTAGCGCCAGGGGGTAGCAGGTGCGGGCCGCGCTCGCCGTGTAACGCCCGCAGCGCGCCGCGGGACTACACGGCGAACACGGCTACACGGCTGCGCGGGGCGCGGCCGGGAAGAGGCGGATACCGCTGCCACGGACGGGGTGTGCGATAGTTGTTTATAACAAATGCGTTACGGCGACTCAGATGGGCATCATCGCACGTCGGACAGCGGTCGGGGGCCGTCCGGCAGCTCGGCCATTGCCCCGGGAGACCTCGGAGCGGTCCACGGTGAGGCGATCGCGCCTGGCACGCCGACCGGTTTTGTCAGTGGTCGCGGTTATGGTGCCCCTATGACGGTGATCCGCGAAGAGCAGGCCGCCGAGCATATCCATGGAATCTGCCTGAAGACCGGCCCGCCGCGGCTAGTAGGCGTCGAACTCGAGTGGCTAGTCCGGGACGCCCGTGATCCCGCCCTGCCGGTGCCGGCGGAGCGAATCGCGGCAGCCGTGTCAGCTTTCGGCGCCGAAGTGACTCACGTTGATGTTGATGATGACGATGATGACGATGGGGAGTCGGGGGGATCAGGGGGGCGGTTTTCGGTCAACGGGCGCACGGTGCCCGCGCTGCCGTCCAGTTCCGCGCCGGGTGTGCTTCCCTCTGGCGCCACGCTTACCGCCGAACCCGGCGGGCAGCTTGAGCTCAGCTCGCTGCCCGCGGACTCGCTCGCCGACTGCGTCCGGTCCACCGCCGCCGATCTCGAGGCACTGCGCGCGGCGGCCGCCGACGCGGGGCTTGAGCTCGCCGGGTTCGGCCTCGATCCGTTCCGCAAACCGCGACGGGTCGTGCACCTGCCGCGGTACGCGGCCATGGAGGCCTATTTCGACCGGGGCGGCCCGTGGGGCCGCCAGATGATGTGCGCCACCGCGTCGGTCCAGGTATGCCTGGACGCCGGCGACGACGGCGACGGCCAGTCCGGGTACCGCTGGCGCTGGCGGCTGCTGCACGCGATCGGGCCCGTGCTCGTGGCCGCGTTCGCCAACTCGCCGTTGCGCGAGGGGCGCCCGACCGGCTGGCGCTCGTCACGGCAGCAGGTCTGGGCGTACATGGACCCAGGGCGGACCAGGCCGCCGCGGCCGCATCCGGGGAGCAACGGCCATAACGGCAACGGCGGTGACCCGCGCGCCGACTGGGCCGCCTACGCTCTCGACGCGCAGGTCATGTGCGTCCGCGACGACGGGTCCGCCGACTGGACCGCGCCCCCTGGGCTGACGATGCGGGACTGGGTGCGCGGCACGGCCGCCGAGGACGGCCAGCTGCGCGCCCCGACGACCGCGGACTTGAGCTATCACCTGTCCACGCTGTTCCCGCCGGTCCGGCCGCGCGGGCACTTCGAGCTGCGGATGATCGACGCGCAGCCGGGTGACGGCTGGATAGTGCCGACGGCCGTGACAAGCGCGCTGCTCGGCGACGCGCGGGCGGGCGACGAGGCGATGGCCGCGGCCGAGCGGGTCTGGGGCGAGCGCCTGCGGGCCGGCCGGCCCGCCGTCGAGCCGTGGCTGACCGCGGCCAGGTGCGGCCCGGCCGACGCGTGGCTCGCCCAGGCGAGCAAAGACTGCTTCGGTGCCGCCCGCGCGGCCCTGGCCAGGCACAATACGCCCGCGCCGATCCTTGCGGCGGTGGACGACTTCATAGAGCGGTATGTAAGCGACGGCCGATGCCCCGCGGACGACCTTCTGGAGGCAGTCAGATGACCGAACACGAGACGCTGGACCACACGGGGAACGACGGGGAGACGCTGCGCGAGAAGATCGCGGCCGAACTGCTCGCGGCGCGCGGCCGCACCACCCTGCTCACCAGCGTGGTCGAGGAGCCGGACCTGGTGAAGCAGCACTCGCCGCTGATGTCGCCGCTGGTCTGGGACCTGGCGCACGTCGCCAACCAGGAGGAGCTCTGGCTGCTTCGCGAGGTCGGCGGCCGCACGCCGATGCACCCGGAGATCGACCCGCTCTACGACGCGTTCGAACACCCGCGCGCGCTACGGCCGACGCTGCCGCTGCTCGCGCCGACGCAGGCGCGCGGCTACGGCCACGAGGTCCGCGGCCGGGTCCTGGACCTGCTCGAAGTCGTGCGGTTCGGCACCAGCCAGCTCACCGACGGCGGGTTCGCGTTCGGCATGATCGCGCAGCACGAGGTGCAGCACGACGAGACCATGCTCGCCACCCACCAGCTCCGGGTTGGCGCCCCGGTGCTGGCGGCGCCGCCGCCCCGCCCGGCGCCCGCCGACGCCGCCACGCTGCCCGCGGAGGTCTACGTGGCGGGCGGCCCGTTCACGATGGGCACCTCGGCGGAGCCGTGGGCGCTGGACAACGAACGGCCGGCCCACGTCGTCGACGTGCCCGCGTTCTACCTGGACACGACGCCGGTGACCAACGCCGCCTACGCCGAGTTCATCGCCGACGGCGGCTACGACGACCCGCGCTTGTGGACCGCGGACGGCTGGGCGCACAGGCAGCGGGCGGGGCTCAAGGCACCCCTGTTCTGGCGGTGGGAGGGGGAATGGGCGCGGGTATCGTTCGGGGAGACGGCCCCCCTTATACCGAACGAGCCGGTGTTGCACGTCTGCTGGCACGAGGCGGACGCGTACGCGCGGTGGGCCGGGCGGCGGCTTCCCACCGAGGCGGAATGGGAGAAGGCGGCGCGGTACGACCCGGCGAGCGGGCGGTCGCGGCGCTACCCGTGGGGCGACGCGGACCCGACGCCGGCCGTCGCCAACCTCGGGCAGCGTCACCTGCGACCCGCCCCGGCCGGCTCGTACCCGGACGGCGCGGCGCCGTGCGGCGCGCGGCAGCTGATCGGCGACGTCTGGGAGTGGACCAGTTCAGACTTCCTGCCGTACCCGGGGTTCACCGCCTGGCCGTACAAGGAGTATTCCGAGGTGTTCTTCGGCCCCGACTACAAGGTGCTGCGCGGCGGGGCGTTCGGCGTGTCGCCCGTCGCGTGCCGCGGCACGTTCAGGAACTGGGACTACCCGATCAGGCGGCAGATCTTCGCCGGGTTCCGGACGGCCCGCTCGGGGCCAGAACTGGGACGCGCCTGATGTGCCGGCATGTCGCCTACCTCGGCCCGCCGGTGCCGCTGCGGTCGGTGCTGATCGACCCGGCGTTCGGGCTGTACCGGCAGTCATGGGCGCCACGGCGGCAACGGCACGGGACGGTGAACGCCGACGGGTTCGGCGTCGGCTGGTACGCGCCCGCAGATCCGGTGCCCGCGCGGTACCGGCGGGACGTGCCGATCTGGGGTGACCCGTCGCTGGCAGACCTGGCCCGCGTCACCAGGTCGGCGGCCATGCTCGCGGCGGTGCGCTCGGCCACCCCCGGCATGGCGCTCGGCGCGGCGGCCTGCGCGCCGTTCGCGGCGGAACGCTGGCTTTTCAGTCACAACGGCGTGCTAGACGGCTGGCCGGGAAGCGTTGAGCGCGGCCCCGTTCGGGATAACCCATCTTTGCTCTTGAACCTGGAAGCCATGGTCGATTCGGCCTTCCTGTGGGCGCTCGTGCTCGACCGGCTGCGGGCCGGGGTGGCGCCCGAAGCCGCGCTCGCCGGCGCGATCCGCGCCGTCGAGGCCGCCGGGGGGACCGGGCGGTTCAATTTCCTGCTCACCGACGGGGAGTCGATCGCCGCGACCGCGGCCGGCGACACCTTGTGGTACCTCGCGGCGGACGGCGCCGTGACGGTCGCGTCCGAACCGGGCGACGACCAGCCCGGCTGGATCGAGGTTCCCGACCGGCACGTGCTGACCGCCGCGCCGGCCGGGGTCACAGTCCGCCCGCTTGCCGTTCTCACCGAAGGGATCACCATCCGATGACCTCCATCGAGCGCCTGCTGCCCGCCGGTTTCCTCGAGTCGTCGCTACGCGCCGACGCCCTCGCCGGGCTCGCCGCGACGCCGAAGACGCTGCCGCCGAAGTGGTTCTACGACGCACAGGGCAGCGCGCTGTTCGAGAAGATCACCGAACTGCCCGAGTACTACCCGACCCGCGCCGAGCGCTCGATCCTGCGGACGACCTCCGGCGAGATCGCCGCGCTTTCCGGCGCGCACGTCCTCGTCGAGCTCGGCTCGGGGTCGTCGGAAAAGACCCGGCTGCTGCTGTCCGCGCTGCATGAGGCGGGGACGCTGCGGTCGTACGTGCCGGTCGACGTGAGCGAGTCCGCGCTCGTCCTGGCCGGGGACGCGCTCGCGGTGGACTACCCCGGGCTCGCCGTGCACGCGGTCGTGTCGGACTTCGAGGAGCACCTCGGGCTGCCCGCCCGGGACGGTTCGGACGCGGGGCCGCGGCTGGTCGCCTTCCTCGGCTCGACGATCGGGAACATGGTGCCGGCCGAGCGCGCCGAGTTCCTGGCCCGGGTCCGCGCGCAGCTCGCGCCCGGCGACGCGTTCCTGCTCGGCACCGACCTGGTCAAGGACCCGGCGGTGCTGGTGACCGCGTACGACGACGACGCCGGGGTGACCGCGGCGTTCAACAAGAACGTGCTCGCGGTCCTGAACGCCGAACTCGGCGCGGACTTCGACCTAGACGCCTTCGACCACGTCGCGGTCTGGGACGCGGAGCATGAGTGGATCGAGATGCGGCTGCGTTCGGCTTGCGACCAGGTGGTGCGGGTGCCTGGGATCGGGCTGACCGTACAGTTCGCCGAAGGCGAGGAGATGCGCACCGAGGTGTCGGCAAAGTTCCGCCGGCCTGGGGTGGAGCGGGAACTGGCGGCGGCTGGCCTGTCGATGCGGTCGTGGTGGACGGACGAGGACGGCCAGTTCGGCCTGTCCCTATCGGTCCCGGCCTAACCGCGAAAGCGATTTCTTATCGCGTAAACAAATCGCACCCCTGGGTGCCATTTGTTTACGCGATCACAAACACCAACCCACGCACGTGGTCACAGTGACGACGGAGTCGACTATCCCGAAAACATTTCTTATCGCGTAAAGAAATCGATCGTATAGCGGGAAGAAGCTTCGTGATCATGGGGTGGCATCGTCGGGCTTAGTGATCTCGTCGCCTACGGAGATCGTGCCGCCGGTGAGGATGTCGGCGTTGAGGCCGCCGCGGTGCAGCAGGTCCTTGATGATGCCGGGGCGGGTCATCGACTGCAGGTGGCTGCAGGGCTCGCAGATCTCCACGCCGACGCACTCCACGTCGCCGATCCGGAACCGCTTGCCGATCAGGTCACCCAGGCGCACGCCGCGCACCACCACCTGGCGGCGCGACTGGGCGCCGGTCAGGTCGACGTCCTCGAGGACCTCGGCCTCGATCAGCGTGAGCGCGTTGCCCGGTCCCGGGTTGTCGGTGAAGTGCCGGTCCCCGACCAGGCCCTTGCTCGCGACAGCCGCCACCGAGTCGACCGGCGCGAGCGCCTCACTGGGACCGATGTTGATCGCTTCCACGTGCATGACCCCATGATCGGCGCGGATCCGGCCGGACGGCAAACGGATTAGCGCATGCCCCTCGCTCCGCCGGGGCCACGACCCCACGGGACGGAGTGCCAGGTGACACCCGGGCCGCCGTCATTGGTGACACTGTGCCCAGCCCGGATGGCCACTTAGGATCGAAGTTGGGGGACAAACCTGGGCAAAACGTCGCCGAAAACCCTTAACTTCGATCCTAAGTGCGGTTTGTCTCAGTATGTGAGACGGAATTCGGCTGTGCCCAGGCTAGGGCAGGGGCCCCGGTGCTACCGGTGTGTCCTCAGGGTAGTCGGCGGACTAGGCCGTGTCCGCGGCGCAAGCGCCATGCGGCCCCGTAAGCGCCGAACGCGACGCAGGCGAGGCCGATGAAGATCAACCCTAGCCCCTTCGGATCACCAAGCACGAAGGCCCCGAGGGCCAGCCAGGCAACGCCCGCCAGGAAGTAGGGCAACCAGGCTCGCGCGCTCAACTGTGCGAGTTCTCCCATGCGGGCAAGTCTAGGTCTGAGAACAGCGAACGCGCCCGGTAGCCGTAGGGTGAATGTGTGTCGATTATCAAGATCAACGCGATTACGGTGCCCGCGGATAGCGGCGACGAGCTGGCGCGGCGGTTCGCCGCGCGGGCGGGCGCGGTGGACAGTCAGGACGGGTTCGAGGGGTTCGAGCTGCTCAAGCCGACCGACGAGCGGACCACCTGGCTGGTGGTGACCCGGTGGCGGGACGAGGAGTCGTTCAGCGCCTGGGTGAGCTCCCCCGCCTTCGGTCACGGCCACCGGTCCGCGCAAGAGCGGGCCGGCGGCGAGGCGCCCAAGCCGGTTGGGGTGCACAGCGAGCTGTGGTCCTACGAGATCGCTGGCGGCTCCGCTGACTGAGGAGACGAGCCCGCGGGACCCGGCTGAGCTGTGGGCGGACAGGTCGTTCCTGCGCGACGTGCAGTACCGGACCGACGCCAACCTGGCGGCCCGCCAGTCCATCTACGCCTACCAGCATCCGCCGTTCGACCTGCCCGCCCGGGTGCTCGACCTGGCCGCGCCGGCGCCGGGCGAGGTTGTCGCCGACGTGGGCTGCGGGAACGGCGCCTACCTCGCCGGGCTCGCCAGCCGCGGGTTCGCCGGGCGGGTGATCGGCGCCGACCTGTCGGCCGGCATGCTCGCGGCGGCCCGCCAGCGCGCGCGAGCGGCGCTCGTCGTCGCGGACGCGGACGCGCTGCCGCTGCGCGACGGCGCGACGGACCTGACGCTGGCCTGCCACATGCTGTACCACGTGCCCGACCCGGCGGCCGCGGTGCGCGAACTGCGCCGCGTCACCCGGCCAGGCGGCCGCGTCGTGGTGGTGCTCAACGGCGCCGATCACCTGACGGAACTGAAGGCCCTGATCACCGCGACGGACGGCCCGGACGCGCAGCCCCCGGGCGAGCGGCTCCGCCTGGACGCCGGCGAGGCGCTGCTTCGCACTGTCTTCTCATCGGTGATCAGGCACGACTTCCGCGGCGAGCTGCGCGTCCCTGGCACAGAACCGATCGCGGCCTACGTGCGGAGCATGAACCGCGCACAGGCGAGCGCCGACCCCGAGCCCCTCATCGAAGCTGTTTTGTCTCGTATCCCGAACGGTCCGAGTATCCCGAACGGCGGCGGCGGACTCTTCCGCGTCACCACCCACGCGGGATGCCTGGTCTGCGGCTGAGCGGCGGGCTCGTTTCGCCATGCGGACCGCCGGTGCGCGGCGGCACAAGATCATCGGCGGGGGTTTGTCGCTCCGGCACCAGCGAGCTAATCACGCTGTTACACCTGTTGACACAGTATTGACCGCTTTCTAGCGTAAACGCTACCTACCGGCACTGCTGGATAGAGGTGTGTGGAATGGCAGAAATCGTCATTGGGATCGCCTCCTCACACACGCCGCAGCTCAGTTCTGGCGTGGACATGTGGCTCGATCACGCCGAGCGCGACAGGCGCAACCCGCAGCTGCTCGGCAAGGACGCCCGTTACCACACCTATGACGAGCTGCTCGCCGTGGCCGACCCGGCCATGGAAAGCGAGCTGGCACCCGCCGTCTGGGACGAGAAGTACCGGCGCTGCCAGGAGGCCATCGAGGCGCTCACCGCCGACCTGGCCAAGGGGCACGCCGACATCGCGGTCGTGATCGGCGACGACCAGCGGGAACTTTTCAGGGACGACGGCATCCCCGCGTTCGCCTGCTACACCGGCGCCGAGCTCAAGGACATGCCGCCGAGCGGCGAGGCCCTCGAGCGCATGCCGAAAGGCATCCGCGCCGCCTCCTGAGCCGCCCACTCCGACCGCGAGCAGGCGCACCCGGTCCAGGCTGACCTGTCCGCGCACCTAACCGAGCGGCTAGCCCGCGACGACTTCGACCTCACCGTGCTGCGGGCGCAGCCGGCCGGGCGCAGCCTCGGCCACGCGTTCACCTTCCCCAGGTACCGGCTCGGGCTGCCCGCGAGCACGCCCATCGTGCCGGTCTTCGTCAACACCTACTACCCGCCGAACGTCCCGTCCGCCGCCCGCTGCTACGAGTTCGGCAAGGCACTGCGCCGCGCGGTGGAGGACTGGGAGACAAGCGCCCGCGTCGCGGTTATCGCGTCTGGCGGGCTGAGCCATTTCGTTGTGGACGAGGATCTCGACCATGCCGTGCTCGCCGCGATAACAGCGCGAGACGGCCAGGCGCTCGGGTCACTGGAACGCGATCAGCTGCGTTCGGGCACCTCGGAGATCCTCAACTGGATAGTCGCCGCCGGCGCCCTGGAAAACCTGTCGGCGACCGTCCTGGACTATGTGCCCGGTTACCGGACCCCCGCGGGTACCGGCGCCGGAATGGCTTTCGTCCGATGGGACTGACCCGAAATGAGCACACCGACAACAGCAACCACGTCAGTCAATTACGGAGTCCGCCTCTCGCCACGCCGAATGTCCGTGGTGACCGCCGCCCTGCTTTTCGGCCTTATCGGCTACTCAATCCCCACCAACATGCTCATCCCGCTGCTGACCTCGCTTGAGGCGTCGTACCACATCAGCGCCGTCGCGGCGATCTGGATCAGCCTGATCGCGCTGCTGGCGGGCGCCGCGTTCGTCCCCACCCTGTGCCGCCTCGGCGACACCATGGGCTGGAAGAAGTCGCTGGCCATCACCGGCCTGGCCTGCCTGACGCTCGGCGGGCTCATCGCGGCCGTCAGCACCTCGCTGCCGTTGCTGCTCGTCGGCCGGGCGATCACCGGCGTCGGGATCGTCATGTTCCCGATGCTGGCCGGCATCGTCAACGACGAGTTCCCCGTCATGCGGCGCAAGGTCGCGATCAGCTTGATCAGCGCCACCTTGTTCCTCGGCCTTGGCATCGGCGGCGTCGTCGCGGGGCTGATCGTCGAGCACCACGACAGCTTCCGCATCGTGTTCTGGGGCTCGGCGATCCTGCCGTTCCTCGGCCTGATCGTGATGGCGCTGCTCGTGCCGAACGGCCGCGGGCCCGCACCCGGCGCCCCGGCGAAGTGGTGGCAGGCGGTCGACCTGTTCGGCGCTATCGGGTTCGCGATCCCGGCGATCGCGCTGGACATCGCCTTCAGCGAAGAACCGACCTGGGGCTGGGGATCGTGGCAGGTGATCTTCCTGATCGTGATCGCGGTGGTCGTCGCGATCGGCTGGGTCGTCGGGGAGCGGCGCGTCCGCGACCCCCTGGTCGACCAGACGGTGTTCTGGTCCCGGCCGATGTGGGTCAACAACGCCGTGTCCATCCTCGCCGGGTTCGGCCTGTTCGGCGCGCTCGTCGCCACCTCGACGTTCGCGCAGCTTCCGCCGGTTCCCGGCCTCGGCGGGCTCGGGGCCGGGCCGGTGGCTGGCGCGTGGGTCATCGTGCCCGCCGAGTGGGCCACGATCATCATGGGCCCGTTCACCGGCTATATGTCACGGCGGATGGGCAAGGGCCCGTTCCTGTGCGGCGGCGCGATCCTCGAAGGCCTCGGGCTGCTGCTCGTCATCGCGTTCCACGCCTCGCTCGCCGAACTGACCCTGTGCATGACCGTCGTCGGCATCGGCGTCGGCATGGTCGTCGCGTCCTTCGGGCTCATCTACGTCGAGGACATCCCGCCCGAGCACGTCGGCCGGCTGTTCGGCATCTCGCCAATCCTGGCGACCGGCGTCGGCGGGTCGATCGGCGGCGCGGTGTTCGGCGCGTTCTTGACCAGCAACACGCTGAAGCCGCCGCCGGGCGCGCCGCCCGGACCGCCGCTGCCGTCGATCCAGGGCTTCGAGGGGTTCTGGGCGCTGGCCGCCGGGCTGAGCCTGCTCGGCGCCGCGTTCGCCGCCGTCTACCTGGTCACCTACTGGAACGGGTTCCGCGGCGACCGGGCCATGGTGCGGCGTCCGGCGATCGAGGGCACCATATAACCAAACCTGCGAAAGGATCACCGCGTGTATCACGACGTTCGCGTGCTCGACGTGCACGGCCACGTCACGGTGCCGTTCTCCGCCAACTCGTTCCTGGTGCTCATGATGGGCTCGAACACCCCGATGGCCTCGCCCATCGGGCAGGACCGGGCGGGGCCGGCGGCGGTCAGCGTGGAGGAGTTCCGCGCCGCCGCCCTCGGCCACGTCAAGTACATGGACGAGCGGAACATCGACGTGCAGATCATCGGGCCGCGCCCGTTCCTGATGATGGGCTGGATGCAGGAACACCTGCTGCCCGCCTGGACGCGGTACGTCAACGACATGATCCACCAGCAGTGCACGATGTTCCCTGACAGGTTCCTCGGTGCCGCGATGCTGCCGCAGGTCAGCGGGGCGCCTGACCTGTCCAACTGCCTCGCGGAGCTGAACAGGTGCGTCAGCGAGCTCGGTTTCGCGGCCGTCTACGTCTCGCCCGACCCCGGCGGCCAGCGCACCACCCCGGGCATGCACGAACCGTACTGGTACCCGGTCTACGCCCGCGCGGCCGAACTCGGCATCCCGCTCATCGTGCACGGCACGAACGCCCTCGACCCGCGGTACCGGGTCGTGCCGCACAACTACCAGCTCGGCTTCCTCACCGAGCAGTACCTGGCCGGGCAGTTCCTGTCGCACGGCGACGTCTTCGACCGCTTCCCCGAGCTGAAGGTGATCATCTGTCACTGCGGCGGCGCGCTCGACAGGTTCATCCCGACCGACCACCACATCGCCCAGAAGGACCTGTCAGGCAACCTGTTCTACGACACGTGCGGCTACGACCTGAACTTCCTCGAGGCGGCGATCAAGCAGCGCGGCGTGCCGCGGATGCTGTTCGGCACCGAGGCGCCCGGGTCGGGCCGCGCGATCCGCCCTGAGACCGGCCGCAGCAGCGACGACCTGGTGCCGGTCATCGGCGCGTTCGATTTCCTCACCGAGGAGGACAAGATCAAGATTTTCAACGAGAACCCCGCCCGGGTGGTGCCGGCGCTGGCGAAGATCCGGTGAGCGGCGCGGTGAGGAAAACCGACGACGCGACCCGCGCGGAGACGGTCGGCAGCCTGCTGCGCGCCGACGCGGTGGTGCGCGCCGCCCGCGGTGCCGGTCCCGCCGACGACGCGCTGCCCGACGAGGCCGTGCTCGACGAGGCCGCGATCGACGCCATCAAGCTGCAGGAGGAGATCGGGCTCGACGTCATCACCGACGGCGAGGTGCGGCGCGTCGCGTGGGCGCAGACGCCGCGGTTCGTCGACGCCTTCGCCGCCACCACCGGGCGCGCCGCGCTGAACTGGCGCGGCGCCACCGAGGGCCACAGCGGCGTGCCGATCAGCGAGCCCGACGGCCGGCCGGCCGGCTACCCGGCCGTGGTCAGCCGCGTCGCCACCGCGCGCCGCACCGGCGACATGGCCGCCGAGTATGCGTTCCTCACCGGCTACGCGCGGGCCAGGAGCAAGTTCACCATGCCCGCGCCGAGCTACCACCGCAGGTACTGGTCGGAGCAGCACTCACGGGCCGCCTACGACTCGCCCGAGGAGTACCTGACTGAGATCCGCGACTACCTGCGCGAAGTCGCCGACGCGCTCGTCGCGCTCGGCTGCGACTACATCCAGCTCGACGCGCCGAACTACGGCTCGCTGTGCGACCCGGACACCCGCGCGGCGATGGCGGCCGACGGCCGCGACCTCGACGCCGAGCTCGCCTTCGACGCCGAGCTCGACAACTCGCTCGCGCGCGGCCTGTCCGGGGTGACCACCGCCCTGCACGTCTGCCGCGGCAACGGGCCGGGCGGCGCGTGGCATTCCGCGGGCGGCTACGGCGCGATCTCGGCGGCGCTGTTCCCGAAGCTGGAGTTCGGCCGCCTGCTGCTTGAGTACGACTCGGACCGCGCGGGCACGTTCGCGCCGCTGCGCGACGTGCGCGACGGCACCATCGTCGTGCTCGGCCTGCTCACCACGAAGTCGGACAAGATCGAGGACGAGGCAGACGTGGCGACGCGGATCGCCGAGGCCACCGAGTACAAGCCGCTGCCGGAGCTGGCACTGAGCACGCAGTGCGGCTTCGCGTCCGTGCCGATCGCCAACCCGGTCACCCCGGCGGTGCAGCGGGCGAAGCTGGAGATGGTGGCCAGGCTGGCTCGCCGCACGTGGTCATGACCGATCCGCTCGGCTCCCTGCTGGCCGCGCTTGACACCTGCGCGTGCTCCGACGCGATGGACAAGCTTGGCCTGTCCGGGGTGGCCGGCGGGCTGCGCCCGGTCACGGTGCCGCGCAAGGTCACCGGCCGGGTGATCACCGTGCTGTACGGCCCCGTCTCTGGCGGGCACGCGTCCCGGCACTCGTGCACCGCGGCGATCGACGCCGCCCGGCCGGGCGACGTGATCGTCGTCGCCGTCGACGGCCGCCTGGACGCGGCGGCGTGGGGTGGGCTGCTGTCGCTTGCCGCCACGTTGCGCGGGGTCGGCGGTGTGGTCACCGACGGCGCGTGCCGCGACGTGGACGAGGCCGTCGGCCTCGGGCTGCCCGTCTACGCGGCCGGCACGACGCCGCTGACCGCCCGCGGGCGGCACGGCGAGGTGGCGTGGAACGTGCCCGTGACCGTCGCCGGGGTAACCGTGCGTCCCGGTGACCTGGTCATCGCCGACGGCAGCGGAGTCGTCTTCCTGCCCGCGGCCCGCGCGGCGGAGGTAATCCACGCCGCGCAGGAGGTGGCCGGCCGGGAGACGGCACTGTCCGTTCGGATAAAGAGTGGCGAATCGGTGGCCGCGGTGCTGTCATCTGATTACGAGCGGATGCTTGCAGACGACGGAGGCTGATAATGCCGGGTTATCGCAGGGCTCTCGCCCTTACCGCGGTGGTGCTGTGCGCCCTCGCCGGTGTTCTCGTTCCCCGCGCCCTGGCGGCGTCGTCGCCCGGCTGGCGGGTGTCCACACTGTTCTCGGGCAAGCCCTACGCGGACCTGCTGACGATGACCGCGACCTGGTCGTCCAACGCGTGGGCGTTCGGCGACAGCGCCGGCCCGGGAAGTCCTCCGGTGGCCTTGCACTGGAACGGGAAGACCTGGACGGCAAGCCGGCCGTTCGGAAACGTGGACCGGCCCTTCTACGTCTCCTCGACCGGGGGCAACAACGTATGGGTCACCGGGCAAGGCTGCTCCAACGGCACCTCGTACGTGTCTCGCTGGAACGGGAGCCGATGGTTCACGACCAAGTTCCCCAACCCGGATAACGCGCCCTTCTGCCAGGCGCCTGTCGTCACTACCGGGCAGTCCAACGGCTGGATATTCGCTAAATCGCCGGTAAACACCCAGGCCAGGCACTTCAACGGCAAGGCGTGGCCGATCGTCACCATCGGCAAGTTCGGCGCTGTGATGGCCGCCAGTGCCGTGTCGGCGAGCGACATCTGGCTGCTGACCGAGACCGCGTCGACGACGATGCTCGTCGTGCACTACAACGGGCGGACGTGGAGCAGCGTGCGCCTGCCGGCGCCGTCCGTGCCCAAGGGGGAAAAGCCGTACGCCGTCGACATCGACGCGGTGAGCGGCACCAACATCTGGGCCACCGCGGACCTGATCAAAAACGGACAGGTCGACAGCGGGCCGGAGACCTCGCTGCTGCTGCACTGGGACGGCAGGACCTGGCAGTGGATCAAGGTGCCGTTCGACGACATCGCGCAGTACGTCGCGTATGACGCGGGAAGCGTGTGGGTCGGGGCGCAGACGATCGCGGCCACCGGGACCGGGTGGGACTTCCTGCGCTGGTCGCCCGGAAACCACTGGACCAGGGTTCCCGTCCCGGCCCAGGGCATTCCCGGCGGTAGCGCCGGCTACGAGCTATACACCCTCGTGCACATCCCGCACACGCACTCGTTCTGGGCGTCCGCCGACGCGTCCTACGCCGTCGGTTTGACGGCTAAGCAATCCGCCGTCATCTTCAAGTACGGCCCCTGACCCAGGGCGGCGGAACCGCTCCCCCGGGGCCTTGCGTCTAACCGGCATCGAGTTCCGCGGCTCGCGCGGATCGTGCGGATGACGGGAGTCATAGCGATGGTCAACGTTCACCGGCGGTGGGTCGCGGCGGCCGCGGTGGCCGCGTGCGCCACGGCACTAGTCACCGGCGGCTGCGCCGCGCCATCAAGCACCGCGCCCGGTGCCGGCGGTGGCGGTGGCACCACGCAGCCACCGTCGCCGTCCGCCAACCCCGCCGTCGTCGCGCGCGACAAGTCCAACGGCCACACGCTGAACCTCAAGGTCGGCCAGCATCTCGAGCTGGTCCTCGGCAGCACCTACTGGACGGTGAGCGGCAGCTCCCTTCCGTCGGTGCTCAAGCAGGACGGCCCGTCGCACCTGCTCAAGCGGCCACCTGGCTGCGGAACGATTCCCGGCATCGGGTGCGTCCCGATACGCACGGACTTCAGCGCGGTCGCCCCGGGCACCGCGGTGATCACCGCCCACCGCGAGTCGTGCGGCGAGGCCCTGCGCTGTATGCCGAGCCAGCAGCACTACACCCTCACTGTGGTGGTGCGCGCGTCGTAGCTCAGTTAGCACCGCCCACCGCCGGAGCCCCCTCGCCGTCTATGACACTTTGATCCCAGTAGCAACACCTGTTTTCTTTGCACACTTTTCGCATGGACAAAACGCCCTAAAAGGGACGCTGGGGTGGTTGAAATGTGAGCAAAGTGAGCCGATGCATCGGAATGTTAGGTATTCAGCTGGTGGTGATGAGTGCTGAGTTGCTGGTGTGGCGCATAGTCGCCTATCTGTGCCACCGCGGAAAGCGTTAGGGCGCCGCCGCGTCGGAATCGAAACGCTAGGGTGGTCGGGGGCATAATTCAGCGACGGAGCATCGAGGGACCGAGATGACTACTGGAGGATCATCCAATAAGCCATCGGGATGGCGGGGCCTGTCCGAGACGTCGAAAGTCGCCATTATCGCGGC
>Ga0126381_100002469_pt1 | contig 19958 bp, 12 predicted proteins | sample PanSoiMetPlot_28_FD_96465 | JGI IMG/M metagenome (GOLD analysis project Ga0126381, IMG submission 96465) | Tropical forest soil microbial communities from Panama - MetaG Plot_28 | ecosystem: Environmental > Terrestrial > Soil > Tropical forest > Bulk soil | place: Panama | collected 2016-02-17
CAGGCTTCGCTCGCGCTCGACAAGATTCTAGCGATGGCGTAGCGAACGGCCGCGCCTATCGACCCACGGCGAACGCGACCATTTCCGATGGCCGGCGCAGGCCGAAGCGGACACGTTGTACATCACCGTGCGCATGATCTATTGCGCCACAGTCATCACGACCGGCAGGTACACACGGGTGCCACCGAAGCGTGGCAGTCGATATACTGGCGATCTTGAAACAGCATAATAAGCCAGCGAGGTCTCATCCCGGCCTCCTTCGGGGATTCGGGCTGCTGGAAGCAGCTGCGCTCAATATGAGCAATATGGTCGGGGTGGGCCCGTTCATTACGATTCCCCTGATCATTGCTTCGATGGGCGGACCACAATGCCTGTTGGGGTGGGGCATGGGATCCGTCCTGGCGCTGTGCGACGGGTTGGTGTGGAGCGAGTTGGCGGCGGCAATGCCGGGGACGGGCGGCACCTATGTCTATCTCCGGGGCGCATTCCGCGGGACACGATGGGGTGGAATTTTGCCTTTCCTTTTCATCTGGCAGTTCATTCTCAGTGGACCACTTGAAATCGCTTCAGGGTATATCGGTTTTGCGCAGTATATCGGGTATTTTTGGCGAAGCATGGGCTGGCTGGGCACAAGAATCGTCTGCATCGGTGTGGGGAGCGCCCTAGTGCTGCTTTTATATCGCCGGGTTACGGCAGTGGGCCGGCTTACCGTAATACTGTGGGTCGGCATGCTGGCAACGGTGCTGTGGATCATCGGAAGCGGGCTAGCCAACTTTCATCCTGAACTGGCTTTCGATTTTCCCGCAGGCGCATTCACGTTTTCAAGAAGTTTCGCGGCAGGGCTGGGCTCGGCCATGCTGATTGCCATGTACGATTTCATGGGCTACTACAATATTTGTTACGTGGGTGAAGAGGTGCGCGATCCCGCGCGTACCATACCCAGATCGATCCTGGTCTCGGTGCTAGCGGTTGCGGTAATCTACGCGCTAATGAATCTCAGCATCATAGGGGTGGTGCCGTGGCGCGAGGCCATGCAATCCAAATTCGTGGCGGCGCAATTCATCGAGAAACTCTACGGCACTCATGTGGCCGGCGCGGTCACGGTTCTGGTGCTTTGGACCGCCTTCGCCTCTGTATTCGCACTGCTCTTCGGCTACAGCCGTATCCCTTACGCCGCGGCCATGGATGGGCATTTCTTTCGGGCATTCGCGCATCTGCATCCCGAAGGCCGGTTTCCCGATGTCTCGCTGCTAGTACTTGCCGGGCTGACGATTGTAGCGAGCTTTTGGGAGTTGGACACGGTGATCGCGGCACTGCTAACTTCACGGATTCTGATCCAGTTTGTCGGCCAGATTGCGGCGTTGCACTATTTGCGCCAACACCGCCGGGATGTGCCACGTCCGTTTCGCATGTGGCTGTACCCGCTACCCGCGGCGATTGCGCTCGCGGGTTGGATATACATATTCGCGACGTCTGGCTGGAAATACGTGACCTTTGGGCTGGCGACGCTCGCGGCAGGGATAGCAGCATACCGCATATGGGCACCGCGCCGGAAGAGTGTATGAAACTTTACCGTGCCGTTAAGAGTAAAGGTGTCGCCGCCGCCTCCCAAAGGTGTAGATTATTGCTGGTTCCGGGCTAATGGAACAGAAACGCGAGAGGAGTTTCAAGCATGAAATTTTCGGTCATCGCCGCGATGTCGGCCGGAGTTCTGGGATTCGCAATCGGGACCATGTGGAGCGGCCTGCATCCCCGCACCGCACTCGCTCACTTCACTGCCCCGGCCGCACCCGCCGACGACGGCAAGTTACGAATCATCATTTTTGGAGCCCATCCGGATGACGCCGAATATCAAGGCGCGGGAGTAGCTATGAAGTGGGCGAAACTCGGGCACCACGTCAAATTGGTCTCAGCAACCAACGGCGATATTGGCCACTGGCAGATGGCGGGAGGGCCATTGGCGCAGCGCAGAAGGGACGAGGTGCTGGCCGTGGATAGGCGCTTGGGAGTCGCCACTGAGGTGCTGGACATCCACGACGGCGAGATCACGCCCACACTGGAGTACCGGCGCATGATTACGCGGCTCATCAGGGAATGGAATGCGGACATAGTAATTTCGAACCGACCGAACGACTACCATCCCGATCACCGTTACACATCGATTCTGGTACAGGATTCGGCGTATATGGTCGGGGTCCCATTCTTCACGCCGGACGTGCCTCCACTCAAAAGGAATCCTATCTACTTCTACGCTCCGGACCGCTTCCAGCGTCCGAACCCTTTTCGCGCCGATGTGGCGGTTGGAATTGACGACGTGATCGATCCGACGCTTGATGCACTGCTGCTTATGGTGTCGCAGATCCAGGAGGGTGGCGCCGACGGACATGCCGGCCTGTATCCGGCAGATCAAGCGGGACGGCAGCGTCGTGATGCTGAGTGCCACGAGAACCTCGCCCGGCGTTACGCGGCGATCGCGACCAACCAGCGAGACGCTCTGGCAAAGTTTTACGGTCCGGAGCGAGCCCGGACAATCCACTATGCACAAGCGTTCGAGATCTGCGAGTACGGACGCCAGCCCTCGCCAGAGGAGCTGAAGCAGATATTCCCATTCTGAGGCAACTAAGGCGACCACAGATCGCCTCCGCTAACCCTAAACCCGCGGGGCCGCCCTCCGAGAAGCGGGCTTCGGCCCCGCACCGCTCCACGCAATGTTTTTGCTCTGTGCTCGTATGGTCAGAGAACTCGATCTGTTTGAATCCAATCATGGTTGCGGGCCGCGCCACGCATAGAATCATTTATGATGACGCTGTAGAAAGTGGTGCTTCTGCGGCTCTTGCTTCTGGGGTTACGAGATGCCGAGGTCTTATTGCCCGCTCAGGACGCCATACAACCACGACTTGGCGATTTGCCAATCGCGCTTGACGCGCACCGGTGTGATTCCCAGAACCTCGGCCGTTTCCTCCACGCTCAATCCACCGAAGTAGCGTAACTCCACTACGCGGGCCTGGCGGGCGTTGATCCCGGCCAATGCATCGAGTGCCTCATGCAGAGCCAATATGTCGATTTCCTGCACTTTCGCCCCGAGCACGACTCCGGTGAGCGTCACGCGTTCCCAATCGCCGCCACGTTTAGGAAAGCCACTGGCGCGTGCATAGTCCACCAGAATGCGCCGGATAACTTGCGAGCACAGCGCGAGAAAGTGAAGGCGGTTTTCGCAGCGAATACCCCCCGCCCGCTTCAGCTTGAGATAAGCCTCATTGGCCAGGGCGGCGGATTCCAGGCTCTGACCGGGCGGACGGCGCCCGAGGTGGTGCCGGGCAATCCTCCGCAGATCGGGGTAGACGGCACTCATCAGCGGGCCTAGCGCCTCTTCATCGCCCTTGCTCCAGGCGGCGACCCATGCGCTGATACCCTGTTGACCCTCGGTGCTCATGCCTTGGCGATCTTACCAAAAAAAGAAAGTTAGGCCGGGGTGTACTTTTTGCGGCCGGTTAGCGGAATACAAGCAGGAGGATTTTCCCATCATGACGAAACTTCTAGGATCATTGACGGTTACAGGCTTGGCTGCAGTGGCTCTCGTGTGCACTATGGGAGGGCGTCGGGCATCGGCGTCCTCCGGACAAAGCGGACAACTCCATATCGTGAAGGATTGCAGCGCATACACCCGCCTGGCCGGCGGGTTCTGCACAATCGTGACCTCGAATCTCGCCGAGATTCCAAAGGGTTCGGTGGTCCACTATACGCAGGCTTTCGGTATTCTGAATCCGGGTTGGCTTGACAGCAACGTGGTGCTCGACGCGGGTAATGGGAATAAAGCAGCTGGGCGCTGCACGGTAGATTTCACGATCGCCACGCCCGGTGTGTGCACGTTCCAGGACGGGACCGGCCAGCTCGCGGGGTTCACGGCCCGAGTCGCCGTCGGTACAACGCCTACGCCCCCCGCCGAGTTTACCTGGGACGGGACATACAGCTTCCAGAACCCTGGACAGAACCAGAATTAAGGGGGATCGGAAAATTGGGGATTTGCGGGGCCGACTCAGAGTGTGGAGAAGCCGGTCCCGCTACTTGACAGGCCCGAGATACCGGTCTAACCAATCGAGTGTCTCCTTGATGACGATCTTGTTGTCGGGCGGGACGTGCCCCCCGTCGTAGAGGACCAGCCGCTTGTCCTTTTCCGGCGTCCCGAGCAGCCGGAACATCGGCCCCATCGATGTCTCCAGCGGAAAGACGAAATCGTAGCGGCCGCCGACGACGACCGTAGGAACACGCAAGCGCGGAAGGAAATTCAACGGATCCGCTTCCGGCAATTGGAGCCGGCTAAAAGACAGCCCGCTGTTGATGATCACCACCGCCCTCAGCCTCTGCTCTCCCACAGCCAGAAGAGGCACCCTGACGCCCAGGCTGGCACTAAAAACACCGAGCCGGTCGCGATCGACATCCGGCCGGGTGACCAGGTAGTCGATGGAACGTCGGAAATCTTTTGATTCCAGGATTAACCGGTCGCGCGCCTCATGCGGACCCGCGGCCGGCGAAGCATACCGCCTCTGATAGTGGCCCTTCAAAACGGGGATCAGAAACGCTCGCCCGCTCTTGACGATGGACCCGGTCCAATCTTCAGCGGACGTGGGCGGCGATGGGAGCTGGTACGCAAAACTGGGAGAAGCGCACACGATCGTCTGGTAGGGCGGCGTTGCATGCTTTGGCAAATATAAATAGCCAAAAATCCGCTCGTTTCCGTAGCCGGCGGCAAAAGAAACCTCCTCGCGCTTCCAGTAGGAATTGTCCTCGTCGACGCCCTCGGTGCGGGCATCCAGGTCGGCGGGATCATAGGCGTAGAGACTCTCGTAAAGGCGGAAGACATCGTCCGAGACGGGTTTCTCCGCGCGGTAGTCACGAACCGGCCGGCTCACCGGGGCCTCGAGCCCCGATTCCCCGCGCGCATCATAGCGCACACAGCGGAAGCCGTTCTGCGCCGAGCGGTCCCACGGGAGTCGCGCGTCCAGGACGGCGAACATATATAGGGGCTCATTCCACGCGCCGCCGCGGATATATCGCCGGCCGGCAATCTCATTCCAACACCACTCTTTCACATTGCCGGCCATATCGAACGTGCCGAAAGCGCCGCGGCCTTGGTAGGCGCCCACGCGCGCCGGGCCGGCGCCGGCAAAATTGCTCGCCGCGGCAACGTCCGCGAAATAGCCTGGCGCCGCGGCTTGCTGCCAGTGGTAGATGGTAGGCAGTTGCTTGCCGGCAAACTCGGCGTATGCCGCCGCTTCGTACCAGCTCACGCCGCTCACCGGATACTCGTCGCGTCCGGACGGGTATTCGCCCAATTCCCAGGTGGAAGGGCCCGGCCGGCCTGTGGAATCGACAAACGAGCGCATGGCCTCCTCCCGGGAAAGCGTGCGGCCATCTTTCACGAAGTCGTGCTTCCAATACTCAGGTTTTCGATAGCCTCCGCTATCGATGAATTGTTTGAACTGGCGGTTGGTAATTTCGTAACGGTCTATCAGAAATCGGCTGAGCTTAACTTCGTCGAGGCCCGGGATGATTACAGTCCCACCGGGGACGCGCACCATATCGGGCGGCAGGGTTCCGACCGGATCGAGGTCGAATTGAATGGGGGGTCCCGGGACTTCGCCGGCTCCCAGAATCAGCTCGAATCCCGGTTTCTCGATCCGGATCGAGCAGTAAACGAAGGGCAGATCTTTGGTAGTGAACGGCGTCTTGCCAAGGAAGAGCCATTCGCCGGGTGCCGCGCCATACTCGGCAACCCATACGTCTGCGCCAGTCGGATTGGTGGAGAACGGCATGGGGAAGGCCCGATCGTGACGCACCTGTTGCAGCGCCGGATCGCCGGGAAGTACAGCCTCGGCGTGACGCATCAGGCGGAAAGCCGCGGCCCTATTTCCGGAGTCCGACAGTCGCGCAAATTCCGGAAGGACCTGTTCCCTCACCCAGCGCACGCGCGAATTGTGCTGGTAGAGCCGTACCCCGAAAAATCCGAGCAGCAACAGAAGGACGGCCGCGGGCAAGGCATACCGCAGCCGGAGTGCGGGAAATTGGTGTTGATTCTCGAATTTCTGAGCCTGCTCCATAGCCGCGCGAGCCTGCGCGATGCTTCCCAGCCGGTGCTGCGAATTCTTCCGCAGACACTGCCGCAACAGATGGAGGACCGGCGCGGGAGTCTTGACAGGGAGGGCCTGCCAGTCGGGCTCATGTTCCAGGACGGCCACGATTGTATCGGAGACGCTGCCGCCGTCGAATGCGCGCTTCCCGGCGAGCAACTCGTATAAGAGGCATCCGAAAGCCCAGATGTCGGTCCGTTCGTCGACAGGCTGTCCGCGGGTCTGTTCCGGGCTCATGTACCCGAGTGTTCCGAGAATGTGACCGGAACTGCGACCATCTTGTTTGGTCGCAGCTTGCGAAAGGTCCTGATTTGCCTCCGGTCCCCAAATCGCCTTCGCCAACCCGAAATCCAGCACTTTGACCCTGCCTTGGCCCGTCACCTTGACGTTGGACGGCTTCAGATCGCGGTGGATGACTCCTTTGGCATGCGCCGCCTCGAGCGCCTCGGCGACCTGGCGCGCGTAATCGAGCGCCTGCGCTATGGGTAAAGGCCCGCGGAGTGTCTCTCCTTCGACCAGTTCGAGCACGAGCCAATCCAGATCCCCGGACTCCTCCAGTCCGTAGATCGCCGCGATGTTGGGATGATTCAGCGAGGCGAGCGTGCGGGCCTCGCGGCGGAGGCGTGCCAGCCGGTCTGAGTCTGACGTGAACTCAGCCGGCAAGGTCTTGAGCGCGACGTCGCGGCCGAGCTTGCCGTCATGCGCGCAGTAGACCTCGCCCATGCCGCCGGCGCCGAGCTGAGACACGATCCTATATGGACCGAATTGGCGGCCTAACAGCGTAACGCCGTCAGGATTCGGCATGAAGCGGTGCGTCGCAGGTGTTTCCATGAAACTGCCGGCTTCTTGTTCTCTGGCCAGCAGCAGTTCAACGTGATGTCGCAGATCGATATCGCCATCGCATGCGTGGTCAAGGAACGCCGGCCGCTCTTCCGGCTCCTGTTCCAGAGCCGAGTGGAAGAGCACCGTCACCCTCTGCCAACGTTCGTGGTCCACGGCAATTCTATCCTGGCTGTCTCACTATGTTAATGCAGTTATCGACTGATGGTGGTGCAGCCTCTCCGGACTCTTGGACCACAAAAGCACCGCTAAGCTGATTTATGAGATAAGCTCTCTAGCTTCCGGGCCTCGTTCGCCAATGATTGTGCGACTGGTCTCTGAGTTCGACCTTCAGCCTCTCGCCTTCAAACTGGATTGTCACATCGCGAAAATTTCGGATGAGCGGCCGATGTCGTAGCTGTTCGACTGGGACAGTCGTCAAAAGCCCTACAACCTGCATCCCGGCATTCAAACCAGCCTCAATACCGGGACGTGTGTCTTCGAAAACGAGGCACTCCTCTGGAGCGACTCCCAATCGTTCCGCTGCGTGCAAGAAGCCTTCTGGTTCCGGCTTACCGTTGCGAATTTCATCGACTGGCACGATCACGTTCGGAAGGGGCAAGCCTGCAGCTACTATGCGCGCCTCTGCCAGCGTCCTCCACGCGGAAGTCACGATTCCCCAAGGGTGGTTTTGCAGCGCATGCACGATTTGCGCGGCCCCGGGCACAGCCACGATGCCCTCCAACTGCGTCTCCTCGAAGTGGTCCATCTCCTTAAGTTCCTCAGTATGGTCGCGCGCGGGAAAGAAGTGCTCCATCGTGGCGATCGTCGGACGTCCATGTGAGAACGAGAGGACTGTTTGAAGGGTGAGGTGATGCCGCGCGGCCCACCAGCCCCAAGCAAGTTCCACGACGCGGGTAGAGTCCACGAGCGTACCGTCCATATCAAACAGAACGGCCTTACACCCGACGCTAACCAAAGCGTCCATCCCTTCCATGATCGCAGACTGCTTTTCTCTGAAGTGAAGCAACCCCGAGGCTGCTGTGAGATCCAGCTAATCCAGCCCGAAAGAGTTTCGTAGACCATCGACAAAACCTGATGGCTCTTGTAAGCTCTTCCACAGCTGGGGTGAGGTGGGGAGTGGGCGGCTCACCCGTGGGTGAAGTCACCGGCACGAGGTGCGGCTCCTTGGGATCTTAGATCTCCGACTCTTGACAACCAAGTACACGCGCCGGGTATCCTTCGATCGAGACCCCGTGGAAATCCAGAGCCCTTAAGGGATACGATGGCACGTTGACGAGGCTCTGTGTAACGAGGAGAGGTGGCGCCAAGGCCACCGGGTATTTACCGAAACAGGAGGAGGAAATGAGGCAAGTGGATCGTCGAGGATTCTTGAAGACGGCTGGGACGGCGGGCATTGTTCTGGCTCCTGAACAGGCCGCATCCCGGCCGCTGGCGGACCACGAGAAACTGGACCGGATCGCATCTAACACGTGGCCCATCCGCTACATCTTCAGGAGCCGGACGGGCTCTGGACGCAATCTCCGCAGCGACGAGATGAAGAAGAAGTATGGCGAGATTACCATGCTCGATTTCCCGCAGTTCACCAAGGACACGTTCCCTGGGGTTACGCGCATGGACCTGTTTTCAGGCTTGTTCGGCGACGTGTCGGACGACACTATGTACGTTAAGGTGCCGGTACTCGTGGGAGCCCAAACTCGAGTGACGCAGGAGTTCGACCCTTCGAGTGTCGCGGGGAGCCGATGGCTGGAAAAGATGGCGTCGAAAATGGCCGCGACCGGAACGAGGTGCCAGCACATTTCCAATAACGCGCCTCGCGACATCTGCGAACTTGACGCCGACAAGCGGAAGGCCGGCGTGGCGGTCGCGAAGAAATGGCTGGATGGAGCCCGCGTGCTGGGAGCAAAATCGATGCGCGTCAATAGCGGCGGCCCTCGGATCGCTCCTGGAGCTGTGGCGACGGCCGATTACCCCAAAGCGGACGAGTTGGCGGTTTATCTGCGAAATTGCATCGAATCGTTCAAGGAAATGGCAGATTACGGAGGGAAGGCTGGGGTGAAGGTAACGCTCGAGAATCATTGGGGGCTCACCGCCAATCCCATTAACATTCGGATCATTGTGGATGAGGTGAAGCATCCATACTGCGAAGCCTCCCCCGACTTCTGCAACTGGGAACACGAATACCTGATGTACAACGGATTGAAAGCCCTGGCTCCTTACGCTCACACCAACGTCCATGCTAAGTTTTGGAACCGCTGGAAAGACAATGACGTGCGTCGTTCGGTGCGTATTATGCAGGAGGCGGGCTTTGAGGGGACCTTCGCGCTGGAGTATGAAGACGGTCCGTGGGATGGCGTCGAAGGCGCAAAATATCTCTACAAGGAAGTTCTGGCCGCGCTATAGATGCGGTGCGGGGAGGCCGTGGCGGGTAACATGACGAGTGCTTTTGGAACCGATGCCATAGCCGCGGGCTACGCCACGCGCAGGCCACCACTCCATCCCCTGATCTTGGAAAGAGTGAAGGGCCACCTCCCTTTTCCGGGGAAGGTGGCTCGCGCTCTGGACGTGGGCTGCGGGGCCGGGTTGTCTACCCGTGCGCTGCAAGACATCGCCGATCATTGTATCGGCATCGATCCCGCAGAGGTCATGCTGCGCTGGATGCGAACGACCGCACCAGCATCAGACTGTTTGGTGGGTCGCGCCGAGGCCATTCCATTACGCTGTCACTCGATTGATTTGATTACCGCCGCGGGATCGCTCAACTATGTAGATCTGCGTGTTTTCTTCAAAGAAGCGAAACAGGTTCTCGTTCCAGGCGGAATCATCGTCGTGTACGATTTCTTGCCTGGCAGCTCCTTCACGTCTTCAGGGGCACTCGATCAATGGTTTTCCACTTTCACCGCACGCTACCCATATCCGCCTGATGACGCTGCGGAACTCGATCCCAGGCAGCTCTCGACGATGGACCATGGTTTTCAGCTGCAAAGCTCCGACCACTTTGAGATCGGGCTGACATTAACACCTCAGTTCTACCTCGAATACCTGATGACAGAGACTAACGTCGCATTCGCGCTGCGGAATGGCAACTCCGAAGCAGCCATCACGTCCTGGTGTTCCAGCACTCTCGGTGCTGTTTGGGGCGAACAGCCAATGGAAGTGCTGTTTCGTGGCTATTTTGCCTGTTTGGCCGCTCACTCGGCTGCGCGAGACTGACGACTTTGTCGGCTGTTCAAACGCATTCTGCATTCGGTTCACCTAGTCACCTGGTTGGGTTGCGCCACCTCTGCTGGGGCAAAAAAACCTGAGACGATTCGAACCGTTGTCCAACCTAGAACCCGAGAAAAGGCTTGACCGTATGGCGAGACTGCCGTATAACCATCCTAATCTCTGTGACGCACGCAGTAGAATAGCGTATCCGGTGAAAGATTCCGTGGCCACAGTTTTGGAGGGAATCCTGCATGACTGCCGGACAAAGAAATTCTAGGTTTCTCTTAGGTTCTTTGATTGGGATGTTCTTCCTTGCGCTCATCTCGGCCTGCTCGGTTCGGCCGGCGCTGGCGCAGGTATTGTACGGATCGGTCGTCGGGACTGTTACCGACGCTTCCTCCGCCGTCGTGCCGAGTGCAGTAGTCACAATAACCAGTACGGAGACGGGTTCATCCAGGTCGACTACCACCGACGAAGGCGGCCGATACTCCTTCGTGAACGTGTTGCCGGGCAAGTATGACATTAAGGTGTCAGCCAAAGGCTTTCGCACGTACTTCGCCACAAGTTTTGAAGTAGTACCGGATACGGTGGGTCGCCTCGATATGAAACTCGAGCTCGGCCAGGTTAACGAGACCATCACGATCTCAGCTGAGGCGGCTGCTCTCCAGACCGATAAGGCGGATACCCACTCTGTGATCGAGACGGAGCAGGTCACCAGTCTCCCTCTGAGCAACTATCGCAACTATCAGGAGTTGCTGAACCTGGTGCCGGGCACAACACCTGCTTCCTTCCAGAACTCCATTACCGATACACCCCAGCGCGCACTGCATACGAACGTCAACGGTGGACCGGGACAAACCAACATCACACGTATCGACGGCGTTACCAGTGTGAACGTCTGGCTGCCGCACCACGTCGGCTATGTGACGCCGGAGGAGACGGTCGAGGTGGTGAACGTCACTACCACCGCGGCGGATGCCGAGCAAGGTATGGCCGGCGCCTCCGCCATAACGCTGGTGACGAAGTCGGGAACCAACGAGATCCACGGTAGTGCCTTCGAGTTCCACGACGACCAGCACCTCAAAGCGCGTAATTTCTTCCAGGCAGCCGGAACACCGATTCCACTCAGTATTAATAACGATTTCGGTGGGACCGTGGGCGGCCCTGTCCGGAAGAACAGGCTTTTCTATTTTCTGAGTTACGAATCCACGCGCCAGCGCACGGCCTCTCCGGGCTACTACACGGTCCCGACGGCCGCTTTGGACACTGGCAATTTCAGCGGCACGGGCACGGTCATCTACGATCCTCTGACCGGGAATCCGGACGGCACGGGGCGGACGCCGTTCTCTGGCGATATGATTCCCACGGCGCGTCTGAATCCGATCGCCTTGAAACTGCAAAGCTATTACCCGGCTCCAAACGTGGGCACCGGCTTCACCAACAATCTCACGGCTTCCGGCGGCCCAATCCTCGATCGACAAAATGTCGACACGAAGATCAACTATAACGAAAGCGACAAGGAAGCCATTTGGGGTAAGTACAGCCGTATGTGGGCCACTTCCGGCGGCAAAGCCGTTTTCGGGCTTGCCGGCGGACCCGGGTTGGGAGGCTCCGATCCGGGCTTAGGTAATACCCTAATCCAGTTAGGTTCTATTGGGCACACACGCACCATTACGTCCCACCTGCTCCTGGACGGCATCTTCGGCTACGAAAGGCAAGGCCAACACGTATTTCCGAACGACTACGGCACCAACTACGGCTTGCAGTTCGGCATCCCGAACACCAACGGGACGGACCCGCTACAAAGCGGCTTCCCCAATATCGGCATTAGCGGATACACCGGGTTTGGCGTACCCAACTGGATGCCGCTTCACCGCGTGGAAGAGAGCTACACGCAGAGCGACAATTTGACGTGGACTAAGGGTGGGCATGAATTGCGCTTCGGCTTCGATCTCGTGCGGCACCATCTGAACCACTGGCAGCCCGAAATCGGCCAGGGCCCGCGTGGCTATCTCGGCTTTGGCGGCGGCGAAACCGCGCTCAATGGCGGTCCAGCGACGAACCAATTCAACGGCTACGCCGCATTCCTTCTGGGCTACTCCGACGATGCAGAGAAGAGCCTGCAATACATTCTCATGACTGGGCGCGAATGGCAGTTCGGCGGGTACGCGCGGGATCGCTGGCAGGTGACTCGTAACCTGACTATCAACATCGGTCTGCGGTACGAGTTTTATCCCCTAATGACGCGCGCCGGATATGGAATCGAGCGATACGATCCGAACACCAATGACGTTTATATGGGTGGCCGGGGAAATCAGCCCGAAGACGTGGGGATTACCGTCAGCCACAAGCTGTTTGCGCCCCGCATCGGTTTGGCTTACCGTCTGGGAGAAAAAACCGTGGTCCGCGCGGGCTATGGTGTCAATTATGACCCTATCCCCTTCTCCCGCCCGTTGCGCGGCTGGTATCCCCTCACAGTCAACTTCGCTAACTTGGCCAGCAACGGCTATACGTGGTCATCGACATTCCAGCAGGGCGTCCCCAACACGCAAGGTCCGGACATCTCCACAGGAGTCGTCCCGCTGCCCGGCAATGCGAGCGAGCGCAGCCCTTGGGGCGGCGAAATTCATCGCGGCTACGTAGAGTCGTTTAACTTCACGGTTGAACAGAAACTGCCGGAGAACCTCATCGGTTCCATCGCGTACGTGGGTTCTCATACGGTTCATATCCTGGCCGACCGCGATATCAACGCCGGTTATCCTGGTTCCGGTACGACTGGTCTGCCGTATTATGCTCTCTACGGTCGCACGCTGCCGATCAACATGTGGGATGGTTATTTGAGCGCCGAGTACAACTCGTTGCAGGTGGCCGTGAACCGCAGCTTTACGCAAGGCCTAATGATCAAGGGCGCCTACACGTACTCTAAGGCGATCGATTACACCGACGACGACGGATGGGTGAGCACCGGATGGAATTGGCCTGCCGTATTCCAACGGAATCGTGCGCCCGCCGGTTACGACCGTACGCATATTTTCCAGATTGGGTGGGTCTATACACTTCCGTTCGGCAAAAGCCGGCAGTTCTTCTCCGGCTCCAGAGTGGCGGATGCCATCCTGGGGAACTGGGCGGTCAACGGCATCACCTCGGCTTATACGGGCACTCCGTTTACGATCTCCGGCCCCGGGACCTCTTTGAATGCCCCCAATAACTCGCAAACGGCCGACCAAATCGCACCTGTTCAATTCCTGGGCCAGGTTGGGCCGGGTACCCACTATTACGCGACCACGTCCTTTGCGCCGGTCACTGCGATTCGCTTCGGCTCCACGGGCCGTAATGTCCTTCGGAATCCGGGGTTGTTCAACGCCGACCTCGATATCACGCGGGAGTTTCCCATCAAGGAACAGATCAAACTCCAGTTCCGGGCCGAATTCTTCAACCTGGCAAACGACTCCCATTTCGGAGGAGTCAGTAGCAGCAGCGTAACTTCGGGCAGTTTCATGCAGATCACCAGTGCGTCGGGTGAAAGGCAGATCCGCTTCGGTTTGCGCCTGCATTGGTAAAAATGACCTCTGGCAGACTTCAGTCTGCGCGGCAGTTCGGTCCAAAGTTGACCCGAATTCGGGGATTTGTGCTCCCGGCCCTGACCGCGCTGAGTCTGGCGGTCGGCTTGGCCCAGACGAGCGATCTGGCGCAGAAATCTGAGCAGGCCAGGCAACTCCTCGTAACTGGGAAGTACGAAGCTGCAATTGCCATTTACACGCAGTTGGTGAGGGCGCTGCCGCAGGAAACGGGCCTGTTGTTGAACCTCGCGCTCGCTCAACATATGGCGGGCCACGAAGCGGAGTCCATCCCGAATTTTGAAGCCGTCCTCAAAGTCCAGCCCGGTGCAGAGCCGGCTCTGATTTCGCTAGGCGCTGCCCACCTGGCACTGGGACAGCCCAGGCAAGCTCTCGCGCCTCTCAAGAGGGCCGTGGCGGTGGAACCGGGTAATCTGGATGCCCGCGGATTGCTGGCTGGTGCCTGTATGGATGTCGGCAGCTTTGAAGAAGCCGCAGATCACTATCGACGGCTTACTTCCGCCTCACCCGATGATCCGCGCCTCTGGTATGGCCTGGGAATGAGTTATCAATCGATTGCCACCACCGCGCTCAAACGGATCCAGGAGGCAGATGCACAATCGCCTTACCTCGCCGCGCTCGTTGCTCGCACCCGTTTTCAGCGGCGGCAATATCGCAGTGCTTTTTTCTTCTATCATGAGGCCCTGAAACAGTTGCCCGGCCTTCCTGGAATACACGGCGGGTTAGCCGAGATCTACCGCAAGACGGGCCATTCCGAATGGGCCGCGGAGGAAGAGGCCAACGAGCAAGCGCTTCCCCCGACAGATTGCAGCGTGCACCCCTCCGAATGTCAGTTTCGGACGGGAAAAGACCTGGATGCGTTGAAGCTGCCGCGTACTCCGAAGGCTTCAACCGAGGCTCTCTACTGGCAGGCGAAAGCCGCCAATGAGTTGGCGCTGCAGGCATTCTTCCGCCTGGGGCAGTTGCCGCCTTCCGTAGAGCTCCACCAGTTGCGCGCGGAGATTGCCCGCGATCAGAATCAACCCATGGAAGCGGTGACGGAGTGGCGTGCCGCGTTGGAACTGGCGCCGAACGACCCCCGCCTTCAGGAGCAACTGGCAGCCTCCCTATTGATCGCGGGCGATTATCGGGCGGCGGTAGATCAGGCGGTGGCGACACTCAAGGCCGTGCCGGCAGGTGCTGAATTGAACTTCGTCGCGGGCGACAGCCTGCTCCATCTGGAAGAACCGGAAAAGAGCATCCCTTATTTGCGAGCAGCTTTAGGCGCCGATCCCAAACTCTTGCCAGCCGCTGCGTCTCTCGGCTTGGCACTCTCCCGCCTAGACCGGAGCACGGAAGCGATCCAATACTTGGCGAAGGCATTGGATCTGGATGATGATGGGAGTCTTCATTACCAATTGGCGCAGGCCTATCAGGCAACCGGCAATGCGCAGAAGGCGCGCGCCACAATGGCCGCCTATCAAGCATTGCTGAAGAAGAGCCGGGAGTTGAAAGAAGAAGTGGCGCGCGAGGCGCAGATCGAACCGCCGCGATGAAGTTCTTGGCTGCGATGGGGGCATTGGCGGGACTGGCACTGTTGCTTGCCGGCGCTTTTTCGACCGGTAACGCCTCCGCGCCCGTCATCCGGTTTCGAGAGGTCGCGGCAGAGGCGGGGATCTCCTTCGTCCTGGAAAATCACCCAACACCGGAAAAGCACCTGATCGAAACCATTCCTGGAGGAATTGCGGTGCTGGATTATGACGGCGACGGCCGGCCGGATATCTACTTCACCAACGGCGCCGATATTCCGTCGCTGAGCAAGACTTCACCCAAGTATTGGAACCGGTTATACCGGAATGAGGGTAACTGGAAGTTCCGCGATGTCACCCAGGACGCGGGGGTGGCCGGCCAGGGCTATTCGATGGGTGTTGCCGCCGCCGATTACGATAACGACGGCCATCCGGACCTCTTCGTGGCGGGTGTGAACCGGAATACCTTGTACCACAATCTCGGCAACGGCCGCTTCGAAGACGTCACGGCCAAAGCTGGTATCAAGAGCGGCGAGTGGGCGGTAGCAGCAGGATGGTTGGACTATGATCGAGACGGCTGGCTTGATTTGTGGGTCGTGCATTATGCCAAGTGGTCACCGTCATTCGATCGCTATTGCGGAGACGCCACGCGCGGGCTGCGTATCTATTGTCATCCGAAGTATTTCGAAGGGGTGGCCAACACGCTTTATCGGAATCGCGGTGACGGGACCTTTGAGGACGTCACCGACCGCGCTGGCTTGGCTGGATTCATAGGACGCGGTATGAGCGTCGCATTCGCCGATTACGACGACGACGGATTCCCTGATGTTTTCGTGACCAACGACAGCATGCCGAATTTCCTGTTTCATAACCGGGGCAACGGAACCTTTGAAGAAGTGGGGCTGCCGGCCGGGACAGCGCTGCGCGATGACGGAAAACCGATATCCAACATGGGAGCGGAATTCAAGGACTACGACAACGATGGCTCCCCGGATATCTTCGTCACCGCACTGGCCTCGCAAACCTTCCCTGTTTTTCGCAACCGCGGCAACGGCAATTTTGCCGATGCCACGTATGCTTCCCGAATGGGCGCGTTGAGCTTGAAGCACAGCGCGTGGGGACTGGGGTTGTTCGACTTTAACAATGACGGCTGGAAGGATCTCTTTACAGCCAATTCCCACGTCAATGATCATGTAGCCGCCTTCGAGGCCGCGGTTTATAAAGAAGCGAACACCATTTTTGCGAACGAGCATGGAAGGTTCCGGGATGTCAGCGCGGGCTCGGGTCTGGAACCGGTGAAAGCGCACCGTGGCGCCGCATTCGCCGATTTCGATGGCGATGGGCGCATCGACGCCGTGGTTTCCGCGCTCGGCGAATCTGCGGAGTTATGGCAAAACGTAAGCACCGGCACTGGTCACTGGATTATCGTTCGGCTCCGGGGAACCAAGGACAACCGCGACGGAATCGGTGCGCGGATCCGCATTGGGGACCAGATGAATGAGATGACCACGACGGTGGGGTACGCCTCGTCTGCCGCCTGGGGCGTTCACTTCGGCGTCGGCGGACTAACGATAGTACCCAAAATTGAAATTCGCTGGCCTCACGGCGGCTTGCAGACGCTCACCGACGTCCGCACCGATCAGCTGCTGACCGTCAGACAGCCAAACTAGCGCTGCCTGTTATTTCCCGATGGCCTTTCTGTGGGCAATGATCGCGGCAATCGCCTGCTTGGCTAACTCGGAATTCGGATCAAGGCGCTGCAGCGCCTCGAAAACCTGCTGCGATTCCTCGAGCCGTTCCATACGAGCCAGAGCCATGCCAAGCCGCGCCAGCAGGTCCTTATCGCTGGGTCGCCGGGATAAAGAGGCGCGGTAATGAACAACCGCATCGGTGTCGTTGCCGCTCTTGGCAAGCTGGTCTCCCCACATCATCTCGACTTCTGCCAGATGCTGCGCAGCGCGGGCATCCTCGGGCCGCTCGCGCAGGACCTGTGCGAAATCCGCGGCCGCCGGTTCCCATTTGCCATTGGATGCTTCTACGCTCGCCAGGTTGAAACGCGCGTCGGTGTATGTGGTGTCGAGTTCCATCGCTTTCTTAAGCTGCTGCTCCGCCTCGGCCGGCTTGGACGCGGAAAACAGCGCTACTCCCAACTCGCTCGCCGCGACCACGTTGCCTGGATCGGCCCGCGATGCCTTCTCGAAGTAGCCGACCGCCGCTGCAGCGTCCCCTCTATTGAGCAGCAAGTCGCCCAGATTGTAGTTGGCCGTGAAATCGTCCGGGTACTTCTTCAGACGATCTCGCATCATATCCTCTTCGAGCTGGGCGCGATGGTCGCCGCCCGAAGCGGGCAAAACCTGGAGCCAGAAATGGCCCATCTCGTCGGTTGCGGCGTTTCCTCCCAGCATGCGTTTCGGAGGGTTATTCGGATTGCGCACGTTCTGAGCCGAATTATCGTAGTGATAACGCATTGAGACCACCGTTCCGCGAGGCAGCAGCAAAGGCTTACGCAGTCGGAAAACGCCCTGCCAGTTCAGGTCCCATTGCGGGATGCGAATGAGCCACTGCTTCGTGCCGTCGGGAAGCGTCGCGTACGCTTCCATCACTGTCGCAAGATAATGCGCGTGCGGATATACTGCCAAAACATTCAGGTCCATCGAGACCGTGAAGTCATCACTTACGACAAAGTCCGCATCGCCGGGCGGAATATCGATCGCACCATCATGTTCCAATTGCACGAGGTAAGGAAACCTGGTTTGGGGTTTATCCGTAAAGTAGAGGCCGATCACGGGGCTGACGGCCTCGGGTTTTCCCGAGCGCTTCATGTGCACATTCAGGATCAGGTCCATACCGGGATCGGCGCGCCATGCCATGCCATCCGGCTCTACCACGGGCTCGCTGCCGGGTTTCCAGGAAAGAAAATGGCCGTCTGGATCGAACGTCTCCTCCTCGACGCGGAGATCCATGCCCGGGAAGCCGGCGCCGGGAGAGACTTCGCGCCGCCGGGCGGAATGGGCACGGTCGATGATCACGTTGGCGTGATGGAAGACCCGCGCATTTCCGGGCCGCACTTCCATCGCCCTGATCCATCGTGTTGTCGTGATGGGTACCGGCATGATGAAGTTCCAGAAGACCTCTGGTCCATCGGCGGCAAGCTGATATGGCTGCGAGACTCGCAGCACCAGATCGGGCGTGCCCAACTGCCATTCGTCGGTGAATTTCGGAGGCCCGGACCCGCGGACCGGCGTTCCAGCGGGTGCTCCGTCGTTCACCCATTGCTGAATCAGCTGAATTTGCGCATTCGAAAGACGACGCTCTTCGGCGAACTCGCCATGACCGGGTTCCGGAAGCCACGGCGGCATGTAACGCCTCTTGGTCACCGCGGCAATCTGCGCGCTTCGCCGCTTCACATCGTCATAGGAAAGCAGCGGGAAAGGTGCGGACTCGCCCGGGCGGTGGCAGGGTGAGCAATTGTGGTAGATGATCGGTGCGATATCGCGGTAGAATTGCACGGGCTGACCGGCGGTCCACCCGTTGCAGCACCCAGCAAGTGTCAGAAGAAGGGTCCGTGTACCGAGTCGGAGTCGGGGACCTGCTTCAGGGAATCGGCGGTTTGCTCCAGGGAAAGGGACCTCACGAACCGCCGACTGGTCCTTTGGATTCATCGCGAAACCGTCGCTTCCCCGAAACAGAAGCGAACCTTATTAATATACCGCGGCGCCCGCTCTTATTCTGCGGCTGAAAGAAAAGCTATGTACCCGCCGATTTACGTTGTGGCAGGAGTGAGTGAGCAGGCCTTACACCCCAGGTCGGAAACCAATCTGGTGATTCTCTGGGCGTCGGCAGGCACAACGACTTAAGTCTTAAGAAGAATGATAATGTCCTCCAAGTGTCGCCCATCGAACAACGCCGGCGGCTTTTTCGTCACCGAACTACCCTGCCAGATCGCCCGTGAGCGTTCGCAACAGATCCTCTTTCACGCCTTGGGGCGATATCCTCGATGGCAACAGAGACTAATAATTTGGCCCGGAGCGCCTTGTGCTCCGGGTTCTGCAGTCTGGACGGGGAGAGGGACTGCCGTCTCTTTCCCCGCGCCCATTCCGCGTCCGCAACTCGCTCGGTCCGGCCGGCGTTTCTCGCAGCCGCCTCCCGCGTGGCTCAAGTGCTCGGGCGGGTGAGAGCATTTCTGGCACCTCCGGCGCCTGGCGCGCCGCCCGGCGTGGGCGGAGTAAGTGGAAAGGCTTGGAGTTCAAGCGCGCCAAACCTAGGAATCGGGTCTGTTCCGCAAATCGCCTCCCTGCTTCTGTGAGCGTGCCGTCCGACACCGTGTTGCACAGCCTGCGCCTACCGCCCTCGATGTATAATGGCCGCCAGATTTTCACAATGCGAGGTCACATGAGATTTCGTTACATTCCATTTCTGATGGTTCTGGCGGCGTTCCCCGGCACCGCGCAGGAGACGCACGCGCCCGACCGGGTCACCACCGATCACTACTTTGATCTCGAGCGTGTCAGCAACCCCCAGATCTCACCCGATGGCGCCCACATCGTCTACACGCGTCAGCAGGCCAACAAGCTCGAAGATCGGTGGGAATCCGCGCTCTGGATCATGAACGCCGACGGTAGCCACAACCGCTTACTCGCCAAGGGAGCCAGCCCGCGCTGGTCGGCCGACGGCAAGCGCATCCTTTATATCGCCGA
>Ga0126381_100002470_pt1 | contig 19955 bp, 18 predicted proteins | sample PanSoiMetPlot_28_FD_96465 | JGI IMG/M metagenome (GOLD analysis project Ga0126381, IMG submission 96465) | Tropical forest soil microbial communities from Panama - MetaG Plot_28 | ecosystem: Environmental > Terrestrial > Soil > Tropical forest > Bulk soil | place: Panama | collected 2016-02-17
GAGCGCTTCTTCGAACGGTGTGTTCTCGTCGTCCCAGTGCGACTGGTAGAGATCGATGCAGTCGACCTGCAGGCGCTTGAGCGACGCTTCGGCCGCTTTGAGGATATAGTCCTTGCGCAGTATCTTGTGTCCGTGCCCCATGTCGGAGCCGACCTTGGTGGCGACGATCACGTCGTCGTGCCGTCCCCGGCGGGCGATCCAGCGTCCGATCACCGTTTCCGATTCTCCTCCCTGGTGACCGCTTGCCCATCGCGAATACGAGTCCGCGGTGTCGATCAGGTTGAAGCCTGCGGCAACGAAGGCGTCGAGCAGGCGGAACGACATGGCTTCGTCCGCGGTCCAGCCAAACACGTTGCCGCCGAAGGCGAGCGGAGCGACTTCGAATCCGGTGTTCCCGAGCTTGCGCCTGTTCACGGTCGTCCACTCACGAAAACGACAGAGCTTACACCGCTTTGTTCAGCCGCCTGACACGACTTCGGGCGCGTATACTGGCGAGAGCCGGCATTCGAAAAAGCGGATCGAGAACGCGTGATCCGCCCGGCTGCACTGGCAGGCGGTCGCCGCCCGGCAAGGAGGATCCATGAGCAAGTCCACAGTCGACGCTGCGGTGGCTGGCGCGTCTGCGTACGCGCAGGCGTCGAGCCTCGATGAACTGCTGAAAGCCGAGGCCCGTCAGCTGGCGCACGAGCGCGTCGATCCCGCGTCGCCCTACTTTGCCGGCGATCGAAGCGCTCGTATCGACCGCCGGCGTTTCCTGGGATCGATCGCGGCGGCAGCCGCGGCCAGCACCGCGGTGCGATCCGCTGCTGCGGCGGCGCCGCTCGGCGCCGTCGAGCACGAGGTGCCGCCCGACGCGAGCAAAGCGCAAGGCTATCCACTCGACGACACAAGCTACGGTTCGCGCTCTCAGTTCGAGACCGAGGTTCGGGTCCGGTTCAAGACCGCGACGCCGCAATCATCGTGGACCTTTACGCCGCTGCAGAACGGCTGCGGCATCATCACCCCGTCGGGCCTGCATTTCGAGCGCAGTCACGCCGGCACAGCGGTGATCGATCCGGCCAAGCACTTCCTCTACGTCAACGGCCTGGTCAAGAAACCGCGCAAGTTTTCGATGCGCGACATCCGGCGCTTTCCTTCGGTATCGCGAATCATGTTCATCGAATGCTCGGGTAACGGTCTCACCGAATGGTCGAAGCCCACCATGCGCACGGTTCAGGGCACGCATGGCCTTACCTCGACGTCGGAGTGGAGCGGCGTGCCGCTGTCGACGATCCTCAATGAAGCAGGCGTCAAGGGAAACGCCAAGTGGCTGCTCGCCGAAGGCGGCGACGGAGCGGCAATGACGCGCAGCATTCCAATGGCCAAGGCAATGAAAGACTGCTTCCTCGCTTATGGACAGAACGGAGAGGCAATCCGGCCAGAGCAGGGCTACCCGTTGCGTCTCATGATCCCCGGTTTCGAAGGCAACATGCACATCAAGTGGCTGCGCCGGCTGGAAGTCTCCGATGCGCCGTTCATGACGCGCGAGGAGACGTCGAAGTACACCGACCTGCGGCCGAGCGGCAAAGCCGTGCAGTTCTCCTTCGAAATGGAAGCGAAGTCGATCATCACGTTTCCCTCTGGCGAGATGACTCTCGACGGTCCGGGCTTTTACGAGATCAGCGGCCTTGCGTGGTCGGGGCGCGGGACAGTTAGGCGCGTCGAGGTGTCCACCGACGGCGGCAAGAACTGGCACCAAGCCGCGCTGCAGGGCCCCGTTCTGCCGATCTGCCACACCCGCTTCCACTATGCGTGGCAGTGGGACGGCAAGACCGCGATCCTGCAGAGCCGTTGCGTGGACGATACGGGTTACGTGCAGCCCACCCTCGGGCAGGTCATCGCGCTGCGCGGACTCGACGGACCGCTGGGATCGATCTATCACTTGAACGCCATCCAAAGCTGGCAGGTCGCGAGCGACGGAAAGGTCTCCAATGTCCACGATTACTGAGCGCTTCCTGGGAGCAGCCGGGGCGGCACTCGTGGTTTCGACGTCGGCATCGGCGGGTCCCCCGGCCGCGCCCTATGGCTTCGGCACGACGCCTTCCCAGGCGGAGCTCGAGCGCTTCTTTGCCGTGATGCCCGATGGTCGCGGCCTTCCCTCCGGATCGGGATCGGCCGAACAGGGCAAGGTGGTCTACGAGCAGCAGTGCGCCTCGTGCCACGGCGCCAATCTGCAGGGCGGGATCGGCGATCGTCTGGTCGGCGGTCGCGGCACCCTGGTCAACGAGGACCCGACCAAGGCACCGGTGAAGACCATCGAGAGTTATTGGCCGTATGCGACGACGATCTTCGACTATGTCAAGCGCACCATGCCGTTCAACGCGCCCGACAGCCTTTCCAACGATGAGGTGTACGCGGTCACCGCGTACATCCTGACGGAGGCGAAGATCATTCCGCCCGACACCATTCTCGACGCCATGACGCTCACCACTGTGAAAATGCCGAACCGCGACGGCTTCATCGCTGATCCGAGGCCGGAGAAGTTTCCGCCGGCCGCGAAGTCACCGCACCAGAGCCTGATGATCGCTCCGCCCAAGTGAGGCGCGTCCGGCCTCGACGCCTTTAGCGGGGCCCCCCGACGGAAGTCTTAGGCCGAAATTCTTCTTGCATACGGGTTGAAACGCACTATTCTTGTTGTATGCAACCGGCGCTGCCGGCCTGCTGGAGAGTTGGCCTAGTCGAGCTGCTCCGAGCAGGCAATGGGGCGACAGCGCGGGAGAAAAGGTCCGGCCTTGGCCGGACCTTTTTGTAATCGTGAGGAGGGCTTGATCTGACGCAAATGGTTTGGGTGGTCGCAAACGTAGGATCGAAGCGTGGCTGGGGCGCTTTGGACTCCCCGGCAGGCGAGACCAGCGACAGGAAGGGGGTAACCTGATGGTTTCGGCTTGGTGGTTGTTGGTGTCATTTTGTGGAGGCGGGTGCGCCGGGCTGTTGGTGGCGGCATTGATGCGAATGTCGGGCGGATTGCCCGAGGCGTCGCCAAGCGTTCCGGACTTGAACGGCCAGCCTTGGTAGTGCCGCCGGCGTAAGCCGGCCGGGTCAATTTTTCGCCAACCCTTCGGTTGCGCGAGGGTGTAGTGTCCCCTAGCTAAAACCGCCAACATTCAGCGCGATTTCTTATCGACGGAGCGGTTGCCTTTTGCTGGCGCGAGCGGCCGCTTTTCAGGCGAGCCGCACCACGATCTTGCCGCGCGCGTGGCCTGTCAACATCGCCTGCAATGCGTCCGCGACTTCCTCGATGCCGATCGTGCGCTCGACGTGTGCACGCAATACGCCTTTCGCTACCAGATCGAGCAGCCGCCGCCATAGAGGCGGTCCGTTCCTGAGGGTGAACGCAATCGCGCGCTGGCGCGAGGTGAGTCTGGCGATGACGGCGCCGGCGCTGGTAGTGAGTGCGGCGGTTAGGTCGCCGCTGGTACTGATGTAGCAGCCGTACGCGCTGAGCATGCGGCGAGACGCTGCAAACGACGACGCTGACGCCGCGTCGAAAATCACATCGAAACCTTCGCCCGGCGTGAGATCCTTTCTCGCGTAGTCAACAGCCTCATCGGCGCCGAGCCCGCGCACGAAGTCGACGTTGGCCGCGCTGCACAGCGCGACGATGTAGGCTCCGAGGTGCTTGGCAATCTGCACCGCAAAGTGCCCCACCCCGCCTGCAGCGCCGATGATGAGCACGCGCTGGCCGGCGGCGAGGCCTGCCGCGTCGGTGAGGGCTTGCAACGCCGTTCCCGCTGCGATCGGCAGCGCAGCGGCGTGCACGAAGTCGATCTCGGAAGGCAGCGGCAGCATCCGATCGTATGGAATGATGACGTAATCCGAACATGCGCCGTCGCGGCCGAAAGGAAGAAGTGATCCCATCACGCGCTCGCCCAGGTGCCGCTGCGTCGCGCCACCGCCGATACTGGCGATTTCGCCTGCAAAGTCGAATGCCACGCCACGCGGGGGCGGCCGAAACAGCGGAATCAGACGCACGTGTCCAGCGAGGAGCTTCCAGTCGATGGGATTCAAACCGGCGGCAGCGATGCGCACCTTGGCGTGGCCCGCGGGCGGTGACGGCTCGGGCAGCTCGTCGATCCGCAGTACCTCCGGCGAGCCGTAGCGGTGGTAGCGCAAGCTGCGCATCGGCTCATTGTAGCAATGGGCCCCCGGGTCCGACGAAAGCCCGCAAGAGCTTTGAGCGTGAGAAAAAAAGCGGCCCCGAAGGGCCGCATTTTTCAAGAGGTGATTTTTCGCTTATCCGCGCGGTTGGCCGTAGCCATTCACGATGATCGTCCCGGTAGGTTGCGTGCTCATTTGCGCGTGGCGCTCGACGCCCTGGAATTCGTAGGTTACGTCGAAACCGGACGCGGTTCCCGGCACTGTTTCGCAGCGCTGGACGTATGGCAACCCTTGCGGCTTGCCTGCCAGCAAGTCACCAGTTCCATTGAGGAGCACGCTAGGAAGCTCCAGCGGTCCGACCTGCTTTTGCTCCATCCAGCAGTGCTGCTGGGCTGCACCCGCGATCGGCTGCACCGATATCACCCGTGCCTGGAAAGTCTGGTCCGCCGGATTGATGTTCACCGCGGTCGCGGCTGGAGCTACGTTAACCGCCGCTGTCACTGCCGGGTTCACGTAGGTCGTGGCCGGAGCGACAGCCACCGGGGCCGGAGCCTGGTACCCGAGCGCCGCTTCGCTGACCGGACGCACCGAGGAAATGCCTCGCCTCATCTCCATCGATGCGAGCGACGGATAGTTACCCGGCTGCAGGATCACGCAACGACCTTGGAAGGCGGGTTGCGAACATGCTTCCCAGCGACCATTGGTGATGCTCGCCGATGCGGCGCGATCATCGAATTGATACATGCCAAGGTCGGGAATCGGTCCATTCGCTGTGACGAAACGGCCGAGGTACCCTTCGCCTTCATAGAAGGTTACTTGTGCAACCGCCGACGTCGCTACAGCAACACCCGCGACTCCCAGCAACATCTTCAAGCCCATTCGCATATCTACCTCCGTTAAAGGGCCTCCCACGACAACAATGCTAACGCTCCAGAATTTGCATGGCTGTCGGTGCGCATCGATACATTTGTAAGATATGCACCGACGTCGCGCATTGGCGACTGTTGTAATTGCTGCAGGTTAACCTGCAAATTAAAAGGGGGCATTATGAAAACGCTTCGCACGCTCATTGTCGTCGCGATTGCGCTCGCGCCAACATTCGTGTTGCCTGCATACGCGCAATCATGGCCTTCGAAGCCTGTGAAGATCATCGCTGTGTTTCCTCCAGGCGGCTCGGTCGATCAGGTGGCGCGCGCACTCGCGCAGCAGATGTCGGTGCAGACCGGCCAGTCGTTCGTCGTCGACAATCGCGGCGGTGCGTCGGGTTCGATCGGCACCGCGGCAATCGCCAAAGCCGAACCCGACGGCTACACGATCGGCGTCGTGTTCGACACGCACGCGGTGAATCCTTCTCTGATCCCGAATCTCCCCTTCGACACGCTCAAGGATTTGACACCGTTGATGCTGGTGGGCACCGGCGCGATGGCGTTAGTCACCAACGTCGCGCAACCGTACAAGTCATTCAAGGACGTCGTTGCAGCAGCGAAAGCAAAGCCGGGTAGCGTCGCCTACGGCACGATCGGCGCCGGCAGCCTCGGCCATCTCACCATGGCGCAGCTCGGCAACCAGCTCGGCGTCGAGTTCAATCACGTTCCGTATCGTGGCGGCGGGCCGCTGATGAACGACGCCATCGGCAATCAGGTCCCGCTCGCCATCGGCTCGGTATTCCTGGTGAGCCCGCATGTTGCGTCAGGACGTCTGCGCGCAATCGCGGTGACTTCGCTCAGGCCCGATCCGAGCCTTCCCGGTGCTGAGCCGATCGCCGTGCAGGGCGTGCCGGGCTTCGAAGCCTATACGTGGTGGGGCGTGATCGGTCCCGGAAATCTGCCTGCGCCGCTCGCCAAGCGCATCTACGACGAGCTCGCCAAGGCCATCAACGCCCCAGCCGTTCGCGAAAAGCTGGTCGCGCAGGGCATCGACGTGAGCGGTGCGCCGGGCGCGGCGCTTGACGCGCTGGTGCGCAAGGAAATGGCGCGATGGGCGAAGGTGATCAAGGACAACAACATCAAGGCAGGCGATTGAACATGCGCACTGCTTGTTCTCGCTGAAACGGGACCCGGCGGCACCGTCGCAAAGACGCTGGATTCCCGCAACCCTGCCCCCGCGAAAGCGGGGGGAAGGAATGACCGACTGTCATTTCATCGACGTCGCACCCGGGAAAGCCTTGCGGTAGAGCTCCGCGTCGATGTACTTGGTCGGATCGCTCAACTCGCGCTTGGGCTGCCCATATTTGGAACGCAGCGCCAGCACGACCTTGAAGCCTTCCATGTCGATTCTAAGATCGCGATACAAGCCGCCCTTCTTGTCCACGAACATCGCGTAGGTCTTTTTCGCCAGCGCCGGCGTCATGTCGCGATCGTTGGCAACTAAAATCGCTTCGCAGGTCTCGCGGTTCTGCGGGTCGTAGATCCAGTCCATCGCCTCGCGCATCGCGCGCATGAAACCGATCACCGCGGCTTCGTTGTCCCTGATCCACGCGCGCATGCCGAACGCTGCGCGACCCTGATACGCGCCGAGGAGATCGGTGGCGTTGCCGAGTCGCGTGAAGCCCTTCGACTCGGCTTGGAGGTCGAAGGGCGTAGACAGCAGGGTCGCCGCGAACTTGCGGTCGAGCAGTCCCGCGTAGCGGAAAGGGGTGCCTCCTGCGCGAACGTACCGCACGTCAGAATCCTTGATGCCGGCGCGCTCGACCATCTCGCGCAGCACAAAGGCGAAGCCGGTGGTGAGCGCGTCGACCGCGAGCTCCTTGCCGCGCAGATCGGCAACGCTCTTCGCCTCGGGCAGCCCCACCAGCTCGAGAAACCCATTCTCGAAGCCGAGGAAAGCAACCAAATCGGGTTGCACCTTTAACGGCACTTCGCCCTGCCCTTCCTGGTACGCAACGAGGTTGTCGATAGAGGCAGTCGCGATGTCGAAGCGGCCTTCGACCAACCCTGTCATGAGATAAACCGAATTGGGCGTGTAGCGCAGATTGACGTCAACGCCTTGCTTGGCGAAAAACCCCTGGCGCTGCGCTACGAACGTCGGAAGATTGACTCCGCCGCCAAAGGTGATGAGATTGATAGTACGCAACGCCGGTGGTTGCGGTTGCGCCGCGGCGCCGACGCTCAAGAGCGAAAAAACGATGACCACCAGAAAGCGCTTCACGGTTCTCCTCTCGCCGGCTGGATCCGTCAGCTTCATAATCGCAACGCGCAGGCCTGTTCGGTGCACGCCGCGAAAATGCCCTATCAGCGTTCGCTGCTGAACCCGATCGACTGGTGCGAGCCGTCGCAGAACGGCTTGTTCTTCGATGCCCCGCAGCGACACAAGGTCATACGATTGCGCACCTCGTATTGAAATCCGTCGGCCGCAAAAAGGCGCACTCCGCCGCGCAGCCAGATTGGCCCCGAACATCGCTGGGCGGGATCTTCGATCAGACCGATCGAGAGATCGTACTCGGGCTCGAGTGCCTTGCCTGTCGCGTTGTCCCAGGCCACCAGCCGTCCCGATGGGCAGTCGCCGCATTGACGCGTGAGGTTCTCCCGCGCGCCCTGCTCATCCGTGGTGCGCACGAGCTTCCACACCGATCCGTTGGGATCGCAAAACCGGCCGGATGCGCACAGGCCTCTCGAATCGGTCAGCGACATCGTCGGGCCCCTAAGCGTTTTGGCCTCCTCGCTGTAGGGAGCGCGACTTGCCGTTTCCGTACCGTCGAACGCTACGCGCGAATGTGCGCCGTCGCAGAACGGTTTGTGGGCGCTGTGCCCGCAGCGACACAACGCATATTGCTGCTCGCGCGGAAACACCCTCCCTTGGCGCCACTCGACCGAGTCGCCTTCAGCGCTGACGCCGATCACTTGCGTAGCGAGCGGCAGACTTCCCGAAACGCGGTAGGGCCCATGCCTGCTGACTTGCACTCTGGCGACTGCGAGATCAACCTCTGCCATCGTGTACTCCAGTGCAGGAGGAATCGCTCGATGCTACACCCTCGGTTCGCCCTTCCAATTGACCGTGATGGTCGCGCCTGGTGCGAAGCTCAGCTGAGCGCGATGGGTCACGCCGCGGAACTCGTAGGTTACGTCCCAGTAGGCCGGCTGTGCCGAACCCGGAACCGCCTCGCAACGTTGCACGTTCTGAGTAGACGTCTGTGTGCCGCGATTCACGTTGGCGCCGAGCGCTGCGCCGCCGACTGCACCGACCGCGGTAGCGACGTCGTTTCCGCGGCCGCTGCCGATCTGGTGTCCGAGCACGCCACCTAGAACGCCGCCGATAACGGCACCGGCAATGTTGGGCTGGTTCTCGCGAACCACCTGCTGCTGCTCGACCCAGCAGCGTTGCTGCGGAGGTCCGACCACCGCGCGTACCGCGAGGACGTTCGCCGTGTAGAGCGTCTCTCCAGAGTGCGGATAGTAGGAATACACGGGCATCGCAGGTGGCGGCGGAGCATAGCCGTATTGTGCGCGCCCGCTCAACGGCCGCACCGAGGAAATCTTCCTGTTCATCCCGAACGAGGCGAGCGACGGATATTGCCCGGGCCTCAAGGTGAGGCACTTGCCGCGAAAATAGGCGTCTTCGCAGACTTCCCACTCGCCACGCTCCACGACGACGGACGACGCCCGATCGTTGAAGCCGACCTCGTCGAAGCTGTAGATGGGGCTGCTGGCCGCAAATGAGCGTCCGCGCAGGCCTTCTTGGTCGTAAAAGACAATTTGTGCGGCGGCATGCCAGGCAATCAGCATGGCTGCCAATCCCAGCCCTATTGCCATGAGTCTTCTCATACAATCTCCGTTTAATTCGCAGCGGATCGGCGGGCAATGTTGCACGCTTCGGTCCTGCCAAGCCGACCCAATGCTACCAGCCGCCTCGCCCTCGGGGAAAGCCTCTGGCGCCGACTCCTCCACTGTTAGACTCCATAAACGTCCAAGGGCTTGAACCGGTGGACGGCGAAAATACCGGCCACGCCGGCGGGCCCGCGGCAACAATTGGATACTCGTGGCAACATCCACGTTACTCGCGCAGCTGGTCAACACCTCTGAAGCCATCGCCGCGGACGCGTCGCGGCGCAACAAGATCGCCCGTATGGCGGAGCTCTTGCGAGCGCTCGACGCTTCGGAAATCGAGATAAGCGTCTGCTACCTCGCTGGCGCTACCAGGCAACGCAAGACCGGCGTCGGATGGGCAATGCTGCGCGATGCGCAACCGGCGACGAATGCGCAGCATCCTGCGCTCACTCTGCTGGAGGTCGACACGGCGCTCGAGCAAATTGCACAGACCGCGGGTTCCGGCTCGATCGCCGAGCGTACCCGGTTGCTATCGGGACTCTTTGCGCGAGCCACTGCGCGTGAGCAGGAATTTCTCAAGCGCCTGCTCATCGGCGAGCTGCGCCAGGGTGCACTCGAGGGGTTGATGATCGAGGCAGTGGCAAGTGCCGCTGCATTGCCGGCGGAGACAGTTCGCCGCGCCGCCATGATCGGCGGAGGTGTCGCCGCCATCGCCACCGCAGCGCTGACCGAAGGCGCAGGCGGACTCGCCCGCTACGCAATTGCGCTGTTTCAGCCGCTCGCGCCGATGCTCGCACAGCCGGCGGACGACATCGCCGAGGCGATGGCGCAGATCCCGATGGCCGCGCTGGAATGGAAGCTGGACGGCGCCCGCGTCCAGGTGCACAAGAACGGCGACGAAGTTCGCATTTATTCGCGCACCGGTAATGACGTCACGCCCGCCGCGCCGGAGATCGTGAGCGCAATCACGACTGCAGGCGCACACGCGCTGATTCTCGACGGTGAAGCTATTGTGCTCAAAGCCAATGGAGCGCCCTACCCTTTTCAGGACACTATGCGACGCTTCGGACGCGTGCAGGACATCGAGGCGATGCGGCAGACCATGCCGCTTTCGGTTTTCTTTTTCGACTGCCTGCGCCGTGACGAAGTCGACCTGGTGCCCATGGCGACGGCCTCGCGCTTCGAAGCGATGAGCGCTGCGGTGCCCACGGAGCTGTTGATGCCGAGGCTGGTGACCGGCGACGTCGCTGCCGCGCAGGCCTTCTACGATGACGCGATCGAGCGCGGTCACGAGGGAGTGATGGTCAAGGCGCTGGACGCGCCCTACGATCCGGGCGCACGCAGCGCGCTGTGGCTCAAGGTGAAGCGCGCGCACACCCTCGATCTGGTGGTGCTCGCAGCGGAATGGGGACACGGCCGCCGCAAGGGCTGGCTGTCCAATCTGCATCTCGGCGCAATCGACCCGGCGAGCGGAGAATTCGTCATGCTGGGCAAGACCTTCAAAGGCATGACCGACGCGATGCTCAAATGGCAGACCGAGGAGTTGCTCAAGCGCGAAGTCGCGCACGACGACTGGACGGTCCGCGTTCGTCCCGAGCTGGTGGTTGAAATCGCCTTCAACGATCTACAGGCGAGCCAGCGCTATCCCGGAGGGCTTGCATTGCGCTTTGCGCGCGTCAAAGGTTATCGCCCGGACAAGAACGTTGAGGACGCCGACACGATCGATACGGTGCGTGCGATCTACGCCAGGCAGTCGCTCTAGCAGCGAGGGACGACGTCTCGCGTGCGTGGCGAGGGTGCACGGTGCGGCGATTGGAAGCCTCCACAATTGGCGGCCGTTCGCGATCGATTGTAGAGTGCGTGTTGCAACCCGAGCGGCCTCACGCGAAAAGCCAATGGTCCTGTCACACAACACCCGATCGATCTTCATCCACATCCAGAAGACCGCCGGATCGTCGATCGAGGCGGCGCTGCGAGCCAAGGACCCCGAGGCGAGCTCCGTCAGCGACGACGGCCGCCGTCACATGTCTGCGCGCGAAGCGATGCCGCTGGTGCCGGCCCCGGTCTGGGAGAGCTACTTCAAGTTCGCTTTCGTCCGCAATCCCTGGGAGCGGCTGGTGTCGTGGTACCAGATGTGCATGGAGTCGCCGACCCCCAACCGCTTCGCAAGCTATGTGCGGGCCAATGCGCCGACGTTCAGCGACTTTGTGCTGCAAACCATCACCGGAATGGGATTGCGAACCACCGTCAATCAGGTGGAGTACATCATCGACGAAAAGGGCGCGCTCATGGTCGACTTCGTGGGCCGCTACGAGAATCTCGCGCAGGACTACGCCATGGTGAGCAAGCGGCTGGATCTCGACGCGCTTCCTCGGGTCAATGTTTCGACGCACCGCGACTATCGCGACTACTTTTCGGCGGAGACGCGAGACGTCGTGGCGCAGCGCTTCGCGCGCGACATCGCCTACTTCGGTTACGCATTCTGACAGCGACCCTAGTCCGAGCCGTGCGAGCGCGCAACCGTCCAACGTGATCACCATCTATCACCTTTCCACTTCGCGGTCCGAGCGCATCGTATGGCTGATGGAGGAGCTTGGGATCGAATACCGCATCGAGCGCTTTCAGCGGGAATCTACCGGCGCCGCGCCGGAGGCGATGAAAGGGATCCACGCCATCGGCAAAGCGCCGGTGATTCGCGACGGCGACACCGTGCTCGCCGAGTCGGGGGCAATTGTCGAATACATCCTCCAGCGCCACGCCAGCGGTCGGCTTGCCATAGCCTCGGACGCGCCCGGCTACGCGCGCTACGTCTACTGGCTGCACTTTGCCGAGGGAAGCTTGATGTCCCTCATGCTTATCGCGCTGGTGCTGTCGCGCATCCCGGAGGCGCGCGCGAGTCCAGTCAGGAGCCGGGTGCTCACGCGCATGACGCAGATGCTCGGCTTCGTCGATGCAGAGCTCGGTGAGGGCCCTTACTTCGCCGGGCCCGATTTCACGGCAGCCGACATCATGATGGTGTTTCCATTCACGACCATGCGGCTTTTTCTCGAATACGACTTGGCGCCTTATGCCAACATCCTCGCCTACCTGGAGCGAATCCAGGCCAGACCGGCTTATCAAAAAGCGATGGCGATCGCTGGCCCGAATGTCGGAACCGCACCATGAAATCGGGCACGTGATGGCTCGGTGAGAGATAATCGACGCGCATGATCACCGCCGATCTCGTGCTGAGAGTCGCCGTGACGCTCGAGCTGGGCGTGCTGGCGGCGATGCTTGCAATGCAATCGCGCAGAACGCCGGCAATGCGGCTGGGCGCTCTGTTCTGCCTGAGCGTGATTGCATTCGTCGTAACGTCGGCGCCGGCGGGGATCGGCGCGATCGCCTATCCCCTGACGGCGCTATGTGTGGCCAAGTCGGCGCTGTTCTGGCTCTTCGCCCAGTCGCTTTTCAGGGACGGCTTTCGGCTGCGTCCCATCCACGGCATCGCGACGATCGGCGTTGTGGTACTGGGTTTATGGCATGAGTTCGATTTCGGGCGCGGCGTGCGACAAGGGACCGCGACATCTTTCGAGCTGGTCGGCAGCCTCGCCTACGAGACTCTGGTGCTCGGCTTCGTGCTTGCTGCCGTGCACGAGGCGTGGCGCGGCCTGGCCACCGATCTGGTCGAAAAAAGACGCCGGCTTCGTATCGCGCTGGTCGCCGGCGTCGCCGCCTACCTCGCCGTGGTCGTGGCCGTGCAGGTGTCCAACCTCGCGCTCGGCCAGCAGACCGCGCCGCTGCTGGTTGTGGCCAATCTCGGTTTGATTTTCGCGGCCGGCTTCGCCGCGACACTCTCGCTGGTACAGATCCGCCGTGGTAGCTGGATCGATGCCACTTCGGGCAGCGCACCGGCGTCCGCCTCGTCCGCGGCCGAGCAGGCGCTGATAGCTGCGCTTACCCGGCGCATGCGCCACGAAGCCTTGTATCGGCGCGAAGCTCTCACCATCGGCGCGCTGGCCCGACTGCTGGGCACCCAGGAGTACCTGCTCCGCCGCGCCATCAACGGTCAGCTGGGGTATCGCAACTTCAACGATTTCCTTCACAGCTACCGCATCACGGAGGCGTGCACGCGCCTGCGGTCGCACGACGAATCGGCGCGGCCGATCCTGTCCATCGCACTGGACTTGGGCTACAACTCGATCGGGCCGTTCAACCGTGCCTTCAAGGCGAGGGTCGGTATGACGCCGACCGAGTTTCGTCGCGGAGACTCTGTCGAAGTGACTCCGGCGTCCGACTGACCGTTTAGGGACCCTGGCCCGCGCCGATTTCGAAATCGGCGCCATGTTTTTCGCTTTCGGCGCGACGTTTGAGCTCGATTCGCGAATTCTTTTCCGTGCCAAGTCGACGGAGAGCACGGTGGATGCGAATCATGCCGATGCGAAAAGGTTGCCAACGGCCACGCGGGTCCTGGCACTGGCTTCGATTCTGATCGCCAGCGCCGCGTCTGGCGCCGACGATCCGTTGCCCCGCCACGCCGATCGGAAGACCGGGGCTCCACTTCCGCATGAGCAGATCGCCGGACGCGTCGTCGAGTACGCGTCGGTGGTCAGTTCGCGCGGTCACCGCGTGCGCACCATTACTACGCGGCCCCCAGCAGCCGGTCGGCTACCCGCGATCGTGTTCATTCCCTGGCTGTCGTGCGACTCGGTCGAATCTCCCCGTGGCCCCAAGGATGGCTGGTCGCGCATGCTCTATGCGGTTGCGTCCGGCGTCGACGCAGTGTTCGTTCGTGTGGACAAGCCCGGCGTTGGCGACAGCGAAGGCGATTGCTCCAGGACCACGCTCGAAGACGATCTCGCCGCGTATCGAGCCGCCATCCGTGCAGCTACCGAAAGAACCGATGTCGACCCTTCACGGCTCACGCTCTTCGGCGGGAGCATCGGCGGCGCTCTCGCACCGCTGCTCGCGCGCGAGTTCAAGGCTCACGCCGTCGTGTCGGCGGGAGGGTTCAGCCGGACCTGGGGAGAGCACATCCTGGCGCACGAGCGCAGGCGATTGACGCTCTCGGGCTCAACGCCTACGCAAGTCAACGCCGCCCTGCGCGGCTTTGTCGAGTTCTACGGACTCTACCTCGACTCGGACATGACGCCCGGCCAGGTGATCGCCCAGCATCCAGAGCTCAAAGCCATCTGGTATGACGCCCCCGATCATCAATACGGGAGGCACGCACGATACTTCCAGGAGGTTCAGGCCCAGAATGTCGAAGCTGCCTGGGATGCGGTGCGCGTTCCGACGCTTGTGTTGTGGGGCGAATACGACTGGATCATGGGCCGCGCCGACCAGGAGCGCATCGTCGAGATCGTCAACGCCAATACTGCTGGTCTCGCGCAGCTCGCCATCATCCCTGGCATGAATCACCATTTCGAACGCTTCGCGACGCCGCTCAAGGCGTTTCGCGAAGAGGGCGGGACTTATGCCGAGGACGCGGCGGCCGTGCTGGTCGATTGGCTGCGCAAGAACATCTGACGTCCCTTCAGCGCAGCCAATCCCAGTTCAACTGCTATACGCGCGGTTCGCCGTTTTCGTTGACGGTGATCCGCGGGCCCGGAGGGGTACTCGTCTGGACGTGGTGCCAGGTTCCCCGGAACTCGTAGGCCACGTCCCAGTACGCGGGCTGAGCCGAGCTCGGGACCGACGCACAGCGCTGGACGTCCTGGTCGTATACTTCACCACCGCCTCGGTTCACATTGGCCCCGATCGCCGCGCCGGCGACTGCTCCGCCCGCAGTGGCGACATCGCGACCGCGACCGCTGCCGATCTGGTGTCCCAGCACGCCACCGATCACACCACCGATAATCGCACCTGGAACATTGGCCTGACCGCCTGATTGCACCTGCTGACGTTCGACCCAGCAGCGCTGCTCCGGCGGTCCGACCACGGCGTGTACCGACGCCACCGGTACTTCATACAGGCGCTCGCCTGAACGGCGGCTGTAGTCATAGGCAACCGGCGGCGGTCCGCCTTCGTAGCCGTAACGGTCACCGCGGACGGGCCGGATCGACGAGATGTTGTGGTCCAATCCAAAACGGCCGAGGTCCCGGTATTCCCCAGGGCCCAGAACTGCGCACTGTCCACGAAAGTCCGCATCCGAGCACAGCTGCCACTCGCCTCCCTGGATCACGGCCGATTCAGCGCGATCGTTGAAGCCGGTCGGATCCAGGCTGCGCATCGGATGGTCGACGAAGAAGCTGCGTCCGCCGAAGCTCTCGCGGTCATAGAGCGTCACCTGCGCCGCTGCGCTTGCGGCTACCGCGATGCTTGCTACACCAAGCGCTATCTTCAATATACTTCGCATGGCTTGACCTCCTGTTCTCGGCCGCGAAAGGTGCGGCTCGATTCAAGAAATCCTAACGCGCAAAGCTTTTGCAGGTTGTCAGCAGCTGCTTTTGCGCATTGTCAGAAGACAGCGGAAAAATGCGTAGGACATTCGCCGACGGCGATGATTGCACTGCGCAAATTCCTTCCAGCGCAATGCATTGCGGCGGCTGCAGAACCTTTAGCTGTCGCTGTCTGAAGGCACTCGTCCGAGCCCCGGCAGCTTGAGCGCAGGACGACGCAGATCGATTCCGATCACCAGGCCCAGCACGTTGATCTCGATGCCCTCGTCGCGCGCAGCGCTCGCGCCGAGAAGGCCGAGCAGCGAAAACTGATAACCGGTCCCGCTCGGCGTGCGCTTCACAGCGTCGCTCAGGGGAAGATAGTCCTTGCCGATCGCGATCGAAGGCATGGTCAGTTTGAGCTCGGGGATCTCGCGGCCCAGATGAGCGATAAAGGTGTTGCTGTTCGGTCCCGGCCACACGCTGTAGCCGAGTGCGTGAGGATACGAAGCCACCGCCTGCTCGAGCTTCGCGATCGCTGCTTCCGCTTCCTCACCGCGGCGATCGCAAAGCAGCATCGGCGCTGCGCCGTACCATTCCGCATCGGCAGGATGGGAGCTCGAAATCGAGATCACCGGCTGGCCCGCACGCGCGAACCAGCCGATCACTTCGTAGCGCATGTAATGATCGGCGTCCTTCGGTTTGGCGGCGAGCCAGGTGTGAACGCCGAAAGCGCCGCGCCAGCCGAAAGCGCGGCTCGCGTAGACCTGCACGATCGCCTCGCGGTGAGTCGCCGGGTCGGGCGCCAGTCCCGTCGATCGCTGACTCGCCGTGCGCCAGTCTCCGCGCAGCGGAACTCGACCCGTCGCAAGTGTCCACAACGGGCCGGCGATAAGAAACAGAAAAAGCATGACCATCCAGAGAGCCATTCTGTTGACCTTTCCGGCGCGCTGCGACATGACGCGATGTTACGCGATTCCGCGGATGACGGCGGCCGCGAGGCATGGGCCCTCGTTGGCGCCGACACGTAAGAGTGCTTTTTCGGTTGCCGAGGTCGACAGCGCGATGCGAAGCCGGTATGTTGCGCATGGTTCCGATCGATGACGCGACCCTGCGGATTTCCCATGGATGCCTCGGCGCTTGTTTCTACCATTTCGAAGCAGTGGGACGCCGACATCGTCCCGCAACTCACCGACTACATCCGCATTCCGGCGAAGTCTCCGCACTTCGATGCCGGATGGGAGGCACGCGGCTACATCGAGCGGGTGACCCGTTTGGCGCAAGCTTGGGTCAGACGACAACCAGTGCGCGGCCTCGCCTGCGAGATCGTACGCCTGCCAGGCCGCACACCATTGCTGTACTTCGACGTACCCGCCAGCCACGGCGACAATCGCACCGTGCTCCTGTACGGGCACCTGGACAAGCAACCGGAAATGACGGGATGGCGCGAAAGCCACGGCCCTTGGGATCCGCTTTTCGAGGACGGCAAGCTTTACGGACGCGGCGGCGCGGACGACGGTTACTCGGTGTTCGCCGCGCTTTGTGCGATTTCGGCGCTTCAGAGCCAGGGCATCACCCATTCGCGCTGTGTCGGGATCATCGAGACCTGCGAAGAGAGCGGCAGCTACGATCTTCCCGCGTATCTGGAAGCTCTCGCAGCGCGCATGGGCAAAGTCGACTTTGTCATCGGGCTCGATTCCGGTTGTGGCGACTACGAGCGGCTCTGGGTAACCACGTCGCTGCGCGGACTGGCCGGCGGCATACTGAGCGTCGAGGTCCTTAGCGAAGGCGTTCATTCGGGCGATGCCAGCGGCATTGTTCCGTCGTCGTTCCGAATCGTGCGCCGGCTGCTCGACCGCATTGAGGATTCGGAGACCGGCCGGCTACTACTTCCGGAGCTGCATGCACGCATCCCGGCTCAACGCATGCAACAGGCAAGCCGTGCCTCGGAAATTCTCGGGGACCTGGTCACTAGCAAGTACCCGTTTGCCGGCGCGACCCGCCCCATGGTCAGCGATCGGACCGAGGCGCTGCTCAACCGCACTTGGCGACCGGCGCTTTCGTTCACAGGTGCCGACGGCATCACGCCTGCTGCCGACGCCGGCAACGTGTTGCGACCGTACACGTCGCTCAAGCTTTCGCTGCGACTGCCGCCGACGGTCGACGGAAATCAGGCAGCGCAAGCGCTCAAGCGCACGCTCGAAGCCGATCCTCCGTACGGTGCATCGGTGCGATTCGATATCGAAGAGGGCGCCACGGGATGGGATGCCCCGCCGAGCGTCACGTGGCTCACTCAGGCACTGGATCAAGCGTCTTCGCGCTTCTACGACAAACCCAGCGCTGCAATGGGCGAAGGCGGAACGATTCCGTTCATGGCCATGCTCGGAAAGCACTTTCCCGCCGCGCAGTTTCTGATCACGGGCGTGCTGGGGCCGCACTCCAATGCGCACGGGCCGAACGAGTTCCTGCACGTGCCCTACGCCAAAAAGCTAACCGCCTGCGTTGCCCTCGTGCTCGCTGCGCACGCGAGCGCGCCTTAAGGCAAGCTGGGCCGGACGCCTTGTGGGCGCGTACGGGCCCTATCTCGAGTCGGCCGCGTGAGCGCCGTGCTTGGTTCCGGAGTCGGCCGTGTGGGCGCCGGACTTGGCTCCTGAGGCGTCGAGACGCTTGATGTCACCGGTCAGCTCGCCTCCCTCCTCGACGATCAGCTTGCCGTAGCGGATGGTGCCCGAGACGCGGCCCGTGCCATGAATCACCAGCCGCGTACGGGCGGTCAGCTCGCCCGAGAATTCGCCCTGGATTTCGGCGACATCGATCAGCGCGTTGCCCTTGAGCGTTCCAGGTGCGGAAACCTGCATCAGCTTGCTGTGTACCGTCGCCTCCACCTCGCCCTCGATCACTAGAGCGTCGCAGTCGGAGATCTCGACGCCCTTGAGCTTGATGTTCACACCCACGAACAACTTGCTTCCCGGCGTGTCGCTCAGCACGGGGGCCGCGGTGGCGGGTGCATCCGAAGCTTGCACCGGCGCATGCTTCGCGGGCTCCGGTGTTGCTGCCGGCGTCGGCGCCGGCGCATCGCGCGGCGGAGCGGGCGGCGGTACTGAAGGCCGGGTCGTTCCTGGCGTCGTGGTGCGAGCGCTTGAGCCTGGAGGGTCGTAGAGCGGCTTCAGCGGAGATTTCACGCCATCTCTGGCATCGGTGGGACGGTTGAAGTTAAGCATTGCGCCTCCAGTCTTTCAGTGAACGGGCCCCATGACGGCGTCATTATATCCCGCAGCTTCGCCTATGCAAGGTCATTCGAACACTTTACGCTCGATCCAAAGTGTCGGTGGCAACTGACGGCGCGCAATCAAAGCGATCGTCGATTGCATCTTCACAACGAACGGTGAGAACAGCGGTTCCAGACGTCGTCACGCTTGCGCGGTGGTCGCGAAGTGCGGAGCCAGCTGCGCGCTATCCGCGGTTGAACCAGAGCACCGACAGCGCCGCGGCGGCGAGCAGGAACGCCGCTGCGACAGCGGTGAATAAAAAGGTGATCTCGGTGTCTTTTTTCTCGAGCACCAGGCGCGCGTTCAAGTTCTGATAGACCTTGCGCAGATCTGCAGCGGTTCCTGCGTAGAAGTATTCGCCCTTGGTGATTTCGGCGATCTGTTTGAGCGTTTCCTCGTCGAGCCGCACGTAGATCGACCATCCCTCGAAGCCGATCTGTCCACCCTCGGCCGTTCCGAATCCGACGGTATAGACCCGCACGCCATGGTCCGCCGCGAGATGCGCCGCATCGAGCGGGTCGGGACCGGTGGTCCTTCTACCGTCGCTCAACAGGATAATGACGCCGGACGTGTACGAACCGGGCGCCATAGGCTTGAAATCTTTTTTGGCGCCCTTGGGCGAATCCAGCGATCTGCCGCGTGTGCCATCGCGCGTGAGGCCGCCATTGAACACCAGCGATTCAAGGTCGATGCCCGCGTCGGGGAACAGCGTTTGAAGCGCGACATAGAGTGCGCTGCCCGTGGCGGTACCCCGCTGCAGCTGGAAGCGATCGATCGATGCCAGCAGGTCCTCTTTGTTCTGAGTAGGCGGCTGAACGAGGGCCGCCGTGCCCCCGAAGGACACGATGCCTATGCGCACGTCGCGCGGATGATCCTCGATGAAAGCCTTGGCCGCGACCTGCGCCGCGGTCAGCCGATTGGGATCGACATCGCGCGCGCCCATGCTCAGTGATACATCGATCGCCAGCACCACCGTCTGCTGAGATGAAGGCAGGGTGATCAGAGCGGTGGGCGTCGCAATGGCCAGGATCATGGCTACGACCGACAGCAGGAACAGCAGCGGCGGAATGTGGCGGCGAAACCGTTGCCCCGGCCCCATGGCTTCCTTGACGATCCCCACGCTCGCGTACCTGACGGCGTGGCGCTTGCGCCGGCGCAGCACCACCCAGTAGGCAGCAACCAGAGCCGGAACCGTGAGGAGTAACCAGAGGATCTGCGGGTGCAGGAACTTCATGTAGGGCAAGTGCACGGGCCTGTCGCAGCACAATGATAAGCCTGTGACGCGATTATGTGGAAACCGTTCGCGCAGCTCCCGTCTGTTTCGCTGCCGCTCGAGCGACCGCCGGCTTTGCGCCGGAGGTACACGGACCGAAACAACGACGCCTCCACGGCGGATGTCTTCCGTACGGGGCGAGCCGCAGGGCTTGACA
>Ga0126381_100002471_pt1 | contig 19945 bp, 20 predicted proteins | sample PanSoiMetPlot_28_FD_96465 | JGI IMG/M metagenome (GOLD analysis project Ga0126381, IMG submission 96465) | Tropical forest soil microbial communities from Panama - MetaG Plot_28 | ecosystem: Environmental > Terrestrial > Soil > Tropical forest > Bulk soil | place: Panama | collected 2016-02-17
CTGGCGATGATTGGCGCGGACCACGAATTGAAATTGGTAGCTCAACGGCTATCGCGCCTGACTTTTCGGGCGTCGTCTTCGGAGGACCGGCCGCAGATGGTGAAATGAAAGAGGGACCGCTCGCCTGTTGCGGCCCCTCAAGCGTCCGCCGTCGCTTTCAGTACAAGTTCACCAGGCCAGACCTATGAATCGTCCCCGGTGCTGACAGCGCCCTCCAACCGTTCTCATTTCTCGCGACGGATGTGTTGATCGTGATCAACGCCGCCACGGCAAGAACTGCTGCTAAGATGAATGCGAGCTTGCGTGGTTTCAGTGTCATGTCATCCCCCACTCGGCAAGATGTCATGCTCACTTCTCTAGAACGAAAGGCGGGGAATAGCTGTGATGCCCATCACACTTTAGTCGTATAGGCGGAAGCTATAGCTGTCCTCGCTCGGCACTCTTGGCGACGGCCTTACCTGGGCATAGACTTATCTGTGCATCATCGTCCTTAGCCCCGGCCTCGCGTCGGGGCTTTTTCTTGCGCTCGACACGCCACCTACCATGGAACGGCCACAACAAGCTGACACGCTTGCTAGTTCATTCGGAACCTCCTGAACTTTGCGCCCCGCCCCAGCGGGGCTTTTTCTTGTAGGACGCTCGGCACGCCCTCCAATGTGCGACACGCCCTAAGCAAGCCGCAACGCGCGAGGCTGCTATGGCGGCATTTGCTAAGAGCTGGCGGCGGGAGTAACGCGCGGCGCAATCCTGCGCCACGGCGCGCGAGTGGTCGCGGACAGCCGCCAGCCGCGGCTGGTGAAATGAATGAGGGGCCGGCCCGCCTGGTGCGACCCCTCATGCGTCTGCAGTGCAAAGAGGGTCGTCTGTGCGGACGCAATTTGCGTTCTTACCACTATTTTCGCTGGCGACAAACCCGCCCAACGTGATTTAACTGATGGTGGCTGAGGCCGGAGACTTAACGAGCCTCAGGGAGGCACCTCGAAGCCCTGGCCTCAGGAGGCCGGGGCTTTTCCTTTCAGTCTGACGCCATACGGGCGAATGCCGCGGAACGATTCCGCGCGGCCAGAATTGCCTTCCTGCGGAAGTACCCCTTCCGCAGTGAGAGGACGAGAAGACTTAGCCCCGCCAGCCAGCGGGGCTTTTCTTGTGCTCGGCAACGCCAAAAGGAACCTCTGGCGCATGCCCTTCGACCGAAATCGTTTGGAACATTCGCCTCCGCGACCGCATTACTTTATGCCGCGTTTATTTCTGCAACCAACAAACGGAGGAAACGATGAAACGCGCTCTTATCACAATCGCAACTGTGGGCATCTTGGCTCCGACCGCTTGGGTGGCGGGGGCGAACGCACAATATGGCTCTTCTCCTCCTCCACGCCCTTCTGCAGCATCTAACCCCTCTCAAGGGTACAGCGCTCAAAGTACCAGTCGAGTCTCCCGTCGATCTGCCCGCCAAACCCCTAGCGCTGCCACGGCCAATACCCCTGGCTCTGGTCCGCCGCCCTCTCAAGCATATGCCCAAGCAAGCCAGGGCCACTTCACCTGGTACGCATCTCCAGGTCCGATGAAACGCGGCAATGAATGCATCACCAACGTCGATTCCACTCGCGGCTACGGCTTCCGAGGGCCGTGCAAGAAGTGAGCGCCACCCGCGCGCTAATTCTAGCCCCGCCGAGAGCGGGGCTTTTTCTTGTAGGCCGCTCGGCACGCCTGCGACACGCCCTAAGCAAGCCGCAATTTCATCTTCGCTATTGCTGACTTTCTCTCCCGGGGGTTGGGGGAAACGGGGCGTAGAGCTATCGCGGTTTCTGCGCCCCTTTGCTTATAATGTGAGTGGCGTTCCCCCAACGTCTCCCCAGACGCCCCCCGGGAACGCTAGGGCCCCGGTTGAGCCTCCCCATGTTTCTCCCGGGGCCTTTCCTTTCCGCTCTCGTTTGCCATTTCACCCTTCAATCAATTCGGGTTGCTCCCTTGCGAAATGAATTCGCAATGCCTCTTCGATCACGCCGAACACCTCAGCCGGCCCCGCATTAGCCTCAAGCGGCACGTTCGCCTTGATCGTGTCCAACACCCTCAGCATTAGCGCCCAATCTTGTGGATCAAGACCGCCGGGAATGCGTTCTTGGACGCTGACCAAAATATCTTTCGGTAGGATCGAAACCGCGAGCTTGGCGTAGGCCACCTGATCGGTCTTGGCCAAATAGTCGAGTACGTTTGGACCGTACTGCTTCCACGATGCCGCAAGGTTCTCGATGATGTCATCGACGAGCTCGCGACGTGCCGGTCCTCGCACGCCTGCCTTGAGCGGGGCTATCACGGGTGTCTTGGTCATACCGGCGCTGCCGTCTTGATGTTGATGCGTGGCCAACTCATAGGCCCTTGGAAGCCGCTCAAGCCTTCCGGCCCGCGTATCGCAAAACGCACAGCCCTCGCCCATCGCATCGCGACGGTCTGCGGGTCTTCGTGTGGCTCAAGCCGCCTGCGAAAGATTTCGCAACCATTGTATCGTAAGCCTGCAAAGCGCGTTGTTTTGCGTCTTCATCCGGCTCATGCAAGCCCACATCGGCGAGCAGCTGGCGTGCGATGTCGTCGCTATTCTGCGGCGCTTTGCTATCAACCAATTCATGCTTTTCGACTGTGATATTTAACACCTTAGCTTTACCGAGAACTGCAGAAACTGCGGCGGCATGGGCCTTATCTGCTCTTGCTTCGTGCTGGATTTCATTGAGTTCGCGCGCCATTTTTTCTACGGTTTCGGCAGCATTCATTGCCGCGATGTGCTGAAGTTCGCGGACTCGATTTATAACGCGATATAACAGGCGTGAGGATGCGGCTTGTGCCGATCCACGTCCGCCTGGGTTCTTTGCGGTGTAGCCAGCGGCAACGTACGCGCGGCTTGTGCTGTAAGGTTTAGGCTCGCCGTTGTTTAGGGCTTCGACAATGAGTCGTGCGTAACGCTCGTGACGTGGGTTTGGCAGGACGGGCATCGATTGTCTCTGACATTCCAGAGTGGCCTTTCACTCTTATAGCAGAGTCTGAGCGCCTGTGGCGGTCGCGACTTAACAAAAATAACATCCGTGATTTGCCCTTCAGCGGCAAATAGTGAATTTCAATTAGAGCAATCGGACCCCTGGTGTTGGTGTCGAAAGCGGCTTCGGTCTCAGTGCTGAAGGCTCTGATCCGATATTGCGAGTCATCGCCGATAAAAAAGACCGAGTAGGACGCCTCCGTCTTCGTCGTCGGGATCGCGTCTATAGGTGTGCATGGTGAACCCTCCATCATTTTCTGCCAGACTGCACAGTAGCGCCCGTGGCGAGGCCCACAGCTGATTTTCAGCAGCTGCTAGGTGCCGAGGGTGCGGGCAGGGCAGGGGGGTGTGCTGGGCTACTCGCTACGACTTCGCCGATCAAAAATTGCCACCGGAATTGCCACCGAACAGACTGACACGGGGTGATATTGCGCGGCACGGGAAGACCCAACAGCGCGGAGAAGCCTCGATAAAACCAGTTGAAATGACACGCAATCGCATTGGCCGGAATGGCAAATTAGCATAGCAAGACCGTATGATGCCCGCGCAGGTCAATGGGTCTCTTTCAGCGGCTCTCCTTTCGCGCACCGGCATCGAGAATGGCATGTTGATCCGCGCCCACACCTTTGCCGTGCACGTCTTCACCGCTACAGGCGCGGCACTTGCGTTTGCGGCGCTGATCTATGCGGTGCGCGAGCAATGGGCAGCCATGTTCTTGTGCCTCGGCATCGCACTGATCGTCGACGCGGTCGACGGGACGATCGCCCGCTGGCTCAAGGTGGCTGATGTGCTCCCGCGCTGGTCCGGCGACGTCCTCGATCTAGTCGTCGACTTCGCAACTTACGTGTTCGTGCCCGCATACGCGATTGCCGCCGGCGGGATCTTGCCGCAGCCCCTTGCGGTTCCAGCAGGTGTGATCGTCGTGATCACCGGCGCCCTCTATTTCGCCGATCGCCAGATGAAAACCGCCGACAACTACTTTCGTGGTTTTCCGGCGCTATGGAATCTGGTCGCCTTCTACCTATTCCTGCTCAAGCCCATGCCATCAGTCGCAGCAACGATGGTTGTTTGCCTCGCCGCGCTGACTTTTGCGCCATTCAAGTTTCTGCATCCTGTTCGGGTCGCGCGACTGCGCCCAGTGAATCTCGCGGGGGTGATCATGTGGTCCGTGCTAGCGCTGATCGCCGTGTCGGACGACCTGGCTCCCGCGGCCTGGGTCTCGGGCGGACTGGTGGTGATTGCCTTGTATTTCCTGAGCGTCGGGCTGACCGAAAGACGCTGAATGCAGGCATTATCGCTTCTGACCGATCCGAACGCATGGGCCGCGCTCGTCACGTTGACCCTGCTCGAGATCGTCCTCGGCATCGACAATCTCGTTTTCATCTCCGTCCTCACCTCGCGGCTCGTCGAGGACAAAGCGCGGCGCGCGCGCCTAGTGGGCCTCACGCTTGCGTTCGCCTTTCGTGTGATCATGCTGGCTGCGCTCACCTGGCTCATGGGGTTGACGGCGCCGCTGTTTAGCATTTTCGGCGTAGAAATATCCTGGCGCGATATCATCCTGATCGGCGGCGGCATGTTTCTCCTCGCCAAGGCCACGCATGAAATTCACCGTGAGGTGGAGGCGCGCGAAACTTCGGTCGATGTGAGCGCTGCCGCTCGGTCATTCGCTTGGGTCGTGGTTCAGTTGGTCGTTATCGATCTGGTATTTTCGCTGGATTCGATCCTCACCGCGATCGGCATGGCCGAACACCTCGAGGTGATGATTGCTGCCGTGCTCATCGCGATGCTCGTCATGTATGCGGCGGCCAATCCCGTCGGCGCCTTCATCGCTGCACACCCCACGACCAAGATGCTGGCCCTCGCATTCCTGGTCCTGATCGGGGTTGCGCTGATTGCCGACGGCTTCGAGTTCCATATTCCGCGCGGCTACATCTATTTTGCCATGACCTTTGCCGGCGCGGTGGAAGCCTTCAACGTCATGGCGCGGCGCAACCGACAACGGCGGAAGGGCTGACGGCTTGATCGGCAGACGGCGCTGAGAGACATTGGCCGCACTGGTTGGTTGCGAGTGAAGACAGGGAGACAACAATGGTTGCAGCGGTGCGAGTGCATAAGACCGGCGGCCCGGAAGTGCTGACCTACGAGGACATTCCATCCCCAACGCCCGGCCCCGGGCAGATCAAGATCAAGAACCACGCCTCTGGCATCAACTTCATCGACACTTATTTCCGCAGCGGCATGTATCCGTCGCCAGTTGGGCTGCCGTTCGTGTCGGGCAACGAGGGGGCAGGCGAGGTCATCGCCGTTGGGTCCGGCGTTACCGACATTAAGGTGGGCGATCGCGTCGGCTATGTGTCGGCGCTTGGAGCGTATGCCGCCGAGCGCGTGCTGCCGGCCGACCGGGCGGTGAAGCTTCCGGACAAAATCACCTATGAGCAAGCTGCCGGGATGATGCTCAAGGGCATGACAGTGGAATATCTGCTGCGGCGGACGTACAAGGTGCAGAAGGGCGACAACGTGCTCATTCACGCCGCCGCCGGCGGCATCGGCCTCATTGCCTGCCAATGGGCAAACCATCTCGGCGCCAACGTGATCGGCACCGTCGGCTCGAAGGACAAGGCCGAGCTCGCCAAGAAAAATGGCGCCCACCACGTGATTCTCTACCGCGACGAGGATTTCGTGGCCAAGGTGAAGGAGATCACCGCGGGCAATCTGTGCGCCGTAGTCTATGACGGGGTCGGCAAGGCGACCTTCCCGGCTTCTCTCGATTGCATTAGGCCGCTCGGTATGTTCGTGAGCTTCGGCTCGGCCTCGGGACCGATCGATGCCTTCAACATCAATCTCCTGCAGACCAAAGGTTCGCTGTTCGCGACCCGTCCAACGCTGAACACCTATGCGGCCAAACGCGAGGACTTGCTCGCGATCGCGAAGGACCTGTTCGAGGTGGTGTCGAGCGGCGCGGTCAAGATCCCGGTGAATCAGAAATATCCGCTCAAAGACGCACAGAAGGCGCACCGCGACTTGGAAAGCCGCAACACCACGGGATCGAGCATTCTGCTGCCATAGTTGAAGCCGGTTGCGGGAGGCTCAGCCGATTAATTCTGCGAGGCAGGCGAACGCGGCGTGATTGCTCGCCCCCGGCGAGAGCCGGGGAAGTGCGATCACATCGATTGCATCGGCGAACCTCGCAATGGCGGCGACCGTGTCCTCCAGCGAGGCCGCGCTCTCCTTGCTTTCGCTGACCACAACCGCCGCGAGATCGAGATTCCGGCGCGCCATGATTTCGAGCGCCGTCAAGGTATGGCTGATGGTGCCGACATAGCTTCCCGTCACCAGAACAACTGGTATGCGCAAGACCGACATCAGGTCGAGCACCGTGCGGCGGTCGTCGAGCGGCACCATGACGCCGCCGACGCCCTCGATCAGAAGCACGCCGCGATTGGCCGCGATGGATTTTCGGCAAAACTCCACCACATCCGGGAATACGATGAGGCGGCCCTCGCGCCTGCTCGCCATGTCCGGGGAGAGTGGTGCCTTGAAGCGCCACGGCGAGATTGCCTCGACTTCGACCAGTGCAACTGGGCGTCCGAGCGCGGCGAGTAGAACGGCGGGATCGCTCGTGTGCCATGCGTCAGGGTCGAAGCCACTGACAATCGGCTTGATTGCGGCGATGGCGCCGCCGCTCTCGGCAATATGTCGGATCAGCCCCGCGGTGACGAACGTCTTGCCGATATGGGTTCCGGTCGCGGTGATGAAGACGGCGCTCATTGCGCTTCGGTTGTGATAGCCGAAGCGAGCGCAAGGATTCGCTTGCGCACGAGCTCAGCCAAGCGTTCCACCTCGCGATCCGGATGCTGCGCGGTGAATGTCAACCGCAAGCGAGCCGTCCCCATCGGCACGGTGGGAGGCCTGATCGCGACGACCAGGAATCCCTCCTCTTGCAGCAGCCTTGAGGATTTCAGCGCCGCCTCGGGCTCGCCCACCAGGACAGGCACGATCGGGCTCGCCGGCTCCGGCAGCCCGGCAATGCGGGCAAATGCCTTAGCCTTTGCCAGGGGAAGAGCGGCATAGTCGGCGTCGCTTTCGATGATCTCGAGGGCGGCGATAGCGGCTGCGGCCATCGCCGGCGGAAGTCCGGTCGAATAGATCACGGTGCGCGCCCGGTTGCGGATGAGCTCCACCACCGCGGCGGAGGCGCAGAGATAGCCGCCGTAGGCGCCGAGCGCCTTGGAGAGCGTGCCCATCTGCAGCGGCACCTTTGTCGGCTCGACGAAATTCGAACCGCGACCGCCACCGACCACGCCTAGCCCGTGGGCATCGTCGGACATCAGCCAGGCGTCGTGGCGCTGAGCCAAGGCGCCGAGAGCGCGCAAAGGCGCGATATGTCCGTCCATCGAAAAAACGCCGTCGGTCGCGATCAAAGCGCGCGGATGCCGCTGCCGCAGCTCGGTGAGAAGCGCGTCAACATGGCGGGCGTCGGCATGCCGAAACGGCACGACCGCCGCGCGTGCGAGACGTGCGCCGGCCCACAGGCATGCGTGGGCCAGTTCGTCGATGAGAACGAGATCGCCAGGGCCGATCAGCGCGGGGATGATACCGAAATTGGCGAGGTAGCCGGAGCCGAACACGCAGGCCGCCTCCGTCTCCTTGAGCCGCGCCAAGCGCGCCTCCAGTTCGCTGAGCAACGGATGATTTCCGCTCACGAAGCGCGAGGCGCCGGCGCCGACGCCGTAGCGGCGCACCGCCTCGATGGCTGCCTCCTTGACGGCCGGGTGATGCGTCAGGTTGAGGTAATCGTTGCAGCAAAACGACAGCAGTCGGTGGCCCTCCCGCAGCACCCAGATTCCGGGCATCCGGGTCGTGTCGACGAGCGCGCGGCGTAGACTGCTGCGCTCGAGCTCGTCGAGCTTGGCCGTCGCAAATTCATCAAGTGAACGCATTCTCGCGTTGCCTCGAGGCATGTTCCATCTAAGCTTTGCACTGAAAACGCCCAATGTCGCGAAAAAATGAAGATCAGGGAACCGCGCGGCCCGCATGGTACGAGGCTGGGCTTCCCCATGTGTGGCTGCCATACGCGCAGATGAAGGCGGCGCGAGCGCCGCTACCGGTGGCTCGCACGCACGGCTGTCGCATCGTGCTCTCCGATGGACGCGAGCTCGTCGACGGGGTCGCATCGTGGTGGACCGCCTGTCACGGCTATAACCACCCGCATATCCGGGAGGCGGTCGAGCGCCAGCTCGCGCTAATGCCGCACGTGATGTTCGGCGGGCTCGCCCACGAACAGGCGCTCACGCTCGCGCGCCGGCTTGCGGGTCTTCTGCCAGGTGATCTGACCCGCGTGTTCTTTTCGGAGTCAGGATCGGTCGCGGTCGAGATCGCCATGAAGATGGCGGTGCAGTTCTGGTTGAACCAGGGCGTGCGCACGCGAAAGACATTCCTCGCCTTCAAAGGCGGCTACCACGGCGACACGACCGGCGCGATGGCGATCTGCGATCCCGAGAGCGGCATGCACGCGCGGTTTAAGGGGGTGCTGCCCGAACATCAGATCGTCGATCTGCCGGAGAACGACGAAAGCGCCGGCCGCTTTGCGCATTATCTCGAGCGTCATGCCCCGGAACTCGCGGGGATTATTGTCGAGCCCTTGGTGCAAGGCGCCGGGGGCATGCGCTTCCACGCCGCCTCGATATTGCAGCGCTTGCGCAATGCGGCGGACCGCTACCAGCTGATCCTCATCTTCGATGAAATTTTTACCGGCTTCGGTCGCACCGGCAGCCTGTTCGCCTGCGAGACAGCCGGCGTCATTCCCGACATCGTGACGCTTTCGAAAGCATTGACCGGGGGCACATTGCCGCTCGCTGTCACGATCGCGCGGCAGAGGATCTTTGATGCGTTCTGGTCGGATGATCCCGGTGACGCGCTGTTGCACGGGCCGACATTCATGGCCAACGCGCTTGCCTGTGCCGCAGCCAATGCCTCGCTCGATTTGTTCGAGCGCGAGCCGCGCCTGCGGCAAATCGCCGATATTGCGAGTGCGCTCGAGCATGGACTTGCGCCCTGTCGCGGGCGGCCCGACGTGAAGGACGTGCGGGTGAGGGGCGCGATTGGCGTGGTTGAGCTCGAGCAGATCGACGATCTCGAAGCCTTGCGCGCGCGTTTTGTGGAAGAGGGAGTTTTCGTCCGTCCGTTCGGCTCCGTCATCTATCTCACACCTGCCTTCACGATCACCGCGCAGGAGCTTGCGAGGTTGACGGAAGCGGTCACTAAAATAGTGAGTGCGAGATAGGCCCTGAAGATTCAACGACGCGAGGGGCCTTGCGATAAGGGCCTCAAAATCCGACGACCGTGCCGTGCAGATCGTATTCGTCTGCGCGCTCGATCCGCACCGTTACAATCTCGCCTAAGCGCAGCGGACGGCGGCTTGTCACGTGCACGGTCCCATCAATGTCCGGCGCATCTCCGCGCGTGCGTCCCTTCGCCGCTCCCATGCCGGAGCCTGCGTGCGACCTGCTTGCGGCTGCGACTTCGTCGACGATCACAGCTTGGCGGCTGCCGATTTTGCGCTTGAGGCGGCGCGCCGAGATCGCCTGCTGGCAACGCATCAAGCGATGCCAGCGCTCCTCTTTCATCGCCTCAGGCACCGCGGGCGTCAGCTCATTCGCACGCGCGCCAGCGACGGCCTCGTAGCGGAAGCAGCCGACGCGATCGAGCTCGGCCTCCTCGAGCCAATCCAGCAGGAGCCGGAAGTCCGCTTCGCTCTCGCCGGGAAAGCCGACGATGAAGGTCGAGCGGATGGTGAGATCGGGACACATGTCGCGCCAGCGTGCGATGCGCTGCAATGTCTTTTCCTGGGCCGCCGGCCTGCGCATGCGGCGCAGCACGGCGGGTGCGGCGTGCTGGAACGGAACGTCGAGATAGGGCAGCACTTTGCCGTCCGCCATCAATGGGATGACGTCGTCCACATGCGGGTAGGGATAAACGTAGTGCAAGCGCACCCAAGCGCCGAGCTCCCCGAGCTCGCGAGCGAGATCGAGAAATCTCGCCCGCACGTCGCGGCCTTTCCACGCGCTCGCCGCATATTTGAGATCGCTTCCGTAGGCGGAGGTATCTTGCGAGATGACCAGAATCTCTTTCACGCCTGCGGCGACGAGTCGCTCGGCTTCGCGCAGCACGTCGGCGGCGGGACGTGAGCGAAGCTCCCCGCGCAGCTTCGGGATGATGCAGAAGCTGCAACGATTGTTGCAGCCCTCCGAAATCTTCAGATACGCGTAATGCCGCGGTGTGAGCTTGATGCCTTGGGGCGGCAGCAAGTCGAGTAACGGGTCGTGGCGCGGCGGCAGCACGCGATGCACGGCCTCGACCACGCTCTCGTATTGCTGCGGGCCGGTCACGGCGAGCACCTGCGGGTAGCGCGAGGTAATCTTCTCGGGCTCGGCGCCCATGCAGCCGGTCACGATGACCTTGCCGTTCTCGGCGAGCGCCTTGCCGATTGCGGCGAGCGATTCCGCCTGCGCGCTGTCGAGGAAGCCGCACGTATTGACGACCGCGAGATCAGCGCCCGCGTGCGACCGGGAAAGTTCATACCCCTCGGCGCGCAGGCGCGTGACGATGCGCTCGCTGTCGACCAGCGCCTTCGGGCAGCCGAGGGAGACGAAGCTCACCTTCGGCGCACGCTCCATGGCGGGTGTGGGATGCGGAGTTTCCATGGCGCAGGGGCCTAGCCGAGGCCGCCAATGGGGGCAAGCGGCCTTGCTGCCTGAAAACATCAGGAACGGCAGCCTGGGAGTGGTCATTGAATAGTCATGATGATCGCCTATATGAGGGTTGTCGCTCGCGACCGAGCTGCCGACCGCGGATGTACCGGCGGGGGTGAGGTTGCGGACGACACGGGCCCGCCGGGAGAAGTCCCGCGCGGGTTTTCATTTTCCGCGCCTTGCGCACGTCCAAACCTGGACCACGGCCCTGGTATCGCCACACGGGTCCGCGATTGAAGCTGAGGTGCCCGCGCGGTACTAAACGCCGACCTCGCCGGGACTTGAAGCTTTTGGCCGAACGATGCTGATCCTGAAGTACTTTTTGTTCGTCGGCGCCGTATTGACGGCAGGCCTCATTGCGCTGAGTGCCTATCTCGGCCCGCCGCGGCCTACAGGCGCCCTTTCTGCGAGCAGTGCGTCGCTGCCGACCGTCGCGCCGAAAGCGGAACCCGCCACTCCCGAGCCGGCCGTGCAGTCTTCGCCGCCGCCGCCGCAAGCCGCAGCCCCGGCGCGTCGCTCGAATCGTTCCGCGCGCACGCACCGCCGCTCGCAGTGAGATGCGGCCCGATCGGCCCACGGCGTCCTTGCGCTGCAGATGCGGATCGTCGCTGCAGAAATGTCACGGCGGCAAAATTTAAGCCGGCGATAGTTGCGGGTGGGGCATTCGCACATTAGCGTTTGCGAGTCGCGGTTCACCCTCAGGCCGCGACAACTGCTCCTGCGATAGAGAACCCCGGCCGTCAGATCACCCACGGCCGGGGCTTCTTTTCGCCGCGCGGCCCTTCTGCGTTCATTCCCGCGCAAGCCGGAATCCAGATGCCGAAGGCTGTTGCCCTGGGTCCCCGCTTTCGCGGGGACGAACGGATGATGAGACCTGCAGCGCGCAGGAGCGCAGGCCTGCGATGGCCTCGGCGCAAGCAGGCATTCCAGTGCCGCCGTGGGGCCGCAGGTCCCAAGCACGCGCGTTGCTCGTGCGCGTAGACGTCGCTGAGAATGGCGGCTCCCCGCAAAACAACGCGGCTCATATTGCTGGATAAAGCGACTTTGAATCGAAGTGCGCGAATGCGGCGTGGTGTTTGTGCAACACATGCCGGAAAACGGATCGCGGCGCTTTAGAAAAGCCCCTTTTCGATTGTGTGACTCGCTCTGCTTAGGCATTTTGATTTTGGAGCGGGGGACTCCGCTTCGAGAAAACGGCGCAAAGTTCAGGGGGCTAAACATGCTGAAGATTGTAACTGCACTGGCCGCATCCTTGGCGATGCTGGGCGCTGCCGCCGCCGCCGATCTGCCGCGCAAGGAGCCGCCGCCTCCGGCGCCTCCGGTTGGCAAGGCTCCGATTGGCAAGTATCCGGTTGGCAAGGCTCCGATTGGGAAATATCCGCAGCCCGTCGTGACCAAGGGCTAACGGCCTGCGTTCTTGAACGCTCAGTTTTGAGCGTCTCTGGATACGCATCCCATTTCCACGACTTTCGCCCCGCTTCGGCGGGGCGTTTCTTTTCTGTGAGAACGAAGCCGTAGCGGGCGATCGAGCCATTTAGGTCATGGACCACGGCCGGGATCGCCCCCGCCTCATGCTGAGCAGCCGCGCGCCGAATGCCGCGTCTCGCAACATGGGGGGCAACATGCGCCGTTCGCGGCTCGCAGCGAGCCGCGTTCGTCGCCCTTATTCACTTGTCAAACAGCCCTACACAACGCACCGCCGCACATTCCGGCGGCTAAACCTTCGCATCGCCGCGCACGTCGGTCCTGACATCCGCGGCACGCGCGTCCCGCACCCACGGCGAGGCGACCAACCGTTCGAACTGCGGATCGAGCGGCGGCGGCAGCGGCACTTGATCGATGTGCCGCCAACTGCGGTTGTGAAGCTGGACGTATTCGACAGGGTCCCAGCACGGGACGCCCGGCCAGCGCAAGATTCTTCGCTCGCGATAGGGGAGGCGTGCCAGGTTGGCGGCCTTGACCGCCACCTCGTGCGGCTGTCCTTCGAGGATGCCTCGTAGCACGTGCCGCAGCCATTGCCAGCTCTGTGGCGCGATGCGCGCGCCGCATCGATCGGCATCCCCGCAGCAGCTGCGCTCGCGCTGACAGTTCGTATCGCTGCACCTTCGCCACAAGCGCAGCCGTCCATGGGCTGCGCGCAGGAGGGGCGCAGTTGCTCCGCCAGTTCCCTTTCGGCACGTGTTCGTTTCGACATGGCACTCATCAAACAACACTCCTTCGTTCCCGCGGCGCGTTTTTGCGCCCGGGTTTTGCTTTCTTTGCTTCGCGCACCCGAATTGAGGGGTGGCGGAGCGCCGAGAGACGTACGGATGCTTGCGAGGCATCCGTTGGGCCTGCACATAACGCGGCAGGCCAGGCACCTAGCGAGGCGCCTTGCGTCCCATGACGCGGGACGTCCGCCTCCCGGCGCTCCACCGTGGCGATTTTGGGCTCCGGTCCCGCGCCTTCCTATTATGGCTCTTTTTTGCAGTCAAGCGCAAAATGTGAGCATCTTTAACCCCAATTTGAATTGAACAAAACCAATGACTTAACCCTAGGGCGCCTTGTTCGATTATCGGGAGGAGTTTTGGCGGTCGCGTAGCCGCTTTTCGGCACGCCGCGCCAGCTCGTCGTAGTCATCGGCGATCCTGAGCATCCGACGTTTTGAGGCAGGATCGGTTAGTGCGTCAGCAACGGTGCGCGCCTCTTCGGCGCGCTCGCGCCAATGCTTCGGATCATTGATGGGGACTTTGACCACGGGAAGCTCGATCTTGAAATATGATTCCAGGATTAACTGCCGATGGCGCTCGCAGGCCATTAGCCGTTCCTGGCTTTGGGATTGTGTGACGGCAAACGTCTACTGTCGGTAATGTACATTACCAACTTCGCCAGATGGCCCGCAGTTTTATGGAAATGTTTCGGGCTATGTATATGTTTTGGGAAGGTGAGAAGCGGTGCGATCGCGGATCAGCTGATAACATTCGCAAGACGCCTTCGTAAGGCCGCGCCGATCAAGTATCGTCAGTTGCCGGCGACCGCGCTGGATGAGACCTGCGCGTTCCAGCTCTCGGGCCGCATTTGTGACGGTCGGCCTTTGCACGCCTAACATTTCTGCAAGAATGTTTTGAGTGATCGGCAATTCGTTCCCATCACTGCGGTCGCGCATCATAAGCAACCAACGCGCGAGCCGCTGCGTGAGACTATGGGCACCGTTGCACGCTGCCGACACCATGACTTGCTCGAGAAAGGCGTGGACGTAGGCATACACGAGATTTCGGAAGGGCGGGACCGACCCCATGACCCGGTTGAAAGCCGCACGCGACATCTTTGCCCCGCTTCCCGGGATTTGGACGAAGAAACGAGCGGACGAATTCTTGGCGCCGAAAACGGCCTGAACGCCCGCGCAACCCTCCCTGCCGATCGTTGCCATCTCGATGGTGCCGCCGTCGGAGTAAACTGCCATGGCGGAGACGACGCCGCTATCCAAGAAAAATATACTGTCGAGCGAACTATCGGCGTCTAGTAGGACCTGTTCGCGTTGATAGCGGATGTGTTCAAGCTCCGGCAAAAGCTGCTTGAGATTGCGAGCTGGCAGAGCACGCAACAGGCGATTGCGGGGCCAATTTGATGGAGGGCTCATGGCGGCCATTGTCGCACGCGCCGGTCTAGACGTTCTCGGATGAGCGCCTAAGCCATCGCCATCGAAGCGTTCGTTATCGAGCTGGCGAATATTGCCGGTCCTACACTTCCGGTTGCCTAATTTCTTTCAAAGGTGCTCGCATAGTAGATCAGGATTTCGCTCGCCGGTTTTCGAAAGCTCGATGATCTTGTTTGCTATCGCTTGCTTGACGTCGTCGTCGCAATCTCCGATCCGCAGGGCGATGGCAACCTGTTCGGACGCGACGCCTAGGATGGGCAGCGTTTCCTCATCGAACGGTTCGCCGTTCAAGAATGGCCTGATCGGCATAGGCGCCTTCCACTAGTCTTCAGGCGGGAGCGCGATTGGTCTCTCAGCCACCGAACGCCTGGATCAGGGTTCGGCCGGTGATGGCGGAATTCTAAGTAAAATGCGTCCTGGCTACGTGCGATAGGCGACTCACCAGCAACTTTTTTGGCCCGCTGCAAGGGCGGCGCGTGGCCGCTTTTGGTACGAAGCGGGCTTGGCGAGTTCCCTTTGGAGCCACCTGCTCCATTGAATTTTGCGCTGGAGGGGGACATGAAGCGCGGCCTGCGACTAGCCCGCGCGAAATTAAAGCGCACAAGCGGGCGACGACCTTCCGTCGGATGTGGAAAATTGAAATGAAATCAGGCGGCATTCGTTAACATGCGTCGGGTAACTAAGATGGCCCTAACTCAAGGGGCAAGACAATGCGCGTTGCCACCGCAGCTGATCGAATCGACTACTGGATACGTCGGCATATCGTTCCCTGTGCCGCTGCAAGCAACGCTAATCCCGCTCTCGACCGATATGTTGGGCTCACCGCGATTGGGCGCTCATTGAGGGACCAGTACGACGCGCATGCAGCGCCTGTCCCTCCGTATCTAGCGACACTCGTCAAACAGCTCGAGGCGCAGTGATCTTCCCGCAAAAGATTTTTAAGTCCGCGCTAACCCATCTTGAGGGACGTAGATGTTAGCCCGCCGGCCAGTGTATCAGCTGCGCGCGGATTGCCGGGAGGTCGGCAGTCGCCTCTAGGACAAGCAGATCCGAAAAAACGCCGCCCTAATTGGGGGGCGGCGCCGAAAAGCTCAATCAGATAATTGATCAGCCCTACTTGCACGGGCTTTTTTTGCAAATCTGGACGCGCGGCGACAAATGTGCGGACGTTTTTCGCAAGTTGTTCAATCGGAACCCGGCCACTTACACACTTTGAATAGTGCCGAGAGATAGACATCGTATCCGGAGACGCGATGCTGACGAGGGAATCATAGGCCCCCGCGATGTACATGGTCCGGGCCTGGTCGCTGAGCCGGTCCCACTCTGCATACGTGTAGTAGACCTGAGCATTGGCTCGGCCGATCATCAAAGCTGACAAAAGGCCCGCGATCACCAGTGATTTCATTGGGCGTTCTCCTGGCGCGGAGCCTATCACGAGCTGACATCAGGTGCCGTGGCACCGCGGCGCTAATGAACGCCGCGCGGCGAGGTTTCGTCACGGTAGCCCCATGCCGCGCCATAGAGCTGGATTGGTGGTGGCAAAAATATCACAGTGATTTTCTTTCGGACTCGAATCATTGCCGGCCAAGCGCGAGCGCGCTAGCGTGTGACTGTTGCGCTTCAGGGGATCTTGGCAGGGGGCGAAGCGCGACCTCTCAACCCTCCAGGTGGAAGCCCCGATCGCGAAACCTGACAGCGGTCGGGGTTTCTCCTTTTCGCCGGCCCAATGACCGTTAGCAACGCGCTCGAGCTCGCCCGGGTTACGGATGCCGAGCTGGACGTTCGAAAGTGCCGCGGATAGGCAAAGACCTACCAAATACGCTCGGCGCGCGGATCATGGCGGGTGCGAGCTAATCCTTCTTGTCATCGCCCTTGGGCTGGATTTGCTGTTGCTGTTGGATGAAGGGCTGGCGCGGGACCGCGGAGGGCGGGGCTATCGAAGCATCTTGCATTTCCGCAAGCCGCAGCCAGGCCTCCGCCATGTAGCATAAGGCAGATCGCGCTTCGCGGTCGCCAAATGTGCGCGCCATCTCCAGGCACTGGTGTGCGCGACGGCGGTACTCGTTCGCTTTGCTTCCCACCAACCCCAATCCAAGTTCGTGCGCCTAAATTGCAAACGCTGAGAGGGAAATTTGGTTTCGTCGATCGCGCGAAAGCTGCATGGGGTGCGCGCTGATAAAGCCCGAACTATGGGTTGAGTCGGCCACCTGACACTCGAGATCGCAAGAGAGGGCGAGCGCGATCCCGAGCGGCTGTCCGAAGGGGTGATCCAGCTCTACCGCGACAAATGGCTCACTTGATCCTGCCGCCGGAGCTGACCGTCTCAGAACCAGACGCAGAAATTGTCGTCGCGCTGTCGAAGGACAGAATCTGACGATCGAATTTCGGTCGGCCATTACGGGCGATTAGTCACTGGCCTCCGCATACGGCCTGGACAAAAATGGCGTGTACAGCAATGGACCCTTTGCCACGGTGGACAGCGCGCTGCTGTGCGCGCGCCGGCGGCGTGTGCATGCTGGGGGAGGCGCGCTGCAACGGCAGCGCAGTTGCGGCCCGGCGTTTTCGGGGATCAGCCTAGCCGCCGCTAACGCTCTTCTTTCTTTTCCTTCGAGGAGGCAAATCCAACCCCTGCGCCCACGATCGCGCCGATCACCGTCCCGAGCCCGGGCACGATGGTCCCGGCCGCGCCGCCAACGAGCGCGCCAGAAATTGTGCGGTTCTTATCGGCCCAAGCTTTGGTCCGCTCCCACAGGCCAACCGATTGTGTTTCATCGCTCATGTTGCTTCCTCAATTAACTTAAAGAGCAGCCGGGATATTAGCCCATCCGCCGGATCGGCGCGAGATTGCCAAAATGCTCGGCCTGACCTTCCCATTAACGTTGCTGGGGCCGCGCCGACGAGTCCAATAACAACGAGCCTGCTGCAGTGCATGAGTTCGCTATCCGCACAACGCGGACACATCGCGATCGTTTGCCGATTGTCCGCTTTCGCGGCAAAGCCGACATGCCGCGAGGCCTCAACGCGCCGAACAGTATCCGCCTTTGGCGGTGCGTTCGCTGCGACGCCCCTGAAGACGCGATCGGGGCAAACGTAGCGTTTTAATTCGAAAAAGCGCCGCCTTTCCGCCCCCGGATGAGCGAACAATGCCCCATTTAGGTCAATGTGACGCCATTGCGACCAGGCGATATATATCCCCAGCCAGCTCTAGGGGGACGGGAGGGTTGCATGCCGCGTACTTTCGCAATCGTGATAGCCGGGGCCGGGATATTCGCCAGTGTGCCATTAACGAGCGCGTGGGCCTGCGATGACGATCGCTACCCGTGCCCCGTCAGGTCGGAGGCATTGATACAGGAAACTGTTCAACCGCCAGATCAGCTGTCTACCGATGAGCCGCAAAAAAAGTTGGCTCAGCCGCAAAAGAAGGCCAAGCAGGCGGCAAGCACCAATGAAAAAGTGCATGCAAATCGCGATCGAGAGACGCCGAGAACTCCCGCAGGCGCGAAGGTGAGCAAACCGGCAGTGCCGAAGCAGGCAGCCGATGCCGTGCCGCAGAAGGCGCTAGAAGCTGCTCCTGCTGCGGTCGACTCTCCGCGTGCGGATGCGCAACCTCTCAATGACGAAAGCCGGGGCGGAAGTCAGCTTGCGACCGCGGGAACAGCTTGGCCGGTTCCTCCAAGTGCCGAGGGTGCTGCTGACACGCAGGCGGCCACGAGCATCACCACCGCGGACGCTGCATCGAATGCGGTGCAGATGGTCGACCCGAACGAGGTCAATGAGCTCGATCGCGCGGCAAGCGTCGAGTCGTCCGGGCCCAACTATCTCTTGTGGATGCTGGGCGCGGCGCTCGTTGCCGCATTCGCAATGTGGTTCTTTTCGAAAATGAGATTCCTGTTCGGGCGACGAACCGCAAATGCGAGCTGAGCTGTGAAATGAAACGGTGCGCTCGACCTTGAGCCGCCACAAGGGCAGTGAGTGGCCGATGAGAGCATTCGCATAGCGCTTTGCTGCGGTGCCTTAGGTTGCGATTGGCACTGAGCGGACATCTCGAGGCAAGCGCGCGCATGTCCGGAGCGAAGCGGACATGAACCGTGGTGTGGCTTCGATCACCTCGGTCGCTCATGATCCAAAGCGGACATGGGCACGCCAATTTTGCTGTGATGCACAACACGGCCCTTTTTCAACGATGTGGTGAGGCTCCCTGAGGGAAGCAGATGGGGTGGCGCGAGTTCATCACACTGCTCGGCGGCGTGGAGCCCACCTAGCCCACCCTCAGGTGATTGCCCGCGTCCCCTAGCTCGAATTTTTCCGACTATCGAGCGGCTCGGACATCATCAAGTTACGGCGCAAAATCGCTGCACCGCCTCAGCGACCGATTTGGCGACAGTTGCTCTGCGGGCTGGAGACGAGAGCACTTGTTCTTCAGCGCGATTAACGATCATTCCGGCCTCAAGAAGCACGGCCGGCATACGTGACTCATATAGCACCGCGATATGATCAGAGGCATCATAAATTCCCCGCTCCCGATCCAGCAGAGGGGCAATGCGTCCATATTTGGCAGTATTGGTCAGTTCGTCATGGTGGGTGGTGAATTTGAGGCCACTCGCCATCAGTTGATCGGCGAGGGTTGTCGCGAAGCTCAGGCTCTCCTCATACTTGTTATTTTTCTGCGAGACCCAGAGAGAAAACCCTTCAAACTTGTCTAAAAACCAATGCGCTTTTCCATTATACCGCCACGGCATAAGCGTTTCATTTTTTACACCATCATGGTGGATAGAAATAAATAAGTCCGCACCCAGGTCATTGGCACGCTTCGATCGTTGTAGCCGGCTTTCGTGAGTATTCGAGCCCGAGGTCACGATCATCTGCGTGGAAATAAAACCTGTATTGACAAGTTCTTCTAAAACCCGCTGCGCTAATTTCATATTGAGATCGTATTCTTTCACACCACGCGCACTAATTTGACCCGAATCCTTGTCTGTATGTCCAACGTCAAGGATAACGATGATGTCTTTCTTAGCTTTGAACATGCAAGTTGCTGAGGCATCGGTAGCAATGCACGAAACGCCCATAGCAACGGCCGCGAAAGAAGTACCGATTCGACAAGCCACGGCTTTTCCTTTCTTGGAAGACGCGTGCATCGGGAGAACCCGGCTATCATGCATCGAAGCAGTCTCCTGGCGTACTGGGGTGTGTTATCTTTTCGCTCTGAAGCACGGGAGGTCATAATTGCCGTGCACGCCGTCCAAGTCAGCGCTCCGATCAAGCGATCTCCCTGCAAAAAGGAATCATGCGCAGCGCCATTGCGGCGTGCGCCATTCTGGTTTTGCTGATCGGCACGGCAGATGCCGAGCAATGCCCACCGGGCGCGCTCGGGGTCAGCCGCACACTCGTGGTCGACCCCACTGAGCGTCCCCGTGTCGGCTCCATGCAATACCCCGAAACGCTGCCGCTTAACGATCATGAGGTCGTGCTGACGTTCGACGATGGTCCGGTGCCGCGTTACACCAACCCCGTTCTCGAGACCCTCGCATC
>Ga0126381_100002472_pt1 | contig 19945 bp, 14 predicted proteins | sample PanSoiMetPlot_28_FD_96465 | JGI IMG/M metagenome (GOLD analysis project Ga0126381, IMG submission 96465) | Tropical forest soil microbial communities from Panama - MetaG Plot_28 | ecosystem: Environmental > Terrestrial > Soil > Tropical forest > Bulk soil | place: Panama | collected 2016-02-17
CCCGAGATGAGCGTTTATGTCTGTTCCAGCTACAACTCTTGCCGCGAATCCGTGGGTTCGCATCCTCGACGCGCTCGAGAAGAAAATCAATCGGCATTCCTACGACACGTGGCTGAAGCCCACACGCTACAGTCACGCCAACGGCGGCATCCTTTTCGTTCGAGTTCCCACCATCGAATTCCGCCACGTCGGCGATAAGTACGCCGACCTCATTCAGGAAGCGATTGATAATCTCGGGCTCGAGTACCAGGACGTCAAATTCGTCACACCGGATGATGATCCAGCGGCCACACCGGTCCGTCACGACGGCGGTCTGGGCAGCTATTCCTCGTCTCCCGCAGCGAGCCTGACCCCGGCGAGCAATATCGCCGCACAGGCCCGTTTCGATTGGGACGGAGCCGCTCAGCTCAACCCGCGGTATACCTTCGACGCTTTCGTCATCGGCAGCGGCAACCAGTTCGCGCATGCCGCGTGCCAGGCCGTCGCCGAACGCCCGTCCAAGGCCTACAACCCGCTCTTCCTCTACGGCGGCGTCGGTATGGGCAAGACGCACCTGATGCAGGCGATCGGCCATGAGATCAAGAAGCGCCTTCCGCAGGCTGCCATCTGCTACGTATCCAGCGAGAAGTTCACCAACGAGATGATCAACTCGTTGCGCTACGACAAGATGACCAGCTTCCGGGACAAGTTCCGTAACGTGGACGTCCTGCTGGTCGACGATATCCAGTTCCTCGCGCAGAAAGAGCGCACCCAGGAAGAGTTCTTCCACACTTTCAACGCGCTGCATGAGTCGATGAAGCAGATCGTGATCGCCAGCGACCGTCCGCCGAAAGAACTCGCCGAAATCGAAGATCGCTTGCGCAGCCGCTTCGAGTGGGGTCTGATCGCCGATATCCAGCCGCCCGATCTCGAGACCAAGGTCGCCATCCTGCAAAAGAAGGCCGAGCAGGAAAAGGTCACGCTGCCCACCGACGTCGCCCTCTACGTCGCCTCAAACATCCGATCCAACGTGCGCGAGCTGGAAGGCGCGCTTATCCGCCTGGTGGCGCACTCCTCGCTCATCGGCGCCGAGATTACCCTCCCCTACGCACAGCAGGTGCTGAAGAATTTCATCGACTCCCAGGCACGCAAGGTCACGATCGAATCGATCCAGAAGGCGACGGCCGAGCAGTTTGGCCTTCGCCTCGCTGAGATCAAGCAGAAGAACAACTCGCGCGCGATCGTGTATCCCCGGCAGATTGCGATGTACCTGGCCAAGCATCTGACCGAGGCCTCGCTGCCCGAGATCGGCCGTCAATTCGGCGGCAAGCACCACACCACGGTGCTGCATTCGGTCGAGAAGATCGAAGAGGTCCGCAAGAACGATAAGGATTTGAACAGGCTACTCAACAAGCTCACCGAGCAGTTGGGTGGTTGAAACGCGGGCCCGCGCAGTTTTCCACCAAACGAGAGGTTCTTCCTTTCGACTCGCTGTGGAGCAGGTGTGAATGCTGTGTAGAAACCGGGCAGAAGCCCACGGACGGGTCGAGCGATCGTAGGTCCTCCGCCGCTAAGCGGACCGATTTTGGACATGAAGTTCCGATTGGCAACAGGCTGTTAGGGCGGCACTTGGATTCGATTTCCACTTTTCCGAAGTGCCTACGGTTACTGCTGGTTTTATAGGTTTTTCTTTTGATATAACGAAGTAATAGAAGTAGCGCCGCCCTATGGGAGAATCGGTTATGCCGGTTGAAGTGGCCACTGCGACTGGAACCATGGAGATCACGGTCAGCAAGTTCGAACTGTTACGCGAACTGACGGCAACCCAGGGAGTCGTCGAGCGCAAGACGACGATCCCGATCCTCTCCAACTATCTGTTCGAAGCGTCTGGCGACAAACTGTCGCTGACCGCTACCGATCTCGATCTCAGCCTCCGCACCTGCTGCAACGCCAAGGTCAAAAAAGAAGGCTCCTGTACCATCCCGGCGCGCAAGCTCTATGACTACGTGAAGCTCCTGCCCGACGCCGAGATCACCATCAAGCTGCTCGAGAATCACTGGGTCAGCATTCGCTGCGGCCGTTCGAACACCAAGATGGTTGGGATGGCAAAATCAAACTTCCCGAGCCTGCCGGTGTTCCCTACAGCGGGTGTGGTGAAGATCTCGGCGCCAGTATTGCGCGAGATGATCGCGAAGACCGGCTTTGCAATTGCCAACGAAGAGTCGCGCTACACGCTGAACGGCGCGCTGATGGTGTTGAAACCCGAGTCGATCACTATGGTTGCGACCGACGGCCACCGCCTCGCGCACATTGAACGTAGCGGCGAAAGATTCGAAGGCGTCTCGGGCGAGATGAAAACACTTGTCCCGAAGAAAGCCATGGACGAGTTGAAAACCCTGCTCGATTCGACCGACGTCGAAACCATCGACTTTGCCAAAGACGAATCGACCCTCTTCTTCCGCATCGGGCCGCGACTACTCACCTCGCGCCAACTGACCGGACAGTTCCCGAACTTCGAAGCCGTGCTTCCGAAAGACAACAACAAACTCGTCAGCCTGAACGGCGACGACTTCAGCGCCGCCATTCAGCGCGTTGCCCAATTCTCCGATGAGCGTTCCCGCGCTGTGCGCCTGCGTCTTGAGAAGGGCGAGCTAAAATTGTCAGCCTCCTCGACCGAAACCGGCGAATCCGAAGATTCGATCGAGACGCCCTTCAACGGCGACGGCTTGACGATCGGCTTCAACGCGACCTACATCCTCGACTTCCTCAAGGCCGTTGGCTCCGGCGATGTCAGCCTCGAACTGAAAGATCCCCAGTCCGCCGGCCAACTGCGGCCGCTGGGCAGCGACGATTACAAGTACCGCTACATCGTCATGCCAATGAGAATCTGAAGGGCAAGTTTCCGGTTTCGAGTTTCACAGTTTCAGAATGGGTTCAGGAAAGCACCTCTTGGCGGAGGTGCTTTCTTGTTGGCAGTGGCGAGATTCCGCCGGCTCGAAGCTAGACACTGGAAACTCGAAACTTGGAAGACTTGGCTTCTGGCCCAAAGCATCCTGGATGTTTACATGTGCTTGACCTTCCCGTCCCCTGCGCATTAGAGTGTCGGCCACTTAAAACTCGAGGTGGCGACTCATGCTCGATGGGTTCAAGAAATTTATCCTGCGCGGAAACGTAGTGGATATGGCCGTCGGCGTCGTGATTGGCGCAGCATTCGCCACGGTCGTCGGAGCATTCACAAAAGACCTGCTCACTCCGCTCATCGGCGCGATTGCTGGCAAGACCGGAGACTTTGCCACGTTCAGTTTCAGCGTTCGCAACCAAACGTTCAACATCGGCGATCTGATCAATCAGGCCATCTCTTTCCTGCTGGTTGCGGCCGCTGTGTATTTCTTCGTCGTCCTCCCGGTCAACGCACTGCTGGCCCGTATGCACAAAGACGAACCCGCTGCCTCTCCGACGACCAAAAAATGTCCCGAGTGCCTGAGCGACATTCCCATCGAGGCCAAGCGCTGCGCTCACTGCGCTCAGGTGGTGGTGGGAAGAGCAGCATAAGCGGCGTAATCACGCACGTGGGCCCAGACGCCCTCGTCTGGGCGGTCGGGCGAAGCCCGACACTCTGCTTCTGGTTACATGAGAACTGCGGAGCTTCGCTCCGCCGGGGGTACGAGGCGTCTGCCCCCACGTGGTCTGTGGTCTCACATCCTGTAACATGAAGCGAGATGTTTCGACGCTTCATAGTTTCCGCTCTTTGTTTTGGCGTAATGTCATTGTCGGCAATCGCTCAGGAACCCTCCACCGGCTCTTCCTCTTCCAAATCCAAGCAAAAAACAGAGCAGCGTGTGAAACCCTCCGCGCCGGCTGCTACTGACGAAGGCCTCTACCGCAATCCTGAATTCGGATTTACCTACCAAGTCCGCTACGGCTGGGTCGACCGCACCGAAGCCATGCAGCCCGTCGACAACGATCCCTCGAAATCGCGCCTGCTTCTTGCGGTCTTCGAACATCCTCCCGAGGTCGTCGGCGAAAGCGTGAACTCTGCTGTCGTGATCACAGTCGAAAGCGCCGCAACCTATCCCGGGCTCAAAACCGCCGCCGACTACATGGGCCCGCTCACCGAACTCACCACGGCCAAGGGATTCAAGCCGACGCAAGATCCCTACGAATTTCCAATCGGCTCGCAGACGCTCGTGCGCGGCGACTTCATGAAAGAACGCGGCCCACTTGTCATGTACCAGTCGTCGCTTGTGATGTTGCGCAAAGCCTCGATCGTGTCGTTCACCTTCATCGGGGGCAGTCAGGACGAAATCGACGAACTGATCGAAAAGCTGGTTTTCCCCGCCTCTCCGAAACATCGCTGAATAACCTCGAAAAACGCTGCACCGGAACCGGGGTAAGTGCCTCGAAAACCACGGGTTACCGACCCGGTTCCGGGGTCGAAAAAGGAGCGATTCTATGGTAGAATTTAAGCAGCTTGGGAAGCCCCTAAGTCCAATAAATATCAATAATTTGAAGTCGGTTCAGGGGTGTCGGAAAAGTACCCATCCAAGGGCCCGAAACCAGGCTGTTTTTCCACGGAGCTGAATGGCCACCAAAGAGACTCTCAATAACGCTGCGATCGCAGACACGAAGGCAAAAAACGGCAAACCTGCCGCGAACGGAAGCAACGGAGATTACACCGCCGAGTCGATCAAGGTCCTCGGCGGCATGGAAGCCGTACGCAAACGTCCCGCGATGTACATCGGTTCCACCGGTGAGATGGGATTGCATCACCTGGTGTACGAAGTCGTCGACAATTCAGTCGACGAAGCGCTCGCCGGTCACGCCGACAAGATTGATGTCACCATCCACATCGACAACTCGATCACCGTCGTCGACAACGGCCGCGGCATTCCAGTCGACAACATGGATATAGATGGCGAGAAAATTCCTGCTGCCCAGGTCGTGATGACCAAGCTGCATGCTGGCGGAAAGTTTGATTCCTCGTCGTACAAGGTTTCCGGTGGTTTGCACGGCGTCGGCGTGTCGTGCGTGAACGCGCTCAGCGAAGACCTCGAACTCGAGATCTGGCGCGACGGTTTCACCTGGGAACAGACTTACTCAAAGGGCGAGCCGACCAGCAAGTTGAAAAAAACCGGCGCGGTCAAGCAGAAGACCGGAACCAAAGTTCATTTCCTGCCTGACAAGACCATCTTCACCGAGACCGAGTACAACTACGACACGCTGGCCCAGCGCCTGCGCGAGCTCGCGTTCCTGAACAAGGGCCTGGTGATCACGCTGACCGATGAGCGCGCCACCGACTCGAAGACTGGCGAGCCCAAGCACTCTGAGTTCAAGTACAACGGCGGGATCGCGGAGTTTATCAAGCACCTGAATCGCGGCAAGCAGGTCCTGCACGACAAGCCGATCTACATGGAAGCGGAAAAAGACGGCGTCGTGATGGAGATCGGCCTGCAATACAACGACGCGTATTCCGAGAGCGTGTTCAGCTTTGCTAACAACATCAACACTATCGACGGCGGCACGCACCTCTCCGGCTTCCGCACCGCGCTTACCCGCACCATCAACTACGCCGGCCAGCAGATGGGCCTGTTCAAGGACGTCAAGGAGAATCTCTCCGGCGACGACGTGCGCGAAGGCCTGGTAGCGGTGATAAGCGTGAAGCTGTCGCAGCCACAGTTTGAAGGACAGACCAAGGGCAAGCTCAACTCCGACATCGCCGGAACCGTGCAGGCGTTCGTCAACGAAAAGCTGGGCGCGTTCTTCGAACAGAACACCACCGTCGCGCGCAAGATCATCAACAAGGCCATCGATGCCGCCCGCGCTCGTGAAGCTGCGCGTAAGGCTCGCGACCTCACGCGCCGCAAAGGCGCACTTGATGGCGGCGGCCTGCCCGGCAAGCTGGCCGACTGCTCCGAGCGCGATCCCAACCGCTGCGAACTGTTCCTAGTCGAGGGCGAATCCGCCGGCGGCACCGCTAAGCAAGGGCGCGACCGCCGCTTCCAGGCGATCCTTCCGCTCAAAGGAAAAATCCTTAACGTCGAGAAGGCGCGTTACGACAAGATGCTGGCGCACGAAGAAATCCGCGCCATGATCACGGCGCTCGGCACCGGCATCGCGAAAGACGATTTCGATCCGGCCAAGCTGCGCTACGCCAAGATCATCCTGATGACCGATGCCGACGTGGACGGCAGCCACATCCGCACGCTGCTGCTCACGTTCTTCTTCCGCCACATGCAGGAGCTGATCAAGCGCGGCAACGTGTTCATCGCGCAGCCACCGTTGTTCGGCGTGAAGAAGGGCCGCTCGCACCAGTACATCAAGAACGAAGACGAATACGACAAGGTGATGCTCAAGCGCGCCGCCGAAGGCGTGGTGGTGCGCTACGGAGAAGGCGCCGCCAAGCTCGAAACCGCGAACCTTTCCCGCTTCATGTCGGTGCTCAAAGAGTATCTCGGCTACTTCGACAAGGTGGACAAGCGTGTCCGCGATGAGAACATCACCGAGCTGTTGCCGAAGCTAGATCTTGCCAAGCGCGCCGACTTCGAAGGCGACAAGAAAACATCGCCGAAGAAAGTCGAGAAGCTTGAGAAAGAACTCAAGAAGCGCCAGAAAGATCTCGGCTTGAAGAGTGTCGAGATGCGCTTCGACGAAGAGCACAATCTGTGGGAAGTCGCGTTCGTCAACTCGCAGGGCGCCGAACACATCATCAATTGGGAACTCGCATCGAGTCCTGAGTACCGCCAGATGACCGCGAAGTTCAAGCAGGTCGAGCCGTACATGGAGCCGCCGTTCATCGTCGAGACCGCGGTGAAAGGTTCAGCCGCCAGCGACAACGGAGACGAGTCTGCCGAAGGCGAAGCAGAAGAAACTGAGAAAGTCGCAAAGAAAGCCGCGAAGGCAAAGGGCAAGGCCAAAGAGGCTGAAACCATCGAGCTGAGCTCCGCACGCGACCTGTTCGAATTCGTGAAAAAAGAAGGCAGCCGCGGCTACGACGTGCAGCGCTACAAAGGGCTGGGCGAGATGACCGCCGAACAGCTCTGGGAGACAACCATGGATCCCGAGCGCCGCACGCTGCTCTCGGTGAAGCTTGAAGACATTGCGGAAACCGAGACGATCTTCACCACGCTGATGGGCGAAGACGTCGAATCACGCCGCAAGTTCATCGAAGAAAACGCGCTCGACGTAAAGAACCTGGACATCTGATTGGGCGGCGCGGGCGCCCGCGCCCGCGAAATTTTCATTTTGAGTAAAGTTCAATCGGGCGGCCTCATCGCCGCCCTTTTTTCTTGTTCCCCCATGCCGCGCATCGCGCTCGCCACCTCGTCGAAGTTCCCGAACCTCACCGCCGACGACCGCCTGCTGCTCCAGCCTCTCGCTCGACGCGGCATTCACGCTGAACCCGCGATCTGGGACGACGCCGCCCAGAATTGGGCCTCCTACGGCGCAGTCATCCTGCGGTCCACCTGGGACTATCACTTGCTCCCAGAACATTTTCTGCGCTGGATCGATTCGCTCGCCGACATGCACGTGCCACTTTGGAATCCGCACACACGGGTGCGCTGGAACGCGAACAAAACGTACCTGCGAGATTTAGACGCCAGGGGCGTCGCCATCGTTCCCACGATCTGGCCCGAGGCTGCTGATCGCAAAAGCCTGCGCGACAAGATGGGCGAACTTAGTTGGACGAAAGCCGTCATCAAGCCGCGCATCTCCGCCACGGCACATCGGACGCAACTCGTGAGGCTCGAAGACGCAAACTCGGCGCAGCCACTTTTCGACGAACTCCGGACCGGGCTCGGCGTGATGGTCCAGAAATTCATGCACTCCATCCTCGAGGATGGCGAATGGTCGCTGATCTTCTTCGACCGCCAGTTCAGCCACGCTGTACTGAAGAAACCCGCATCCGGCGACTTCCGCGTGCAAAATGATTTTGGCGGCAGCGATCGGCTCACGGATCCTCCGGCGCACGTTCTGGAATCCGCGGCCGCGATTCTGCGAGCTGTTGAACCCACTCTCTACGCGCGCGTTGACGGCGTTGTCGAAGAGGAACAATTCCTCTTGATGGAACTGGAACTGATCGAACCCGCGTTGTTCCTCGCGTCACATCCCACCGCCCCCGAACGATTTGCGGACGCCATCGCGAAGAAGTTATAGACGCAATCTACACCGGGCCACGTGGGCCGAGACGCCCTCGTCTGGGCGGTCAGGCGGCAGGCTAACTCCGTTTTCAGCCAACTATGCTGCGGAGCTGCGCTCCGCCAGGCAGACGAGGCGTCTGCCTCCACCGAGTTTGTAGCGCTTCCGTCCGGTTCTTCCCTCCATTAAACAAATTGCCTGCAAGCCATTGCCCGATTCACGTTCTCCCTCACAGGAGAGAACACATGTCGGCACTCGCTAACACTTTGCGCTCGGCGGAAAAGGCAAAGATTCCATTACTCGTCGCAAGCGGAGTGGTTCTGTTTTTAGCAGCGGCGCTCATGCCAAATCTCCTTCGCACTCGTAACACCGCCGAATCAATGCGCGCCGCAAGTTTCGAGCGGATGTACGACAGCACGCGTCCGCAGAATTCGGAGGGAGCGCAGACTGCAGCGGTGTCTGTAGTACAAGAGGCGCCGGCCGCGGCTCCAGCGCGCTCGTCGGCGTCATCTGCAGCCAAAGGCTCGTCGCCCTCAGCGGATCGCAAGATCGTGCGCAGGTGTGCTCTCGAGCTGACGGTCAAGAGTCCCGCCGAGGCCGCAGAACAAATACGAATTATGGCCGAAGCTTTGGGTGGCTATATCGAAACAGCGCAAATCGGTGGGAGCAAGGAAGTGCCAACCGCCGATCTTACAATCCGTGTGCCGGCGTCGCGCCTTGAGGAAACGAAAGCAGGAATTCGCCAGCTGGCGGCACGGGTCGATGCCGAGAAGACGGATGCGCAAGACGTCACTCGCCAATACGTCGACATGGAAGCGCGCCTCCGCAATTTGCGTGCTGAAGAGACTCAATACCTCATCATCCTGAAGAGCGCTTATAAGGTGGACGACCTTCTCGCGGTGACCCAGAAGTTGAGTGAGGTTCGCGGCGAAATCGAACAACAGCAAGCCGAATTTCAAACCCTCTCGAAACAAGTTGAGACGGTCGCGATCACGATCGCGCTGCGCTCCCTCGCGGATGCGGACGTTCTTGGCTTCAACTGGCGGCCGTTGTATCGGCTGAAGCTCGCCGCGCGCGACGGCATCGATGCCTTGGCGGGCTATGCTGCCACCATGGCCGGCATCCTCTTTTACCTGCCGGTAGTGCTTGCCTGGGCTCTGACCATCTTGTTCACTGCCGTGCTGGGATGGCGCACGTTTCGGTGGGTGGTTCGTCGCTTCTTCAACCAAGCGCCAACAGCGCCCACACAAAATGCAGCAAATCCCCTTTAGACCGGACCTGGGATCAGAAGCTCTTATGCGCCCACGCAAAAACAACTCGCTTCACAAAGCTCCAAAACACTTTTTCACGGAGGTTCCCATGAAGCGCCACGTACGGAGCCCCAGGCTCTTTGCTTTACCGTTCGCTCTTACCCTGGTCCTCACAGCTGTCACCTTTCAGCCATCTGTTCTTGCCGCGCCTCAAAGCGATAGCGCGTCCGGACAAACTCCTGGATCTCTCGGCATCCTCGGCAAAGATGGCAAGGTCCAGGGTATCTGCCCGCTCAAGCACACGGACGTTCGCGCCGGCATCAGCGGATTTCTCGCTCGCGTCACTGTCACCCAGACGTTCGCCAATACAGCCACGCAGAACATCGAAGCGATCTACACCTTCCCGCTTCCGCAGGATGCTGCCGTGGACGACATGACCATCCAGATCGGTGACCGTACTGTGCGCGCCCTCATCAAGCGAGGCGAAGAAGCGCGCGCCATCTACGAGAAAGCGAAGAACACCGGTCACGTCGCCGCGCTGCTTGACCAGGAGCGGCCGAACATCTTCACGCAATCAGTCGCGAACATCCTTCCCGGCGAACAAGTCACAGTGACCATCAGTTATGTTGAAACGCTTCGCTACGAAGCCGGATCCTACGAGTTCGTCTTTCCGATGGTCGTCGGGCCGCGCTACATCCCCGGCCAACCGACCGGATACCAGGGCAGCGGCTGGGCGCCCGATACAAATCGCGTGCCGGATGCCTCGCGGATTACGCCTTGGGTCGCTGCGAAGGGTATGCGCCCCGGTCACGACATCTCGCTCGAACTCGCACTCGATGCCGGAGTGCCGATCCAAGATATGCGTTCGAAGACGCACGACATCGACGTCGATCGCAAGAGCCCGAGCCGCGTCACCATGCGTCTGCGCGATGAAGCGACGATCCCCAACAAGGACTTCATTCTGAAGTACGACGTCGCCGGCGCGCAGGTTGCCGACGCAATCCTGAGCACGCCCTCCCCAGCGCGCTCGAAACCTGCCGGCGGATATTTCACGATGATCCTGCAACCGCCGGCGCGCTTGCCTGAGTCCGATATCCAGCCGAAGGAACTCGTCTTCGTGCTCGACACCTCCGGATCGATGTGGGGCTTCCCGCTCGACAAAGCCAAGCAGGTGATCAGCCGCGCGCTCGATGAACTTTATCCCGGCGATACCTTCAACCTGATCACGTTCTCCGGCGACACGCACATCGTCTTTCCGCAACCGGTGTACCCGACCGCCGAGAACATTCGCAAAGCCAAGGGCGTGCTCGCGACCCGCACCGGAGGCGGCGGCACCGAGATGATGAAAGCCATCCGTGCTGCGCTCGTGCCTTCCGACAAGCAGGACCACGTGCGCGTGGTCTGCTTCCTCACCGATGGCTACGTGGGCAACGACATGGAAATCGTCGGCGAAGTGCAGAAGCATCCCAACGCTCGCGTGTTTGCATTCGGCATCGGCACGGCAGTGAATCGCTTCCTGCTCGACAAGATGGCCGAAGCTGGGCGCGGCGCCGTGGAATACGTCACACTCGCCGACAAAGCCGACGAAGCCGCGGATCGCTTCTACGAGCGCGTGCGCTCGCCGCTGCTGACGGATCTCTATGTGGATTGGGGCGGACTGCCGGTGGCAGACGTTTATCCGCAGCGCATGCCCGACCTTTTCAGCGGACAGCCGCTGATCCTCACCGGCCGTTACACCAAGCCTGCGAGCGGCACCGTTCATCTGAAGGGAACGCGCGTTGGCGGCGCATTCAGCCGCGACATTCCCGTAACGTTTTCGGCGAGCACTCCGGCCTCCGATGCGCTTGCCGGCTTCTGGGCACGACGCCGCATCGACGATCTCATGTCCCAGGACTGGCTCGGCATGCAAACCGGTGGCATGAAGCCGGAGTTGAAAGAGCAGATCACCCAACTCGGGCTCGACTACCGCCTGATGACGCAGTTCACGTCATTTGTCGCTGTCGAAGACAAAGTTGTGACGAAGAATGGAACGCCGCAGCGCGTCGAAATTCCGGTCGAGATGCCGGAAGGCGTGAGCTACGAAGGTGTATTTGGAGACCAGAAGCAATACGACGTGTACACGGTCAATCGCGTTGTTGGTGGTGTCCCGGGAGGTGTCAGCGGCGGATACGCGGCCGCGATGATCTCCTCCGCGCCGACAATGGCAAATCGTTCAATTACCGTGTCCGGGCTCGCCAAGACGCAAAACCAGAATCCGGGCCCTCCTCCATCAGTTGCGGGGCCAGTCGCTCCAACGCAGGTTGTTGTACCAAGCATGATCCCGAAAGCGAAGAGTCCAAGTGCTGAAGCAGACAGGCTTGCAGCAAAGCCAGCGCAATCGCCTGAACGACGCGCGCTCGAAAGCAAACTTCAGCCCGCGCTGCTGGCGGCTCTTGATTGCTTCCTCAAATCAAGCAATGGCAGAGTATCGTGCCGCGATGTTCATTCGGGGAAAGTCGAGATCACGGTTTGGTTCGCCGACAACGCGCCCGCGAATGCTCGCACGCAACTACAAGCCCTCGGCCTCGGATTCACGAAGGGTCCGGTTGCCCAGAACGTAGTTGCCGGAGTTCTTTCCCTGGACAAACTCGAAGATCTGGCGAAACTGCCGTTCGTTAAGTTCGTCTCCTTCCAACGCCGTTGACAACCTGAGGGCCGAGTGATGCTGGTTTACTCTCCTTGCCAGCGCACTCGGCCCTTAGCTTTTCCCACACTCGCCGCTGCAAACGAGTTCGAGCGCAGAGGCTGATTAGGAAAGCAGGAACTACTAAAAACTATTGTCATGCTTAGCGCAGCGAAGGACCTGCTTTTTCTTCAGCATCTCCCACTGCATCGTGTTACTCCCGATTACTCTCGTGCTACGCCGCACCCAGTGAGCTCGCCGCAAGTTCGCACGCGTTCCCCGTTCTCTCCACAGGACCGAACATCGTCCCCGAAGAAACGAGGAAACACACTTGAAACACGCTCTACTTACGTTGGCGCTCTGCACAGTGTTCTTCGCTGTCGCGGCCGCTGAAGAAAAATCGCAAGACAAATTGCAGGAAGCCTCGGCACAATCGCAGTCCGCACTCACCATCTACAATCAGAACTTTTTCGTCGCGCGCGAGCATCTGCCGCTCGATCTGAAGCCCGGCGCCAATCGCATCGAGTACGCTGGCGTCGCCGCGCACATCGAACCCGACTCCGTCATCCTGCGCGATCCCGCCGGCCGCGCCTTGCAAATCCTCGAGCAGAACTATCGCAACGATCCCGTCTCACAGGAATTATTGCTCTCGTTTTACGAAGGCAAGACGATCGACTTTCTGGTGCAGCCCGGCCAGATCATCAAGGGCAAAATCATCCGTAGCGGATATGTGCCGAGCTTCAGCTACGCACAAACCTACCAGCAGCCTGCGTACAGCCAGCCCATCGTCGAAGTCGATGGCGTTCTTCGCTTCGGATTGCCGGGTCAACCGCTGTTCCCCGCGCTCAGCCAGGACTCGATCCTTAAACCCACGCTTGGCTGGCTTCTGCAGACTGACAAGCCCGGGTCGTTTGATTCGGAACTCTCCTACGTTTCGGGCGGCATGAACTGGCACGCTGACTACAACCTGGTCGTCGCCGACGGCACGACGAATCAAACTAATCTCGTCGACCTCGTCGGCTGGATCACGATGCAGAATCAGAGCGGCAAGACTTTCGAGAATGCGCAGATCAAGTTGATGGCTGGCGACGTCAACAAGCTGGTTGCCAACGGCATGCCCATGGCCAAGGCGGCGGCCTACGCCACACGTGCGGCCGACGAAGCCATGGCACCTGTGGTCCAGGAAAAATCCTTCGACGAATTCCATCTCTACACGTTGCAGCGATCGACTACGCTGCATGATCAGGAAACCAAGCAGGTCGAATTCGTCCGCGCCACGGGTGTTCGCTCGCAGCGCCTCTACATCTACGACGGCGCGCAGGTCGCGCAGTACGCGTACTACAACGCCGACCAGATTCGCGGCGACACGAATTACGGCACGCAATCAAATCCCAAAGTTTGGGTGATGCAGGAGTTCAAGAACTCAGAGGCAAACCATCTCGGTATTCCGCTGCCCAAGGGACGCTTGCGCTTCTATCGCCGCGACACCGACGGCCATCTTGAGTTCGTCGGCGAGAACGCCATCGACCACACACCGAAAGATGAAACCCTGCGCGTCTATACCGGCAATGCATTCGACATCGTGGGCGAGCGCAAGCGCACCAACTATCACGTCGAAAACAGCCAGCACTGGATGGATGAATCATTCGAGATTCGAGTGCGCAATCACAGGAAAGAGCCGGCGGAAGTGCGCGTGGTCGAGCACCTCTATCGCTGCAACAACTGGAAGATCTCGGACCAGTCGACCTCATGGCGCAAGAAAGACGCGCAGACAATCGAGTTCCCCATCACGATAAAACCCGACGGCGAGACGGTCGTGACGTACACAGTACATTACTCATGGTGATCGCCATCCGCGTAGCACTCTCATGCTTGTCATCCTGAGCGAAGTGAGGCGACAGCCGAACGAAGCGAAGGACCTATGTAATGAAGCTCAAAAGTTAAGGGGCTGACCCGCGGACCTCAGCCCTTGTACTTCACCTGCGGATAGCGCCGCGCAAACACCGCCCCAATCACCAACACCAGCAGGAAGCACAGCAAGCTTCCTTCCGGCCCCACGCTGCCGCCCGTGAGCCAGGGCGGGCCGTGGAACGACGGAGACAGCAGGTGTCCGGGCTCGACTGTTCCGCTGTCGGCGACACCGCCTACATAGGTCTGGCCCCAATCCCAGAGCGCGTGGAAACCCACGGCGAACCAAAGCGTTCCAGTGCGCTGCAGCGTGAGGCAGAAAAACAATCCGATGAACGCTGCGCTCAACGCCCCTACGAAACCTTCGCCGCCGTTGGACAAGTGGATCGCGCCGAAGGCACACGAGAGGATTCCCGCAGCGGGCCAGAAACCTAAGCCGCGACGCATTGTGAACAGCAGATATCCGCGGAACAGGAACTCTTCGAACAATCCTACGAGGACAAAGAACACGCCCCAGAACAGCGCGAACTTCCAGATGCGAGCACCGTGAAGCGCAATGTGTCCGAAGTTGAAAACGCCAACCACTCGCAACCCGACCAGCAAGGCCGCGATCGAAAACAATCCCCACAGCGCGCCAATCCAGAACAGTTTTCCGAAAGCCTGCTTTCGCGGAAGGCCGTACTCGTCGACCGAGCGCCCCTCGATATTGCCCATCAAGAAAGCCGGCGAAATCGCTGCAATAACGAATGCTGCTTCGCCATACATGTACTGCCAAAGAAGGGCTACGCCCGAAACAGACGCTGGAAAAAATGACTGGCCGAGCCAAATCAGCGCGTACAGTATGGCTCGAAAAGCGCCGATATATACCAGGATCCGCCACCCAAGGCGCAGGCCGTCGGGTCCTAGAAAGATCTGTTCGGGGAAACTTTTCTCAACGGGCGAGTGCGTCGTCTGATGCGAGAGTGGCGCGCCTGGCGCCAAAGACTCCTGAGAGTTTTCCTCTGGCGACAACGACGGTGGCGTTACCGGACTGTTCATCGAGGAACTTTCAGCACAGGCGGCCTTCGTCATGGTAAAACACTCCGTCCATGCCCGGATCGATTTTTCATGCGTGAACCGGTCGGCAAGCCCCAGTACATCGCTGGAACGCTGCTGCTGGTGTTTCTTTTCCAGTGCTCCTGGCTGATCACCCGTAACTTGCGCGGCGGCGAGATGGATCTGCGCGAGTGGTACCGGATCGACGCCGGGCTTCGCCGCTGGCATGCCGCGCCGCCAGCCATCGCATCCGCCGACCCACACTCGATGCTCGGCCCGGGACCGCCGCCCCGCATCCGAGACAACGACGGGTTCGATCCCGATCACTCCGCGCTCTGGTACTTGATCTCATCGGCGCCGCTGCTGGTCTGGCCCCGCCAATTCCAGTCCGATTCGCTGCTCTACTGGGGATGGATGGCGCGCGCGCCGTTCCTGATGTTTGGCATCTTGCTCGGCGCATCGCTCTGGTACGTTGCCCGCCGCCTGTATGGCAACAACGGCGGATACATCGCTCTCACGCTCTATTGCTTTGCCCCCGGAATGATCCGCGCCGCTTCAGGCTGGTTTGCCGAACCCGAGACCGGCGCGGCCTGGGGCGCATTCGGAGCCATCTTCACCAGTATCGCCGTCGCGCACACTCTGTACGCCCCGCGTGAGGTCGTACTCTGGAACTGGCGCCGCATCACGTTGCTGGGCGTCTCGCTCGCGCTTGCCATCGGCTCGCAATTCTCGCTGATCGTCATGGTCCCGCTGTCCCTCGGATTCATGCTTTACCTTGCGCCCACAAGACGCGGGGCCGCTGTTGTGATCTGGATCGCGGCGTGTGTCCTCGCGCTCGCCATATTGTTCGCTGCCTACTTCTTCAATCCGTTTTCGTTCTGGCAGGGACTGCGTCACGCCGAGTGGTTCGGCATCACGTGGCAGGCATTCACAATGGGCGGAGCATATCGAGAATTACTGGCTGAACTCGGCCAGGGAAGCCCAGCGCTCGTTCTCGCGCTTCCTGTCTCGTTGATCACCTACGCCGCTTGGCCCCGCGCGCGCTATTTCGGAAACACTGCGCCCCTGCTTGTAGCTGGTCTTTGCCTTCTGCTGGGATTCGCCAGCCCGCACTATCAGGGACTTGGCTTTCAGTTGGTAGCTCTGCCGTTTCTGTTCGTCTTCGTGGCAGGCGTATCCGCCGATCTGCTCGAAACCCCGAAACGGGCTCTGGTGGCCGCTTGCATCTTCGGACTGCTTTCCGCGTACGGCCTCTGGAGCCTCAGCGAGCTGGTGCGGGCCGGCGCAGCTCATTGACCGCGCCATGGGCCCACTAGGCTTCGCGCCCCCCGGAATCGAGCGAAATCTAAACACTTCCGAACCAACGACTTAGTTATTCGATCACACGCCTGACGAAAGGTTACCTGCATTACCCCGCACCCATCACCGTTCTTAGTTTAAAGAGAACGAAACCTTCGTGTTCGCCATCTAATAAAACGATGACATTCATGCGCGCAAAACTGGCGTATTATCTGCCAATGCGGTACTGGACGCTGCTTTTCGTCGTCTCATGCAGTCTGCTGTTTGGGCTTGCGGCCACGGCTCAGGTCAACGGCACGGCTCCGTGCGTCATGTGCTACAACTTTGGAAATCATCAAGGACCGAACGGTGTGCCGCCATCGGTTACATCGTATGGCTTCGGTGGGAAGCCCGGCTTCAACGGAGTCGCACCGAGCGTGACCTCTCTTGGTCCCCATGGATGGAACCAGCGGCATCCCGGAATTCATCAGCCCGGCACGCACCACCCCGGCGATCATCGGCCGCCTGATCATCGCCACGATCAGGTCATCGCATATCCGTACTTCATTCCGTACTACCCGGCGATGGGTGCTTACGGATACGACGAGCCTCCTGCCGACGACGCGCAGGCTGAAGATCCTGAGGACTACCAGGGTGGCCCGACCATCTTCGATCGCCGCGGTTCCGGCAACTACGCGGATGATTTCGTGGCCGAGCGGCCCAAGGCACATGTGCCGCGTCCGCCTGATCCTCCGCAACAAGCCAGCAACGATCCCGCGCCCGATCCACCTGCGGCTGCGGCTCCGATCTCGCGCGAGCCTGACACTATCCTTGTTTTCAAAGACGGACACAAGGTTCAGGTCGGTAACTACGCAATTGTCGGATCAAATCTTTTCGACCTTACGCCCGGACATCGTCAGAAAGTTGCGCTCGCCGACCTCGACGTTGACGCGACGCAAAAAGCCAACGAGGACCAGGGCGTCGAATTCAAACTGCCGTCGCTTCCCGGCAGTGAGTAGGTCTCACTATGACGCGCGGGTTCCTCAGCTGCGCCTTAGCAATTAGCCTGGTGGTTTCAGCATCTGCGCAGCGAGGCGGCCACAACGGCTTTCCCGTTCTCTCTCCCTCGACACCGGCGCGCGGTGGGTTGGGATTCGGCCCTCGCGAAGGACGTCATCATCCGTTTCCTTCCAGTGTGTTTTTCGGCTCGCCTTTCTGGGGAGACAACTACTATCCGTACTATCCGGATCCAGCGCCGACCTACGTGGTGCAGCCCTCGCCGAAACCTCTTGAATACTCCAAGTCTCTTGCGCCGCTCGTGATCGAGTTGCAGGGAGATCACTACGTTCGCCGCTCACTGGATGAATCGAGTACGGCTCAGTCTGAACCTGCGGTGACCGCTGCGGCGGCTCCGAACACCGTGTCTTCCGCGGGAAGGCTCTCTTCGTCCCGATCGAACGCCCCATTGTCGCGCTCGAATGCTGCCCAGGAAAGCGCGTCTCCACTTTCGTCACGGTCGGAGGCGCCCACCGTTTTCGTTTTCCGCGACGGACACCGCGAAGAGTCCAGCGACTATTCGATCATCTCGGGCGTGATCTATTCACGTGGCGATTACTGGACGACCGGCTCCTGGTCGAAGAAGATCCTGATCGCCGATCTCGACGTTACCGCTACACTGCAAGCCAATCGCGAGCGCAGCGTCCCATTCCGCCTCCCCAACGCCCCCAACGAAATCATCACCCGCCCGTAAGTTAGCCAGTTCACTCTCGTTACCGTTCCATTCAGAAGCATTGTCATCCTGAGCGGAGTGAGGCGATAGCCGAACGCAGCGAAGGACCTATGCACGTAATTCAAATCTTCCGAATGTTCGTGGTTCCCACCCATGCGGATAAGAGCATCGTTTTCCCAAAACTCCGCCGAACCCTCTCGCCCCCTGCCCGCATCCTTAACACCTGCATGAAGCCTCCCTGCGATGACGCGGCCATCCGTTCCCGCGTGGCCAACGCACCGTGCGCTCCGCGATCCGGTCCCTGGATCCTCGCCGCGGCCATCCTCGGCACCGCCATGGCGTTCATCGACAGTACGGTCGTGAATGTAGCGCTTCCCGCGCTTCAAGCAACATTCAACGCTACTGTCATCGACGTGCAATGGGTCGTCGAATCGTACGGCCTGCTGCTGGGAGCACTGATTCTCGTCGGTGGCGCCGCTGGAGACCTGTTTGGCCGGCGCAAGATTTTCCTCGCCGGTGTCACGCTCTTCGCACTCGCGTCGATCGCGTGTGGCCTCGCCCAAAGCATCGAGCAATTAATCGCGGCTCGTGCCGTGCAAGGCCTGGGCGCTGCGCTTCTCACGCCCGGCAGCCTCGCCATCATCAGCGCATCGTTTCCAGAGAAGGATCGCGGCCGCGCTATCGGCACGTGGTCGGGCTTCTCCGCGATCACCACCGCGCTCGGTCCCGTTCTCGGTGGTTGGCTGATCGAACACGCCTCGTGGCGTTGGATCTTCTTCATCAACGTGCCCATCGCCGTCACCGTCGTACTGATCTCGCTGAGGCACGTACCCGAAAGCCGGGGCTCCGAAGCGAAACGTCTCGACTATCTAGGAGCCTTCGTCATCACTTTGGGCCTCGGCACACTCATCTATGGGCTGATCGAATCGCCGCAACTCGGCTGGACCCACCCGAAAGTCGCTGCCCCATTGATCGTCGCAGTTCTCTGCCTGAGCGCCTTTCCATTTGTCGAGATGCGCGCCGCATCGCCCATGGTCCCGCTCGAGCTGTTTCGTTCGCGCACGTTTTCAGGCGCAAATCTGCTGACGCTATTGCTCTACGCTGCGCTCGGCATTTTCTTTTTCATCTTCCCGATGAACCTCATACAGGTGCAGGGATACTCCGCCACCGCAACCGGCGCCGCCGCACTGCCTTTCATCCTGTTGATGTTTCTGCTGTCGCGTTGGTCGGGAGGGCTGGTTACGCGCTACGGTTCGAAGCTGCCGCTGATCGTTGGCCCGGTGATCGCGGCCGCAGGATTTGCGCTGTTAGCGGTGCCATCGATTGGAGGCTCGTACTGGACTACTTTCTTTCCAGCGTTCGTGATCCTCGGCTTCGGAATGGCGGTCAGTGTTCCTCCGCTGACGACCGTCGTGATGGGAGCCATCGACCAGGATCACGCCGGCGCGGCTTCCGGCATCAACAACGCCGTGGCTCGCGTCGCGGGTCTGCTCTCGATTGCTGTGTTTGGAATCGTGATGGTCCAGGCTTTCGCCGCCCGCCTCGACCGCGAACTCTCGACGATGCAAGTCCCGCAACAGGTTCACGACGAGGTGCTGTCGAACCGCACCAAACTGGCTGGCGTCGACATTCCACGCGGCCTCGACCCCAATCAAGCGCGGGGAGTCAAAGCCGCCGTGTCGGATTCGTTCATCTTCGCATTCCGTGTAGTCGCGTGCTCCTGCGCGCTGCTCGCCATCGCCAGCGCCTTGGTCGCGAGCCTGTGGATCGAGGGGTCGGCGCGGAGAAAGGATGCCTCGAGTCCACTCCCGTCGGCAGCCGATTGAGACCGCTGACCCCTTGCAGCCCGCCGGTTCACCGCGGCGAGCTTCTTCAGCTGAAATACCATCCCCCATTCACATTGATCGTCTGGCCCGTGATGTAGCCGTTCTGGGCGAGCAGGACAACCACCGAACTCACATCTTCGAC
>Ga0126381_100002473_pt1 | contig 19942 bp, 34 predicted proteins | sample PanSoiMetPlot_28_FD_96465 | JGI IMG/M metagenome (GOLD analysis project Ga0126381, IMG submission 96465) | Tropical forest soil microbial communities from Panama - MetaG Plot_28 | ecosystem: Environmental > Terrestrial > Soil > Tropical forest > Bulk soil | place: Panama | collected 2016-02-17
AACAGGATGGCTGTCAGGACGTTATCGGGAGCCCCAGCGAGTGCGTTATTCATTCGGCTAAGAAGTTGCATCAATCACCTCGACAGAGGGAAGGGCCGACAAACAACGGGGAGAAAAGGGTGAAAAGGACCACGCTGCTCGTCGGCCCTTCCCTACATCGGAGGATCGAGAACGGGCTCGGGTTCCTTGACAGGTCGGGTTCCTTGACCCTGTCCATCTCTGGCGAGGTCGGCCAGAATCCTCTGTAGCTGGGCTATGCGCTTGTTGAGACCGATGATCGCGACCTCCTTCTGAGCCAGAGCCTGAAGCAGATCTTCGGTGGTTATCTCGACCTGTTCGCCCATCAGTTGCCTTTCATTGGTACCATACCTGGAGGCAGGCTACCGACGATTTCCTTAACTGCCTGCCAGAGAACTGCCATCATTCTGTTATAGTCGATCATACCAGCGGCACTATCAACAAGCTCCGGCAGAATGCTGGCGACCTGTTTGGCACTGAAGCCATAGGTATAGTGGCCGTCTTCGCTGATCAGAGTATCGGTCCCAGCAATTACCCCATCCAGATGGTAGTAATAGACGGGATCCAGAGCCATAACTTTGCCGACAGAATCATCTATTGAGGAAATTACCTGACCATATAGCTCGGCGTGATCGACCGAACTCTGGACCTGAAAGTTGGCAGCTTGCGTGCCCATCCAGGTACCGTCGAGATGCTGAAATAACTGATTACCGCCGCCATTAGGGCCGCGAAATACAACGTTACTGGAGTCCATATCGATTCGGGCTCCAGTATTGCCAAAGTACACGGATCCAGCCGCAGCAGAATTGCCTGCTCGAATCCATTGTACGGCATCTACCGCGCCTTGACTGCTGACGCTATTTGTTGCGATAAGATTCGGCCCTTGAATATTGCCAGTGGCGGTAATTGCACCAGACGATATTGCAGAACATGTCAGGTTCTGAGGCGACCCGCTGGTATTCTGTATGTAGCAGGTGCCGTTAGTGCGGATGTATAGACTGGTGTTATCGCTAATGATCCCATTGGTGTTGCCAGGTCCAAAGAATACCCACTGATTACTGCCCAGGCTTACATTGCCATTAAAAGTAGCCCCGCCGCCAACGTTTATCGGATGACCTGGCAACTGATATGTGCCACCATCATAGAACAGATACGTGCTGGTTGTTCCCAGGAATATGACGCCTGTTCCGTTGCCACGATTCGCGCTGATATCGCCCGTGTTCGAGCATAGGTTCGCGCCACCATAAATGTAGCGAGTTGCTGACAGGTCATTGACGCTCGTATTACCAGAGCCATCGATATAGACGAGTTGGCCTCCGCCTGTACCGACGAATTGGAAGCCACTTCCGAGCGACCATATGCGGGTGATATTCGTGCTCGTATCGTCCAGGAGCGAACGGAGGGTCCCGCCGCTGTCGTAGGCCCTTATCGCGCTTCCGTAAACGAGCCCGATATGACCCGCGTTGATCGACCCATACAGGTCACCTCCGAGTGCCATACCGCCGACGATAGAGGTATAGTTATTGGTGTCTAGAAACTCTGCATTGACTCCCGTCGAGGACAGGTGATAGACGTTCCCATTCGTGTCCGACCAGAGTCGAGTGACGCCTGCTGGCGGGTTACCTGGCTGGGTTCCCTGGATGATATCCAACGTTGTTACCTGACTCTGGATGGCCCTACCGATGGCGAGGAAGACGGGGATATCGATCTGTTCTGCCGACTGATAGAGAACGACATCTCCAGCCGATCCCGTGCCCGACTGATCGAGGTAGAAGATACTGATATAGTTATTGAGCGGGCCAGGGAGTTGTCCGTAGCTCTGGGAGGGGAGCTTATGGTCCCAATCGGTGAAGGTAGCCTTCCGATCCAGAGCCACGTAACAGACCCCATCGTTGGGGTTGAGCACCCTGATCGAGCCCGTCGATTGGAAGACCTGCTGGACTGACTGGTTGGTGACGATGTGAAACTGGATCCCACGTTGCGGCATCTCTTATTTCGACCCACTCGGAGCGAACAGGATGGTGAATACCTGGGCAATATGCGTCCACTTGGCAGCCGCGATAATCAGGCTCCAGGCCAGGAAGAAGCTGACCGACTTCGGCATAGCTTAGCCCTTGTAGATCGCGATGCCTTCGAGCAGGACGAGCAGGAAGGCGAAGATAAAGGCAGGCTGGGAGCCGACCGCTGTATCGAGAAACCAGATCCCCATGGCGACCACGGTTACGATGATCAGCCAGCCGATAAAGGGGATCTTGTAGGTCTCGGTAAAGATCGACTGCTTGACCGTCGTCTTGATCTGGTTCTGAGTGCCTGGGGATTGTCCTGGGTCGGCCATTATCTCGTCCTTGGTCGGCAGTTAAAATTAGTTCGGGATCACCCCGTAGACGGGGCCTAACATGGCCCACTGACTCTTGCTGAGCGTCGTTCCTATCCCACCGTAACCTGGGCTTGGGTTGGCTAAACTCAATTGTCCCGTAGCTGGATCGAACCCGCTTACGCCTGACCAGTGTCCGCCACTACCCCAGCCGCTGGCTCCGACGATAAACGGGATCCCCTGGCTGGCGAGACCGCTGGCCTGCTCGAAGCTCAATTGCTGGGCATGACTCGCGAGCCCGTAGGAGTTGCGGAGAAAATTGCTGAGCGCGCCTCCCGTGGCGTCTTTCAGGCCCACTACCGCGTTCACTATGCCCGCGTTGACGCCCGCGTTACGGACGTTATCCTCCGTCAAACCGACCGCTCCCTCAGCCTCTAAGAGCCAGGTTGACGCGGCCATCGAACAGTCCCACTCCAGATGCTGGAGTACGGTAGCGGGAGTCGAGGACGGATTGTTGACCGTTCCGCCAGGAGTATTGACCTGTCCAGAACCTGGGTTCGAGGCCCCCGAGATCGTCGTCGTCCCGCCCGCGCCAGAAGCGGAGGAGCCTCCGGTTCCCTTCGGCAGGATGGCGCCGACGACCTGGCCGCCTTTGCCCGTCACGGCGGCGTAGATCAGGACGATCCCGAAGATTATGACAACCCAGCCTACCATGACCCAATGTACCTGTTACAAAAGACGTATGGTACCATTGGCCCCGTCACATGGCCGCGACCTTCGCGGCCGACCGTACGGTGCTCTGGACCTGGGACGAGCCTGAGGCCTCTGCCAGGAGCAGCAGACCACCGATGCCGATGATCGACATCCCGATGATCAAAATTGCCACTCCCGATAAGTCCTGAAAGTTGCCACTTTTGATCTTGTTGATCTCGTCCGAGACGTTCGTACCGAGGTCGCTCAGGTTCGTTATCGCCTTGCTTATCTGGTTCAGTGCGCCCAATGGGTCCGTAGCTGCCTTCCAGACGTTAGCCGCCCCAGCCGCCACACCCTGAGCCCCGCTCGCGACGGCTCCCAGGCCAGGATCCACGGTCGTTATCAGGATCCCTCCAGGCCCGTTGCCGAGATCCTGTAAACGCTGGACGATACTGCCAGGGTCGCTGATAACTCCCTGGAGGAACTCCTGTATCTGGGCTGTTGTGATGTTCGGATTCGCGGCTACAGCCTGCTGGATAAGCCCGATCAGCGCGTCGGCTGCGGACTGACTTATGGTCCCGTTCTGGACGTACTGCTGGATCCATTGCTTGTCAGCTTCGATGTCCGATGTTAGCTGGTTAGCGGCTCCCGTCAGGAAAGACGTATCGACCTGACTCGCTCCGATATTCTGCTGGATAGTAGCGAGTGCGTCCTGACCCGTCTGGATGATCTTCTGGAGCGCTGCCTGGCCCGCCTGGCTGATCGCGTTTCCCGTCGCGTTCGGGTCGCCTCCGCCGCTCGCTATCTTGTCCGTTGCCTGGGCGACCCAGGAGTCGATATTCCCGCCGACCTGGGCGACCGCGCCCACTGCCAGGTCCATCCTGACACCCGTCGTCCAGGGGAGCGCGACCCCGTTGACGTGGGGCATCCAGTCGGAGCCAGGCAATCCGCTCTTGACCGAGCTACGCCAGAGTTCGAGCGCCGACTTGATCTGAGCGTTGACGTCGTTGGCTAGCTGGACGGGAGTGTACCCGTTACGGCTCGCCATACGGGTGCCGTTCGCGTCGAGGAAATTGAACTGAAAGAGCCCGACGCTATAATCCCCCGAACTCGGCGTATCGTTGACGATATTGATTGTGCCAGACGGGTCCTCGCGAGTCGTTATCGCGGTCAGGTTCAGGGCTTCCGCAGCAGAAGCCCCGTTCTTGATCAGGAGCGCATAGATCTCGGGTAAGCTCAGGCTTACACTCGGGCTCAGAGTCGCTCCCGCGACTGGCGTATCAACCATTGTAGCTCTGCCCAGGCTGGGTAAAGTCGCCCCTGGAGGTCAGGTAGTTCTGGGCTGCTGTCCCCTTACCGAGTGTATAGGCGAGTGTCAGAACTTCGCCCTTCAGGGTCCCCAGCGAGCCACCCAGCCCGTTATTCAGCGCTGCTGCCTGGCTGGCTGACTGCTGCTGGATGACCTGTAGCGCGGCTAATATCCCATTGCCCGTAACGAGCCCCTTTGCGGCCGACTGCTGGAGCACATCGAACGCCTGCTGATTGCTGACTTCGCCCGCGTTAACGAGCGCTATCAGGTTGTTATACAGGTTCTGCTCCTGTTGGCTCAGGCCAGAGAAAAGCGCCTGTTGCTGCTGACTCAGGCCCGCGATATTCTGGTTCAGTGAGGTCGATAGCTGGCCGATCAGATCGCTGGTCATCTGGGCCTGGGCCGCGAACCCCGCCGCCATCTGTTGCTGGGTCGCGGTCTCCAGGCTGGAGACATCACTGACCTGTCCAGAAACACCCGCGACCTGGGAGCCGAGTTGCTGGGTCCCCGCCTGGACGGTTCCCAGCAGGTTCTGCTGCTCGTTCTGGAGCGAGCCTAATGCCGCGTTGATCGAGGTCCCAGCAGCCGTAGTGCCGCTACCCGAGCCCCTGGTTATCAGGTAGATCAGGCCCAGGACACCCGCCCCAGCCCCGACCCAGAGCAGCCACTTGTTTGACCCGCCCCCGCCGCTGTTATCGTCGTCCATATGAGGGTAGATCTCCTGGCTCTGTGGCATGGATTATCACCGATTGGCAAAGTCCTGAGCGTTGACGACCTGGGTTGGAGCAGCCGACCCTGACGTGCCCGCTATGGTGCTTGCATGCTGGGGCCTGTAGATCCCTGGCCGCATATAGAACTGTGGATCGAACCCGACAGAAGTAGAGTCGTAATGCGCTCCAGGCCCGAAACCATAATCGAGAGGATAACCAACCCCGCCAACGCGCCAGCTAGCGGTGAGCCAGTCAACGCATGCCATCCCTCTAGCCAGAGATCTTGTAAGAAGAGGGCCAACAACTTCGTTGTAGCTCTGATACCGATAAGCTGATTGAGAGACAACACCTCGTACAGCAGTGACGAGCGAGGCAATAGAGGTCCCCTTCTTCGGATAATCGGCCCCTTGATGCTGATCGTGCACGGCATCCAGCCCCAATGGGAAAGATGGAAAGTACCCCATCCAGCCCTTATCGGGGGCCAGATACTTGGCATCTCCACCTGTTAGCTGAGGGGCTGGGTAGTTGGGCCAGACCTCCGATGTGGCCCCTCTCGGGGAGTTAAGCTCCTGACTCAGGATGGCCTTGTCGTTCAGGATAGCATCCAGTTGCTCCGAGATTCCCCAGCATGGCATAGCTTACCGCCCCTGGAGCGCCTTTACCGCGTTCACATAGGTAGTCCCTACGGAGGAGCTTACTGTCGCAAATCCCTGGGCGTTCGTCAGCACGAGGAACATGAGGATAAGTACAATGGTACCTTCCACGATCTTCGGCCAATCGAGCATCTTACTTACTCCTTAATTTCTTCACCTCTACGGCTTTATTGCCCCTGAAAGCGATACGGTACTTCTTCCCGTTGCGGGTTACGACTCGATACCGTACGCCTCGTAGAGGCATCTTACGACGGTCTTCCCTGGAGCGCTACGACGAGCGCTCGTACCTGATTGCCAGTGGCTCCGACAACGGTACCAAAGTCAGTACCATGCATGAGAATGAGGTACAGCGCGACCAGCATAATGATCCCGCCGACGACTGCCATCACCATTTACGGGCTCCTCATGAAGAAGAACCAGAGCAGGAAGACGATGGCGATAAAGAGGATTCCCACACTGACCTGGGCCGTCATTAACGTCGCCTCCTGCCGCCGCCACCGAAGGTGAAATAGAGAAGCAGTACGAACAGGACCAGTGCCAGAAACCCGATGCTGATATGGGGGGCATACGCACCCATACCACCGTTCATCTGGTACTGGGCCGCGAAGTTGCCGCTGCTGGACGGATAGTTGTCGTCTCTGCCTGGTGTAATCACTTTACCTACCCCCTGGCCCCCATCTCGACAAGGACCCGCCAGGCTACCAGCAGCAGGAAGAGTCCCAGCCAGGCGACCGCTGGGGTCCCAGCCGTCGAGCTATTGGTCGTTGGCCCCGTCCCTGCCGCGCCTGCTACGGGAGCCACTGCACCCTGGTTAGGCCCGCCTACCGTGGTCGCCGCGAAGGTGCTTACGGTATTGCTGGCCTTCCCGTACAGATCCGCGAAATTGACGCTCATAACTATCTCCTGTCACGCTCCCGATGCGTCTTGAACTCTACAGCCGCCTCTCGCTCAGAACCCCATAGAGATGATAGCCAGCCACAAGTACAGCGAATGAAACCACCATCCCGATAGTCATCCAGACCCTGTCTATCGGCCCGTATGAATCGGTTGAAGAGATGTTCCGTGGCGTCAGGATCTCCCAGTGGGGTTCTAGCGCGAGCGCTTAGAGGTTTTATCAACACGTATCGACCTCCCAGCCGATGTGACCGCAGGTCATCATCGGTGGGTTTACGTGAGGACTACCAACTGCCGACGAACCGTATACAGGGTCTGAGCCGAAGTCGCGGTAACGACCGATGCCAGGTCAGTTACGAGCGCGCTGTTGAACAGGTCGCGGGTGGATCCATAGGCTCCCAGACCCGTCGTCCCGAGAAGGTCGACGAAGATCCCGCCCGCTGGCCGAGCCCTACCGATCCGACTCCGATACTCCATATCGAGGAAGTCGACGGCGCTAGACTGGAGGTAATCGGACTGGTTGACGCGTACCGCGAACTTGTTAAAGGCGTCGCTACCGCCCGTGCTACCGATACCACAACCGTGGGCGATACCGACGTACGTATTGCCACGCGGCCAGTAGTACGGGAAGTCGCCAGCCGCAGCGATCTGCTGCTGGTCTTCCAGACACTGATGGACCACGTTAAGCATTGGCCAATCTTTGGGATCTGGCGGGACTGTGAAGATCTCCAGGTACGGAGTGAGGGTCGTTGCCCCCTGGACTAACGTGCTCGCTACGGCAGTGTCTGCGCCCCAGTCTACAAACTGGTTAACAATCGTCTGCTCGTTTTGGAGCATAATGAGCCCAGTCGGATCCCGCATATTGAGCGCTATGGGGACCAATAGATCCAGGTTTTGCGTCGGTCCTGACGTGGGCGCTACGACCGCTGTTGACTGACCTACTGGATCGATATACATCGACTCCAGCATGTTCCTGAGCAGGTAGTTATAGCCTGCTCCCGACACGTTGAAGATGTCGATACCCGAGTTAGCCTGGATCCTGTAGCGGGAGATCAGGCCCGCTTCCCCGATGGCTGTCGGGGTTCCCAGCGTGCCCGATGTGGCGGCTCCACGAACCGCCACGTACATCCTGGCGAGAAGACCCGTCTTCGGCAGAGTGACAGGTCCCTGGGTCGCTGCGGTCGCTCCTGGCCGAGTCAGAGCCGACATCGGCAGGATCTTGCGACGGGTGTTCGCGGCGAAGTTGCCTGGCTGGCTGGAGGAGGTGTTCGTCGGCATCTTACGCGCTCCCGAGTGAGGCAAAGAGTGGGGTCAATCCAGGTACCTGCCACTTGCCAAAGAGGAAGCGGAAGAAGATGATGAAGGTCGTCGCCATGATCCCGACGACCATCCAACTGAGCAGAGACGGCTTGACATCCGCGACATCGACACTCATACAAACCCCTTAACCCTTTTCTTAAGAGGCCCGTTGTTTCGAGTAGGCAGCGTTCGAGTAATCAGGCGACTCTAGCTCCGCTACGTTCTCCTCTCCCAACCCTGTCTTCGGGTCGAAGATCTCCTTATAGATGGGCTTCCCCCAGGTCTCGAAGTACATGAAGAACCCATGCACGTCTCGTATCGGCTGTAGGAGCACATCGTCCCCAATGGCTCTGGCGACCCGCTTACGGTCCTCTTCCATACGGAGCATAAAGAGGAAGCTCCACTCCGCTTCCGAGAACATCTCCAATGGTACAAATGACGGTCTCTGGGTACAGGCCCAGACTCCGATCCCCATCTCCCGACCCTGGGTATAGAGCCGTCTGAGAGGCCAGCTAAGTCGCCCGTTGATACAGACACTGTACATCTCATCGATATAGACCGTGACATCCCCTATGTCCCAGGCTACGCGAAAGATATCGTCCCAGACCGGGTTATCGTTTGCGTCCAGGGTTGGCGGGACCGATATGCGGATCCTGGCAGGGTTCCCCTTCCGTAGCTCCGAGACCCCTTTATCGGACCAGTAGTCGGTTCGCCAGCCTGGCTTCCACAGGACGTTCTTGGGGTCGATAGCGATCAGGCGAGGAAAACTGTGCAGGAGGTGACGAGCCATAAAGGTCTTGCCAGAGTTGGTCTTACCCGCGAAGGCGACCCGCTGGTTACCCCTTATGATCAGTCTCTCCCTGGGCATCCTTCTTCCTTGTGATCCATCTTACGAACCCGTATCCCATGCCTCCCAGGAACCCCTGGACGAAGGCTGGAGCCCGATCCACTAACCACCCCAGTAGCGGTAAGAGCCCAGCGTACCAGTGCTCCACGCATCAGCGATTCAGGTTTTCTTACCTGTCACCCTGCCGACACTGGAGCGGATCTCTGCCTCCTCTTCCTGCCTTGCCTTCGCGGCTGGCATCATCGATGCGAGCGCGTCCTTCGTCACCCCGAAGCGGCTGGCGAGCGCGATAATCGCTTCCTGATCCCCATCGTCGTAGCTCGACTTCGCGGCCCGTAGCTCCGTTACGAAGTTCTCCCGCTCGCTCTCTCCAGCGCTCGTAAAGTAGGTGTTGAGCAGGGCTCCCAGCATGGGCTTAGCCGCCTCCTGAGATTCCTTCGGGAGGAAGCTCAGGAGGAGATCCTGGGTCTCCTGTACCGCGTTAGCGGCGCTTTCTGTATCACTCTGACTCACTAACTGGCTCCTCCTCCGTCTCCCCAAAAGCATCGCGTATAGCGTCAGGTACGCCACCAGCAGGCGCACTCTGAGATGCTGGAGCCGCACCATTTACGTAGGGAGCCCCATGGTCGATAAGCGGCAATTGCTCGCCTTCCTGTCTCTCGACTGTGAACTCACTACCCGCGACTCCACTGGCCCGCTGTCGCTCCGCTTGCTGCTCTACGGTACCAATCTTCTCGCGAGCCTTCTTCGCTGCCTGTAGCTGGATGATTCGTCCAAACCACATCGCACTGCCGATACAGATCAGCAGCGGGTCTACGACGAAGCTCGCCTTCTTCGCGGTCTCGGCTGGCATCCTGGCGAAGATCCGCTCCAGGGACGGCTGGATGAGCGCGGTCTCGTGGGCTTGCATGACCGCTTCGGGACCTACCCAGGCGACCGCTGCCAGGTTCGCCAGGTTGACGACGGTCGGAGCTAGCGCGGCACTCTCGGATGCCGTATACGCCTTGTTGGGACCCCGTCTACGCCTGGTCTTCGGTACTGACTGGATCGGGGTTATGATGTGCTCTAGCCGATCCTCAGCGTTCTCCTCCGCGACTCCTTCTGGACCGGGAGTTGTTTGGGCTTGACGACGACCTTTCGGGGCCTTTTCGGGCTCGCTGCTGGGGAACTCGAACTCGACTTCTTCGGGGCTGGTTTCCGTTGCCATCCTGCCGCCTCTAGCTCCTCCTCCGTCACCTCGACGGTCTCGGTCTCGTCGTCCTCTTCGTCCTCGATCTCCAGGTCGTCGTCGGACGGCTCGTCCTCATCGGTGACCTTTCGGTAACGTGCCATGGATCTCCTCTGGTACAATAGAACGTATGATCGATCATCGCATCCGTCTTAACGACGAGGACCTGGGCCTGATCATTGAAGAGTTAGAGGCATACCTGCCGACGACCAGCGGAGTCCGCCTGGAGCACGGCAGGGTCCTGCTGGCCCGCCTGAAGCGGGGCAGGCCAGGGAACCCGACCTTCAACGAGGCCACTACGAAGCTCCCTACGCTGGTCTTCGAGCAGGATGACGCCTGAGCCGTCGCGATAATTCTGGACAGGTCCAGATCCCCAATGGTACCATTGGGGCTATGACCGACCACAGGATCCGCCTTACCGACGATGACATCGTCCTGATCGTAGCCAGCCTCCAGGCCCGCCGTGCTTCTTCTGGCGAGACCCGTCAGCATGAGATCGACAGGCTCGTAACCCGCCTCTGCCACGGTCGACCTGGCAACCCCAAGCTGATCTTCGATGCCGAGAGCCAGGAGCACGCGACTACTTCTTAGCCCGCTGCTTACAGATGGCACAGGAGCAGTCTCGCTTGTGCCCCTTCGCCTTCGCCTTGAAGATCACCTTCATGCGACCGTAGCGGGGACAATCGAGATCTCCTCCGCCCCGTCCCCACCACAGGCGATAACGGTACCATAGGCTATCTGGGTACCCAGGTTGACCAGAGTCAGGTAGTTCTGACCGTTCGCGATGATCTTGCACATACCGCCGTTACCAAGTCGGATCGGCGGTCCCGACTGAGCGGGTCCCAGGTAGACTCCTATCTGGGTCCCTGCGGCGGCACTGATGATGATGCTGACGAGCCAGTATTCGGGCATCTGATCGGTGTTAACGATCATGGTACTGCCCGTCGTAAGACCGGGTGTACAGGTCTTCGACTGGGACGAGCCTGAATAAATCCCGACATCGAAGACCCACTGCCACTGGTGACCCCTGCTCCCGAAGGGAGACGGCTTGCTACCGTTGTACTTACTGTCGGCATCCCCAGGAGCGCTGATGACGACACTCGGTAGCTGACCGACGATCTTGGGATCGACGTTAAATGCCATCTTAGCTCCTAGTTAGGGAGGGGCTGCTGGACGAGGTGCGAGTGACTTTGCGGGAGTCAGCCTCGCCCAGCCCGCTCCGACCATAGCGGCTTGGTATGGGGTTGGATAGCGCAACGGTACACCGAGCCCGCAGCACACCTCTTGTGCACCGCTGCGCCACCCCTGGACGGTTGGCCTATCCGTCCTCTGAGTGTCAGGCACCCCAGGGGAGTTGATATTGAGGCGACTTGCCTGGCACCCATGCCAGAAAGGTTGACAGGCCCAGATCCTGGCCCGTATGGTGAAAGTGGACAGGTCAAGCAACCTGTACCTTCTTATCGGGAGGTTCCCGTGGCACGCAGAACGGGACCCAATCGCTCCTGGCCGATCCTTGTCGCCAGAGCCAAAGCCCTTGTCGAGGCATTTATCGGCAACTTCGGCAGAGCCCCGACGCTTCGTCGGCTCCACTATGAGCTTGTCTCGGATGCCATAGCGCGAGCCTGGGGCTACGTCAACAATCGCTCCGACTACTCGGCTCTTAGCGACCTGACTGCTCAGGCTCGTAGGGACGGGCTCTTTCCCGACCTTACGGAGGAGGGTCGGACCGTCTACCAGCATCTGTACTTCGAAGATGCCGACGACGTTCGCGAGTACATCAGGAGAGTCGTCAGGACCGACCGTATGAAGGGCCAGGAACACTCGGTCTGTATCGTCGTAGAGAAGGCTGGGAGCCGACCCTTCCTGATCGACTGGTTCGGTCAGTACGGGGTCCTTATCGCGGCAGTTGGCGGGTACGACTCCCAGACCCAGATCAACTGGATCCGCGACTGGCAGGAAGCAGACGGTCGACCTATGGACGTGATCTACGCTGGAGATCTCGATGCCTCTGGCGAGGACATCGACAGGGACTTTCGGGACCGTCTCCTGTACGAGGAACCGCCCGATAGTGACCGCTTTATTCTCCACAGGGTTGCCCTTCTGCCGAGTCATATCGCGACCTATAACCTGACCCCTGAAATTTCTACGAAGGAGGATTCGCGAGCCGCTGGCTTTATCGCACGGCATGGGATCCAGTTTCAGGTAGAGCTAGATGCTATGGATCCTGCTGCCTTACGGGCTCTCTATCAGGCTGAGTTCGACAAGCACTGGGACTACGAGATCTGGGAGGAGCAGAAGAAGCTCGAAGCAGACCTGATAAAGGAGGTCTTGGGAGAGGTCTAGAATATGAGATAGGGGCTCCCTTCCGAGAGCCCCTATCGTTCCGAGAAGGCTGGACAGGTGACACGCTGGTCACCTGTGGTCGGCCCACCTCGTCGGGGGGTAGAATGCACTCGTGACAGTAGCTATCGGCCCCACCCCTTCATTGTACAGGGGTGGGGCTAAGCTCGCAACCAGGGACGCCGCGTAACCCGTGGCGTATATCCCGTCGCGAGGCCAGTTTAAGGGAGTCGAGTTCGCGGGTCGGGGTGCCTACCGCCAGGCACTCGCCATCGCGAAGACCCTGACTCCGAGCCCGAGCGGAGCCCCCAGGCACGTCTACGTGCCAAAGCGGGGAGCGCTCTACGGCACCCCGTTCAGAAGCTACTATGCCTACCGCAGCGAGCTTGCTAAGGCGTATGGGTTCAGCAGTTATGCCGAACGCAGGCGGCTCACATCCCAGACGGGGGCGAAGGAGCTAACCGCCATTGCTAAGCAGGAAGGAGTACGCCCGACAAAGAGCCTGTATCAGCGACTACAGAAGGGATTAAAGGCCGGGTATACGGTTGACAGTACCTGGCTCCGTAGGCTCGTAGCGTACGAGCAGGATCCGAAGAATCGAGATAAAGGGTGGTATCACTAACTAGAATTGCTAGCCCAGAGACTATAGACTGGGTTGATCGAGTCCGACCTCCCGACTATGACAGTCATAAGGCCCGTACCGAAGAGAATGCTAACGCCCAGTTCATCGGGATAGACGGGGAAGCGACCCGTAACGGGAACGACTACTGCCTGCTAAGCTGCGGGACAGAGTCGCTCTACCATCCCGATGGCTCTATCCTGGGCCTGGAAGAAATCTTTAGCTTCCTGTACGACCAGTACAAAAAGCACCCTAAGGCCATCTTTGTCGGCTTCTTCCTGGCCTATGACTTTACCAAGTGGCTACAGCATCTCCCCGAGGAGCGGGCCAGGATGCTCTTTACTCCCGAGGGTATCGCCAGGAGGCAGCGTAAGAAGTACCCGGGGATGCCGTTTGCCGTACGGTACCAGCGGTGGGAGTTCGATATCTTGGGTATGAAGCGATTCAAGCTCAGACCTCATAACCCCTACCGTAAGAGGCGAAAAGACGACAGTGATTCGCGTTCTGGCTGGATGTATATCTGCGATGCTGGCCCGTTCTTTCAGGCCTCTTTCCTGAAGGTGATCGAGCGGGATCCGAAGAAGTGGCCCGACGGCTTCATCTGTACCGAAGCAGAATACGAACAGATCAGGATCGGCAAGGAGAAGCGGGCCAGTGCCTCACTAGACGCCGATATGATCCGCTACAACCTGCTGGAGATCGAGATCCTTGCCCGCCTGATGACCGTCTACAGGGACGGTCTCAACCAAATCGGTATCCGACTCAGCAAGTCTCAGTGGTTCGGACCTGGCCAGGTCGCCAGCAAGTGGCTCCATCAACACAAAGGTACCATACCCTCCAGGGATACCCGCGAGCAGGTCATCCCCGGCTTCGCTCATAAGACCGCGACAGCCGCCTACTACGGGGGCTGGTTCGAGATCTTTATGCACGGGACTATCTCAGGTAAGACCTATCAGTACGATATCAATAGCGCCTATCCTTCGGAGATCGAGAAGCTCCCCTGTATCCTGCACGGGACCTGGCGACAGGGAGTTGGTAAACCCCCAGGAGACGCGACGATCACCTTCGCTACGGTGCGGATGCATTCCCTCGACAGGTTCGTCGGAGCCATGCCGTACCGTGATAAGGACGGTCATATCAGCCGTCCCAGCTACGTCCAGGGAACCTACTGGGATCGAGAGATCAAAGCCTCCGTACGGACACTGAGAGCGACCGTCGATGAGTGGATAAGCTGGACCGCCTTCTATCAGGAGTGCGAGTGCCCGCCCCCGCTCCGGGACATTCGCACCCTGTACGAGCGGCGGCTGGTGGTCGGGAAGGAGACTACCCAGGGGAAAGCGTACAAGCTCACCTATAACTCTCCGTACGGGAAGTTTGCCGAGTCGGTAGGCGATGACCCGCTCTGGTCGAACCCCGTCTACGCCAGCCTCATAACGGCTGGGACAAGGGTCCGCATACTGGACGTGATAGCGACTCACCCGACCCGTACGAAGGATCTGGCTATGGTCGCGACTGATGGGATCTACTTTACCCGCGAGCACCCTGGTATCGTCCCGAGCAAGCTCCTGGGAGAATGGTCCAGGGAGGTCAAGAACACCATCACCCTGGTCATGCCTGGTATGTACTGGGACAACGAGCAAAGGCTGGCTGAGGGTCCCAATGGTACCATTAGGTCCAGGGGCATGCCTGCCCGCACCCTCCGACCCTACCTGCCCGAGTTCGAACGGCTCTTCGAGGTCGCGGGCCAGAAGCTGGACAGGTCAATAAGTCGGAAGAAGCTGAACACCTTCAGCTATGGGTTCAGGTACGGGGCCGAGGGGAGCTACGACTATGACTGGCCCGTGGTCTACGAGATCCCGATCCCCTTCACTATCGTCACCCCCAGGCTCGCGCTCCAGCGAGGGACCTGGGACCAGGCAGGACTGTGCAAGCCAGGAGCCAGGGACGTCAATAGCTGGCCTGGCAACAAGCGGGCTATCAGTTCGGTCTATCGCGACGCTAAGGGGATCGTCAGGACCCTTCCCATCCTGGGAATCAACAACCCTCCCAGCCAGCCGTACAGTAAGACCTTTGGTCGGACCCTTGCCGAGGGTGAGTACGATATGACTCCAGACGGGCCTGGGCTCCTGCTCCGCGAAGGGTTCGAATAACGAGTTTCGTAAATTGGTCCGTAAATGGCCCGTAAATCCTTGCATAGCTCTGTAGCGTCCTGTATAACTAGGGTGTAAGGAGATACGCAAGTGTCAGTAACTCGACTCGAACGATGCGACGGAACGACGATGGTAGCCTACCTCCAGGGTGAGGATAGCCTCCGCTGGCAGGAAGAGGAGTTCAGTGGCTACCTCTGGCGGGACAACAGGTGTGGTCTGGTCTGGACCCGCAAGCACCAGGCAGAAAACTGTGCCAGTCGCGACCATCAGATCAGCTACGAAGACAGCTACCCACAGGTCGGACCTCCTAACGCCAGCGGTCAGCGAGAGGTCACCTACAACGTCTTCGTAAGGCGAGCCGTAAGGCGCGAGGGATCGAAGGCTAGCGAGGATAAGGTCCCAGCTAACGCCCGTCGACTGCCAGTTTATCGCCCGACCTATGTCTGCGATAGCTGCGAGTACGCGACCCAGTCTACCGACACGGTTGCGGCTCACTCGGTCAATGGTCATCAGATGACGGTACAACGGGCCTCGTAAGAGGCCCAATAATTCTTGAATAGCGCCGAGAGAAGGGGTATAACAAGGGTATGAAGACGATCAAGATCAAGCGCTACTGCGCCGACTGTGGCGAGTACAACGCCTCGAAGACCTCCGAGTATTGCACGTTCTGCCGCGACAGTCACCCGCACGCCTTCGTCAAGCCCAGCAAGGAGCTTCGTAACCTCCGCCAGAACCTGGCAGCGGCTAACTGCCATCTGGACCTCCAGGGTATCGATTGCGAGCATCTCGACGTTAACGCCTGCCCAGGCTATCAGTGGGTGGCTCCGATCAACGGTTGCGGACTCTGCCGTGGGCCAGTCCCCGCCGAGATCCATACGGTGGTCGCATGACCACCATTATGTCCCCTGGTATGGCCCGCGCTATGGGCCATACCCTGGTTCGCCAGGGCTTCGCTATTATGAACCGTGGTACCATTCGACCTGTCCACATCCGGGTAACCTGGGATACGACACTCTGCGGGAAGACCCTGAGCGAGCCCAACAGGATCGGCCAGGACCAGTACCTGGGCCAGTTTAACCTGTGCGCCGCGTGCGCTCGTAAGGCCTCGTAAGAGGCCCCGTAATTCTTGAATAACGACCCCGCTATCCCCCATACTAAGGGTATGCAGAAAGTACACCTGATCCCGCCCGCGTTCCTCAGTGAGACCGCGTGCGGACGGTACGGGGTCCAGCGCTGGACGCGGCTCGCGAGCCGCGTAACGTGCCAGCGATGCAAGCGGACAAGCGACTACGATCTACAGGAATATCTCGAAGAGAAGCGGGCCTCACAAGAGGCCCAGGAGGTCAACTAATCACATGAGGACCGTAAGACGGATGTGCCCATGGTGCGCCAGGTTCAATCCAGGCCATGGTAAGTGCCGATGGTGCAAGCGTCCTATCGTTGAGATCAACGGTCAGATCAAACGGATCGAGCCATAGAAAACTACGATGGGAGCCATAAGCCCAAACTATTGGACTCAAGGCTCCCAGGGTGTAGCCTACTAGTAGCTCTTTTACAACTGAACAGGACGAGCGGGTCCCCTCCAGTAGGGAGACCCGGAACGCAAAGAGAAAGGGTGTTCTATGAACGATCTAACACGGGTCATACGGGCGTCGTCAGACGTGACGCCCGAGATCCTGAACGATGCCGAAGAGGTCTACTCGGGGTGGTTCGCGGACGAGCTGCGTATCGACTGGGACGAGTTCATCGACAGGCTGGGCGATAAGTTCGGCCCGTACGGGAATCCTCCGTACGACTTCGAGGAGTACGACAACCCAGCCGTAAGGAAGATCCAGCGGCACGTCAGGGAGCTTCGTAATGGCAGCTAACACGTTCTTCCTGCATCCCCGCAAGGAATCGGGAGACTATGGGATCAATGTCCAGCCGCTGGACGAGAAAGGGACCGTTACCCTCGACTTCATCTCGGATGGAGTCGAGGTAACGCTCTTCTTCAAGGACCGCCAGAGCCTGTACGATCACCTCGACAGGATCCGCGAACTCGCACTCGTAGAACGCGCGGTTCACTGGGTCGATTCTCCTCGATAAGAGGAGGCCCAGGATGAATACAGCCGAGAAGGTAGCGGCACTGCTACGCTTCTACAGTGTCCGCTACAACCTGAGCGCGACCGACTGGCTGGAGGGTCTGATAGAGATGGAGAACAGCCCGAGAGGGGGTGATCATAACAGGCTGATCAAGCGTTTACCTCCGTACGTCTGCGAGCACTGTGGGACGAGGACCCAGTACGGTATGGGAGCCCGCAGACATCACACCGATAGGCACGTCAGTTGCACCGAGCAGCATGACATGAGAAAAAGGGTAGAAGACGATGGCAGCTAAAAGCAATACAACGGAACCAGAAGAGGAGTATTCGGTACCCGATACGAGCGCCGACTACGACCTCAGCTATCAACTGATCGAAGACCGAGGAGAGATCCCCGACTTCTCCAAGGACAGCCTGGCGGGCCAGGTCGTCAGGGTCTTCTCGATCTCGGACGAGCCCGAGACCTTCAACGAGGACATGGGTCCCGTCTACTTCGTCAAGCTCCTGCGGGTCGATATCGACGCTCCCGATACCCCTCACTGGGGAGTCATGTTCGGGGCCAATAGCGTCGTCGTCAAGCAGGTCCAGAAGCAGACGCGGGCGGGTCGAATGCCGTTCGTAGCTCGCTTCAAGACCACTCCGAGTCGGACGAAGGGCTTCAGCCCGTACTGGTCGCTGGTCCCCGTCTACAACGGGAGCTAGGACGTTCGCTAACACCCTGGCAGTGGAGGCTAGCCAGGGTGTATAGTCCAGAGAGAAGGGATACGTTATGAAAGTTGGCAAGTTGACGACAGAGCAGGTGACTGCTCTCACGCCTCCCCGCCAGTCGGGGATATCGGACGCGGAGGTCGCTCCGTACCTGAAGGAGCTAACCCCCGTCCAGATGGGGGCTGGCCTGAAGCTGACCCTCGACAGCGGCAATGCCGAGAACGAGGCGAAGGCAGCGAAGCGGGGCTTCAACTCCGCCGCGAAGCGACTGGGCTACGAGATCCGCTACAAGCCCGATAAGAGCGAGGCGAACGTCCTGTACGTGCTGCGGATCGACCCCGACAAGATCATCCGACGCACGCGTCGGGGTACGGGCGGTTCAAACGGCGTCGCGACTGTTGCGGACAGCGCGAAAGTGGCCGCGTAAGCTGCACTTACGCGGGTCAACAGCGGGCGGGTCCCCGTCGAGAGGGTCTCGCCCGCTCCGCTTCTTGGACCTGTCAAGAAACGCCCAATGGTACCATAGGAGGTCCTGATGGCAGACGAGACGCAGGCTCAGATCACCCAGCTACAGCAGCAACAGTCGCTCTTTACCCAGTCGCTCCGAGCCATGATCGAGGGTCGCTGGACAGGAGCCAACTCGGCAGAAGCCTTCCTGTTCGCGCTCGATCCCAACCTGCAGGGCCAGGTCAACCCCGACCCACCGATCACCGAGTCGGAGTACGAGGCCCCAAAAGCCTGACGGTAACATGGGACCCCAACTGGCCTATGGACCCACAAACCTACAGTTGGACCTGTTCCGTATGTACCTTCACATGGTGCATCCAGTCGACGGGCATAGACCCGAGTTTAGACCGCCAGGATGCGGGAGCTATCATCGGTTATCCTGGCTGCGTTAACGAGACCTACGGGCTGATGAATAGTCAGTGTCTGATCGACGCCTTCGGTCAGTATAACCTCGTAGCTCGCGAGCTATGGACCTCGTATGACGAGGCGTACGCGGTCGCATCGAAGTATACGGGCGGGATAAGTCCATCCGGGATGTACCACTGGATGGCGATACGAGGGGTCTCGGGCTCCGATATCTGGGTCGCTAACTCGGCCAGGGGCTACAGGGGAGTGTACGATACGCTGAGCCGAGCCCAGTACAACAACCTGGGTCCGACGAAGCTGATCTATCTGGAGAGCTATGCGAGCTAGGACCGCCATTATCGACGCTTCGAAAGGCTGGGACATGTGTGATATGTGCCTGAGTAAGACCCACGTCAGCATGTGCGAGATAGTCTCTTTAGCTACCAACTCAACAGAAAGGGGATACGTCCTGTGCCGAGACTGCCAGGGAAGACTGACAAGATTCGTGGAGAACTACGCCCGATGGGCAGCGGAAGTCATCGAACAGACCTACCACAAGCCTCTGATAGGAGCCAGGCAACGTGCATAGTATGCGGTGCGGTATTCTCCTACATTCCTCCTCCTACGGGGCTTGTACCAGAGTTCGATACGATCAGGTGCCTGGCCCGATACCGAGCAAAGGTAGAGAATCAGACGAGGACGAGTCACCGGTCGGCTGCACGCATCGCCCAGGAGAGAAGTGTCTCGGATGCTTCAGCCGAATAGAGACCGATGCTACCTCTGCGGAAGAGCTTTACCTGAGGGTGAGAGCGGCTATCGATGGAGGTTCGGTAAACCACCAGCACTAGAGATCGTATGTGGAGAAGAAGGGTGCCCAAGTCAAGCGATAAGCAGGTTCTACCCGTCCCCGTTGTTTACCGGGTCGCGTTCACAGAGGGTCAGCTACGGGTCATCAAGGAAGCCCTACAGACGACGATAACGGGAATGGTACCATTCCGAAGCTACGCGGATCAGTACGAGGTGCTGACCTATGTCATGGCTCTACTCGGCCGCATTGAGCAAGCATCAGAAGACGGTCTGTAACCTGTGCGAGACCGACTCGACAGCCAACCATCACTGCTCCTGGTGTGGCTGGACAGGTCAAGATCACGCGGGCCTGGTCGACCACCTGAAGCAGGGGTGCGTCAGACGGATGCAGACCGCGCTCTTCTGGCACAATACCGCGAT
>Ga0126381_100002474_pt1 | contig 19933 bp, 14 predicted proteins | sample PanSoiMetPlot_28_FD_96465 | JGI IMG/M metagenome (GOLD analysis project Ga0126381, IMG submission 96465) | Tropical forest soil microbial communities from Panama - MetaG Plot_28 | ecosystem: Environmental > Terrestrial > Soil > Tropical forest > Bulk soil | place: Panama | collected 2016-02-17
CGACTGGAGCGACCTGGTTCATGGACCGAGCTACGGCTGGGGCCAGTTGAGTTGCGGCTGCCACCCGAACTGCGGCGTTGGCATGGCCGTGATGGTGGACAAGGAAACCGGCGAGAAGGTCCCGGTGACCGCGTTTATCAATGCGGACCAGTTGGCCAAGGATGTGGCCCGCATCAACGACGCGGCCCGCGGAAAGTGGCTTTCGATCATCGGAATGGCATTGGCGGCGGCGCGTAACTACGATCCTTTCCAATCACCTACGCACTTCAAGCTCAGCGACTGGTTCAAGAAACTGGACAAGACCTTTGGCGCCACCGGCAAGAGCTACGGCAACGTGAGCAAGACCCGCACGATGGAAGATATCGAGCGTCGCCGCCGCGACCGCTGGAACTTCCTTTTCATCGCCGGCATGTGGTTCCAGGATCTGTTCAACTACGATTTCCGCCGCACCGAACAGTGCATCATTCCCTACGCCACGCAGGAAGGCGAAATCTCCTTCTGCGCGTACAATACCGGCGTCGGCTGGCGCAACATCATCGAGAAGATGCACATGACGGCGACGCTCACCAAGTGGTACGAGGAACACGGCCGTCACGAGATTTTCGCCGGCGGCAAGAGCGTTCCGCTAAACAGCAAGGAGCACCGCCTGGTGTTGCGCGACGAAATCGTCACCACGGAAGAGCAGCACGATCTGGACCGTCTCGGCATTGCCAAGAACGCCCGCGAGGAAAAGATTCGTGCCCGCGACGCCAAGCTGAAAGAGCAGCAGGAAAACGAGCGCATGATGAAGCTCTACCGTCAGCACGTGCTGAAAGAGCAGCCCGGTCCGGACCTGGTGCAGATCGGCGGCATCGCGCCCGCGCCCAAGCCGGCAGTGGAAGAGCAGGAAGAAGTGGGTAGCTTCGGGGACTAGCTCTCAGCTTACAGCCATCAGCTAACGGCTCCGCCGCAAAGCGGCGGGGCTTTTTTTGTAAGGGTGCTTTCGTACTCCTCGGGGCGGGCGTCAAGTGGTATGCTTCCCGCAGCGAGGTGTCTGTGAAGTTCTTCGCCTTCGCCTGCATTGTTTGTGCGCAGGGGCTGGCCCAAACCCGTTATCGTGTTCCTTTGCATGTCACGCCGGGAACCTTGCAGAATATGGGCACCGGCGTCGATATCCATTCAGCTCCCGATGGCTTGCGGGCCTCATTACCAGGGGACATTCAGGTCCAGATCGAGCGCTTGACGGGAAGATTTCAGGGAATTGTCGTTCACGTCCCCGGCGATCCTCCCAAGCAAGTCGCGCTGTTACCTGACCAGTCATCCCTCATCTATGTGCCCCGTGCCACCGGAAACGGACAGAAACTGCCGTACATGATCGGGTACAGTCGGTGGGAGCGCGACGGAACGACCCACGAAGGTTTGTTTTGGGAGCCTGCCTGCCGGGCGGAAGGCAAATTGAAGCTGCCCGGCTGCGAGATCAAGGTCGCAGTTCTCGATTTCAATGGAGACGGCGTTTTCGACGGCAAGGATTCCCGCCTGGGCACGACTATCGGACTCGACATCAACGGAGACGGCCGCATCTTCGGGCAAACAGAATGGCGCAGGGCCAACGAAGTCATGGAAGCCTGCGGCCGGCCGCTGCTGGTAGCCTCGCTAACACCAGACGGCAGCGAAATCGTCTTTGCCGACTCCGAGATTGCTCCCGCGAAGGTGGACGGCCCGGTTCCGGCGTTCTCCGTTACGGCTACTGACGGAGAGCTCATCAGTTCGGCCGAGTTCCGAGGCAACGTGCATGTCCTCGACTTCTGGGCATCCTGGTGCGCTCCCTGCGTTGCCAGGCTGGAAGAGATGAATGGCATCGCCGCACAGTACGGAACAATCTCGATGCCATCGGCATCAATGTAGACGAACCGAGCCGCCGCGCCGCCGCCGAGCAACTGATCCAGGACAAGCATCTCGCGTTTCGACAAGCCGTCCGCGGGCTTGGGGAACAAGACTTCGTGTGGAAAATGTTCGGCAGTATGAGTAGTATTCAGCTCACCATCCCTCTCTACGTGGTCATCGATCGCGATGGAATGATCCGGTATGCCGGCCACGGCGGCGACGGGAATCTGGCCGAGTTGAGGGGCGTTCTGGCGCGGTTGCTGCCATAAACCTTATGGCGTCAGCCTGCAGCCGACAGCGAACAGCTTCAACCTCACCCCCGGTAGCGCTGCCCGCGGGTTTTAGCTGTCGGCTGTAAGCTGCTTGCTAGCTTGTTAGCCATAAGCTGTAAGCTTGTATCAGTGCCCGCGCCTATCCGCTATCAGTACCTTCTCTCGTTACCCGAGCGCGTGGTCCGCTCTCTCGGTGCACTTTCGGGCGGACTGCTTCGCGAGATCGGCAACGTGGCGCTGCCGGCTTCGATCCGCCGCACTACGCTGTACCGCACCATGGTCGACGTCACCCTCCGTTTCCTCATCGAGGAGGTCGGCCAGGTGGAAGGAGTCTATCCCACCGAGCAGGCACTGGCCGGCAATTTCCTGCTGAAGCGCACGGCCAGCCACGGGATCGAGCTGTTGGGCATCTTCGCATTCCATGCATCGCCGGTGTGGGTACTGGCAGCGCTCGCGGACGCCACCGGCGGCGGCCGCAAGATCATCTCCGAAATCTCTCTGGCACTGAAAGAGGAAGGATTGCTCGAAGGCGAAGGACACTTCGAAACCATGGACCAGATGCTAGACGGCCTGGAAACTACCAGCCAGCACCTGGCGACGACGCTGAATCTGCCGCCGGTCGACACGGCGAGCCTGCGCCGCGAGTGGCAGCGGCTGAAGCAGGAGCTGAGCGCCATCCCGCCGCGCCATATCCCTGCGCTGTCGCGGATCGAAAACGTCTGGGACCGCTTGCGTAAGGAATCGGCCGCACAGCACCGCTCCGTCTTCACCGTGTCGTCGTTACTGGCCCTTTCCACCGTGCGGCGCGTTCCCGCCAACGTGGTGTGGCTTTCGCGCGCCGCCCGCTCCGCCGCCATGCGCACCGGCAAAGTGGTCGGCGAAGCCGTTCTCGACCACTACGTCGATACCCTGGCCGAACTCCGCCGCACCGGTTTCCTCGGCTATTGGGCACAGGAATTCCAACCCTACCTCCGCGGCGCCGCCGAACAGTTCGCACCCGGAAAGCAATCTCTCACCGAACGTTTCCTGCCGCATTGAAAGGTCCGACCGAAGGCCGCCTCCATTTTCCGGCCCCTACCCCAGCCCCGTATTTCTAAAATAAAGATGTGATCGCCTCCATCAACCCCGCCAACAACGAAACGCTCCGCACCTTCGAACCCCTCACGCCAGCTCAACTCGACGACATGGTCGCGCGCGCCGACGCCGCCTGGCGCACCTACCGCCGCACTTCGTTTGCCGACCGCGCCCGCTGGCTCACCGCCGCCGCCGAAATCCTGGAGGCCGAAAAGGACGCGTTCGGCCGCATCATGACACTCGAAATGGGCAAGCCCATCGGTGCCGCACGCGCGGAGGCCGCCAAGTGCGCTTCGGGCTGCCGCTACTACGCCGAGCACGGCGCGCGCCTCCTGGCCGATGAGCCGATCGATGCTGGGCCGGGCCGCAGCTTTATCCGCTACGAGTCCGTAGGCCCGGTGCTGGCCGTGATGCCGTGGAATTTTCCGTTCTGGCAGGTATTCCGCTTCGCCGCGCCCGCGCTCATGGCTGGTAACGTCGGCTTGCTCAAGCACGCTTCCAATGTGCCGCAGTGCGCGCTCGCCATTGAAGACATCATCCGCCGCGCCGGGTTTCCGCCCGACGTTTTCCAAACGCTGCTGATCGGCTCCAGCATGGTGAAACACCTGTTGGACGATCCGCGGATCGAAGCAGCGTCGCTCACGGGCAGCGAGCCCGCCGGCGCCGAAGTCGCCTCTCAAGCCGGACGGCGCATCAAGAAGACGGTGCTCGAGCTCGGCGGCAGCGACCCGTTCATCGTCACTCCGCACGCCGATCTCGAGCGCGCCGTCCAGACCGCGGTGGAAGCCCGCACAATCAACAACGGCCAATCGTGCATCGCAGCCAAGCGTTTCATTGTGGACGGAGACATCGGCGCCGAATTCGAGGACCGCTTCGTGAAGGCCCTGGAGGCTCTGCGGATCGGCGACCCCATGGACGAATCGACGCAGCTTGGACCGCTCGCCACACCCGGCATCCTGGAAGACCTCGACCGCCAGGTGGTGAAATCCGTCCGCATGGGCGCGCGCCTCCTCACAGGAGGGCACCGCCTCGATCGCCCCGGAAATTTCTATGCGCCGACCGTGCTCGCCGACCCGCCCGAAAACTCACCCGCCTATCGCGAGGAACTCTTCGGACCGGTGGCTGTGCTGATGCGCTCTCGCGGCATTGACGATGCCATTCGCCTCGCCAACGATACTGTATTCGGCCTCGGAGCCAGCGCCTGGACCAACGATGCCGCCGAGCAGCGCCGCTTCGTCGAAGAGATCGAGTCGGGAATGGTCTTCGTGAACGCGATGGTCGCATCCGACCCGCGCCTCCCATTCGGCGGCATAAAGACCTCCGGCTACGGCCGCGAGCTGAGCTCTTACGGCATCCGGGAGTTTGTGAATGTGAAGACGGTGAAGATAGCCCCGAGCTTCGAGCCACGAGCGACGAGCTGATGACTACGGCTTGAAGTGGAGGCTGTCGTCGGTGGAACAGGCAGTGTTACCAGTCCAGGCGTCCGGAGGAGGCCGCCTTCGGCGGCTAGACAGGCGAATCGCCTGTCCCACCGAAACCAGCGCACCGTGGCACTGCTGAAAGCAGCCGTTCGCCTGAAATGCAAGCGGCTTGGACCTGGAAGCTACGAGCCAAGATGCCGCCGCCCGAAGGGCGGTCGGCGCGATTGTTGAGCTTGTAGCTCGCGGCTCGTAGCTAGCTCGCTACTTTCGCCCGCAGCGTATTGTGCCGCCGCATCACCGCGCCGGCGAATGCCTTCACCAGCGGCGAGTTGCTCTCCAGCGCGGGCTCGAACAGCGTGGCTACGAAGAACGGGTGGCCATCCAGTTCCACCGCCCGGACTTCGTCCTGGTCGTCTTTGGCCGCGAACACCAGGCCGCTTTCCAGCCAGCGCCGGTACCGCGAGTTCAGGCCGAATCCGCAGTGGTACTCCTGCACAGACTCCGCGATGCCGTAGGCCTTTCGCAGCAGCGTGCCGTCGCGGAAATGTACGCGCGCTTTTACGCCCAGTAACGCGCAATCCAGCGGGGCAATCAACGGAACCGCCGCCTTGGGGTTGCTCTTCTGATGTTCGGCCTGCGCGATTCCGAGCACGTTGCGTGCAAATTCGATCAGCGCATATTGGAATCCGGCCGACGTGCCCAGGAAAGGCGTGCGCGTCATGCGGGCGTGGCGGATGCCCTCGAGAGCGCCTGCTTCGCTCCGGTACGGCATGCCAGGCACGCACCAGACGCCATCGAACTCCGCCAGCGATTCGCCCTTGCCGACGGAATCCGTGGGTACCCAAACACATTCCACCTGTCCGTCCGACGCAGCATCCATGGCCCGCGGAATCGCCAGGTGGGCTACCTGCCCATCTTTGAACTCGCCGAGGAGTCCGACTCGAATCGCTGAGTGCATATGGCGGAATTCTGTCACTAATCCGTCCGGAACGTATCCGGAAAATTGTAAATATTCAGTACTCATATGCTCCCACCACTTGACAGTGGTAGCGGGCGGGACAATTCATTCCTCTAAACTGTATGTATATGGACCTACAACTCGACACCGCCGAGGTGCGCGTTCTTGGCTCGCTGCTGGAAAAGGAAATCGCCACGCCCGATTACTACCCGCTTTCTCTGAACGCCCTAATAAACGCTTGCAATCAGAAATCCAACCGCGAGCCGGTGGTTTGGTTCGACGAGGCAACCGTTGAAAACGCGCTTTCGGGTTTACGCGCTAAAAGCGTCGCTGCCCGCATCACCGGAGGCGACAGCCGTGTACCCAAGCATGGTCAACGTTTTACGGAACGCTTCAACCTGGGGCGCCGGGAAGCCGCCATCCTATGCTTGCTGATGCTGCGCGGCCCACAGACGATTGGCGAGCTTCGCGGCCGCAGCGAACGGCTGTACACGTTCGACGATCTTGAAGCTGTGGAAAGCACGCTGCATCGCCTGGCGGAAATGGGTTTCGTGAAGGAGCTGCCGCGCCTCCCCGGCTCGCGCGAGCCGCGCCACGGACACCTATTCTCTGGAGAGCCCGAAGTAGGAGCAGCGGAAACGTCCCCGGTTGAGCGCGCGGAACCCGCCGGCAGCCCATTAGCCGAGCGCGTCACTGCCCTCGAAGAAAAACTCGATCAAATCACCCGAGAATTCCAGGAATTCCGCCGCAAATTCGAGTAGGCTGCTACCTGAGGAACCGGCCGCGGTCTCATTCTGACCTCTGACGCCTGACGTCTGGCTCCATCAGTTCCTTCCTCATCAGCAGGCCGTCTGTCCCATCCTCGTAGTACCCCGGCACCTTCCTCACCCTCTCAAACGCGTTGTTCTCGTAGAACCGCCGTGCGTTTTCGTTCGTCACTTTCACCATGAGGGTGAGCCTCGTCGCTCCTTGCAACCGCAGGCGCCGCAGTGTGTTCCTCAACAAAGAGGAAGCAGCGCCCCTGCCTCGGGACGCCGGATGGACCGCTATGGAGACCACTTCCGCCGCGTTCGGAAGCTTCCGCCCCCGCATGCAGGTGACCATATACCCGCAAATGCGTCCGTTGGTCACCGCCACGAGGAACAGTTCCCCACACTGGTCGAATAATTCTGCAAATAACTTGCGGTCGTATGCGTCGGCGCCGAAACTGGCGCGTTCAATTTGGAGGATTCGCTCTATGTCGTCGGCGCGAAAGGGGCGCACGGAAATCCGGGCCGGCATTTTGTTATCCTTTATTTTGAACCATTCGGAGGCCGAACGAAACCACTCGCGAAAAAGAAGCGCCGCTCCCCACACGAAAACCTTGACAAGAATTTCAGACTTCCGCATACTGAAACTGAGATGCAACTGAGTGGCAACAACAGCGGTCAGCCGGGACTCGACGCGGCCTCCGTACCGGCCACTTTGGTCGACCTCCGGCGCGGCGACGCGGCCATTCTGCACGAGATCGACCTGCCCGGCGAGGATGCCCGCCGCCTCATGGAACTCGGCTTTCTTCCAGGCACCCGCATAACCGCCGGACTCAGCGCTCCCGGCGGCGACCCCCAGGTTTTTCAGGTGGACGGTTCCGAGATCGCGCTGCGGCGCGAGACCGCCCGCCGGATGAAAATTCGTCGCGACAAAAAGTCCCCGAGGCAAAAATGAGCCAGTGCGGCGATTGCGCAGGCTGCGGTTCTGCGGCCGTGGCGGTGTTCCCGGAGCCTGCCGCCCCGCCGATTACGGTTGCCGTTATCGGACCGCCCAACTGCGGCAAGACCACACTGTTCAACCGCCTGACCGGACTCCGCCAGAAAGTCGCCAACTTTCCCGGTGTCACCGTCGAGCAGCATACCGGTGTCGCCGCCCTGCCCGACGGCCGCACTGTGCGCATGATCGATCTGCCCGGCATCTATAGCCTGTCACCGCGTTCCGAAGACGAGCAGGTGGCGCACGATGTCCTCACAGGCAAACGCGCCGATACGCCCAAGCCTGATGCAATTCTGTTGCCTCTGGATTCCACTAACCTGGGCCGCCACCTGATGCTCGCCGCGCCGATTCTGGCTCTGGGCGTGCCCACGCTGGTGGTTCTCAATTTTGCCGACGATCTGCGCAACCGCTCCGGCAAGCTCGATCTTGCCGCCCTTTCCGCCGAACTGGGCGCTCCCGTAGTACTGGTCAGCGCGCGGCAGGGCGAAGGTATCGGCACGATTCACGAATTTCTCGCCGGCGCGCTTCCCAAGCCCGCGCCGAAACAGCTTCCCATCCTGCAGGATGTGCCTCAGTGCCGCGAATGGGCCGGCCGCGTGGGCAATGAAGCCCGCTATCGCGCTCCGCTTCCTCCCCAGTGGACGCGCCGGCTCGATCGCGTCTTCCTGCACCCGATCCTCGGCCCGCTGATTTTCCTGGTGGTGGTAGGCGCCGTTTTCGAAACCATCTTCGTCGCTGGCGGCCCGGTCACTGACTGGATGCAGAGCCTGTTCGATCAATCCGGCAAGTGGTTTGCAACAAAGCTCCCACACACGTGGTTCAGTTCGCTGCTGCTGCAGGGCGTCTGGGGCGGCGTGGGAAGCGTGGTGAAGTTTCTGCCGCAGATTCTGCTGCTCTTCCTCTTTATCGGCGTTCTGGAAGACTCCGGCTACCTGGCCCGTGCGGCGCTGATCGCCGACCGCACCATGGCGAAAGTAGGGCTCCAGGGAAAGTCATTTATCCCGCTGCTTTCGGCTTACGCGTGCGCCGTGCCCGCCATCATGGCGACGCGCACCATCGAGAACAAGCGCGACCGCATTGCTACCATTCTGATCGCGCCGTTCATGACCTGCTCGGCGCGGTTCCCGGTCTACACCCTGATCATCCCCGCATTCCTGCCCAACCGCGGCATTCTCGGCCCGTTCACGCAGGCCGCGGCGTTGTTCGGCCTCTACGTGCTTGGGTTCGCCGCCGCCATCGCCACGGCGCGCATTTTGAAGTCGTCCATCTTGAAGAGCGGCCGCACGCCGTTCCTGCTGGAGATGCCATCCTACCGTTGGCCGACCGTGCAGTCGCTGGGACTGAGGCTCATCGACCGTTCCAAGGTCTTCCTACGCCGCGCCGGCACGGTGATCCTGTTGGTTGTGGTCGTGCTTTGGGTGGGAGCTAAAGTCCCCACGCAGAATGGCCACGCCCCGAAGATCGAGAACAGCCTCGCCGGCACCATGGGCCGCACCATCGAGCCCGTCATCAAGCCTCTGGGCTTTGACTGGCGCATCGGCATTGGCCTCATCACGTCGCTCGCTGCGCGTGAAACCATCATCGCCACCATGGGCACCATCTACGGCATGGAAGATCCCGAAGCCCAGAAGATGGACATCCAGAAAGCGCTCCACCAGGACCTCACGCCTGGAGGAGCCGTCGCGCTGCTCATATTCTTCGCGTTCGCCATGCAATGTTTCTCCACGGTGGCCGTAGTCCGCCGCGAAACCGGCGGCTGGAAGTGGCCCGCGCTGCAATTCGCCTACATGGGCGTGCTGGCCTACATCGGCGCGTTCCTGGCATTCCACTTGATCGCCTGAAGCTCCCGAAGAGCGAAACAGCGCAGCCCACGGCGCAAGCCAATCAGCGTTAACTATGTTGTGGCGCGCGGTCGTGGCGCGCGCCACGCGCTACCCATCTGCCGTTCTTACGGAGCTTTGTCTCGTAGACTCGTGGCTCGAAGTCAAGCTGCGAGCTGCCAAGGCCATCTCAAATGCCACTCATCGGAACCGATTGGGCCGTCCCTGGAAAGGGGCAGAGCTAATTAAAGTAAACTTACTTTTGACGCGGATCTGTTTTACAATGAGCTTAAGCTGGTGCTGACTTGGTCGTGAAACCCATAACACAGATTTTCCGGGTGTCCTTCTGAGCGACCCCGAGTCTTCGCCGCGCGAGCGACTCTTTGAGGCCGTCGATCGCGCGGCGCACCTGCTTCCCATCCAAGGCCCTATAGGCGTTTTTGTCCATCACAATACGCTGCACGCCTTCGAGCATCTGCCATTCGAACAGGCGGTGGTCGAGGCCGCCGAACTGTTCGGCGCCGAGCCCTACATGTCCGAGGCCTTCTACCGCTCCGAGTTGGCGCGCGGCCGTATCCAGATTGACGACATCGATGCCATCCTCGTCCGCGAACCGGACGCCCTCGTGTTTCCGCGCCTCAGCCGGCGGTCACTGCGCCGCGCCATGCTGACGCCCGGCGTCCGCGAGTTCGATGCCGCCACCATCCTGTGGCGCGCCGAGCAGGGGGATCTCGCTCACGACTTCCGCCAGCCCGCGCTGCGCGCCCTTTTCGACGCTTGTTTCGAACGCACTGCCGCGCACGAAGACGACGTTGCGGATGCCCGTCCCGTGGACGAGGTGATTCACCCCTGGCTCATCCGCCTATGTTCGATATTTCTCGATCAGGGAATGGCGTACTGGTCGATGCCGAATCGCGAGAAGGGTTTTTACGAAAGCGTCCGCACTCTGCTGGCGCGCCGAGGTGGAATCCTCCCGCGATATCTCCAGGGCCTCGACGAAGAGTTCCGGCGCCAGGAGCATTTCACGTTCTCCGCCGCCGATGCCGTGCTCGGCTACTTCAAGGATCTCGGTTACCCGGAGAGCGATTGGCAAACCGTCATCCAGGCCGAGTTACTGGCTCTGCCGGGCTGGGCAGGCCTCATGCGCCGTCTGGAAGAAGCTCCGGCGCTCGCTCCCCAGGTCACGGTTCCGTGTTCGCTGATGGATTACCTTGCCGTCCGCCTCACTATGGGGCGCACGGCTTCTCGCATGGGCGCCGGCGAGGCTAGAGCGGAAGAGAGCCCTCTTAAGACACGCGAAAAACGCCGCCTGAGCCGTACCGCCCGCGCCTACGATGCGGCCCGCGTCGTATCGCTCTCGGCTGCGGAAGTCTCGGATCTCACCGACGCCGAATGGTCCGCATTCGTCAGCGAGGCAAAAAGCTGCAATGGCGTCGAGCGCCGCCGCATTCTCCACCTGGCCTACGAGCGGTGGCACGAACGGCACATTCTGCACGGACTGGCGAGTCACCGGCACTACCGCGGGCTGCACGACCGTCCGTTGCGGCCATCGACGCAAGTCTTCGTCTGCTTGGATGAGCGTGAGGAGTCGCTGCGCCGCGCCCTGGAGGAGTTGGACTCCGAAATCGAAACGTTTGGCGTGGTTGGCTACTTTGGCATTGCCGTCGACTACAAGGGCATTGACGATGCGCATGGCGCCGCGCTATGCCCAATCGTCGTGACGCCGCGGCACGCCGTCCTGGAAAAGCCGAAGGCCGGGGAGTCCGAACTGCTCGAAGCCCGCCGTTGGCGGCGCAGAATCCTCGGACTGGCGGCGCGAAACTGGTTCGTCTCCACGCGGACTCTGTCTCGCGGTTGGCTTTCCACCACCGGCCTCGGCCTGCTGACCGCTGTTCCCTTAATCGGGCACCTTCTCGCGCCCCGGCGCTACGCCCTGCTGCGCGACTGGCTCAACAAGGCATTCCTTCCCGAGCCACGCACCGAGTTGACCCTCATGCGCCACAACGCGCGTTCGCGCGACACGATGACAGGATTGCTCACCGGATTCGCTGCCGCGGAGAAGACCGATCGTGTGGCGAGCATCCTGATCCCCGCCGGTCTGACGCGTGGCTTTTCACGCCTGGTGCTGATCCTCGGCCACGGCTCCAGTAGCTTGAACAACCCTCACGAATCGGCCCACGATTGCGGCGCGTGCGGCGGACGCCGCGGCGGACCCAACGCACGCCTCTTCGCCGCCATGGCTAACAGGCCGGAAGTGCGCGACCTCCTGCGCGAGCGCGGCATCGACATCCCCGCCGACACCTGGTTCCTGGGCGGCTATCACGAGACCTGCAGCGACAGCATCGAACTGTTCGACCTTGAAGACTTCCCCGCCTCCCACCAGGACGATCTCGAAAGGTTGAGGTGCACGCTGGCGCAGGCATCCGCCCGCAACGCCCATGAGCGAGCCCGCCGCTTCGAATCTTTTCCCGCCGGCGCCGGTCCGGATGCCGCTCTTCGCCATGTAGAAGAACGGAGCGAGCACCTGGCGCAGCCCCGCCCGGAATACGGACACTGCACCAACGCCATCTGCGTTGTGGGCCGGCGCAGCCTCACCCGCGGCCTTTACCTCGATCGCCGCGCTTTTCTTGTCTCTTACGACGCCGCGCAGGATTTCGAAAACCGCAGCCTCGCGGCGCTTATGTCGGCGATCGTTCCCGTGGCTGCGGGCATCAGCCTCGAATACTACTTCTCCGTCGTCGATAATGACCGCTACGGCTGCGGCACCAAGCTTCCGCACAATGTGACCGGCCTCATTGGAGTGATGGATGGCCACGCCAGCGACCTGCGTACCGGCCTGCCATGGCAGATGGTGGAAATCCACGAGCCCGTGCGCATGCTCTTCGTGGTGGAGACTTCACCCGACCGTCTCACCACCGTGATCGACGCCAGCCCTTCGTTGAAACGCCTGGTGGAGAACCGCTGGATGCGAATCGCTACCATCGATCCCGAGACCGGCCAGGTGCAGGTCCGCCGCGACGGAGGATTCGAATTATTCGAGGGTCCCGTCGAGCGCCTGCCCGTCGCATTCTCTTCCGCCGAATGGTACGCGGGCAAGCACGAGCATCTCTCTATGGCCTGGATTCAAACCACCACCGGGAGTCCACGGGCATGACTCTCGCACAAGCTCTACTGGCCTTCATTGTCCTTGCGCCCGGTGTGGTGTTCGCCGTGTTGGCGCTACTCTGGCAAGCGGGTTGGTCTCCCTCTGAACGCATCCTCAATCGGATCACCGGCCTGACCTTCTCCGCCTGCGCTTTCGCTTTCGTCATCCTTCTCTGGAAGCTTCCTTCAGGTGCCAAGTCCGTTGTAGTGGCGTTCGGCAACTGGTTCGCCGTAGGCGACTACCACTTCCCTCTCGTTCTTCTGGCGGACCGCCTTTCCCTTCCCTTCCTCGGAATGACCGTCATGCTCTCGGGATTGATCGGCCAGTTCTCGGCCACTTATCTTCATCGTGAGCGGGGCTTCCTCCGATTCTTCCTTCTCCTTCATCTGTTCGCCTTCGGATCGCTGCTCGCCTTCGCCGCCGGTTCTTTTGATCTCCTGGCCGGCGGCTGGGAACTCGTCGGCATCACCTCCGTTCTGCTCATTGCGTTTTTCCACGCGCGGCCGGCGCCAGTGGAGAATGCGCTGCGGGTGCTCGCCATCTACCGGGCCAGCGACATGGGCCTGCTGGTGGGAATTTTCGCCCTGCACCATTGGGCCGGCACGGCGTCGTTCGACCACGGACTGCCGGCACTGGCGGACGCGCACGCCGTCATCGTCTGCTTGCTCTTTCTGCTTGCCGCCGCGGGCAAGGCTGCCCAGGTGCCCTTCTCGGGCTGGCTGCCGCGCGCCATGGAGGGCCCAACCCCTTCCAGCGCCATTTTCTACGGCGCCATCTCCATTCACGCCGGTGCATATCTTCTGTTGCGCATGCAACCCATCCTGGCGCAATCCCCTACGGCTTCCGGACTGGTGATCTTGCTGGGTGTGCTCACTGCGGTTCATGGCACCATCACCGGCCGCGCCAGCGCCGATGCTAAGACGTCGCTCGCCTACGCCTCGCTCACCCAGCTGGGCGTGGTCTTCGTAGAGATCGGCTTCGGGTGGACCAACCTCGCCGTTGCCCACATCCTGGGACACGCCTTTGTCCGCACATTGCAATTTCTACGTGCGCCATCCATGCTCCATGATTTTCATCAAATGCATTCCGCCGCGGGCGGCGCGTTTGCCCGTACCGGGCAGCACTGGGAGGCCCTTTTCCCGGAGCGTGCGCAGTTGTGGCTCTACCGGTGGGCGTTCGATCGGGGCCACCTCGACACCATCCTGGAGCGCTCTGTGATTGATCCGCTCATGGGGCTGTCGAACCTGTTCGCAGCACTTGACCGAATCGGCGCGGACAAGCCGGTTCGTCAACGCGCCAACCTGCCGTTGCCGCTCGAGAACAAACCGGTAGTAGGCGCCAGCCAGTGACGGGCACTGCTTTCTTCCTGACGGCATCAGCCATCGTCGTCCCCTGGCTGGCGGCCATTCTGGTTGCCACTTATGACCGTCAGGCACGCCCCATCGGCTTCGCGGCATCGTTGGTTTCCGCGTTGGCCAGCGCCCTTGTTCTGCACGCCACGCCTGCAGCGCAATCGCTCAACGAATCGCTGATGCTGCTGTTCTCGTGTCTTGCCGCCGGCGCGACGCTGGTACTTCCGCGGCGCGACTGCACGGCCGGCAACATCGGCGGTATTCTGTTCGTCCTTGGATCCACCCTACTCGCCTATTCCACAGGCAATCTCCTCGTCTTCCTCTGCGCGTGGATTCTCTCCACCCTGCCGTTCTTCCTCGCGCGATGGCTGCGGCCGGGCACCTGGCGGCCGGGCGCCGCGCTCCTTGTTTCCAGCACCGCGCTCGCCGCCTCGCTCGCGTTGATGGCGGCCGATGCTCACGCTATTTCGATTTCCAGCCTGCAGGGACGCAGCCCCGGCGGGAAGGCCGCCTTTGCGTTGCTAGTGGTGGCCGTGATCTTCCGCAAAGGTATCTGCCCCGCGCACGCCTGGGTGGCCGACGCCGTCGAGGGTGGGTCTTCTGTTCCCACCGCGCTCCTGCTCAACGGGCATTTCGGAGCCCTGCTGGTGGCCAAGCTGATCGTGCCGCTGTTTCCGGATACCGCCCGTACCGTATTTCCCGTGCTCTCTTATCTCGCCATCGTGACCACGCTCTACATCGCCATCCGCGCGCTCAACGAAAATTCGCCCCGCCGTATGCTCGCGTTCCTGGCGCTCAGCCAGTCGGCCTGCATCCTCGCAGGCCTCGAGAGCCGAACAGTGGAAGGCATTGCCGGCGCGCTGGTCCACTGGTTCGTGGTTACGGCATCCACCATGGGCCTGTTCGGCGTGCTGCGCCTGCTCGAAGTCCGCTTCGGTGGAAACCTCACCGCCAACCGCCACCACGGTCTTGCCGAACATGCGCCGCGCCTCGCCGTCTTCTTCGCGGTGTTCGGGTTCGCGCTGGTCGGCCTACCCGGCACGCTCAGCTTCTGCTCGCAGGACCTGCTGATTCACGGAACCCTGGTTTCCCATCCGCTCACCGGCCTGCTGCTGCCCATTGCCACCGCCATGAACGCCGTCAGCTTCTTCCGCCTGTTCACTCGTCTGTTCCTGGGCAGGCGCCGGACCGGTTTTACCGTGATGGCCGACGCCCTGCCGCGCGAGCGCTGGATTCTCACCGCCGCTGTCCTGTTCGTGGTCGTGGGCGGCTTATTCCCCAACGCGATTGTGGCCCGGCGAACCGCCGAAGCCCACACCGTTGAGCAGGCCTTGCGCACCCCACTCCGTGGCCCCGTCGCGCGATAAGATGAACGCAAAGGAGCAGCCCATTGCGGTCCATTGCCCTCGTCATTGTTGCAGTGGCACATCTCTGCGCTGCCATCTCACAGCCAGCCACGGTCGATGGCGGCCTCATCTCCGGCGTTCCCGGTAAAGATGCTTCCATCACCGCGTTCAAAGGCATTCCGTTCGCCGCGCCGCCGGTGGGCGATCTACGCTGGCGCGCGCCGAAGCCCGTCATTGGCTGGCGTGGTATCCGCAAAGCCGCCGAGTTTGGCGCGAGCTGTATGCAAACCATCGTCGACGAAAAGAAACCCTGGACGTACGAGTTCATGACCCACACCGCCGTCAGCGAAGACTGCCTCTTCCTGAATGTTTGGACGGGTGCCAAATCGGCCTCCGAAAGACGGCCAGTCTATGTCTACATCCACGGCGGCGCGAACACCGAGGGTTCCGGCGCGGTGCCCTGCTACGACGGTGAAGGCCTCGCCAAAAAAGGCGTGGTCGTCGTGACGGTGAATTACCGCCTCGGCATTCTCGGCTTCTTCACGCATCCGGAGTTGACCGCCGAATCGGGCGTGCACTCCTCCGGCAACTACGCGCTGCTCGATCTGATTGCCGCCCTACACTGGATCCACGACAACATAGCCGCGTTCGGCGGGAATCCCGATCGCGTGGTCATCGGCGGCCAATCCGCCGGCGCATCCAACGTCCATAGCCTCGTCGCGTCACCGTTGGCTAAAGGACTCTTTCATGCCGCCATCGCCGAAAGCGGTTCGAGCGTCGGGTCGCTCGGTCAGATGAACTCGCATCCCTTCGCCGATCAGGAAAGACTGGGCGCCCGCTTCGCCCAAGCCAAAGGCGCCCAATCGATCGGCGATCTGCGCAAGCTTTCCTGGAAGGAGCTGACCGCACCGCTGCCCGAGCGCTTCTACTTCGGCGTGGTGATCGACGGCTACGTGCAGCCCGCGCCCGCCGGCGACATGTTTTCACAGGGCAGGGCCAATGACGTGCCCACTCTCACCGGCTGCAATAAGGATGAAGGCGGCGCCGGCACGCATCCCACTACCACCGCGCAAGGGTTTCAGGAGCAGGCCCGCCGCCGCTTCGCCGATCTCGCCTCCGATTTTCTCGCGCTTTACCCCGCGGCCACCGACGAACAGGCTCGCGCCGGGCAGAACGAGAGCTCTCGCGATCTCGAACGCTCCTCCGCTTATTTGTGGGCCGTCCAGCGCGCCCAAACCGCCAAAACCAAGGTCTACACTTATTTTTGGGACCACGCCCTGCCCGGTCCCGACGCCAACCGCTTCGGCGCGTTTCACTCGTCCGAAATTCCCTACGCGATGAACACGCTCGACCGCTCGAACCGCCCATTCACCGATGCCGACCGCCGCATCGCCGCCACGGTGTCGGACTATTGGGTGAACTTCATCCGCACCGGCGATCCCAACAGCAAAGGCCTCGCACACTGGCCTTCGACCTCCGAGCAGCCCGGTATGACGATGGACCTCGGCGACACCGCCGCGCCCACCCCCGTGGCCGGCGACAAAGTAAGACTCGCGTTTTACGAAAAGTATTTCAGTAAGCGCTAGCGGCTCGCACCGGCGCTCCATTCGCTCACGCTCGTGGCTTCCGATCGGGGTGCGCGCCCATCGGAAGCCGGGACCGTTAGGGAGCGGAGCGTTGCGGACCCACCGCCACTCCCACCAACGAATCCGCGCAGCCGTAATACAAAAACCACCGATTCCGGAACCACACCAACCCCTCGGCAAACGTAGTGCCGGCCGAATACTGGCCGGTCTTCTCGAACGCGCGTTCCGGCTGAAACACCGGCTCGTCTGTGCGCGCCAGCAGCTTCCCCGGGTCGTCCGCCGCGAACAGCGCTTCGCCCACCGCGTACACGCTCGTCGTCGCGTCCTTGCCGTTGTACAGCACCATGATGCCCCGTTCCGTCAACAGCGGCGGCGGTCCTGTCTCCGGAAACGAGCTATCGAACCGCCCGGCCCGTTTTGCCAGCACCGCCACCGGATCGCCGCTCGCGTCCTCCACCGGCTTCCAATGGACAAGATCGTTCGAGGTCGCCAGCCTCACCGTGCCTTCGCCCCAATACATCCAGTACTTCCCGTCGATCTTCGCCGCGATCGGCCGCCCCCGCTCCACCCGCGTCACAATGCCCGCCGACTTGTATGAGAGCGCCGCGTATTTCCCGTCTGTCCCGAACATCGGTCCGTGCTTGGTCCAGTGCATCAGGTCCTTCGACGTCGCAATCGCCGCATCCGTTTTCCGCCGGTTCCACTGGGTGTACGTCAGAACGTACGTGCCGTCTTCTCGCTCGACAATTCGCGGATCTTCGCACCCGCCCGGCCATTCGCGCTCGCGCTCTAGGTCGTTGTCGGGATACAACACCGGCTCCGGACGCCGCCGGAAGTGAATACCATCGTCGCTTTCCGCCAATCCCAACCGCGATATGTGCATGCCGATCCCAATCTCGCCCGAATCGTCTTCCGCGCGATAGATGACGTAGATCTTGCCATCGCCCACAATCGCCGCCGGGTTGAACGTGTGCAGCGCCTCCCAATGCACCGGCTTGCCGTCGATCGGATTGCGGAACACCGACTCGCGGTTGGGCGCGATCACCGGCTCATCCGTGGGCCGCGTGAACGGCCCGATCTGCCAATCGTCAGCCACTGTCCACGCGCACGCCGCGGCCGTCACCAGGACTGCGAGCTTTGTCATACTCGCTGCCAATCTATCACGCTGGGCCGCCGCCGCGCGCTACCATGCCGCTGTAAAGATCGGCGTCCGCCGCCGGACAGCGATCCCTGCCCCGGAGCATCGCCACCGGCCCCGCCGGTTCCTTCGCCCACCAGGAATGGAAGAACACGTCCGCATCGTCCCTCGATGTTTACGACGGTTCCAGGATGGGCTTGTACCGCGACGTCATGCGCGAGCCGATGACCCTGTATATCGACGGATACCGGAAAAAGGAACTGCCCTGAGGTGGGACCGCCGACATCGAATGTCCCACCAAAACCTATACGAATTCGACCGACCGCGCGAACTTCACTGCGGCGTTCTCCCGCAATTGCGCCAGCACACTCTCGGGCACCAGCTCGTCGGTCGAGACCACGGCGACGGCCTCCAAGGGCTGCCCGGGCTCGGTTGGCGCATCGCGGCGTCCCAATGAGAAGTTCGCGATATTGATGCGGTTCTTGCCCAGCACGGTGCCCACGTGACCGATCACGCCCGGCACGTCCTGGTTCTTCATGAAGATCAGGAAACCGGAAAGCGCCGCTTCGCAGTAGATTCCGTCCACCTGTGCGAGCCGCGGCTTCTCGAGCACCACCACACCTTCCACGGAGGTCGTCCCCGATTCCGTAATCAGATCCAGCCGGATCGAATCCGTCGCCGCTGACCGGTTCTCGCGACCTTCCTGCACGTTCCAACCGCGATGCTCGGCGATCGGCATGGCGTTCACCAGGTTCGCCTTGCGCGCCGTGGACCGGCCCAGCACGCCTGCCAGCCCGGCGTTCCGCAGCAGGTTCGTGTTGCCGTCGCCGATGCGCCCGTGATACGTCAACCGCACCGTCTTGGGATTACCCGATGCGATGTGCGCCGCGAAATTCCCCAACCTCTCCGCCAGCGTAATATACGGCGTGAGAGCTCTGTATTGCTCCGGCGAAAGCGACGGCATGTTTACGGCATTGATCGCGACGCCGTTCTTCAGGTACTCCACCACCTGCTCGGCGATTCGCACCCCGACGATCTCCTGGGCCTCTTCCGTCGACCCGCCAATGTGGGGCGTCGCCAGTACGGCTTCCGATACGAACAGGGAGTGGTCTGCCTTCACCGGCTCGGCCGCAAACACGTCCAGCGCCGCGTCTGCCACCTTACCCGACCTAATCGCCTCCGCCAGCGCCGTCTCATCCACCAGTTCACCGCGCGCGCAGTTCACGATGCGAACGCCGGTCTTCATCTGCGCGAATGCATCACGCGACAGCATGCCCGTCGTCTCCGGTGTCAACGCCACGTGCAGCGTGATGTAGTCGCTGGCCGCGTATAGCGCCGGCAGATCCGCCAGCTCGATGCCGAAATCCGCTGCGATCTTCGCCGTTACATACGGATCGTGCGCCAGGATGCGCATTTCAAATGCCCGCGCGCGCTTCACCACTTCGCGCCCGATGCTTCCCAGTCCCACGATTCCTAACGTTTTTCCGCGGAGCTCGTTCCCCAGAAATCGTTTCTTCTCCCACCTACCGGCCCGCGTGGAAACGTTAGCCTGCGGAATGTGGCGCGCCATAGCCAGCATCAGCGCCAGCGTATGCTCCGCCACCGAAATGGCGTTGCCGCCGGGCGTATTCATCACGAGCACGCCGGCCTGCGTGGCGGCGTCCAGGTCCACATTGTCGACGCCTACGCCGGCGCGCCCTATGACGCGCAGCTTCGGTGCCCTCTCCAGCACGGCCGCTGTCACATGCACTGCGCTGCGTACCAGCAGCGCGTCGGCTTCGCACAGATACTGCGCGTACTCCTTGGGGCTCGAGACAATCGTGTTCCACCCCTCCACGGCGTGAAACAAGTCGACGGCGGCCGGAGCGATGGGCTCAGCGATAAGAATATTCATGGGCAGATATGCTTTCAGCGATCGGCAAACAGCTATCAGGCGAAAGCGCCGGCCTACGTGGCTGATAGCTGATAGCTGAAAGCTGACGGCTGATCGCTACCGGCTCGTGGCCAGTTCCCGTACCGCTACCTGCTCGTAGATCTCTTCGACCGCTGCCACGCCGGTTCCATACTTCACGGAGAATCCGTTGGCGTTGAGGATGATTTCCAACCCGGCGATCACGGCGAACAGGTCGGCAAAATCGAAATAGCCGAGGTGCGCTATGCGGAAGATCTGCCCTTTCATCGAGCCCTGGCCGTTGGCGATGATCGCTCCGAA
>Ga0126381_100002475_pt1 | contig 19933 bp, 18 predicted proteins | sample PanSoiMetPlot_28_FD_96465 | JGI IMG/M metagenome (GOLD analysis project Ga0126381, IMG submission 96465) | Tropical forest soil microbial communities from Panama - MetaG Plot_28 | ecosystem: Environmental > Terrestrial > Soil > Tropical forest > Bulk soil | place: Panama | collected 2016-02-17
AGCAGCCGGAAGCCCGGTCAAAGCCTATCATGGGAATGCATCTTCTCGCGGAAGGTTCTCGGTGAGGACCGCTTCCTTTGTCTTTTTATTTTTTTTGATCCCGCTTGTCGCGCCGGCGCAGCCCCAGGGCGAGGCGCCGGCAAAGCGGACGAGTATCTGTTTGCGCCCGGACATGGTTTGGGGATGGACGGTGGTGATGGCAATCGTGATCCGGTAGCCTCAAACTTGAAGCCGCGCATACGCATCTTGGGGAAAAGAACTTTGCGGGGATATTTCGGGGTAGGCGTGGACGGCATCTCCAAGCCCATGAATCTGGGCAATCTGGTTCGCATCGCCCATGCCTTTGATGCCAGCTTCTTCTTTTCCGTCGCGCCCCGGCTGAAATTGTCGGACGCGCAGAGCGACACTTCGCGCGCGCAGGGTGCGCTTCCCTTCTATAGTTTCACCAAGCCGGAGGATTTGCGTCTTCCCATCGGTTGCCGCCTGGTGGGGGTCGAGATCACCGACGATGCGGTCGAACTTCCCCGGTTCCGCCATCCCGTCCGCGCCGCATACGTGTTCGGGGCCGAGCGCTTCTCGCTCTCGCCCAAAATGCTCAAAGCCTGCGATTTCGTGGTGAAGATTCCCACGCGCTTCTCCATCAATGTGGGCATGGCCGGGGCCATCGTTCTTTATGACAGGCTGATGTCGCTGGGTGGCTATGGCGCACGCCCGGTCAGGGCGGGCGGTGAGGGCGCAGAGGTGCCGCCGCTGCACACCTGGGGTGCGCCGTTGGCAAAGCCCAGAAGCGACGATTAGAACAACTGATTCGCGTCAAGCCCGCTCACTGAAAAATAGTCGCCTTTCCAAGCCGGAATGGCCGTGTTAGTTCCGGCGCATGATGCCCGCCTTGGCTATTTCCCATCTTCGCAAGGTCTACCGCAGCGGCACGGTCGCTGTCGAAGACTTGTCGCTCACCATTCCGGAGGGCGAATTTTTCGGCTTTCTTGGGCCCAACGGCGCGGGCAAATCCACCGCCATCCATTGCATCACCGGTGTGGCCGAGCCCAGTTCGGGACGGATCGAAATATTCGGCATCGACGCGGTGAAGAATTATCGCGAGGCGCGCCGCCTGGTCGGCCTTTGCCCCCAGGAATTCAATGTCGATCCCTTCGCCACGCCGCGCCAGATCGTAGATTGGATGGGCGGTTATTTCGGCATGAACGCGCGGGCCAGGAAAGAGCGTATTGATTACCTGATTGAGCGGTTCGACCTGGTCGCGCACCAGAAAAAACAGTTCCGGGAATTGTCGGGCGGCTTGAAGCGCCGCGTGGTCCTGGCGCGCGCGCTGGTCAACGATCCCAAGCTGATCATCCTGGACGAGCCCACTGCGGGCGTGGACGTGGAACTGCGCCGTGTGCTGTGGCGGTATCTGGCCGAAATCAACAAGGACGGGCGCACCATCCTCCTCACTTCGCACTACCTCGAGGAAGTGGAGCGGCTCTGCCGCCATGTCGCGATCATCAACAAGGGCCGGATCGTGCGCGAGGGCACCAAGGACGAGATCGCGGGCGCCCCCGGGGGCCTGGAGAATGCTTATCTGGTGGCGACCGGGGCCGAGCCAGATCATGTCGCGGGGCAGTGACATGGAAAAGATGATGAGCCAGTTGGAAAAGCCGATAGGCGTAAATTGGATCGGCCTTTACACCATGGTGCGACGGGAAGTGTCGCGCATATCGCGGGTGCCCATCCAGGCATTTGTCGCGCCGTGGATCTCGGCGCTGCTTTTCATTTTCATCTTTGGCTCGGTGGTCGGCGGGCGCATCGCCCAGATCGGCGGTCACCGCTACCTGGAATTCGTGCTGCCCGGCATCCTGATGATGAACATCATCAATGCGGCCTTCCTGCAATCTTCCACGGCGATTTATTTTTCGCGCTTCATCAAATTCGTGGAAGAGATGCTGGTGGCGCCGCTCTCCTATCTGGAAATGATTGTGGGCAGCCTCAGCGTTGTGGTGCTGCGCGCCACCATCACCGGCATAGGTATTCTCTTGATGGGCATCGGCTTTGGCGCCACCCATATTGAATCCTGGCCCCTGTTCCTCTTTTGGGTCGTGAGCGTGTCGGCCGTGTTCGGCTTGTTGGGCCTGATAGTGGGCCTGTGGTCCAAGAGTTTCGAACAGCTTTCCATGCCGGTCGTGTTTTTTCTCACGCCGCTGTCGATGGTGGGCGGCGTGTTCAATACGGTGCAGATGCTTCCGTCCTGGCTCCGCTGGCTGGCCTGGGCCAATCCCTTCTTCTATTTCATTAATGGCATTCGCGGCGCCATGATCGGCTTCGATGAGACCCCGCCCGGTTTGGGCGTGGGACTGACCTTGGTCTTCACGCTGGCCCTGGGCGTGGTGGTATGGCGGCTTTATGCCCGGGGATACGGCCTGCGGGAATAGACTGGCGGGGGCTCCGGCCCTTGGCTATTCTCATGAAATTATCGGCGCAAGCCCATGAAATTGCCCGTTTTCGGCCATGGAGCGGCCCTGACTTTGCTTGGAGCATTCATGATTCGCACACTATTGCTGGGATCCCTTTGCGCGGTCGCGCTTGCCGTACCCGCATTGGGCGAAAACGCCAATCTTCTGGGCGCGTTCGGAAATTGGACTGCCTATTCCACGGGAAGCGGCGATGGTCTGACCTGTTTTGCAATGTCGCAACCTCGGGCGGTCGAGCCCAAACGGGGACTGAAGCGCGGCGCCATCTATCTGATCGTCACCGATTATCCCGCCCGCAAGGTCAAGGCTGAGCCCGAGATCGTCCCCGGCTATGAATATAAAGAGAGTGTGCCCGTGACGCTGGAGATCGGCGAGGACCGGTTCAATTTCTTCGGCAAGAATGAAGCCAAGCAGGGTTCGGCCTGGCTCACCGCGCTCAACGACGGCCAGCGCCTGATCGACGCCATGAGCAAGGGCGTTTCGGTGGTCGCGCTGGGCACGCCCTCGCACGGCCCAAAATCTGCGGACACTTATTCGCTCGCTGGCTTCAATGACGCGCTCGCCAAGATCCATGCTGTCTGCAACATGTAAATCCCTGATCGGGCTTCCGCCTGCGGAGTTGTCCGCGAGTCTGATCGAAAGCGGCGTGCCGGAAAAATCGGCGCGCATGCGCGCACGTCAATTGTGGAACTGGATTTATGTCCATGGCGCGCGCGAATTCGCCGGCATGAGCAACCTCGCCAGGGATTTCCGCGACGAGATGACAGCCAGGTTCAGTTTGGCGCGCCCCGAGGTCGTGACCGAACAGATTTCCACTGACGGCACCCGCAAATGGCTGCTGCGTACCGGGCCGGGCCTGGAATTCGAGACCGTCTATATCCCCGAAGCCGATCGCGGCACGCTCTGCGTCTCGTCTCAGATAGGCTGCACGCTCAATTGCCGCTTCTGCCATACCGGTACCCAGAAGCTGGTGCGCAATCTCACGCCCGACGAAATCGTGGGCCAGTTGCTGGTGGCGCGGGATTCCTTGGGCGATTGGCCATCAACAGCTCCGGGAAGGAAAGTCACCAATGTGGTGATGATGGGGATGGGCGAGCCGCTCTATAATTTCGACAATGTGAAGGCCGCGCTCGCCATTGTCACCGACGGCGACGGGCTGGCCCTGTCGAAGCGCAGGGTGACGCTTTCGACCGCGGGCGTGGTGCCGATGATTCCGCGCGCGGGTGCCGAAATCGGCTCGGGCCTGGCGATTTCGCTTCATGCCGTAAAGGACGAATTGCGCGACGTGATCGTGCCAATCAACAAGAAGTACCCGATCAAGGAATTAATGGCGGCGGTGCGCGCTTATCCGGGCGCGTCCAATTCGCGCCGCATCACCTTCGAATATGTGATGCTCAAGGGCGTGAACGACAGTTTGGCCGAGGCGCGCGAATTGGTGCGGCTGGTGGCGGGCATTCCCGCGAAGATCAATCTCATCCCCTTCAACCCCTGGCCGGGTGCGCCGTATGAATGTTCGGACTGGGCGCAGATCGAGAAATTCGCGGAGATCGTCAACAAGGCAGGCTATGCGAGCCCGGTGCGCACGCCGCGCGGGCGCGACATCATGGCGGCCTGCGGCCAGCTCAAATCGGAAAGCGTTAAAGAACGGGCTTCGGCGCGGCTGGCGGCGGAAAAATTGGCGGCGGTGCAATCGGGCCAGCTGGCACGAATGCCAAGCTGATCCATGTGGATACGGGCCGAACAGGCGAATGATCGCCGGGCGATCTATGACCTCCATGCCGGGGCATTTCCCTCGAATTCCGAAGCGATCCTGGTGGACCGCCTGCGCGAGGCGGGCGACATCGCGATTTCGCTGGTAGCCGAGGGGAACGACCAAATCTTGGGCCATGTCCTCTTCTCGCCCATGAAAGCGCCCTTTCGCGCCCTAGGTCTCGCGCCGGTGGCCGTCTCGGAGAAATGGCGCCGGCAGGGGATCGCGGCACAATTGATCGAGAAAGGTTTGGCCGAGGCCGGGGCGGCAAGCTGGGAAGGGGTCTTCGTCCTGGGCGAACCTCATTACTACGGACGTTTCGGCTTTTCAGCGGAATTGGCGGCGGGTTTCGGCTCGCTCTATTCCGGTCCTTATTTCATGGCGCTGGCGCTTCAAGCCGCGCTTCCTCACCATGCGGGCCAAGTGGATTATGCGCCCGCCTTCGCTACGCTGGATTTTTGACTCTCAATCCCTATAGTCCGCCCGATTTTTGACGGACCTTTCCATGGCCAAGAAAGACGTAAAAAAAGTGGTGCTCGCCTATTCTGGCGGGCTGGACACGTCGGTGATCCTCAAATGGCTGCAAAGCGAATATGGCGCCGAAGTGGTCACCTTTACTGCCGATCTGGGACAGGGCGCCGAGATCGAGCCCGCGCGCCAGAAGGCGCTCACGCTGGGCATTAAGCCGCAGAACATCTTCATCGAGGATCTGCGCGAGGAATTCGTGCGCGATTACGTCTTTCCCATGTTCCGCGCCAATGCACTATATGAAGGTGTCTATCTTCTGGGTACTTCGATCGCGCGGCCCCTGATCGCCAAGAAGCAGATCGAGATAGCGGAGGCGATGGGCGCCGACGCGGTGGCCCACGGCGCCACCGGCAAGGGCAATGACCAGGTGCGCTTCGAGCTCTCCTATTATGCCCTCAAGCCCGACATCAAAGTGGTCGCGCCGTGGCGGGAATGGGACCTCACCAGCCGCACCCGCCTTTTGGAGTTCGCAGAACAGCACCAGATTCCCATCGCCAAGGACAAGCGCGGCGAGGCGCCCTTTTCGGTGGACGCCAATCTGCTCCATTCCTCCTCGGAAGGAAAAGTGCTGGAGGATCCTTCCAAGGAAGCTGACAGTATCGTCTACCAGCGCAGCATTTCCCCGGAAGAGGCGCCCGACAAAGCCACCTATGTCGAGATTGGCTTCGAGAAGGGCGATGCCGTGAGCATCGACGGCGAGAAACTCTCGCCCGCCAGCCTCCTCACCAAACTCAACGCGTTGGGCAAGGCCAATGGCATTGGCCGCCTCGATCTGGTGGAGAACCGATTCGTGGGCATGAAGTCGCGCGGCATCTATGAGACGCCGGGCGGCACGATCCTAATCACCGCCCATCGCGGTATGGAAAGCATCACGCTCGACCGCGGCGCGGCACATCTGAAAGACGAGTTGATGCCCCGCTACGCCGCCTTGATCTATAACGGTTTCTGGTTCTCTCCGGAGCGGGAGATGCTCCAGGCCATGATCGACAAGAGCCAGGAATTCGTTACCGGAACAGTCAGGCTCAAACTCTACAAAGGCAATGCCACACTGGTGGGCCGCAGTTCGCCCTATTCTCTCTACAGCGAAAGTCTGGTCACTTTCGAAGACGACAGGGGTGCCTATGACCAGAAGGACGCCCAGGGCTTCATCAAGCTCAATGCTTTAAGGCTGAGGACGCTTGCAATGCGCAAGCGTCAGGCAAAATAGCGCCGTGACGCGCGCGGGCCGTTTTGCCAGCTGGCCGTCCCACGAGGCAACTGTTTCGCCGGCAACCCTCGCGCGCGAAATGGCCGCGGTTGCCCGCGTCGTGTTGGCGCCGCCGCCGTTCCCGGACGGCGCGGCGCGAGGCAGGGGCCAGCCCGTAATCGTCATTCCGGGTTTGCTGTCGCCGGACATGACCACCGCCCGGCTGCGCGATTTCCTGACGCATCAGGACTTTGTCGCCCAACCGTGGGTCTGTGGCCTTAATATCGGGCCAATGCCGCGCATAATTGCGGGGGTCGAGCGTCACGTGCGCGAACTCGCTGACGCCACGGGAAGGCCGGTCTCAATTGTCGGCATCAGCCTTGGCGGCGTCGTCGCGCGGGAGGTGGCGAAATCCTGCCTCGGGCCGATCGCACGCTTGATCACGCTGGTCGCTCCCATCCACCTGCCGGTCGTGACGCCCCTCGCGCCGCTGGCGGAAGCGGCCTCGCTGTTGTGGGATATCGAAGAACTGGACGCCTTGTGCGCTATTGCCGAGCCGCCTCCGGTGCCGCTGACTGCGGTGGTCAGCAGGGATGACGGGGTGATTGACTGGCAAGCGGCTGTTCCGGCGCCATCGGAATTGGTCGAGGTCGTGGAAGTATCCGGACCGCACATGACGGTTTGTTCGAACCCGCAAGTCCAGCACATTGTCGCGGACCGGCTCGCCAGGACCTAAGTTCCATGAAAGGAACGGATCTCTTGGTGCTTGAGCGCATCTGCGCTGAGAGAGGAATAAAGATGAGCGTGAACCAGGCCCAGATCGATTTCTGGAACGGACCCACCGGCCAGAAATGGGCCAAGCACCAGACCGACATGGATCGCAATCTGGCGGATATTGGCGCGGCGGCCATGGTGTTGGCCGATGCTAGGCCTGGCGAGCGCGTCTTGGATATCGGCTGCGGTAATGGCTCGACCAGCCTGATGCTGGCGGAAGCAGTGGGTCCGTCCGGAGACGTGATCGGCGTGGACGTTTCCCAGCCGATGCTGGCGATTGCGCGCACCCATGTGCAAACGCCCAATATCCACTTCGTAGAGGCCGACGCCGCCGCCTATCACTTCACGTCAGACCGGGACCTGATCTTTTCCCGTTTTGGAGTAATGTTCTTCGTTGAGCCGGTGGCGGCCTTCACGAACATCCGCAAAGCTGCCGCCAAGGGCGCGCGACTGGTCTTCATCTGCTGGCGGAGTGTGGAAGAGAATGAATGGGCGATGCGGCCTTATCTGGCGGCCATGCCCTTCCTGCCGCCACAACAGCCCGTCGACACCAACGCGCCGGGGCCGTTCGCCTTCGCCAACCCGGAACGCACGCGCGGCATTCTGGCCGAAGCCGGATTCCGCGGCATCGCCATCGAACCGTTCAACGGATATATGCGGCTTGGCGTATCGCCGGAACATGCAGCGCTGCAACTCACCTCGCTGATGGGTCCGACGTCGCGGGCACTCAAGAATGTGGATGAAGAAACGCGCGCGAAGGCGCGAGCAGCCATCGCCAAGGATATGGCGGCGTTCAAAGGCGATGCGGCGGAAATCGCACCCGGCACCGCCTGCTGGCTGGTCAGCGCCAAGACCGGTGTATAAGCCCGTGACGAGAGGATTTTCGCGAGCAAGAGCGACGCGTGGAGCGGACGTGTGGGGCATGAGCACGCGCGACGCACTCACGACGCAAAAGGCCGCGTACTTTACTTTTAAATATCCACCGACGCGGTAAGCGCATTGTCCTGGATGAACTCACGTCGCGGCTCGACCACATCGCCCATCAACTTGGCGAATAGCTCTCCCGCCTCATCGGCATGTTGAACCTTGACAAGGAGCAGCGAGCGGGCGTTCTCGTCCAGCGTAGTCTCCCACAACTGCTCGGGGTTCATCTCACCCAGGCCCTTATAGCGCTGAAGTCCCAGACCTTTGCGGCCCCATTCGAACACCGCATTAAGCAGTTCGGAGGGTGATCGGATCTCCCTGGTCTCGTCCTTACGCGTGAGCGTGCCGGAGCGGAGATAGGTCTGCTGCAATTCGCCCGCCATCTTGTCCAGCTTGCGCGCATCGGCCGACGAGATCAGCGCGCCATCGATCGCCACGGCCTCGCGAACCCCGCGGACCTCGCGCCAGAATCTGAGTCCGCCATCCGGCGTGGGCTCGCCATGCCATCCGCGTTCGAATTCCTCCGACAAGGTATCGAGCCGTTGGGCGATATACCGTGCCGTTTGCGCCGCGCGGCCGGCGTCTGACAGGATTTCGGGATTGAGCGCGCCTGCGATCGCCGCCTGCTCCAGCACGAAGCGGGGATAATGATGTGGAAAGCCGGAGAGGGCCGCCACGGCACCTCGCGCGCTGTTCACCAACATGGCGAAATCCGCACCTGCTACGGTCTCGCCGGTATGGAGCGTGAAGGAGGCGCCGGCCGCGCCTTCGCCGATCAGGTAATTTTCCAGCTCCGCCTCGTCCTTCAGATAGCGCTCCGACTTGGCGCGGCTGGCCTTGTAGAGCGGCGGCTGGGCGATGAAGACATGGCCGCGGTCGATCAGTTCCGGCATCTGGCGATAGAAGAAGGTAAGCAACAGTGTGCGGATATGGGCGCCGTCCACATCGGCGTCGGTCATGATGATAATCTTGTGATAGCGCAGCTTGTCGGGATTGAATTCCTCTGGTCCGATGCCGGTGCCCAAAGCCGTGATCAGAGACACGATGCTGTCCGATGAGAGCATTTTGTCAAAGCGCGCGCGCTCGATATTGAGGATCTTGCCGCGGAGCGGCAGCACCGCCTGATTGGCGCGGTTTCGGGCCTGCTTGGCGCTGCCGCCAGCGCTGTCGCCTTCGACGATGAAGATTTCGCATTTGGACGGATCGCGCTCCTGGCAGTCGGCCAGCTTGCCAGGCAGTGACGCGCCATCCAGTGCACCCTTGCGGCGGGTCAGTTCACGGGCTTTGCGGGCCGCTTCGCGGGCGGCGGCCGCTTCCACCACCTTGCCCACCACGGTTTTGGCTTCAGCAGGATGCTGCTCGAACCAGCCGCCCAATTGGTCGATCAGTGCGCCTTCCACCACGGGGCGCACTTCCGACGACACCAGCTTGTCCTTGGTCTGGGATGAGAATTTGGGATCGGGCACCTTCACGGACAGGACGCAGGTAAGACCCTCGCGGCAATCGTCGCCTGTGAGCGCGACCTTGTCTTTCTTGGTCGAGGGCATCGCGTCGGCATATTTGGTGACCACGCGGGTAAGGCCCGCGCGGAAGCCCGCCAAATGCGTGCCGCCGTCGCGCTGCGGGATGTTGTTGGTGAAGACCAGCGTGGATTCGTGATAGCTGTCATTCCAGGTGAGGGCGATTTCCACCGTCATGCCATCGCGCTCGGCTTCGATCATGATGGGTGCGGGGATCAGGGCATTCTTGGCGCGGTCGAGATACTGCACGAACGCCTTCAATCCCCCATCATAATGCAGCAGCGCTTCCTTCGGCTCGACCCCGCGCTTGTCGGCAAGCGCGATGGAGACGCCGGAATTGAGGAAGGCCAACTCGCGCAACCGATGCTCGAGGGTCGCGTAATCGAACTCCGTCTTGGTAAAGGTGACAGGCGAGGGCAGGAAGGTAACCTCGGTGCCTAACCTCGCCTTGCCATTATCGTTCGGCGCATCGCCCACGATTTTGAGGGGCGCAACCGCGTCGCCATTGCGAAACTGCATGTAATGTTCCTTGCCGTCGCGCCAAATGCGCAGGTCAAGGAACTCGGACAGCGCGTTCACCACCGAGACACCCACGCCATGCAGGCCGCCCGAGACTTTGTATGCGTTTTGCTCGAATTTCCCGCCCGCATGGAGCTGGGTCATGATGACTTCGGCGGCAGAGACGCCTTCTTCCTTGTGGATGTCGGTCGGAATGCCCCGGCCGTTGTCGCGCACGGTGCAGGAACCGTCAGGATTGAGTTCGACATCGATGCGGTCGGCGTGACCTGCCAGTGCCTCGTCGACGGCGTTGTCCACCACCTCATAGACCATATGGTGCAGACCCGAGCCGTCGTCGGTGTCGCCGATGTACATGCCGGGACGCTTCCTGACCGCATCCAGGCCCTTCAGCACCTTGATGGCGCTGGCGCCATATTCGCCGCTTACCGGGTTCGCATGTTCGGACATTCACTTCACCATGATCGCAATGCCGGCGCCAGCCATCACCAGGCCGGCACCTTTGTTGATGCGGCGGCGTGCCTTCACGCTCGCCACCAGGGATTTGAGCCGTGCCGCCAAAGCGGCATAACCCATGGTGATTGCCGGGATCAGCACCAAGGTTGCGCCCACCAGCTCCAAATAGCCCACGAAAGTAAGACTCTTGAGATCGATGGCGGTGGGCTGCAGCGCCACGAAAAAGGCGATTGCCTTAGGATTGGAAAGCGTGATCCCCATCTGGGTGAGGAAACCGCGACTGGCGCTTTCCGGTATCACCTCAGATTGCTGGGAGACATTCGCCGTCCAGTATTTGTAACTCAGGAAGAGAAGATACAAGCCCCCCCCGATTTTGACGATCTCGAACATTCCGCCCATCGCTTTGGCGACCAACGCCAGGCCATAAGCGGACAAGGTCATCAGAATCAGATCCCCTGCCGTGATGCCCAGGCAGGCGGGCACCGTCTTGCGGAATCCCTGGCCCAGCGCGCGCGCCACAATGGAAATCACGCCCGGTCCTGGCGTGGCGATGGCCACCGTATAGAGCAGGCAATAGAGCAGGAAATTGTGCAGCGGGATCATGTGCCCGCCTCGCGGAAAGTTCCGTCCCGCACCTCGAAAATCTGTGCCCTTGCATTCTCGAACAGGGAAAGGTCGGTGCCCGTCATCCATGCCTGGGCTTTGAGATCGGCAATCTCGTCGAACAAGGCCGAGCGCCGCATGGCATCCAGGTGCGCGGCGACTTCGTCGAGCAACAGGAGCGGTGCGAGACAATCGCCCGCGCGCGTCAACTCTCGGGCGAAGGCCAGCATGATGGCAATCAGCAGCGCCTTTTGCTCACCGGTCGAACAGTCGCGGGCATTGGTGCGCTTCTGCACATGGCGGGCAAACAGGTCGGTCACATGTGGTCCCACCAAGGTGCGGCCGCTTTCGGCGTCACGGATCCGGCTTTTTGCCAGTGCCGCGCGCAGCGTGTCCGCGTCGGTAAAAGTCTCTTCCGAGAGTCTAAGCGCCGCAGCAGGAAAAGCGCCAATCCGAGTAGCCAGCGCGGCATTGAGACGGGCGACCGCATCCTCACGGGCACGCGCCACCAGGATGCCCGCCTCCGCCATCTCATTTTCCAATCCGTCCAGCCAGGCGGGATCGCGGGGGCCGTATTTGAGCAGGCGCGCGCGTTCGCGCATGGCGGTCTCATAGCGGCTGGACGCGCGGGCGTGGGATGCGTCGAAGCCCAGCACCAAGCGATCCAGGAATCGTCTGCGGCCCGAAGTGCTTTCGATGAAGAGCCGGTCCATCGCGGGAGTGAGCCAAACCATCTGCACGATCTCGCCCAGTTCGGCCGAGCCTTTGGCGTCCGCGCCGTTCAGTCTCACATGACGGCTCGCGGCTTGTTCGGAAAGTCCCGTGCCGATCTCATAATCCGTCTCGCCGCGCTTCACCGTGGCCGCCACGGCCCACAAGGCCTCGGACGGCACCGCCGGACCTTTGCGGGTATGCTCCGCCAGCCTTGCGCCGCGAAGGCCACGGCCGGGCGCGAGCAGCGAAATCGCGTCCAGGAGATTGGTTTTGCCCGCGCCATTGGGCCCGGCGAGCACCACCGCCGCGCCCGCAGTTTTCAATTCGGCCGCCGCATAGGAGCGGAAATTCGTGACATGGAGCCGCGTCACCGCCAGCTTCGCCGGAATGGCGACCGGAACGCCCGAAAGGCATGTGTCAGGCGCAGCTGCCAAAATCAGACCCTTAGCGGCATAAGGACGTAAAGTGTGCGACCGTCCTCCGCGTCTTCGATAATGGCGGGCGAGCCGGCGTCAGACAGCATGAAGCGCACATCCTTGCCTTCGATCTGGCCGGTGATGTCGAGCAGATACCGGGCGTTGAAGCCAATCTCCAGGCCCGTAGCGCTGTACGTAGCGCCAACATCCTCGGTTGCGGTGCCGGACTCCGGATTGACCACCGAAAGCGTCACTTTGTCCTTGCCGATATTGAGCTTCACCGCGCGGGTTTTATCCGCAGAGATGGTCGAGACGCGGTCCACGCTCTGGGAGAATTCCTTGGCGTCCAGCGCCAGTACCTTGTCGTTGCCGGTGGGGATCACCCGCTCGTAGGGTGGGAAGTTGCCGTCGATCAACTTGGAGGTGAGCTCCACGCCGTTGAAGCCGAACTGGACCTTGGTGTCGGAGAGCGAGATTTCAATGGCGCCATCGGCATCATCCAAGAGCTTGCGCAGTTCGCCCACAGTCTTTCTGGGAACGATCACGCCGGGAATTTGGGTGGCGCCGTCGGGCAATTCCAGTTCGTAGCGGGCAAGGCGGTGGCCGTCGGTCGCTACCGCACGCATCGCGGGCGGCTTGGTGTCCTTGGCGGCATGCAGATAGATGCCGTTCAGGTAATAGCGGGTTTCTTCCGTCGAGATGGCGAAGCGCGTCTTGTCGATGATGCGCTTGAGATCGTCAGCTGCCAGCCGGAAGCGATGGGGCAGGGCGCCCGCCGTCATCTGCGGGAAATCTTCTTTGGGCAAGCAGGCTAGCTCGAAGCGCGACGCTCCGGCCGAGACCGCGAGCCGTCCGCCTTCGCTGGTGAGGAGTTCCGCCTGCACCTGGGCACCGTCGGGAAGTTTCCTCACAATGTCGTAGAGCATGTGCGCGGGGGCCGTGGCGAAGCCATTTCTCAGGATGTCGGCAGGAATGGATTCCACGATCTCGATGTCGAGGTCGGTGGCGGTGAGCTTCAGCGAGCTCTTGCCCGCTTCCAACATCACGTTGGAGAGGATGGGTATGGTATTTCGCCGTTCCACCACACTTTGCACGTGGGAGAGAGCCTTCAAGAATGCGCCCCGTTCGACATTGATCTTCATCGGTTTGATTTCCGCCTCGTGAGACGAAGCGTCCCATCGCTGTAAATGCCCCGCTTCCAGGCCACGGTTTTGCCCGCGCTGAATGCCCGGAAAATCCCAAATTCTTGTGTTTTGGAGCAGATATCGGTCGCCTCAAGGCGGCCCCAAGACTCAAGCGGGAGATGATAGCAAAAGGGGGGCAAAAGGGCAAAAAAAACGCCGGCAAAACCGGCGTTTTTTTGCCCTGAAAACAGGCACTTTTGAGGGTGCCCGGGGGCTTCTAAAGCTCACCCTTCCGCTGCAGCATCTGGGAAAGGAAATCCACCTCCTGCCGAAACAGTGGGTCCTCGTCGATCAGGGCCTCGATGCGGCGGCAGGCATGCAGCACCGTGGTGTGATCGCGCCCGCCAAAGCGCCGCCCGATTTCGGGCAGCGAACGGGTGGTAAGCTTGCGCGACAGGTACATCGCAACCTGCCTAGGGCGCGCCACGCGGCGGGCCCGCTGCGGCGAATGGAAATCCCTGACGTCGAGCTTGTAGAACTCGGCGGTTTTTCTCTGGATGTCCTCGATGGACGTCTTGACGCCAGGACCTGCGCGCAAACCTACCGCTTCCTCCGCCGTCTCCAGCGTCACCGGCTTCTTAGTGAGATCGGCATAAGTCGCGAGCTTGGTGAAGACGCCGATCATCTCGCGGGGGCTGGCATCCTCCAACTCGGCGATCCGCTCCAGCACCGCATCCGGCAGCACCACATCGGGCTTGTGCCGCACGAACTCGGCAGCCCGCGCTTTCAGAATCAGGAACCGCGTTTCACGATCAGGTTTGTCGAGCGTGATACAGAGGCCGCCCGCCAGGCGCGATTTGACATCGGCCCCCAGGCCTTCCAGCGCGTGCGGGGCCCGGTCGGCGGCGATCACTACCCGCCGCCTCAGATCGGCAAAGGCGTTGACGGTATAGAGAAACTCCGACGCTGTGGCGGTGGAGCGGCAGATATGCTGCAGATCGTCGATGATCAGCACTTCGGCGGTACGCAATTCTTCTTTGAAAGCGAGCGTATCCTTGCGGTAGAGCGCGCCCAAGAAGTGGCGCATGAAATCCTCGGCCCTAAGGAACAAGGTGCGCTTGCCGCGCTTTCGGAATTCGAGCGCTGCGGCGTTCAGAAGATGAGTTTTGCCGAAACCGAAGCCGCCATGGATGTAGAGCAGGGGAATGTCCGCTTGCTGGCCTTCGGCGAAGGCGCGCGCCGCGCCATGGCCGAATTCATTTCCCGGGCCCGGAATGAAGCTGTCGAAGGTCTGCTGGGGATGGAGCATCCGCGTCCATAACCCTCGCGCCCCGTCTTCCTGTTCGCCGCGCGCCGGCGGCGAAAGATAGGCGATGCTGGCCGAAGATTGAGGCTGGACCGCCTCTCGCACCACGCCGCCGCCCACTGACGGTGTGGGCTGGGACGCGATCACGATCGAGATCGAGGCAGGCTCGACCCCCTCGGCGCGGAAGGCGCGCTCGATTCTTGCGACATAATGGTTGGCCACCCAATTGCGCACAAAGGGCTTCGCGGCGCCAATCTTGAGCTCGTCGCGCTCAAACGATTCCAGGCTCAGGGGGCCGATCCAAGCTTCGAACACCGGATCACCCAATTCGCGCCGCATCCGTTCGCGCACCGCCACCCATGCGCTTGCCCAATCAGGCCGGCTCGTTTTGCCCGTCAAATGTCCCATGTCTCAATACCCGCTTGATTTTTGAGCCACGCGTAAGCCGCGTGTCCGCCTGAGCTTTTTTTGAAGCTCTTTGCCTTCTCTCGCGATCTGCCCTATCGCGTTTCTATACCCTGTCGCATGTCTGCCCCTTCATGATTGCCGCCAAGGAAGGCCTTCCGCCTTCCAACCATTGATCGCCCCCCGGTGTCCGGTGGGGTCGATCTCCCCTTCAAATCCGCTCGTGACGTTGAACGCGTTCCGGTATCCCGCCCGCGTCATTGCCGTAGCAGCGGCGCGAGAACGCGCGCCTGTGCGGCAGAGGAAAACCACGGGAGTAGCGGGATCTGCGCCTGTCTCACCAAGCTTCTCGATGGCGTCGGCAACGAAGTTGGGATTGGGCTGCCCACTGGGATAGGACTGCCATTCGACGCGGTGCACCACACGACCCAAGCTGGTGAGGTCGGGCAACCCAACAAAGTTCCATTCTGCGGCGGTGCGAACGTCGATCAGCTGCGCCTTGGGATTTTGGGCCAGTAGGTTCCAAACCTGTTGAACGCTGAGATCGCCTGCATAATCGGGGGCGGGGGAAGCAGACATGGCGGCAGCCCAGAGAAAGTTCGTGCATTACCGGACTTATCGTCCAGCATAAAACGTTCACAATTCCAAGAATTCAGACAGCTCTAGTCGGAGGGTCGGTGTCCGAATTACTCTCAAGTCCGCCGAATATTGTTATTTTATTATCTCTATACTTCGACATTTCTTGATACCCGCCCCAGTCGTTAAGAACGATACGCTCAGGTCGGGCGTGCGCACAAGGGGAATAAAACTGGAACAACAGCTGATTCGATAAAATTTTTCACTTTTGCAAATCATGCTAAGCGATTGTGCCGTATACGGAAAAACTGTCCGCGTGCGCAGAGCACGGCGAATCAGGGACTTAGCATGACGATTGGCCCATGTTGCATCGCAAAATCGTCACACTTAGCAAAAGTCAGCCTACTGACAATAAAAAAAGCCCGAATTCTTACCCCGGGCTCTTTCTAGACTTGATCGTTATTGGAGATTCCAGAACGATTTCAGGTGCTTCGGCTATTTTTGCAGTTTTGCGACCCTCTGGGTGAGGCGCGAGACTTTCCGGGCGCCAGTGTTCCGGTGCAGCACGCCCTTGGATACGCCGCGCATGATTTCCGGTTCGGCTGCTTTCAGGGCCGCCAAGGCGGCCACTTTGTCACCCTTGCCGATGGCTTCCTCCACTTTACGGATGAAGCCGCGAATGCGGGTCTTGCGCGAGGCGTTGATCGCGGTGCGCTTGGCGGTAGTACGGACGCGCTTGCGGGACGAAGCGATATTCGGCATGGGGTTTCCTAGGGTCTCGAAAAGAGGCGCGCCTATAGCCTTTTGCGGCTGCCCCGTCAATCAAAGTGGGGTTTCTGCCAGGCAATGACAACAGACCGGCTGGCGAAGCTGAGGCGCAGGCTCCGCTTTGAGCCGCGGCTATCGGCCTTTCGATCCAGTCACGTTCGAGCTGGACCAAGCCGAGCGGGCCGAAAAACTGAAAGAAAACGGCAACGATGCCGGGATCCCGGCCCTGCAGTACCAGCATCTGGGCCACGATCAGCCCGCAAAAGGCAATCTGCAAAGGTCTGCTATTTCTGACAGGACGGGCAATAGAAGGTCGAGCGTCCGCCCTGGGCGATGCGTTTGATGGTGCCTCGGCATTTCGTCTCGGTATTGCGGCAAGGTTTCCCCTCCCGGTCATAGACACGGAAGTGGTGCTGGAAGGCGCCGGGATCGCCGGTGGCTTGGGCGTGGTCGCGCAAGGTGGATCCACCCGCCGCGATCGCATCCTTGAGCACGGACTTGATCGCTTTCACCAGCGCAGCGATCTCTTCCTTCTTGACCGCGCCTGCCAGCTTTTTGGGTGAGATTCGGGCGAGGAACAGGGCCTCGCAGACATAGATATTGCCCAGACCTGCAACAATCCGCTGATCCAACAGCGCCGCTTTGATCGAAGTCTTTTTGCCTTCGAGCGCGCTGCCTAAAAATCTGGCGTCAAATTTCTTTGACAAAGGTTCGATGCCGATATCCTTGAACAACTTGTCGCGATCAAGCGCATCCGTGGGCACAAGCACCATAAGGCCGAAGCGGCGGTGATCGTTGAACACGATCTTTGCTGGCGCGTCGGTCTCGATCACCACATGATCATGTTTGCCGTGCCCGGCGTCAGGCGGAGCGGGATTGTAGACGTAATCGCCCAGCCGCTTCTGCTTGCCATCGGTATAGACGCTGATCCGTCCCGACATGCCCAGATGGATCACCAGGCTTTCGCCGCTGTCGAGCTCGGCCAGGATGTATTTGGCGCGGCGAGAAAGCTGCTTAACCTTTCGTCCCTTGAGCCGCTCGGCAAAGCGGGCCGGAAAAGGTACACGAAGATCGCTCCGGCGGGTTTGGGCCTCCAGGATGGTGTGACCTTCCAGGGCAGGCCGTAACCCCAAGCGCACAGTTTCGACTTCGGGCAATTCGGGCATTCAAATGTCTTGTCATCCCGGGGCGGCCAAGGCAATCACCTTAGGCTAGGATAGTGAGCATGACCGCCAAGTATGATCAAACTGCCAGCTTTGGCTTCCGCGACGTGCCTGAGGCCGAGAAGCAAGGCCTAGTGCGGCAGGTCTTTTCCTCGGTGGCTTCGCGCTATGACCTGATGAACGACCTCATGTCGGGCGGCATTCATCGCATCTGGAAGGACGCGATGGTGGAGTGGCTCAATCCCCAGCCCGGCTGGCACGCGCTGGATGTTGCGGGCGGCACCGGCGACATTGCCATGCGCATTACTGGTCTCACCCGCGCGCGGGCAGACGCGGCGCGTGTCACGGTTTGCGATATCAATGCGGACATGCTGGCGGAAGGAAAACGCCGGGCTGAGGCCAGACGCGAAGACACGATCGAATGGGTATGTGGCGATGCCGAGAAGTTGCCATTCCCGGACGCGCATTTCGACGGCTACACGATCGCTTTCGGCATCCGCAATGTCACGCATATCGAGCGGGCGCTCGAAGAGGCGCGGCGGGTGTTGAAACCGGGTGGCCGCTTCCTCTGCCTGGAATTCTCCAAGGTGGAGGTGCCTGGACTGGACAAGCTCTATGACGCTTATTCCTTCAATTTATTGCCAAAGATGGGCGGTCTGGTGGCGGGCGATGCGGAATCCTATCGCTATCTGGCTGAAAGCATACGCCGCTTTCCATCGCGCGAGGCTTTCGCAGCCTTGATCGGTGACGCGGGCCTGGATCGGGTGAAAGTGCGCGCATTGTCCGGCGGCATCGTTGCCATGCATTCGGCGTGGCGGCTCTGATGGGCGTGATTTCGAGCTTCCTGCGCCTGATCCATGCTGCCTCATTGCTGGCGCCGAGACTCTGGGATCTCCACAGGGGCCGTCCCAACGCGGGCAAACGGCTGGCCGTCGCGTTGGAGCGGCTCGGTCCCGCTTACATCAAGCTGGGCCAGATGCTGGCGACCCGCCCCGACATAGTCGGCGAGGAAGTGGCCGCGTCCCTGGAGCATCTGCAGGATCGGCTCCCGCCTTTCTCGGAAGACGCCGCGCGCAAAGTCATCACCCAAAGCTTTGGCCGCCCTGTCGAGGGTTTATTTTCGTGGTTCGGCGCTCCGGTGGCGGCCGCCTCCATCGCCCAGGTCCATCGCGCCACCACGAGTGATGGCGTGGAAGCGGCGGTAAAGGTGCTCCGTCCCGGGATCGAAGCCTTGTTCGCCCGCGATTTGCGCGCGCTGGCCTTGACCGCGCGGGTAGCCGAGTATCTCTCCAGCGAAGCGCGACGGTTGCGGTTCGTTGCTCTGGTCGAAACCTTGTCTGCCTCGGTGGCGCTGGAACTTGATCTGCGCATGGAGGCGGCAGCTGCCTCGGAATTGTACGACCGCACTCGCGGCGACGCCGAATTCCGCGTGCCGCATGTGGATTGGGCGCGCACCTCGGCGCGCGTCCTCACCAGCGAATGGATCGAGGGCACGCCTATCCGCGATCCCGACCTTTTGCGCGCCTCGGGCTACGATCCCAGAAAAGTGGCGCTCACTCTGGTTCGGAGCTTCCTTACCCAGGCCCTGAGAGACGGGTTTTTCCATGCCGACATGCACCCGGGCAATCTGTTTCTGGACAAGGAAGGACGGCTGGTGGCGGTGGATTTCGGCATTATGGGACGGCTGGATTCGGGGATGCGCCGCTTCATGGCGGGGACACTGGCCGGTTTTCTTGCCCGAGAATATCGGCGCGTGGCCCAGCTTCACTACGATTTTGCGTTCGTGCCGCCCCAGCACCCGGTCGAGACGTTTGCCCAGGCGTTGCGTGCCATCGGCGAGCCGATCTTCGGCAAAAGCGCGCGTGACGTCTCCATCGCCAGGCTGCTCGCGCAATTGTTCGAGACCACGCGGCGCTTCGACATGCAGGCCCAGCCGCAGCTGGTGCTGCTGCAGAAGACCATGGTGGTGGTCGAAGGTGTGGCGCGCAGTCTCGATCCCGATTTCGACATCTGGGATGCGGCGCGGCCAGTCGCGGAACAATGGGTTTCCAACAATTTGGGACCGGAAGCGCGGCTGGCGCGCGCCGCCGAAGGGGTGAGCGCCTTGGGCAAGCTGGCGGAGGATCTGCCCCAATTGGTGAAGAACGCCGAGCAGCTCTCCCAGATGGTGGCGGAAGGCGGGGTGAGGCTTCATCCCGACACGGCGCGCGCGATCGCACGCGAACAAGAGCGCAAGGGCAGGCCCGCCCGCGTCGCCCTGATCGCGCTTCTGGCCGTTCTGGTGGTCGCTCTGTTATGGCGCTGGCACGGGCTTTTGTGAGCTTCGGCTAGGAAAATGCGAATTGCGCGTCAGCGCCCCGGGAGCGTGCGACCGATCAATTGCGTGAAAGCAACAAGAAACGGCTTACCAGAAGAATAGCGGCGACGGTAAGGCCGAACGCCAGCCCCAGCCAGATGCCCAAGCCCTGCATGTTGAGGACAAAGCCAAGCACAGCGCACATCGGCGCGCCCGCGAGCCAGTAGGATGCGCCCGCCAGCCACATTGGCCCGCGCGCGTCCTTCAACCCGCGAAGACTCATGGAGGCCGTGACCTGGAGCCCATCCATCAGCTGGAAAGCTGCCGCGACATGGAGAAATAAAACCGCCAGTGCGAGCACGTCGCGATTGGCGCTAACGTCGGGCAGCCAGAGCGTGGCAATCGTGCGGGGAAAAAGAAGCAGCATCAGCGCCATCGAGAGC
>Ga0126381_100002476_pt1 | contig 19932 bp, 34 predicted proteins | sample PanSoiMetPlot_28_FD_96465 | JGI IMG/M metagenome (GOLD analysis project Ga0126381, IMG submission 96465) | Tropical forest soil microbial communities from Panama - MetaG Plot_28 | ecosystem: Environmental > Terrestrial > Soil > Tropical forest > Bulk soil | place: Panama | collected 2016-02-17
ATCTTCGGCCGGAACCCCTCCCACTCCGGCTGGGGCGTTGCCCGCTGGCAGTTCAGCCTCTGGAACGCTAGCGGGCACGAATCAACCCACTCTACCGCTGAATCCGTCAACCGGCGACATGCCATTTGATCCTAAATCAGGGCCTACTTGGGGAGGCATCGGGCAAACATTAAATGATATCGTGCGCTCAACCACCAAGGGATTTTCATTGGGCGGCGCTGATCGATTAGCCTCCTCGATGCCAACATGGTTAGGGGGAACAGGCCGATCTTTGGCTGATGAACAGAAATTAACGGAGCAGTCTGAAAATCGCCTCGGGCCATTATCATATGCGACCGAGGGTGCTGGTTATATGGCGAATCCTATCAGTGATATTGGCGGCGCAGGAGTGGGCGTGTTGGGTCGAGGCGCTACTCTTGGGGCAGAGGGGTTGTCGGCTAGCACCATTAAGCAGTTAAATGAAAAGGGGGCCGTCGATCCATATCAGACTGCATTGGATACTGCATCCAACATAGGAATTGGCGGCGCATTGAGCGCCATTGGCAAGACAGCTGGGAATCGTGTTCCAGCAAATATGCCTACGTCAGAGAATTTACGAGATGCCGCAGACAACATGTGGGATCGAACCGCCGGGGCAAGGTTAAAGCTGCCAGAACTTCAAGATTTGTCGCGTGATACCCAATATGGGTTCTCCAGAACAGGACGACCTCCAGAAACTGCTGGGCCAGAAAAACTGGTGAATGACATCACCGATGCGGCAGAACCGGGAGGTGTTCCTGTCAAGAAAGCGATTCAGTTCCAGAATCGTGCCAATGCATTTTCGGGCGATGATGCAACATATGGCAGGATGATTTCCAACCATATTCAAAAACAAATCGACATGCATCCAATGGGCATCGATATTAACGCTGCTCAAAATACGGACAAATTGGCTGACTCATTCGATGCGGCTAGAATTAGCCCTCCTAAAGGATGGGGCCAAGGCGCAGCCGATTATGTAAACGCACATGCTTGGTCTGTCGGTCATTCGGCGTGGCCATTGTTGTGGGAGAGTGCTACGGGTGGAATGAGCCTTCCTCATGCGGCAGTAGCCTTGGGTGGAATAGGTGTCGGTATTCCTGTAGCAAGGGCCTCTTCTCAAGCTATTGGTGACATTTTGCGAAACAGAGCCGCATTGTCAGCCCAACAAAAAATGCTGGGAATACCCGATGATCCTAGGTTTAGCGATGCTTACAGCAATTCGATCCGCAAGCTTCTGTACGGCGGCGTTGCTCTCCCAGCTTCCAGTCAATAGCACCGACTAGTCCGATGTATAGAGCAAACACCAACGATCCGATAAAACCGATGAAAAACCACAAGATTAGATCCATGGATCACCTCCAGCGCCATCATACCACGCCGGGGTCTGTCCGTCAATCCCTATTTATGTAGGAGAATTTATAATGATTAACCGCGATATATTCTTTAACACCGTTAGGTCATCCTTATTCGGCGGGTCACTGACACAAGCGCAAGTTGATGGGATGAATTATCTTCTCGATATTTGGGAAGCTTTTTTCGAGGAACCGAATCCCCGCGATGGAAATGTGTGGCTTGCTTATTGCATGGCTACCGTTTATCATGAAACTGGCAAGAAAATGACGCCAGTAGCCGAGAATGGCGGAAAACCGTACGGCAACCCGCCAGCGAAATATTGGAATGCAACAGGCCCCTATAATCAAAAATATTATGGCCGAGGCCATGTTCAACTTACTTGGGGCACCAATTACCAGAAGGGGCAGGATCAACTTAAGAAAAACTATAATTTGGACGTTCTTATTTACCAAAAAGCTGACCTTATGTTAAACGATCAACCGTCAGCGTTGGTTCTTTACGACGGAATGACTATTGGTTGGTTCACAGGCGTCGGTTTACCGAAATATTTCAACTCAACTACCGAAGATCCGGTAAATGCTAGGCGAATAGTAAATGGTACTGATCAGGCCCAGACTATAGCCGGTTACTATTGGAAATTCAAGCCAGCAATCACCACTTCTTCGCCAGAACCAGGGCCAGAACCAGGGCCTGTTTCCGAACCAGGAACAGTGGGCATAACAGCATCGGGGAACGTACGTGTCACAGTCAACGGAACCGTCGTCTTCGACGGAACAGTCTAGATTTAGTCACTGGTCAGTGCCGATCATCGCAGTTGTCGGCGCTCTTGTTGTATTGACCATATTCGCTATAGGCGATTTATGGGCGATTAAACAATGCCTGAGCCTTGCAAATTCCCGCGAGGTGCTTCCAGAATTGTGCGGGCCGGAACATATATTCCGCACGGCTCTAGAAGTAGGGGGAATGGCCATTGGTCTTTACGGAGCTACAAGGTTAATTCGCTGATGGCCGATGAATTGGTTATCCCGCCGCCATTACATAAATCGCTTGACTATCCGATATTAATCGGGGCGTCAATAATTGTTGTGTTTACACTTTTACTTGTTTTTGTAGCGGCAAAATATGACCATACCCATGGAGCATTGACTATTTCTCTGTTGCTTATTTTATCGTTTGTTGGAGCAGTGGGTTTTTCATTGAATTACACCATACCCAACGACCCAAGCACCGCTAGTATTTTAGGCGGTTTGGTATCGGCAGTAGGGGCTATAGTTGCGTTTTGGTTGGCGAAGGATAAAGGAGGAAGAAATGGAAGCTAAGGTTCTTGCACTTGTATTGTTGGGTCCAGCTGCAGCTCTATATGATTTCTGCACAAATCCCAACGCCCCACCGCAGATATTTGTTCAGCAGTTCACCGAGGCATTCGGACATCCGCCTGGAACAAATTTGCCAACTGTACGCCCAGCGGTTATAAAATTTCACAAACCCATCAAGCATGTATTCATCACGCACAGTTGACTAGTGATACGCTTTTATACGCTCGATGCCCCACGACCCTACATGGGGGGGCCATGAGGACCAGGATCGCGCATGGTACGCTGCCGTACGCGATCCATATCTTGTAGGTGGCCCATGATGCGCGCCACCCCAGGCCCCTAGCAAATATTCAGGCCAGATTTTACGCGCAATAATTGTTGTGCTATTTCAATAGTGTAATATTTCTTGCCAAATGCGTCTGATCCTAATTCTTTGAATTCTTCTTTAATGCTGGCATAATCTGTTAATTTATGATTCAATAATTTACTAATAGTTCGTCTATTGGCCCCCACAGCAAGGGCTATTAATTCCGATGATGCCCCTTTTACCCTTCCAGCATAAAAATATCCACAAGCTGTCTTTCTGTCCTTAAATTTAGAAACGAATTTACCGGAACTCCCTCCCCAATGATGTGTCATATCCGTGGAACCGAACATAATATCTCGAGGATCGTCTGGCATAATAGCCTCCTTAGGTTGGCCCACTATTTTACCACACCGCTAGCTAGCTGTCAAGTATCGTTTATTACTTACCCTGCGCGGCGGCAATGCGCTGTTGTAGCTCTTCAGTATAGTAACGATGGCCAAATTCCTCATGGCCTAATGACTGATATTTCTCACGCACTTCTAGATATGCTTTATGCTTGCCGTCCAATAACCGTGTAAGGGAGCTACGGTGTATTTTCGCTACTTTAAGAATAGCCCAATCGGGGATTCCTATTTTTCCAGCATAATATAATCCGCAACGCTCCTCGAATGTTAGTTTTGGAGCAAACTTGCCAGTTCCCCGCAACTCAACCTTTGCCTTTGCATAAGATCTCATATTGGCTTTTCCTCTTTAATGTGTTTCATTATCGCTTGGAAGATATTTTCTTTTCTTTGTAAGGCAGCGATAACTCGTCTGTCCATTGTTGTCCCGCACAAATCAACATATGTAACAGTTTGATCTTGTCCCCGTCGGTGGTTCCGGTCCTCCACTTGTGAGCGATCGTCCAATGAATAGCTGTTTTCATAGAAGATCGTGGTTGCGCAACAATTTTCACCTTGACCCAACAACGTGTGCCCATACTTCCCAGCTTTTTCTTGGACCAAGATGACCCGGCATCCCGGATTCCCATTAAATAAATTCTTTTGGTGTTCGATTTCATCTGGTTTCATTCCTCCTTTGATCCATGCGGGATTGTATTCCCGCAGTGCTTCTACTAGGATTTCAAATGTGTATCTATGAGTGTATACTACGATAGTCTTGCCTTCAACTTCATTTTCCAAAATTTCTTTTAACAATCGAAGCCGTGGGTTTCGCTCTGGCGGACAGATTACGTGGACTTTACCGTCGTCATCTGTGTCGATGATAAAGCCGCACTGAATCTGAGCCAATTTCTCATATTTTGATATCGCCGCCTCGACCGTAACGTATTTTTCATCGTTCAACCACAGAACGAAACTATGCTCCATACTTATGTATTGACTCCGCTGTTCTGGGGTCAATTTATATTCACGCACGGTGTAATTTTTATCGGGCAATGATGGGAGCCAATCCTTTTTCTTTGCCCAAAATACATGCGGATCCATCATTCTAGCCAGAATATCCTCATTTTGAGCGCCTATGACTTGCTTACCCTTAAAGCCTCCCATCCGACAAAACATCCCACGGAACGCATAAAAGTTACGTCCCTCCATCTGCCCGATTGCACGCATCTGTCCCCAAAGATCATGAGGTCCTTGCGTGGTAGGCTTTCCAGTAAGGATTCTGCGGACAGCGGCATACTTCGCCAATTCAAGAGAGGCTCTAGTTTGCTGCGAATTGTGGGTTTTAATTTGGATGGATTCGTCGAAGACCAGATACGTTGGTTTACGATACATCCAAACTGTAAGTGCTTGACGTACGGATTCCGACCGAATAGCTTCATAATTAACGACGAGCACTGGAGGCCGGTTAAACGCTCGTTCGAGAAAGGCTCTATTCTCAGATGCACCTGAAACAAAGATGTAGGGTTCCACATTAATTCCATGCTTGTGTATCTCCTCTATCCATCCTGATTTAAAGCTGTTGGGGCAAACCACCAGCATGCGAGTAGTTCCGCCGCTAACCCCAGACATAAATTCGTCGAGGGCGAGAAGAGACTTGCCGAGCCCCATCTCCATGAAAAAGCCAAAGCCCTGTTGACCCTTAGCTTTTTCTTTAGCGGCGAGTTGAACGGCGTCGAGAACATAAGTCATTCTCGTCCATCCAACACCATGGAACATAGGATCATTGCCATGTTCGCCACGTCTGCTGCCTCAAGTATTATATCTATCATGTTTCCCTCATCTATCGCCCCATCGAGTTCAGTTACTTCTTCACGGAGGCGTACAAGATATTCACGCACCTTTCCGTGTTCCCAGCGCCCTTTATGGGCATTTTTGCGTAATTTGTGTAGCATCGCTGCCATGAACCGCCGGATATCGTGTTCATATGGTCTGAGTTCCTTAGGAATTCTGAACACTAATGTCTTCGATTCCGGGTCCATTACTGAATATGAAATCGTACTCTCCTGTGACATTTCTCTGCTCCATATGTTTTTTTAAGAAATCCGCCCTTTTCTGCGCGTCTAAATAATCAAGGAAGGTGAGGCAGATAAAGTGCGGATCGTTTGCATGGATAGCATCCTCGAATTGTTTCCACGAGAACGTCGCAATTCTTCGAATGCGCTTTGTAACAGTGGTTAGTTCAGGCGGGACACCAATAGCTTTCCAACTAGTTTCCCACTGATCGGGGTACCAATCACCAGAGCTAAACTCACCTAGATTCCCTACCCTGATCGGGTAGCTGCGAAAACACAGATATCCTCTCTGATAATGCCGCATGGCTATTCGCGCATCGGCCATTCCTTGCGTAAATGTACATTCCCTACTAGTCACATTTGGATAGAATCGGGGGTCGTTGATCCCCAAGGAAAATCCTTGAGATATCTCCATAAAATACCGATAATGGGTGGGATGATGGACGGTTTGGTAATAAGGAAATAAGCGAGTGCTGTGATTACAATAAATCGCATAAGGATCGCGCCGAATCTTCCGCGCAAGCGCCGCCCCGGTTCCCGATTGGGTTGAGGCAATGGCGGCATAAGTGCTGGCAGGGTCACGCTCAGACTCCTTATCTTTTGAGGAGACAACTGCGGCGCACGGATGGATAAATATTGGAATATCAGGGTATTCTTTATGCTCAGCTATCAGTATTTCCGGGTCAATGATAGCGCCAGCCGAGAAATACACCGGGATGGTGTTCCCATGCAAAAAGCTGTGAACAGCGAATGTAGGGAGTTGCTTCAGCACTATTTTTCGATCTAGGTAATAGCTGGTGTGGCCCGAATTAGGCCCGGCGTTTGTTATGACGCCAGCGAATTCAACCTCCTGATCCCAAGCGCGAGCAGCGAGATAGGCGGCAATATTACCTTTGCCGCTGGACCCAAATTGTCCGTCCGCTAAAATATGGACTCCGCACGGAGCGAACAGCGATCTCATTCTCCTATCTCCGGCAATTTGGGGCGAAGCAATCTAGCAATAGTCTTGGTGCCTTCCGCCCCTGCACGTTGCATATGCAGACGTTGGGACACCATTCGGTTGTACCCTTCTAGGTCTTCCCAGTGTTCAGCCAGCATTGGGTCGCCGGCTAGAATGCGTCCCCATTTCTGGGCCTGCATCTCTGCCGATTCCTTTTGCCAATCGGTTAGCCGTTCCCAATTGGGTGTCTGCTTTATGACTCCTTTGATTGCTTGAGTGATGGTCGAACTCTCAGTGAAATCACCGTGGGTCAGTCTTCGTGTTGCTATCAGATCATCAATATTGCTCACGTGCGAACTCCTGAAGTGTTTGTCCATAATCCCACCCATCTTTTTGCTTGAAGCAATCTTTGGTTAGGACTGAACTTGCCCATGGACTGCATAGCATTCTATCAGCGGTGTTCCAGCCCACCAACACCGCTACAATGTGTCCTCCTTTAAGCTGCCATATGCGTTGTCCCTCCACAAATTGGCGATCCGTTGGACTCATCCATTGGCCGCTGACTCTCTTGCCTTCAATAAACATTACCGGCAGATCATCGAAGGCTACGATTATGTCCAATATGCCAACAGCATATTGATCTTCAATTCGGCGGGCATAAGCGCCCATAGATCGGCAACTCTTAACGAGTGCAGTCTTTAATTGACTTTCAGATGAGGCCACGGTCCTTTGCCCACCATTGTTGGACATTGAAAAGAACATGGCCTTGATCGTCACGTTCCTGAATAATTGTTCCTACTGATTTTGGGAGCCAAATCTGTTTCCCACTCATCATGTCGTTTATCAACCAAGCTTTGTCACTAGTGTGTTCCACTGTGGCTTCGATCTCGATCGTTTCGTCGCCAACACGCTCGCCCATGATGACCTCCATTTTAGCATGCCGTGCACGCGTCGTCAAGTATCTTTTGCTCAGGGCTGGTGATAACCAGTCTTCGGTGTGAAATCCCGTTCCTTAACTGGGTAGCTTGCTTCAGCCCAATTTGTCCCAGTTCCTACTTCATAAGGTATCGGTACCAAAAGGTTAAATTCTCTTGGCACTGATTCTAACAATTTTACGAATTCAGTGGTATCGAAACCTTTTTGACGTTGCCACATCAGCGAATCATGGATGGTCATCAGGACTTGGATCTGCGGGTTTGCTTCTTCATACTCGCAAGCTCGCAGCAGCGTTTTCTTCATTAAATCGCCGCCCGAATTTTGGATGATCCTGCTAACGGCTCGATAAGCGAACTCGCCCTCATAACGTGCGCGCCGACCAGTTATAGATCGAACAAATCCGCTGCCCACAAATACGCTAATAGCATCCTGCTGAAATTTTTGAATAGCAGGGAATTGCCTTGTAAGAAATTCACGATGATATTTTTTAGCGGTGTCTATGTCCCAATCCATATGTCTGGCCAAGGTGGGTGGAGTCATCATTGTTAACATACCCATGGCCATTCGCTTCGCTATGTCTCTATGAAGATGCAATCCTTGGGAAGCGAGGTCGTGAATATCAAGTGTCCCTGTTCGGTAGCCATCAACGAGCCGTTCATCGCCTGAAAAATGGGCGAAGAGTCTGGGTTCTTGTTGTTTGGCGTCTCCCTCTTCGATTTCGCAATCACTATCAGCAATGACGAGTCGTCTGACAAGCATTCCAATGTCTTTATTCCGCTTTGGGAAAGCCTGTAGATTCGGGTCAGAACAGCTAAATCGTGATCCGATAACACCATACTCATCAGATTTTGATTGGTTAAGGATCGGATGGACTCTTCCTCGCACATTGTACCCTCCATCTAAGTTAAAATCGGTAACTAATGGGGCAATGAAACTATCTCGGGCTTTTTTAACTTGGCGAATTGCGAGGATTTTTTCGCCGATCGAATTATTCTTAAGCCAAGCCTCAGTGAATGATGGCGCACCTGTCTCAGTTCTAGCAAATTTGTCATCTGTGTATCCACTCGTTCGATATAACGCTTCAACATCCTTTGGTGAATTCGTATTAAATCCTTTCGGTAGTTCGGATTGAAGAACTTGTAACCTCTGCTCAATGATGCCATTTGGTCCTCCCAGTTTTTCGCCATATTCTGCGTCTATTTTTAGTCCTCTGTTGTGGATACGCGCAACACGATGAATCAATTCGCATTCTAATTTCCATGGAACTCTTAAATTACCAAACCCATCATCGTAATCTAGTCTATGCTGTTGCTCTTTCCAAAGCTCTAAAGTACTGATGCCATCGCCCGTAGCGTAATCCACAACAACAGGATCATCGCCAGCCATTTTGTGAAAGTGAGCCATTGATTTGCGATCCGGCAAACCTCCGAATTTTTGAGAAATTGTCCTATAAATAGTAACAACAGATTTAGAAGTAACACCACGGCGTTGGCAACAATCATCGAGTCCATATTTCTTAGTAGTGTCATTTATAAGCGCCTCGTTTATCATTGTATCTTCGAGTGGATATTCCGGGAACACACCGTGCTTTGCGGACATCCTGAGATCGAACCCCAAGTTGTGACCAATAGTTCGGTATCCTCGTCGAGCACGATCTTTAAAGCTAATACCAAGTACTCTTTCGAATTCGTCTGGACAGAGTATATTGCCTCCACCAGAGTGACGTACTGGAACATATACGGAGGATTCTGAGTCTGCGATGACGTACCCAATTATCTTATCCTTCATCTCAAGGCCAGTCGTTTCAACGTCATAAGCAATTGTTGGCGAATATTGAACCATATTTATGGCTAGTTGTGGATCGATGCCCTGATACATTTATTTCTCCAGATTGAAACGGGGGAGCGGACGACAAGGACCACGCTCCCCCGCCATTCTAACGCTACGGGGGTTTAGGTGAGCGTTAGAACTTTGTATCAGAGGTTCTGATTGTGTCGGATCGGCCCGACCCATTACCAGAAAATTTCCCGGCATCGTCTTCCCGTTCATCACTGGCTCTGAACGGCACATCTTTGAAATGCTCATACATCTGATGGGCGAATTCAGAATCATCTGGATTGGTGTAGCCCACATGGCGATATTGATAGTTGTAGTATTGTTCACCGCCGCCGCCCTTATCGAGGCGGATACCAATTGAGTACACTTGGTAGTAATGAACTAACGGCTTTTCATCGACGGAAGTTAGCCATTCCTGGCATACTTTTACCGATCCCCTAGAATTGAGGACAATAGCTCGTCCAACATCGGGCCTGTTTAAAAACCACCACAGCGTCTCATAAGTGAGAGCAGCGGCGGGCGGGGAACGCTTTCCCATCGGCATATCGAAATCATTGCGGCTGGAACCAAATTGGTCCAATCTAGATTCAGCCACAGTCGGGGCCAACTTCCAAGTGTATTCCCGAGAATCACCTTTGAATCTAACATGGAATTCGCCTTCGGGCGGGTCCCAATGAATGGCATCTGTGCTCCGCGCTAGAATGCCTCCTTCCATGCCTCGCGGAGACCAAAGCACGTAAGTCTTTCGCGTTACAATCGGGACACCAATTAATTCGGTGCCCAAAGATTGTTTATTATTGGCGTGCCAAAACTCGCCTGCCTTCGCGTCATCGAATGAGTCGACTTCGGGATTCACCTTAGACAGCAATTTGATGCGCGGGATAACCAGATCACTCTGGTCAATGTTACCGATGCGAACCGTCTTTGTCTTGCCCTGCAGATGTGCTGGGATTGTACTGATTGGCGCAATGTCGTTTGACATGATCGTCTCCTAAACCTTTGTGATCGATGTGAATTGTATAGTGCTCGTGTTAAACAGCTTGTCAGGCATTTCTCGACCATGCTCCTCCGTCTCTGCTTTTGCGAATGCTGCAAGGGTTTGCCATGGCACTGTTTCTATTATAATGCCACCGTTTCCACCCTCTCGTAACCATATAAAGGCATCGTCGCGCCTTCCATCAACAATAGAGCATCGCCATTGATTTGATATTGTGACGCGCCCAATGTCTTCGATGGTGGTAGTTTTAATTCGCGCTAGCCTGAAAGCGCTTGGAATGTCTTCGCGAGACACGTGCTCTTCAAGCTCTTCAAGCTCTTTCTTAGCTTTTTTAATAGCTTCGTTAGTTTCCCGCAATTTTACAAAATGGCGCACTAATTCAACATGATCATTCGCTGCTATCGTATCATTGGTGTCTCGAAATACCTTGGCCTTTGCTTCACGCAACATTTCAAGGGCTGCGCTCAATTGAAGTAACGTGTCAGTTTGCATACATATCTCTCCGTGTGCACGCCGAGTGTAGCATGTCGGAGTCTCGCTGTCAAGTATCTTTTACGCTAGCAAGCAAGGAACCCGCGCCGCTCGAGGGTTAAGGGGGTAACCCATCGGCGCGGGATTCCAAGATCCGACCGCTTGAGGCAAAGGCCGGATTACTTGCGGGAATGTTTGTATTTCCCGCCGTGTTTCGACTCATTACGCTTTTCAGACATCATGATTGCCACGGCTTGCTTCTGACTCGTTACGCGAGGACCTTTTTTCGAGCCCGAATGAAGCTTGCCATGCTTCCACTTGTGCATTACCTCACTACTTGGCACGCTTACCTCCGTGGAAGTTTTTCATTCCTGGCGCAGCGCCTTTCGCTCTCGCGATATCGCCGATTACGCCGCCCGGAACATCTTCGGACTTGAGCTTAGCGGCTCTGCCGCCATGACCAAGCGCCGTAGATTTGCCGCCGAATGTCTTCGGCATTTTCCCCTTACCGAACGCTGTTGCCATTCAGTCCTCCTATATCGGAATGGGTGGCTTGGATGGCGGCGACTGCGGAATCAACGCAGCGGGAGGCGTTTGAATCGTGATATCATGCTTAGTGGTATCCGATCCAAGAGCCGTCGCTGCTGCGGTGAACTGCGCCTCGATTTGAGCGACCGTAAGGTTCCCACCTTTCGCCCAATTAATGACATGACGAATCTTGTCATTAAGATCGTTGATTGGAACGCTCACAGCTTCGCGTCCGCCGGTTGCTTGATAGCAACGCCCTGGACTTGCTTACCCTTGTCCGGAGGTCGCATCATTACGGCCCCGCCACCAGCCGAAATTTGGCCGAGAGTAGGGACCCAATGTTCATCCTCTGGACGCTCGTCATGGGATGAAACCCAATTATCGACGCCCATCGCTTCGATCTCAGCCGAGCGAGTACGCTGCTCGTCTTCAATTCTTTGCACATTCGCGCCGCGCTCCTTAGCTGCGGCGGCTTTTTGCTCAGGCGTCACTGGCTTGTGCGCCTGATTCGACGCCTCGATAGTAGGAGGCGCGTGTGAACCGGAATGTTCCGATGTCCTTGGAGTTGTGGCCATTACTAGTCTTCCTTCTGCTCCTGCTGCTCCTCCTCAGTGCTCTCTTCATTGAGTTCACCTTGGAGTTCCTCTTGCATCGACTCTAGAATGTCGATGAGAGTTTCATTGTCCAGGCCCTCTGCCTTGCCTTCCTGGACTAAGACCTGCAACTTCTTTTCGAAGTTTGACTGCAATACCATCTTTGCCTCCCGATTAAAGAAAGACGGGCGTTGGATTCTACACCAACGCCCGCGGGCAAGTCTCTTGGGTGGTGGGTTCCTTAAAACTTGCCCTCTGCCTGTGCCTCCCCGCTCTCGCGTTTGTCGGCGGCTGCCTTTGCGGCACCACCGAGGGCGGCCTTGGGCAGTTCCATGTCAATCTCATCGCCATCGAGATCTTTGAGCTTGCCGTCCTTGCGAGCGATCGTCGCTAGCATGTTGCGAAGCGTCATCACGGCGCGACCCTGCGAACCGAGACGCTTTTCGATGAGCACCTGCTCCTCGTACTTGGCAACCTGCTCCTCGGGGAGGCCGTTATTGCGGCAAAGCTGGAAGAAAAGATTGTAGTCGAATCCGTCCTTGCCCTTGCACTGCTCCTGGATGAAGGTCCGAAGAGCGTCACCCTTGGACACCCAACCTGCCGGAACAATCGACTTGCGGGTTTTGGCCGGCTTATCTTCGGTGTTAACTGCGTCGTTCACTTTACTCTCCTGTCAAAAACGCTACTCTCAGCGTCACGCGCCATCCTACCACACCGACGTGTCGTCGTCAAGTATCTTTTATGCAGCGAAGGTTAAAAACGATCACGCTTTTGGCCTCGCCACATTATAGGTTTAACTCCATCGTTAGTATTTGGTCCATAATCTCCTGGCCCAAATTCAAACCGGGGCTCTAACATGATCCCAATCGCATCGCCGAATTTGGTGGTTAGATCGCCGATCATCCACTTAAAGCGGAACTTGTGCACTCTATTGACTGTTACTTGCTCCAGCATCCCAAGCTTATTGAATTCCTCGAATACATAGGCAGCGCGAATATTTTCATTCATTTTCTTGCATAATTCGGTTACTTCGCGTGTGAACTCATATTGAGAAAACGGTGTCGATATATCAAGCCCCTCAAACACGCGGCCCTCCTCTATGATTACCTTAGCAATCTTACGCGGGCCGCTTATGTTGTGAAGCATTATGTCCGCTTCGCGTGACGACGACCACTTAATATCTTCGATAGCGTGACGGTTTACTTTCATGTTCATAAATAGGTGCATGTAATGTTCACGCACATCGGAACGTTGAAGAAACTGCCCAAATTCATCGAAAAAAGGTTTATGTTGCAGCGTCCATTCGTTAAATTGAATCTGCGATATACCCATAAATTCGGGGGTATAAGCTTTAGTGTAAAATAATGCGCGATCTAGCATATTAGCCTGACCAATATGAATGTCAGCATTGTTGGATGCAAACATTAGCCTAGCGAAAATATTGTAGTCTCGGGCGTCTATTCCTTTTTGTTCTCCATGGGTTCTGATATTCCGGATAAGGAGCTTGATTTCATCTATTGATTGCTGGCCTTTGAATCTAACTTCATCTGCGAATACAAACATTTTTCCAATGAACGGAGAGACACTAAAACGTTCTCCAATAATTTTACCAGATACCATGCCATGAAGGCTACCGAAAATAGCGTTACAAAACACATTGCCCACAAAAGACTTTCCAACACCTTGACCTCCTACAACAACCCATGCAATTTGCTGTTTGTCACCGGGGAACTGAAGGGTCCAAGCAATCCAGCTTTTAATCCAACCAATTTGTTCTTTTCGATCGCAGGTGAGCCACGCAAGAACGCGGTCCAGCTTGAGTTCGCACTCACACAAAAGTTCACGCGATAAAGAATTGGTTGGTTTATGGTCCCAACCTCGCCAAATATTGAATACCAGATGGGAGTCATCGCCCTCGAATTCATCGGCCACCGGTCCCTTTGATCGTGAAAACCGGAAAATCTCACCTGGAGGTTTAAGCGGATACAAATCAGCCACACCAACTGATTTACGCATCTTACTCATCTCAAAGGATTTGAATGCCTCCATTGGTTTCTTAAGCATGATAGTATCGGGCTTATGGCGTCGATAAAGATCATCAGCAGCGTGGATGAAATGTTGCTGCGCTGATTTGAAACGTTCGCGGTCGATATAGCGCCCAGTTGTTTCTTCATAAATGTATCGTTCAATCAGCTTCATCAAGATAGAAACATCGGCACCCGGCAAGCACACAGCCCGAATGGCTAATACAAGCTCCTCGCCTAGCAATTCTTTTAAAGCAGGCCAGCCGGGAATCTTTGCATCTGGGTTCCGCTCTAATTTGCCTCGAGCCTCGTAATAATTGCGAATCCGCATCCTGGATTCATCATCTCTAGTCGTTGTGCACACTAAATTGAGTATTGATTCGGCAATTAAATCCTCATCGATTGGACAGTAGACATGAGCGGCAAGTTGCTCACTATTGTTTATGTCGTGGCTTTCTCCAACAAGTCTGGCTAACCATCCGTTGAATTTGAGACTTGTGATTTGTCGTGTTCCGGAGACCCAATGGGGTTTGATCGCGTACAAGATGGTGCCGATAGCAATTGCCCTAATAATGTGGCTTGCCGGGCAAATTCTTGTTGAACTAGACGTAATTTCTGATAGGGACCGCGCAATATTTCCACGTCCGTTCCACCACACGCTGATATCGTATCTACTTCGGTCACCATATAATGAGCCAGGAACAACAGTCTGCTTAGCGTCCGGCTCCTTAGCTCCGACGGGCGTACTTCTAAGTTCGGTGGCGAGGCGCTTGCCTTTGATAATGACCGGCTGCGGCTGGAATTTTTTGAATTCATCGAAGTTTTTTGCCTCTTCTTCTGAAAGCTGCACCAAAAAGTGTTTCGGGACTCCTGCGCTGAGGCGTCCGAAAGCCAATCGGCAATCGACCCCCACATGTTGCAAAGCTTGATGGATGCATCGGTTGTATTCGGAATCTTCAGAATCGACGTCAATGTCCACCCATCCTTGTTGGAGATTGAACCCGACGTTAGCGAATCTGTGGTTTTCGCTATCAACCCAATCTGCAAGGTTAGTGTCTAAATATTTGATAGTTGCCCAATTATCGTTGGCTGGTATTTTGCTAGATTGACGCAAATAAACAGCGCCGACCTTAACAACATCGCGATTAATCTGGGCCGTTATTACTCTTTGTTGATTTATCACCGCCCACTCATCTGGTGAAACAGGAAATACAGATTCATTAGGCATTTTGTCCCTTTTTGTCCCTTGGGGCGGGCCTCTGGCCTGAGGTAGTTCCCGCCCCTTAGCTCCAGGGACACAGAGCATACGCACTTTTCAGGGCGCAGGCTCTATTGTAGCATACACCCGCTATGCTGTCAAGTATCCTTTATACGGGTAAGTTCATCGAGGATCAGCTTAAGATCGACATTGGTATAGTATGACAATAGATGACTAATGGCTTGATCTAATGTCATCTCTCCTTTCTTTATTCTGTGATTGATCATGTTTCTGATGCACATCAGAAGCAAGGGGCGGGGTTCATTAGGTTTTTTAGGAGTTTTATACACCCTTTTTCTCCACTGCTTCGCTGGCTCGGTCGAGGAAGCTTGACGCCCAAGTCCATACTTTGGCGGTTTGAGCATCCTGGTAGCTTACGGCGATGTGTTCAGCTTTCAGCCCACAGATGTAGCTTAGCTTGCTGAGTACTTCATCTAGGCCGTAATGATCGACCATTTTCTCCAACTGCTCCATAGCAGTTTGGTCCATCTCTTTGTGCATCTACTTTCACTCCAAGTTGATGTGCTTTTTAGCACGGTCTATCCGAACATCGCGCATTGCTCGCGCGCAGCGGAATGGGTCGAAGTTCTTGTGTCGCACCCAAAAGTCCATTTTTCTCTGGGCGATTCGAATCTCACTGTTTGCCTGTCGGCGCTCGTCTTTACTCTGAGAACTAGCATAAATGCTACAAAGTATGAGCCAATTTTCATAATGTCTGGTGTAATACTTGACGGCATCGGCGGCGTCAAAGTCCACCTTACCTTTACCGCGAACATTGGAATAGATGATGAATGGCATCGCTGGCCTCCGACGTGCATGATAGCACGTCGGGGCCTAGCTGTCAATCCCAGTTTATGCATCGAATTCTGAACGCATCGCATTACGGGCACGTTTAATAGCTGCAACGAGTTTTCGGACAGCCTCCTGTTTTTCCTCCTCGGTAAGATTCTTCTTAGTGTGCCCCTCTTTAATCATTCTGTCTATAAGTTTCGCGCATTGTTGGTGCAGAACTTTATCTTCCTTATTCATTTTACAAACCGTTGGGCAGCCATCCAATCGGCTGACATTCGCATGGGTTCGACGCCCCAACCTTCTGGCATCAAGAGAACGCCGCCGTTTGAATAGACTTTCTTGGCCAACATGTTCCTGCCAGTCATTCGATATCGGCCTTGCCATCCGTGGTTGGTTGTGTTGAGCTTAGATAGGTCTACTCCATTAGCTTCGCAGATTTGTCGGAATTGATCGAGGTTGGTGTGTTTTGGTTTGACAAGATTGTCGAGTCTTTGGGCGAGTTCATCTCCACAGTTCGATGGGTGACCTGCTTCCGCATACCTTGCTCTATATTCTTGCTTAACAACTGACGATCCAGATTTCTTTTCTTCAGGCTCTGTCGGTACTTCTTCGCCTTCTTCCACAGATGCTTCGGGCGATGTGGGTTCCATCTCTGACGCTTCGGTATTCGAACCATTCGACGGCGCTCCTTCATATAGATTTGCATCTTGCAGCCACATGATCGGCGTTTTAATCTCGGTTCCTGGAATGCCGCCTATTAGGATATGAACCATCGACGGACTTGATATCGACGGTAAAACGCTCATTTCGATGCCGCGTTCCTCCGCGCCGCGAATGATGCGCTGAACAGCAGCGATTTGTTGCACCGCTGCCTTGGCATCCTGCGAAAATATGTGGACATTTCGCATCGGCCATGTTGCTCGAATGAAAGACCCATGCTCTTCTAGAATAGTTCCGATTTTTTCTGCCTGTTTTTTGTGAGTGTGATGAATGTTCATTTTGATCTCCTGTGAACCTCCCATTTTAACACACTGGGAGGTTCCTGTCAAGTGGTTTTTATTCAATCAACGCGGCAGAGATCCCATTCGCCTCCCTTTTGCTTGATAACGACGAATGCATACGGATAGAATAGTATTTCTTCATCGCGCAGCATCGCTCTTGCTAGAGGCAATTGCGGCGGATCTTCTGGGTAGAGCAGCGCGTTGTCTCGTTCGCGAAGAGTGGTCTGCTCCTTCGAGCCGCTTGTATGCCAGCCGCCTCCATGCTTGTATCGTTTGTCGATTTGCTTCCATATCGGATCGGGGTCATTGATATTAAGCCAACCCGGAATCCAGCCCAGCATTTCGGGGGTGAAGCGGTTATGCAACATTTCCCACGTAACTCCGTTACAAGTGTACTTTCTCATATGTCCTTTTCCTCTTCATGCGGTTCAGCGATGTACCCATAGACCATCGCAAGGTGTTTGCATTTTCCGTGATGAAGCCCACCTGGGCAATTGCAGTAATCAGCAATGGTGCTGAGAACTACCTCATATTCGGTTGGGTCACCGAATATAGGGGTTTTTATTACTCGCCAGACAGTGGCGGTTATTCGATCCCCGCGAAAATCGTCAACAACGCGATGACCGGCTGGAACGACGCTGTACGTCGCCGTTTCCTTTTTCATTGGCTAGCTTTCTCAGCTCTCTCAGCTCTCTTGCGTGCAAGTGTTGCTTTTAGCTTGGCGATGCTTTCTGGTGAACGTGGCTTTCCCTTGTTCCAGCCACCCGTCTTGGGCTTTACTGGGTCTGGTATTTCTATCGTTGCATCGTTTAGCAACTGATCAGCGAGTTCCATAATAAAACTCATTGTATGTTGCATCGTGCTTATTTGCACTTGTAATGCAAGGATTCTTCTCATGGTCACTATGTTCATCGATTTGACCTCAGTTTGACCAAGCCCATAATGGCCAGCTCGTCTTTTCGCACTCTTGCTCCGGCGGCGCGAATTAGCCGTTTTTGTGTGCGGAGCATTTCGGTGCATCCACACACGCAGCGAAATCCCTGATCAATCGCTCTTTGTTCTGAGGCCGAGCAATATATCGGGATGTTTAGTTCGTTCACTCCCTTGATCGGTGGCGTTGGCTCGCCTAGCTGCTTCGCTATTTCCCAGTTTCTCTGCCAACTGAACTCGTGCATTTTGAACGATCTCCAACATTGTCGGGAGCATGTTCTTTACACGAATCATGTCCCTTCCGGCGTCGTGTCCTGTTTGATCGCCCTTCGCGTTCCTGTAATTTTCCAGCTCTACGGAAAGGGCGTTCGATTCGATACTCAGCGAATCCAGTTGTTCAATCAAATTGTCAATCACTCTCTTTTTCATCGTCCCCTCCCGTCCTTATGACCTGCGTTACCTCCGGCACTACATCGTCGCCATAAGCGCGGATCCGAATTGGGTACTTGAATCCTTCGCCGTGGATTAGGATTGTCACCAACTGACTCTCTTCATCAGTTTCGATCTTGACGTCTGTTACACCGAATATCGTTAGTCCATCAACACGCATTTGCATTAGTTTGGTCTCCTCATTTGACGGTCGAATTCGTGCTCACGTGCAATCAATTCGGTGCGCACGAAATTAGCGAATGCCTCCGGTCCCTGCTCGAATGCTTCGAGCACGCGGCGGGCGAATTCGGCTAGTTCTTCATTTTCGATCTCTTCGAGTGTTTTCACCGCTCACTCCTTTGGGCACGGATCGCCCCGACCCCAGCATTTTAACACATGCCGGGGCCTCCGTCAAGTATCATTTCAGCCTACTACGAACGAAAACTCTGCTAAAAACCGCAGGCATTCGGCTACGTCTTTAAATGGCCGACCGAATTCCTCGTTTATGCACCAGAACTCTGCGCCTTTTGGCCTGTAATAAATGCCGGGCTGGTCGCTCGGCGCTTTTTCTTGATCTATATTTTCCAGCGGCTCAATTTCTACCGGTGTTTTAGTACCGCTCGAATTTCTGATATAATAAATGCCGGGGCCGCTCGGCGCTTCGTACGTCCTTACTTCTATGACCTTTCTGAGGGCGCGTTCCTCCACCTGTTTGATAAGCTCCGGTGTTGCATAGATTTCATACATGCGCTCAACGCCTAGGCGTTCTGACTCGGCCCAAACAGCTTTATATCTCTCGCCATTGTTTGAGCGACATATCTTCCCTATAGTTTGTGGGTCCACCTTGAACGCCCTAGCCAAAACGGCGTGGGGGACCATCTTATAGTGATGCGCAGCGAATATGAAGCACCTCCATTGCCACGTGAGCTTTGCGCGGAATGGATTCTCCGGTACATTGATGTTCATCTCACTCATTGTGTGCTCCTACATGTCGCAACGGGCGTTCATGTACGCCTCGTCCTGGAGTTTAGCATATGACTTGGCGTCCTGCACCGAATTAAACTCGGCCAGGATTTCATCGTCCGTCATGCATTCGATGATGCACGATGCGCCGAATGATTTGTTGTAGTTTTCCATCGCCCATGATTTTACATCATCGACGAATGCTTGCTGTGCTGGTGTCATTTTGGGTTATACCTCTCGAAGTTCTTGCGATGCTCAGTTGCATACCACTTGTCGGTTGATCCGCGCTGGTCAGAAAAGCGCAGGGCATCAAAGCGGGCAAGGGCCTGTTCGCGTGTTATATTACCGTATTCGTAGGCGATAAGGATATCACCTATCTCTTCCTCTATGGGCTTTAGCAATTCTTTGTTCATCTTAGCTCCTCTGCGATGCGTTGGTGTGGCCGCGTCGCCGGGGCCAGTATAGCACGCGGCGGGTGTTGCTGTCAATGGGTCTTTACGCAGCGAATATGAGAACAGCTGCATCGTCGGTGTAACGTAGGTGCATAACTTAACTTTTTGTACCGCCCCCTGTGTGTGTATGTAGTTTTTAATCCGTGTGTGTGGGGGTCGTTTCTCGGGATGGGGGGGTAGCTGCAATAGTCATTGCACAATAAATTTACGCTGTATAAATTGAATATATTTGGGCGGGGTAGCTGCACCGGGGGGGGGGGGACGAAAACCAGGAACAGGAGGGGAGAACTACACACACGCACATCGAGGGCACGCAAAAGGTCCTCTTAG
>Ga0126381_100002477_pt1 | contig 19931 bp, 13 predicted proteins | sample PanSoiMetPlot_28_FD_96465 | JGI IMG/M metagenome (GOLD analysis project Ga0126381, IMG submission 96465) | Tropical forest soil microbial communities from Panama - MetaG Plot_28 | ecosystem: Environmental > Terrestrial > Soil > Tropical forest > Bulk soil | place: Panama | collected 2016-02-17
GCTCGATCCCGGCGGCCGCTCAGCTTGTGAATTGCGCGCGCGATCAGTTCCTTACCGGTTCCCGTCTCGCCCAGAATCAGAACAGTCGAATCCGTCGGCGCCACGACGGACACAAGATCTAACGCGGTTTTCAAGGCAGGACTGCCTCCGACGATCTCCCCAAACTCGGCGTGAAATTCCTCCTCGAGATAGAGCCTTTGTTTTGTCTCTTTGTCTCTGTCCTTGATCGCCCTTTCGTATTCCAACGCGTTCTCAACAGCAATGGCTACCTGTCGCGCCACCTGTTCCAAGAACGCAATATCATCCTTGGAATAAGCCCTCTCGGTCCGTTTTAGGGCAGCCAACACGCCAACCACGCCGCTTCTGCCGATCAGCGGGAGATCGCAGCCCGATATCAAGCCCTCGTCCATGTGACGTTGAAAGTAAGGGCGACCTAGTTCACTCCCAAATGTTTCCGGGTCGTTTCGATGGTCCTCTACGTTATTGAAGTATTGAGTCTGTCCGGTCCAGAAAGCTTTGCCGCACATCGAACCATGGATCGGTATGATTCCGTCGCTGACGTAACCTCGCGGCTCGGGGTTGTACAAAATCGTCATGCGCAATTCCCCACTGTCCGCATCAGGAAGAAGCAACGAGCAAAAATCGGATCGCGTGACACGCAGGAGGTCCGTCGACAGCGCCTCGCACAAACGGGGAAGGTCCAGCTTTGAGATCATGCTGTTCGTAATTTCCAAAAGCAAGCGCAACCGATCGCGTTCAAGCCGTAACGCTTCTTCATTGCTGTGGCGTTCGATCGCAATCCCCGCAATGTGGCTGGCATTCTCGATCAACTGCAGGTCCGTAGTATCAGGACTGCGCACTTCACGATAGAGAATGGCGAACGTGCCCAGGACTGTACCTTCAGCAGCGAATAAGGGTCGCGACCAAACCGAACGAATACGGTACGGAGCAAACAACTCACGATAGTCGTCCCAAAGGGGATCGTTGAGGATGTCGGGCACATAGACCGGCTCCCTGCGATAAACAGCCGTGCCGCACGATGCCCCTTTCGGCCCAACAAACGTGGGCCCTACATGAGCACTGAATCCAGGAAGACTGGGTGCTGCCGCACAGCGGAGCTGGCTGCCGTCATCGTCAGGAAGCCAGATAGTACACAAAGTGCCTTCGCCTTGAGATTCGACCAATTGGGCAATGATCGTCAGCACTTCAGGCAATGGAGATCCGGCAATAATCAACTTTAGAATGTTGAGTACTGACTCGCTGGAAAAGAAGGCAGAATCGTTCTGCGGCGATTCAACTTTCGATAAAACTGGTACGGGAGATTGCGTTGCCGACTTCATAATCAACGCCCCAGGCTTGGAGCGGTCAATCGGAAACCACGAGAATCAACCGGCCGGAGGCCAGATCGAATCCTGCGGAGGTTTGAAAATTCAAGCGATTACCGCCCGCGCCGGTTAAACTCCTCAATCTCAGCGGCCGTTAGGCCAATGCTGGGACAGCGTCTTCTTTTTTACGGTACACCATGCCCGGGTAACCCGTCGAGGCCAACGTGACTGCCAGCCGAGGGTGAGTGGTTCTTGACGCCATGAAGCGAAACAGGACTCGAGTCAAGGCAACACCGAAGGCGAGAGCAGGCCTTCAATCTTCCCCGTCCACCCCAAACGCCATCGGCTCTTCTAGTCTCCGGGGGAAAATTGAACAGAATGGTGCTGAATAAAAGGAACCAACCGACGCTGAAATGAATCGTAGACGCGGAGGGCTGGCCCGCCGAATCGATCGGTTCTGGAACCGCCGGTAACCGGCAGCAGCGACGCCTGATAGTCACCACGGGGACACAGCGGAGCATACGGATGGAAGATGCGCGTGCGAATCGTGCGGCATTCGGTAAGCCCGGCCTTGAGCCCAAATGGACCCAAGGCAACAAGGACGGGGTCGGCACAGCCTACTCTGGGAGCAGCCGACTATGGTTCACGATCTTCCGCGGTGTCGTGACCGAAGTATTCTATCCAACAATCGACCGTCCCCAGTTGCGCGATATCCAATATGTGGTCACCGATGGCGAAACGTTTGTGCACGAGGAAAAACGCCATCTTCGGGCACGGATCGAGCGGTCGAACCCGCATGCACTGGCATTCCGCATCACCAACTCCGAAATCGCAGGCCGATACTGCATCACAAAGGACGTTATCGCTGACCCGCACCTACCCTGTCTGCTGCAGCACACCTCCGTTCAGGGCGACGAAGCGCTCCTAAGGAACTTACATCTATACGTGCTGTGTGCTCCTCACCTCCAGGTAGGCGGCTGGGGCAACAATGCTCGCGTCGTCGAGGTAAGCGGCCGTAACATTCTGACGGCCGAAAAAGGCGGAACATGGCTGGCTCTGGCGGCCACCGCACCCTTTGGCAAGGTGTCCTGCGGGTACGTTGCTCAAAGCGACGGTGCGACCGACCTCAATCAGCACAAGCGGATGGATTGGGAGTTCCATGAGGCGCCGGATGGGAATGTTGCGCTGACGGGAGAACTGGATCTGAGCGGGGGATTGGTATTCACAACCGGTTTGGCTTTTGGCGACAGCCTTTCGAGCGCGATCAGTTCGCTTCTTCAGTCGCTAGCGATACCGTTCCAACAGCAGATGGAGCGCTACGTCGAGCAATGGAGCCGGTCATGCAAGCACTTGCTGCCGTTGGAGGATGTGACCAAGGACGGCGGCAACCTGTATCACGGAAGCTACAGTCTGCTCTTGTCGCATGAAGACAAGACCTACCCCGGTGCATTCATCGCATCTCTCTCCATCCCATGGGGCGAGGCAAAAGGTGATCAAGACCAGGGCGGGTATCATGTCGTGTGGACTCGCGACCTGGTGAATACAGCCACAGGGCTACTGGCAGCCGGGAATAAGGTTACGCCCCTGCGCGCGTTAATCTACCTGGCGGCCCGCCAGCTTGCCGACGGCCGCTTCCCGCAGAACTTCTGGATCGATGGCACGCCATATTGGGGCGGCATCCAACTAGACGAAGTGGCGTTCCCGATTCTGCTCGCCTGGCGCCTGCGGCAGGAACGCGCGTTGCAGGATTTCGACCCGTTTGTCCTGGTGAAGCGTGCGGCATGCTACCTGGTCCGACATGGCCCGGCGACCAAGCAGGAGCGATGGGAGGATTCGAGCGGGTACTCGCCATCCACATTGGCGGCGTGCATCGCGGCGCTGATCTGCGCCGCCTGTTTCTGCCGCGAACGGGGCGACTCCGCCACCGCGCAGTTCCTCACGGAATATGCGGACTTTCTCGAGGGCCACATCGAGGGGTGGATGGTGACCACACAAGGGACGCTTCTCCCGAATATCCATCGTCACTGGATTCGGCTACTGCCCGTCGATGTGGACAATCCGTATCCGGAGGAAGATCCCGATACTGCCGTTGCCACAATCCCGAATCGGCCTCCGGGCGAGATACTGCAGGTTCCGGCCAGGGAAATTGTAGATGCCGGCTTTTTGGAGCTGGTGCGATACGGAGTCCGACGCCCGGATGATCCGCTGATCGTGGACTCGTTGAGAGTCGTCGACGCCGTCTTGAAGGTGGACACGCCGAATGGGCCGTGCTGGAGACGGTACAACCATGACGGCTATGGGCAGCGCGAGGATGGAGGACCATATGTTGGTTGGGGCCAAGGGCGCGCCTGGCCGCTGCTCACCGGGGAAAGAGCGCATTACGAATTCGCCGCCGGCCGTGACGTGACGCCGTTCGTCCGGGCGATGGAGCAGTTCGCGACCCCCACAGGCCTACTTACGGAACAGGTATGGGACGAACCGGATCGGCCCGAAATGCATATGCATCTGGGCAAACCCACCACCGCTGCCATGCCCTTGATGTGGGCTCATGCAGAATATCTCAAGCTGCTTCGGAGCGTCAGAGACGGGCGGGTGTTCGATTGCGTTCCTGAAGTGGCGGAGCATTTTCGAAACGGGGCGCAACGCAAGAAGCTGGAAATCTGGAAGCCCAACCGGCGCACCCGATCCGTCAGGTCCGGTTCGACTTTACGCATTCAGGCGCCCGCAGGATTTCGGCTGCGCTGGTCCTCTGACGAATGGTCTACAGCGAACGAGACGGAGGCGGTACCGGTTGCAATCGCGAGTCACTTCATGGACATTCCGATCCCCCAGGACCAGCGCGCGCCCATACGCTTCACGTTCCTCTGGACCAAGGATTCTCATTGGGAGGGGCGAGATTACGAAGTGGCAATTGTGTAGCGGCGCGCGTCATGTCGCCACAGTGCCAGGATCCGATACAGACAGGGACGATCCGATGAAAGCAACGCAACTAATCCACGACCTCGGCCAGAGCATCTGGCTCGACAACATCACCCGCGATCTTGTGAGGAGCGGAACGCTCAAGCGCTATATCGATGAGTTTTCGGTAAGTGGACTTACGTCTAACCCGACAATTTTCGACCACGCCATCAAAAACAGCACTGCGTACGACACGTCCATCCGCGACGGAGTGGCCAGGGGGCAGTCCGGCGAGGCAATCTTCTTCGACTTGGCGCTGGCAGACATCACCCAGGCCGCGGACCTGTTCGGGCCGGTTCACAACCGGACGAATGGAGTAGACGGCTGGGTATCGCTGGAAGTCTCGCCGCTATTGGCTCATGATACAGAAACCACTCTACGGGAAGCGAAAGACCTGTTCCAGCGGGCGGCGCGGCCCAACCTGTACATCAAGATTCCCGGCACGAAGGAAGGCCTGCCCGCCATCGAAGAGGCTATCTTCGCGGGTATACCGATTAACGTGACGCTCCTGTTTTCGCGCGAACAGTACCTCGCGGCCGCCGAGGCCTTTACGCGCGGCATCGAGCGTCGGCTGGAGCGAGGTCTCAATCCCAGCGTCGGATCCGTCGCATCGCTTTTCATCAGCCGCTGGGACGTCGCAGTCATGAGCTCCGTACCCGATACGCTCCGCGACCAGCTCGGCATCGCCGTCGCAAAGCGCACATACAAGGCCTACCGCGATCTACTTAACTCTCCGCGCTGGCAGCGCCTCTATAATGCGGGTGCACGTCCGCAGCGGCTTCTGTGGGCCAGCACGGGCACCAAAGACCCGAAGGCCTCTGACATCCTTTACGTCCAGGCGCTGGCGGCGCCTCTCACCGTAAACACCATGCCGGAGGGTACGTTGAAGGCGCTCGCTGGGCGTACCAGTCTTGGTCCCACGCTTCCCATGGACGGCGGCGATTGCGAAGAAGCGCTGAGGAAGTTTGGGGCAGCCGGTATAAACGTCGACGCGTTGGCGGCTCAGCTTCAGGATGAAGGAGCGAAATCGTTCGTGAAGTCTTGGACCGATCTGATGGACGTGATCCGGTCGAAGGGCGCAGATCTCCATCAGCGCGCTCTGAAAGCCGGTTAAGGCAGCCATCGCGGCAGGTGTCAGATTTGAGGGTTCGGTATAGGGAAGGAGCGCTATAAATGGGTGTACGTACAGAACCAGTCGCCGCGGGCCTGACTAGCGACCGCCCCGCATCGAGGGCGCTCGAGACCCACTATCGAACCATCCGAGACCTGCATCTTCGCACGCTGTTTGTCGACGACGCCGGCCGCGGAGAGCGCCTGACGGCCGAAGGCGCGGGAATTTTTCTCGATTACTCGAAGAATCGAATCACGGGCGGGCGTTACTCGATGGACTCGGCTATCGGCCTCTCGACCATGATTGCCATCGGGGCCGAGAACTTCCGTGCCATGTTGAGCGGCTTTCACCAGATGGATGAGCATTTCCGTACTGCGCCCTTCGAACGCAACCTCTTCACGCAAGGGGCCATCTGGAACATCAATTCCTTTGACCGCTGGGGCGTGGAATTAGGCAAGGCGCTGGCGAAGCGCATCGTCCCGGGCTGGGGAGCACGGGACAAGCCCAAGCTTGCGCACGACAGTTCAACCAATGCGCCTATTCGCCGTTATAGAAAACTGAAGGGCATGACAGCGTAGCAGCAGCCCGGCGAGAATGGCGCGAACGGGAGTTCGTGGTCGCCGGCAATCGAGTTCGCAAAGGAGTCAGCTATGCAACTTGGAATGGTGGGTCTGGGACGAATGGGCGCCAATATGGTGCGGCGTCTTCTCAAAGGCGGTCAGCAATGCGTGGTCTTCGACCGCTCGCCAAAGGCGGTGGAAGAGCTTGTGAAGGAGAACGCTACGGGATCTGGCAGTCTGCAGGAGCTCGTCAAGAAATTGGAGAAACCACGAGCGATCTGGCTTATGGTACCCGCTGCGACAGTTGACCGGGTGATTGCAGATCTTGCGCCACTGCTCGAGCCCGGGGACATCCTCATCGACGGCGGCAACTCTTACTATGTCGACGACATACGTCGCGCCAGGGACCTCCAGCCCAAAAAAATCCATTATGTGGACGTGGGGACCAGTGGAGGTGTCTGGGGGCTGGAACGAGGCTACTGCATGATGATCGGGGGCGAAGCGGATGTCGTCAAACACCTCGATCCGATCTTTCAGAAACTGGCTCCCGGCGCGGGCGAAATTGCTCGAACGCCGGGACGTGATGCGATTGCAGGAACCGCCGAGTCCGGGTACCTGCACTGCGGCCCGAGCGGCGCCGGGCACTTCGTCAAGATGGTCCACAATGGCATCGAATATGGCGTGATGGCCGCCTACGCTGAAGGCTTCGGCGTCCTGCGCGAAGCCAACATTGGCCGAGGCGAGCGCCCGGCCGACGCGGAGACCACGCCGCTCCGCGATCCGGAGCACTATCAATACGATTTGAATTTGCGCGACATCGCCGAGGTGTGGCGGCGCGGCAGCGTGATCGCATCCTGGCTGCTGGACCTGACAGCGGCCGCGCTGGTAAAGGACCCTGGGATCGCAGGGTTCCAGGGGCGCGTCTCGGATTCGGGTGAAGGTCGATGGACGATCAAGGCGGCCATCGACGAGGGGGTCCCCATACCTGTTCTCTCGAGCGCGCTCTATCAGCGCTTCAGCTCGCGCGGCGAGGCGGACTACCAGGACAGGCTGCTGTCGGCAATGCGCTTTGAATTCGGCGGACACCTGGAAAAGCCCGCGGGCAAACGGGCCGCCTGAGTGAGGGCTATGATGAACGTCGACCACTCTGACGCCCTGGTTTTCTTCGGAGCCACCGGGGATCTGGCCTACAAGAAGATCTTCCCCGCTCTACAGGCCCTGGTAAAGCGGGGCAGCCTCGATATTCCCGTGGTTGGGGTCGCCCGGTCCGGCTGGAATCTCGATCAGCTCCGGAAGCGCGCTCAGGACAGCCTGGAGAAGCACGGCGGCTTGGACCGCCAGGCTTTCGAGAAGCTCTCCAGCTCACTGCGTTACGTAGATGGCGACTACAACGATGCCGCCACATTTCGAGCACTCCGGAAGGAGCTCGGATCGGCGCAGCGGCCGGCGCATTATCTGGCCATTCCTCCCGTACTGTTTGGGACGGTGGTGGAAGAACTCGGAAAGTCCGGTTGTTCCAGGAACGCCCGAGTCATCATCGAGAAGCCATTCGGAACGGATCTCGAATCTGCACGGGATCTGAACCGTATTCTGCTTGGAACCTTTCCTGAGACCTCGATCTTCCGAATCGACCATTACCTGGGAAAGCGCCCGGTCAACAACATTGTGTATTTCCATTTTGCCAACACATTCCTGGAGCCGTTTTGGAATCGCAACCATATCGAGAGCGTGCAGATCACGATGGCGGAAGAATTCGGGGTTCAGGGCCGCGGCGCGTTTTACGACCGCACCGGAGCGATCCGTGATGTCGTCCAGAATCATCTGTTCCAGATTCTCACCAACGTCGCTATGGAGCCGCCGATCCGCGCGGGCAGCGAATCGATCCGCGACGAGAAGGTGAAAGTCCTGAAGGCGATTCCAGCCTTGGACGAGAGTGACGTTGTCAGGGGGCAGTTCCGTGGTTACCGCGCAGAGAAAGGTGTAGCGCCGGATTCGAAGATGGAAACCTACGCGGCTGTCCGTCTTGAAGTGAATTCCTGGCGCTGGCAGGGAGTGCCGTTCTATATTCGCGCCGGGAAATGTTTGCCCGTAACTTCGACCGAGGTCATGATCCGCCTTCGTAAGCCGCCGACGGCTTACTCCTCTGACTCCCTGAGGCACAATCACGTGCGCCTGCGCGTCAGCCCCGATTCAACCATCGCGCTCGGCATGATGATATTGGCATCCGGAGAGGAAATGGCCGGCCAAGCCGTAGAAATGGTTGCGTCCAAGTCTCCTCACGCCGGTGAGACCGACGCCTATGAGCGGTTGCTCGGAGAAGCGATCGCCGGAGAACAAATGTTGTTCGCCCGGGAGGACTATGTGGAAGAGGCATGGCGGATTGTCGATCCCATATTGAAGGGAAATACGCCGGTCTACGAATATGGACCCGGCACATGGGGGCCTTCGGGGGCGCAACAGACGATCGTGCCTCCCGGAGGTTGGCACAATCCCGTGATTACACCCTCACCGGCGTCCGATGAAGTATTGCACGCTGCCTGAGCATCACCGCGGCGTGCGGCGGCTCGCAGATGCAGTTTTGCGGTGCGCTCTAAGCGCCGCAAGAGAGGGAGGTCTTGATGGGAAGCAATGTCCGCTTGTTGATTGCCGACGTCGACGGGACGCTGGTCACACAGGATAAGGTGCTTACCGCGCGTTCGATCCAGGCCGTGAGTCGACTTCGAAGTGAGGGTATCGCATTCACGATCACCAGTGGCCGGCCGCCGCTCGGGATGAAGATGTTGATTGATCAGCTTGCCCTCACGGAGCCGCTCGCGGCGTTCAATGGAGGTGTCTTTGTTCACCCCGATCTTTCCGTCATGTCGCAGAGCTTCGTGGCCCCGGACGACGCAGCCAAGGTGATCCAGGCGATCGCGCGCCACGGACTTGATTGTTGGATTTACACAGACCATGACTGGCTGGTGCGCAACGCCAACGCTGCGCACGTCGCGCGTGAACAATGGACAGTGAAGTTCGCACCCATGGTTGTTCCTGATTTCGGTGCGCACTTGGGGCATGTGGCCAAGATTGTTGGTGTAGGCGATGACTACGCCGCGGTGGCTCGATGTGAAGCCGACGTACAACACGATTGCGGAAATCACGTTTCTGCCGCACGTTCGCAGCCCTATTATCTGGATGTAACCCACCCTGACGCCAACAAGGGTCACGTGGTGACAACGTTGTCCAAGGCACTATCCATTCCGCCAGCGGAGATCGCGACCATCGGCGATATGCCGAACGATGTCCTCATGTTCCAGAAGAGCGGAGTCAGCATCGCGATGGGAAACGCGAGCCTCGACGTACAGGCGCAGGCGCATTTCGTGACAACTTCAAACGAAGAAGAAGGGTTCGCGAAGGCTGTGGAAGACTTCATCCTCAAAAAGCTCGAACCGGTGGGAAAGGCATCATGAAGACAGCAACTACGATGAACATCGAAGTAATGGATTCGGCCGACTCGGTGGCCCAGAGAGCGGCGGCAATCATTGCTGCAGAAGCCCGGTCGGCAGTGAACACGCGCGGACGATTTGTAATGGCGGTGAGTGGCGGCCACACCCCGTGGCTCATGCTGCGCGAATTGGCGAACACCGACCTGCCATGGCAAGCGGTCCAGGTTGTCCAGGTCGATGAGCGCGTCGCACCTCCGGATGATCCGGACAGGAATCTTGCGCATTTGCGCGAAAGCCTCCTCAATCATGCGCCTATTTCGGCCGTGCAGATTCACCCGATGCCCGTAGAATCTGCGGACCTGGAGGCAGCGGCAGCGGCTTATGCGGCCACTCTCGGGCAAGTCGCTGGAAACCCGCCCGTGCTGGATCTGGTCCATCTGGGTCTCGGCCCGGATGGCCATACGGCCTCTCTGGTTCCGGCCGATCCGGTTCTCGCCATCGAAGATGCAGATGTTGCAGTCACACGCCCCTATCAGGGCAGGCGGCGAATGACACTCACCTATCCGATCATCAACCGGTCGCGGCGAGTACTGTGGGTGGTTAGTGGCGAGGAGAAGGCTCCGGTCTTGCCACGCCTCTTGGAGGGAAATACATCGATTCCGGCGGGGAGGGTTCGCCGCGAAAACGCTCTGGTCATCGCCGATCGCGCCGCAGCGGCGAAACTGCCAGTGTGAACCGAGAGAGGAGAAAGTTTAGCGGGGCGGAGCGGCATGTCCCTCGCCTTCGCAAGATCGAAGCACTCGAAACGCAGCCTGTCGCCCAGACACTGTAAGGAGATGAGCAATGAGCGTCATGCAGCCAGTCCTGCCGCACACACAGCAGGAAATGGATGAACTGTGCATCAACACGATTCGCACCCTTTCGATCGACGCCGTGCAACAGGCCAAATCCGGGCATCCCGGTACGCCGATGGCGCTCGCGCCGCTGATTTACACGATTTGGAACCGTGTGATGCACTTCGATCCGCACGATCCAATCTGGCCCAACCGCGACCGGTTCGTGCTGTCGAACGGACACGCTTCCATGCTGCTATGGTCCGTGCTGCACCTGACCAAGACGCAAGCTGTCAACGCCGAATATGAGCACGTAGGTCGACCTTCTGTGACGCTCGATGACATACGCCACTTCCGTCAACTGAACAGCAAGGCGCCAGGGCATCCCGAATACCATTTGGTTTCCGGAGTCGAAAGCACGACCGGCCCCCTCGGGCAGGGTGTTGCCACCAGCGTGGGCATGGCGATCGCCCGGAAGTGGCTTGCGGAACGCTACAACCGGCCGGATTTCCCGATCTTCGACTACAACATTTATACCGTTTGTGGCGATGGCTGCATGATGGAAGGAGTCTCATCAGAAGCAGCATCGCTTGCCGCTCATCTGGGCCTGGACAACCTCTGTTGGATCTACGACAACAACCACATCACCATCGAGGGGAACACCCGCATCACCTTCACGGAGGACATTGCCGCTCGATTTCTCGCTTATGGCTGGAATGTGCTGAGGGTAGGAGACGCCAACGATCTGAATCGCATCGAAGGCGCCCTCGATGTTTTTCGCAAGACGAAGGAGAGGCCCACCTTCATTATTCTGGACAGCCACATCGGTTATGGCTCCCCGCACAAACACGATACGGCCGCGGCTCATGGCGAACCGTTGGGCGACGATGAGGTGCGCGCTGTCAAGCAGGTTTACGGCTGGCCTGAGGACGCGAAGTTCCTGGTGCCCGAAGGCGTCTATGAACACTTCGCCGACGGTATAGGCGCGCGTGGCGAGAAGGCCCGTTCCGATTGGGAAAAGCTGTTTCGCGAATATCGAGCCGCATATCCTGACCTTGCAACTGAGATCGACCTGATGCAGCGCCGCGAACTTCCGGCCGGCTGGGACCGCAACCTCCCCACGTTTCCGGCGGACGCGAAAGGCGTTGCCGGGCGGGACGCTTCGGGAAAAGTACTGAACGTTTTGGCGCAGAACATACCATGGTTCCTCGGAGGTTCCGGAGACCTGGGACCATCCACCAGGACCCCGTTGACTTTCGAGGGTGCCGGAGATTTCCAGGCCGACCAGCCGGGCGGAAGAAATTTCCATTTTGGAATCCGAGAGCACACCATGGCAGCGATCGTCAACGGTCTGTCGCTTTCGAAGATCAGGGCGTTCGGCGCAACTTTCCTGATCTTCAGTGACTACGCAAGGCCCGCCATTCGGCTTTCGGCCCTTATGGAGCTACCGACCATATTTGTCTTTACGCACGATGCGATGGGTGACGGGGAGGACGGACCAACGCACCAACCCGTCGAGCACCTGGCGTCCTTGCGCGCGATTCCAGGTCTGGTGACGCTCCGTCCCGCTGATGCCAACGAAGTGGTGGAGGCCTACCGGTACGTGATGCAGTTGCGCCACCGGCCTGCCGTTCTGGCCTTGTCACGCCAGCCGCTGCCGACTTTGGATCGCAGCAAATACGCATCCGCAGCCGGAGTGGCGCGCGGGGCCTATGTGTTGGCCGATGCCCGGGGCGGGGACCCGGAGTTGATCCTGATCGCGTCCGGAAGTGAAGTCAGCCTCGCCGTGGATGCTCACGAGCGACTCATCGCCGCTGGCATCCGATCGCGAGTGGTCTCGATGCCGTCCTGGGAGATCTTTGAACAGCAGCCACAAGAGTACCGGGAAGGCGTGCTGCCGACCAAACTGACGGCACGCATCTCGATTGAGGAAGCGTCGACTTTTGGCTGGGAGCGATATATCGGCAAATCCGGCCGCATGATCGGTATGCACACGTTCGGAGCGTCGGCGCCGCTCAAGGAGTTGCAACGGAAATTCGGTTTCGAGCCGGACCGGATTGTCGAGATCGCTAAAGGGGTCCTGGGGAGGTCGTAGGAATCGCTTCGTGGCGGCCCAGTGTAGAACCGCGAGTATGAGGGGGGCGGCTGCCGCCAAATGGCTGGTGCGAACAGGTGCCGCAGTACTGCTGACAGCGAGCGGCCACTCGTTTGCACAGTCTCCGCCAGCCGTGCCCGCCCGCCCGTGGCATTCCTCGGAGGGACCACAAATGGCAAGCGAAGCGCGAGGATATTCGCCCCCGCTTCGCATCGAACTGGACAGAACCTATTCGTTGGCGGAGTTGATCGATCTGGCGGAATCGTACAATCCTGAAACGCGTGTGGCCTGGGAAAACGCCCGGGCCCAGGCTGCCTCGCTCGGGATCGCTCGGAGTGAACTGTTTCCGACGGTGGCTGCCGCGGCGCTAACGAGTGTGGATCGCGACGAGGTGCCGTTCGGCTCGCAGTTCTTTCGCCAGACCATCCCCGCTTTTGAACTTTCGCTGGAACTGAACTATACGATTTTCGATTTCGGCGCGCGGCGTGGCCGAATTAACGCGGAGAGCGCGCGCCTTCTCGCCGCAAACTTCGGCTTCAACGACGTTCACCGGCAGCTGATTTACGATCTCTCGCAGGCTTATTATCGACTGCTGAACGTGGCAGGACAGAAGGAAGCCGCGGGAGTAAGCCTGGTGAATGCGCAGGCCGTGCAACAGGCAGCGGAAGAGCGTCTGCGAAACGGTCTCGCAACGCTGCCCGATGTCCTCGAAGCCCGTGCCGCGACGGCACAGGCGCAATTCGATCTTCAGGCAGTCCTGGGAGCGGAGGATATCGCGAGGGGCGATCTGGCGACGGTGTTGGGCGGGTCCGCTACTACGCGGATTCGCGTGGTGCCACTGGGAGAGGTGCCGACGCCTGACTCGATCGCGGACACCGTGGAGCAAGCGATTTCCCGGGCGCTGATACAGCGTCCCGATCTTCAGTCAAAGGTCGCCCAGGTTCACGTGGCGCAAGCCGAACGGCAAGAGGCGCGGGCCGCGTTCTATCCCAGGCTGGGAGTTAGCGTGATCCCAAGAGCACAGTCGCTCTATCTCCTTCAGCAGAACCTCCCATGGGGCCACACGACCGCTTTGACGGGCAGCCTCGCGTGGAGCCTGAACTGGACGGTTTTAGACGGCGGCGCGCGACGAAGCCGGCTGGCGGAAGCAGAGGCTCGTATTCGGGAGGCGGAGCAAGGAGTTTCGGCCGCGCGCAACCGGATTGAAGACCAGGTTTGGACGGCCTATTCGAATCTGAATACGGCCTTCCGGCAACGGGAGGCCGCGGCCGCCCTGGTGACGGCCGCGACTGAGTCTTATAGCGCTGCACTGGAGTCCTACAGCTACGGGGTCCGCAACCTGCTGGACGTTACTAACGCCCAGAAGGTCCTTGCCCAAGCGCGCTTGACCGACATTCTGGCGCGAACCCAGGTGCTGTCGGTACTGGCGGATCTGGTGTTTCGAACGGCCGATGCGATCCAACCGAACGCGAGGAGGACTCGTCCATGATCGCGCGGAATTCAAAGTTGGCCCTTGCAGCAATGTTGTGCACCGGCTGTAGCCGGGCCCCATCTTTCGACATCCTGGGGTCCTTCTTTCCGGCATGGCTGGTTTGCCTGGTGGTGAGCCTGTTTCTGACATTGGGGGCGCGGTGGCTACTCTCGCGCACAGGTGTCGTGCTCGCCATCCCTGTATTGACCTATCCAAGCCTGACCGCGCTATTTACTTTTGCGCTCTGGCTCACGTTCTACCGATAGCAAGGAGAACCCCCGTGACGCCCACAGGTCCTAACAAGGCAGGAATCCTGGTTGGCCGCGTTTTGAGCGCGCTGATCGTGGTTGGCGCAATCGGGTCGGGGATCGCGGTCCTCTTGCATACGAAGCAATATCCGCGAACCGACGACTGCGAGATTCTCGCGAACTTCATTGGAATCGCCCCACAGGTGGAAGGTCCGCTCGTTCACCTGGCGGTGCATGACAACCAGTTCGTACAGAAGGGCGATTTCCTTTTTGAAATCGACTCCCGGCCATATCGATATGCCCTGGAGAGGGCGATTTCGGACCAGGCGACCCTCGAGGGACAGATTGCGGACGAGCGAAGAAAGATCGCGGCCCTGGTAAGCGCCGTCTCGGTTGCGCAGGCAAACATCCATAGTGCAGAAGCCGACGTAAGCCGGTGGGAGGCGGCAGTCGATCAGGCAAAGTCAGACGTGGCAAACGCCGAGCAGGCCGTCAGCCGGGCGCGAGCCGAGTGGATGTATGCAAACAATAATCTGCACCGCATCGAGCCGCTGCTGGTGAAGCAGTTCGTTACTGTCGATCAGGTGGACCGGGCCAGGACTACGGAAGTCGCGCAGGCACAAACGTTGAAGCAGGCGGAATCTCAATTGCGGCAGGCAGAGGCGGCCCTCGATGCCACGGTCGCCCAGGAGCAACGATCCAAGGCGATCGTGACACAGAGCACGGCTGAGCATCAACAGGCGCAACATGCCGTCACAACACTGGAGCCGCTCATCAACCAGAGGGGCGCAAAGGCATCGGCGATCGACACAGCTCGATACAACCTCAACAACTGCCGGGTCTACGCTCCTTTCGACGCCCGCGTCACGAATCTCCTCATTTCGGAAGGGGCGTATGCGCATGTCGGCCAACAGATGTTCACCCTGATCGATGCTCGGACGTGGTGGGCGGTCGCCAACTTCCGTGAAGGACAGCTACCGCATATCGCGCCCGGAATGCGCGCTGACGTTTATGTTGTAGCCAAACCGACCGTGCGATTTGCGGGCGTGGTGGACAGCATAGGGTTTGGCGTCACACCAAACCCAGATGTTGTCGGCAGCTTCACACAGGGTCTCCCGGATGTGCAGCGGACTCTCAACTGGGTCCATCTGGCTTCCCGCTATCCGGTTCGCGTGCGAGTAGAGAATCCCACTCCGGATCTGTTCCGCGTTAGTGCGTCGGCAGTCGTGGTGATTCGCGGGCGTTGAATGGCCTCTATTGGACAGTCCCTGCCTGCTTCGCGCGCGGACCAGAAGTGGCTCTGGAAGTGGCTCAGAGAAGAACTGAGCCCCTATCCCGGCAGAGTGCGGCTGGTCGCTCGGATGGTCATTTCCGCAACTCTCGTCATGATCATCTGCATGACGTTCCGCATCCCGTACGCTTTTCAAAGTGCGATCTTCGTCCTTCTGATTTCGCGCGAAAGCCTTCGATCCACGTTGAGATCAGGGGCAACGCTGGTCTTTGTCACCGCGATCGGTGCAGCGTATGTTCTGGCCTCTGTTTCATTTGTGATCAACTCACCGCTGTTGCATTTTCTCTGGATCATCGGCTCTTTGTCTCTGGCGTTTTACGCCATCTCCGCCCTGGCGAGTTATACCACTGCAGTTACGTTTGCCATTGTGATTTCCATTGCGGTTCCCCTGTGGGACCGCTATGTGCCAGCCGAGACGAACGTGGAGGATATGCTCTGGCTGTTCTTGGCGGCATCGATAGGGGTCGTGATCCCCGTGGGAGTAGAACTGGCGCTTGCACGCCGTGGGCCCGGAGACGAAGTTGTCTCGCAAATCAGCGAACGATTATCTGCAGTCGGAAATCTGTTAATTTGCTTCGCTGACGGCTGCGTAGTGGATGCCGGTACGGAAGAGAAAATCGTCCGCCTCGAGATGCTCGGAACATCGCTCCTCCGGCGGCTCTTACGCCGCTCGGATTATTCGCCTGAGTACCGCGCGAACATGGCTGCCGTCGCAGCCCTTGTCGGCAGGCTCGTGGACCTTGCGGCCGCCATGATGCAATTTCAATTCGACCCATCCGCGATAGATCAGAGGCGGTTTCGGAGCTTAGCCTCAACTCTCGCGGGCCTTCGACGCGATCTGATCAACGGCACTATTCCGGGTCCGACTCAGTTCGACACAGAGGAACAGTCCGGCGCCATCCCTTTATTGGGTGAGATGGAGCGAACGGTCAGCCTCATACCCCAGGTGTTTCTCGGTACACGATCGATTCAGGAGTATACACCCTCTTCGGAGGATTCCCGGCCGAGGCTTCTTGCCCCGAATGCGTTTTCCAACCCGGAGCACCTGCGTTTCTCGGTGAAAGGCTGTTTAGCCGCCGGCGGAAGCTACTTGATCTACAATGCGATCGCTTGGCCCGAGATCAGCACGGCCGTCACCACCTGTCTGCTGACGGCATTGTCGACAATCGGTGCCTCCCATCAGAAGCAGGTCCTTCGTCTCAGTGGCGCCGTCGTGGGCGGATTTGTAATCGGAATGGGTTCGCAGGTCTTCATCCTGCCTCACCTCGACTCGATCGGCGGGTTCACAGTCCTCTTTGTTGCCGTCACCGCCTTGTCTTCCTGGTTTCTGACATCCAGCCCGCGGTTGTCATACTTCGGATTGCAGGTTGCTCTCGCTTTCTACTTCATCAATTTGCAGGAATTCAGAGTACAAACCTCAATTGCAATAGCGCGAGATCGCGTCGTCGGCGTTTTGCTGGGTCTTATTATGATGGGGCTGGTCTTTGACCGGTGGTGGAGTTCACCCGCCGCTCTGGAGATGAAGAACCAATTCATTTCCACGCTCCGATTGGTGGCGCAGTTTGCGAGAGAGCCTGTCTCAGAGGATCCAGGAATTGCGTTCGCCCGGAGCCGCACTCTTCGCGAGGCGATCGACGCCGGATTGGATAAAGCAAGGAGTCTTGCGGATGGCGTCCTCTTCGAGTTCGGGCCTTCGCGCCGCGAGAATCTCGAAACTCGGAGCCACATCCGCAAATGGCAACCGCAGTTGCGAACGCTCTTCATTCTGCGGATTACATCATTGAAATATCGGCTCCAGTTGCCCGGATTTGAGTTGCCGGAGAGTGTTCGTCTTCAACACCGTGCGTATGACGAATATTCCGCGCGGATTCTGGACCAGATGGCGGACCGGATCGAGCGCAATACGTCAGAGCCACCGGATGATGTCGAACGCTCCCAGCAGCTTCTAGAAGCCACGGTCCAAAATATCCAGGCAGAGGAGGAGTCCAGTCGGTTGCCGTCCGGCCGACCCCAGTCGTTTATCAGCCTGCTTCGCGCGATCGACGGGCTGACGACTGGTCTTGCATCCGAGATAGCAGCGGAATTCGGTAGTCCGCCTGAATCTTGACAACTTTGGGTTTGGTTCTCCCGACGACTTGTGGGCGCGCGGTGTGATCTGATTGGTCCGGATGCAGACGAATACGTCCGTGCAGGAAGTCACGAAAATCCAGGTGTCCCTTGATGAATATTGGATCTGACGAGATCGAGGCTCATCTGGCCTTTCTGAGTCAGGGTAGAACGGTTCACGCCAGTCATCGTACCTGACTCCGCGTGGCTCGTTCTCGGGGAAACCCATGCACGCGATACCCAGAGGAATCACTGAGACGCCACCGCCCTGGAGGTGGGGATGATCATCCCGCTAGGAGCACTCGTTCTCCTCGGTTGGGCCTCGGTTGCCGTGTTTGCATCGGTTGCGCAACCTCCACTGAGCCCGACGAATATATTCGCGCCGGTGTCAACGCCGGCGCAGTCGATTGTCGAGCTTTCCCGCCTCGTGCTGATGGTGACTGCGGCGATATTCATCGTCGTCTTCAGCTTACTTGCCTATGCCGCCGTGAAGTTCAGACAAAAGGGGCCCAGCGATGGACGCGAACCGCCACAGGTATTTGGAAGCAAGCAACTCGAGCTGGCGTGGACGGTCGTTCCGGTTCTCATTGTCGTGGTTTTGTTCCTGGCGGCCGCGCGCGTAATCGCCAATACGCAGGGCGCGATCCTCCCAGACACCGCCATGGAAGTCACGGTAATTGGACACCAATACTGGTGGGAGTACCGATATCCGGCCCTCAAGGTGGTGACCGCGAATGAACTGCACATTCCGGTAAGCGATCCGGCACATCCGACCCCGACCATCCTGAAGCTATACTCCGTAGACACGGATCACAGCTTCTGGGTGCCCCGGCTCGCCGGGAAGACCGACCTGATCCCGAATCATCCCAACACAATGTGGGTGGAGCCGCACGATGCCGGGCTTTATCTCGGCCAGTGCGCGCAATACTGCGGAACTCAGCACGCCAAGATGCTACTTCGCGTCTATGTGGAGAAGCGCGATGAGTTCGACCGCTGGATTCAGGAACAAAGCCAACCCGCTCAACTGGGGGGCACGGTTTCCGCCGGCCAGCGGATCTTTGAACAGACGTCGTGCGTCAACTGCCACACCATCGCGGGAACTATTGCCAATGGGACTTTCGGCCCTGACCTGACCCACCTGATGAGCCGCGAGACAATCGCAGCGGGAGCGGTGGCGAATACGCCTGACAATCTTCGGCAGTGGATTCGCAATCCCGGCGCTATCAAACCGGGATGCAAAATGCCGGCCATGGGTTTAAGCGATCCGGACGTGAATGCCTTGGTCCAGTATCTGGAGACTCTTCGCTGATGGCAACTGAATCGATCGCCACAACGCAATCGGCCGCACCGCCGCGCCCTCTGGGAGAGCGGTTTCACCAATGGGTTACCACGGTCGATCACAAACGGCTGGGCATCCTTTACATCCTATTTGCGCTGCTGTTTCTCGTGTTCGGGGGAGTGGAAGCCACCATCATGCGGATCCAGCTCATTCGTCCGCACAACCATTTCGTCTCTCCTCAGGCCTTCAATCGAATGTTCACGATGCATGGAACCACCATGATCTTCTTCGCCGCGATGCCGCTTGTGTTCGGATTCGCGAACTACATGATCCCTCTGATGATTGGCGCGCGCGACATGGCGTATCCGCGGCTGAACGCGTTTAGTTTCTGGATGACTGCTTTTGGAGGACTGCTCCTCTATTTCAGCTTCTTCGGCGGCGATGGACTCTATGGCGCCGGCAATGCTCCCGACGTAGGATGGTTCGCCTACGCGCCGTTGACCTCTCAGACGTTCTCACCCGGCCACAGCACGGATTTTTGGACATTAGCGTTGTTGGTCTCCGGTATCGGCAGCATCGGAACAGCTATCAACATCATTGCCACTGTTCTGTGCATGCGCTGCCCGGGAATGGCTCTCGGGAAGATGCCACTAATGGCGTGGCTGAATTTAATCATGGCCGGCCTGGTAGTCCTTGCCGTAAGTCCCCTCACGGCTGCGCAATTGATGCTGATGATTGATCGTTATCTCGGCGGCCACTTTTTCGACACGCAGGCCGGGGGCTCCGCTGTGATGTGGATGCACTTCTTCTGGATCTTCGGCCATCCGGAAGTGTATGTCCTCGTCATTCCGGCCTTTGCAGTCGTCTCCGAAATTGTCCCCGTGTTCTCCCGCAAGGCGATCTTCGGTTACCCGATCATGGTTGCTGCTACGTTGTGCATCGGATTTATCAGTATGAGCGTGTGGGCACACCATATGTTCACGGTCGGTATGAGCGCGGCGGGAAACACCTTTTTTATGCTGACGACGATGGCGATTGCCGTTCCGACCGGAATCAAGATCTTCAACTGGCTGGCCACCATGTGGGGGGGACGGATCCAATACAAGACCCCGATGCTGTTTTGCATCGCTTTCCTGTTCCAGTTCCTGGTCGCAGGTCTGACGGGCATCATGCTGGGCGCGGCGCCATTTAATTGGCAGCTTTCAGGTTCGTATTTCGTGATTGCGCAC
>Ga0126381_100002478_pt1 | contig 19930 bp, 17 predicted proteins | sample PanSoiMetPlot_28_FD_96465 | JGI IMG/M metagenome (GOLD analysis project Ga0126381, IMG submission 96465) | Tropical forest soil microbial communities from Panama - MetaG Plot_28 | ecosystem: Environmental > Terrestrial > Soil > Tropical forest > Bulk soil | place: Panama | collected 2016-02-17
AAGAACAGGACGACACGATCCTGTGGCTGCTTGCCGCGATGCAAGCAGCCGGCGGCGCGCATACCGTGGTGTTGCGCGGCAACGCCGTTAATTACGCGATCTCGCGCCGGGCTTGACGATTGGCGAATGGAAACAGACACAGGTGCCGAGAATGGATCGGGATGTCTCCGACCTGATCCACAACCGCAAGATCGCCGTTTACGTGATCGAGGAGGATCTGGCCGAACGCGGCATCGCCGGCTCCGACTTGGTGCCGGGCGTCACAGCCGTCTCCAGAAAGCGGCTGCCGGCACTTTTCGCCGAATACGATCTCGTCTCGCACTGGTAGCAACCCGGCGCTCGGCGCGGGCTATACCGTCGCAATGGCGTTCGCGGGCGAGCCGACGGCGCCGGGGAGGCGGAGCGGCGGGGCGGTCAGCAGGAAGCGCGAGCGGCCGTGGGCGCGCAGCCAGTCGGCAAGCTCCGAGAGGTGCCAGATCTCGCCCAAATAAACGCCGAGCTTGAAGAGGCAATGGGCGTGCAACGGCAACGAAGCGCAGTGGTCCTCGCCCTCGCAGGGCCGCGAGGGCATCTGCTCGACCGCCCGGTTGTCGGAAATCAGCGCGACGACGCCCGATCGGGTTATCCAGTTGAGGAGCCGCTCGTCGCGCCCGTCCAGGCCAGCGCCGGGGTTGGCGGCGAGCACCGCCGCGTCGGGGTTCTTGTTCATGTCCAGGATCACGCGGTCGTAGCCGGTGCGGAAGCAGACGAGGTCGCCCTCCTCGACCTCGATTTTGTCCGCTTCCATGATCCGCATCAGCCGGTCGTAGCCGACAAAGGTTTCGCCGCGCCCGCAGTGGTGCTCGAGGTCGATTATCACGCCGCGGCCCTGCATCCCTTTTGCCGCCATCAGGTCGATCGACAATCTGAGCGCGCCGACATGCTCGCCGCGCTCGACCGCGCCGCCGTCGCGATAATCTATCGGCCCGATGATGTCCTCGCCGGCGCGATAGCCGTTGTAGAAGACGATCTCCGGCTTGCCGTCACCGTCGACGTCGAACAATTGCCCGACATGCGCGAGGCTGTCCCACTGCGTCGAGTACTGCAATGTCATCTCGACAATGTCGTCACAGACGACGTCGATCAATTTCGGGTCCTCGCGCGCCAGCGGGTAGGCGATGTAGGGCATGCCGTTGCGCTTGTTGGCTGTGAGGCGCGGCGGGTGGCGCCGCGGGTTGACCACATTGCCGCCGGGGTAGTCGAGCGGGAGGCTCAGGCAGAAGGTCCGCCCCTCCCTGACCTCGGCGACTGCCTTCAGGACCTTGTCCGGGGTCAACAGGTTAAGCCGGCCGAGCTGGTCGTCGGGACCCCAATCGCCCCAGGTCGAGCCCGGCGGACGGCGTTTCCAGCGTGGGTTGTCGGGCATCTCTTGCTCCTTTTGGTTATTCAGCCCTTCGTCATCCTGAGGAGCGGTCCTTTGGGCCGCGTCTCGCAGGACGCACTGCGGTTGCGCCACGGCGTGACCAGAACGGGAGTTCGGCCAAATCGCCGCAGATCAGGGCCTCCTTCTTCTCCCGGCGCCAGCCTTTAACTTGACGCTCCGCGGCGGCAGCGTCCTCCAGGCGATCAAACGCTTGATGAAATACCAGTTCCATGGGTCGTCGCAGAGCGGAGTACCCATCGTAAGCGCCAGTTTGATGCTCGGCTATGCGCCCGCCGACGTAGTACGAGGCGTCGGCACAGCGTAAAATGTAAAGATAGGCGCTCATGGCTCGCGAATGCTGAAGCCCGTGCGTCCTTCGAGACGCCCGCTACGCGGGCTCCTCAGGATGATGGATGGTGCCAATGCATCAGCGACTGGCTTCATGGTGAGGAGCGCCCGCAGGGTGCGTCTCGAACCATGCGCTGCCGGAATGCAGCCAATTCCTTCACAGCCTCGCGGGATGACGAAAGCCAGCGCTAAATTCAGCTCACCTTGACCAATTTCTGCAGGCTGCGCAGCCCGGGCGGCAATTGCTCGCCCTTGGCGCGGACGCGGCGGCCCCAATTGGTGAACGAGACCTCGCCGACATAGATGTCGCCGCGCGAGTCGACAGCGAGCCCGTGCGGCGAGATGAATTGCCCGGGACTGAGCCCGGCGTGCGGGTGGCCCAGGCGCGCCAGCAACTCGCCCTTGCTCGTATAGATGCTGACCCGCGGCCCGCAATTCGGCAGATCGATGTTGACCGCCATGTCAGGGCCGATCTCGCCGATAAAGAAGCGTGGGGTTTTTGTGCCGGTCTCCATGTAGAGGCCGGAGGGGCGATGCATGTTGTTCCACTGGGTCTCGTATTTGCCGTTGCCGTCGAACACCTGGACGCGGTGGTTCTCGCGGTCGGCGACATAGACCCAGCCGTCGGGGTCACAACAGATGTTGTGGGCGATGTTGAATTGACCGGGATCGGTGCCGGGCTCGCCCCAAGAGGTTACCCGCTTGCCGTCGGGCGTGTATTTGTGGACGCGGGAATTGCCGTACCCGTCGGAGATGTAGAGGTAGTCGCATTGCGGCGACAGCGCGGTGTGCGTGCAGCGGTGGAACGGCTCGCCGCTCATGTAGGGCGCCGGTTTGCCGGGGATGCCGATCGTGAGCAACACCTTGCCGTCGAGGCTGCAGTGGCGAACCGTATGGTCGCCGTCGTCGGTCAGCCAGATCGTGTCGTCCGGCGCCATGTGCACGCCGTGCGGCCGCACGAAGATGCCCTCGCCCCAGGACCGCAGGAAATTGCCGTCGCGGTCGAAGACGCACATCGGGTGCTTGCCGCGGTTGAAGGCGTAGACGTTGTCGCTCTTGTCGACGCCGACCGCGGCGACGTCGGCGTTGAATTCCATGCCCGGCGGCAGCTTCGCCCAATTGTCGCCGACCTCATAGCGATAGCCGTCCGTTCCAAGGGTGACAGGCATGGCGGTTCCTCTTTCTCCGCGGTTCCCGGAATGGTTCGGGGCGATAATAAGACTATGCACGTCAGTGTGCATGGATTCCGGGCCCGGCCCAGAAGGGCCGTCCCAGAATGACCAGCTTTTACGTCTACCTCCTTGCCAGCCGGCGGCATGGAACCCTCTATCTCGGCATTACCAACGACATCGTCCGCCGCGTGCACGAGCACAAGACCAAAATCCTGCCGGGCTTCACGAAGCGATACGGCGTCAATCGCTTGGTCTGGTTCGAGATCTACGACGACCCTGCGACCCGCGATCAGCCGCGAGAAAGAACTCAAAAAATGGCGTCGCGATTGGAAGATCCGGCTCATCGAAGAGCAGAACCCGGAGTGGCGCGACCTCTACGAAACGATCGTCAAGTAGCATTGCGGTCGTCGTTCCGGGGCGCGGGGTAGCCGAGAGCCCGGAACCATGAACACCGGCCTCGACAGGCTCCACGCCTATACCCAAATGATCTTGTGCCAGACGGCCGGATGGCCGCTCTCCGCCTTGTGCGGAGGGAGGAAAGTCCGGGCTCCACGGAGGTGCGGTGCCGGGTAACGCCCGGCGGGGGCGACCCCAGGGAAAGTGCCACAGAAAGTACACCGCCGTCCGTCCGGAGCCTCCGGCGGGCGGCAAGGGTGAAACGGTGCGGTAAGAGCGCACCGCGCCGCCGGCAACGGCGGCGGCAGGGAAAACCCCACCGGGAGCAAGACCAAGTAGGAGCGGCAGGCATCTCGTCCGCGGGATGCCGGGCGGGCCTCCGCGCCGCCGCTCGGGTCGGTCGCAAGAGGCGCCCGGTAACGGGCGTCCCAGAGGAATGGCCATCCCCGCCCCGCGATGAGTTCCCATGGAGCTTCAAAGGGGGCGGGACAGAACCCGGCTTACGCGCCGTCTGGTGTCTCTCCTGCCGACGAACATTTCAAGAACAAACAAAAGTGCTCCAGCCTTTTGTGGTCGCGATCGCTGTGACGACTACATGCTGGGAGCTGACGGATTTGTGACGCCGACAAATAAATTCATGGTTTTATTTATAAAACCCATTGACGCCCATATTTTCCCATGATATCCCATACTCACCCATGGACGGGTATTGCCGACGGGGGGAAACTCGGCAGTGCCTATCGGGCGCCCCTTGCCGAGCGTCCACGGGCGAGCGTTGGGGGAAGAAGTGGAATTGTTTCTGTCCACTTTCGTGAACAAGGTCGACCGCAAGGGGCGAGTTTCAGTGCCGGCGACCTTTCGCGCTGCTGTTGCAGACCAGAGCTTTCCCGGCATCGTCGTCTTCCCCTCTTTCAAATATACCGCGCTGGACGCCAGCGGTATCAAACGGATGGAGGAGATGAGCGAACGGCTGAATACTCTCGACGAGTTCTCGGATGAGCACGAGAATTTGGCGATGCTGTTTGCCGCAGCGCAGCCGCTGCCGTTCGATACGGAAGGCCGAATCGGTCTGCCGGAAAATCTCGTCGAATACGCACATCTCACCGACAGCGCGGCGTTCGTCGGGCTGGGAAAGAGCTTCCAGATTTGGGAGCCGAACCGCTTCGCCGACCACGAGGCAACGCTGCGCGAGCGCGCCCGCCAGCAGGGAGCCAGGTTGCCGCCGCTTGGCGGTCGTGTCGACCGTGGTCGGGAATGACCGGCCCGCAGTCAGACCTGCCTCCAGCAACAACACCGGCCGACGCGTCCGGGGCGGGACGTTCTGCTGAACATATCCCCGTTCTGCTCGACGCCGTCATAGAAGCTCTCGCCCCGCACGACGATGGCGTCTATGTCGACGGCACCTTTGGCGGCGGCGGCTATGCGGAGGCGTTGCTTAATGCAGCGCATTGCCGGGTCTTTGGCATCGACCGTGATCCCGATGCGGTGCGGCGCGGCCGCGGCTTGGCCGAGCGCCACGGCGGACGCCTGCGCATTCTCGAAGGGCGGTTCGGCGACATGGCGCAATTGCTCGCCCCGGTGAATGCCGACCCGGTCGCCGGAATCGCGCTCGATCTCGGCGTCTCCTCGATCCAGCTCGATGCGCCGGAGCGCGGCTTCTCATTCCGCTTCGACGGTCCGCTGGACATGCGGATGAGCGGCGCCGGGCAGAGCGCCGCGGACCTCGTCGCGACACTGTCCGAGTCCGATCTCGCCGGCGTCATCGGGGCGTTTGGCGAGGAGCGGTTCGCGCGCCGGATCGCCCGTGCGATCGCTACGGCACGGCAGAACCGCAACATACGACGCACCACCGAATTGGCGGAAATCGTTCGCACGGCGATCCCGCAATTCGGGGCTGGGCAAGATCCCGCGACGCGGACATTCCAGGCTTTGCGGATCGCCGTTAACGACGAGTTGGGGGAGCTCGATCGCGGGCTGGTCGCAGCCGAGCAGCTGTTGGCGCCCGGCGGCAGGCTCGCCGTCGTGTCGTTTCACTCGCTTGAGGATCGCCGGGTCAAGGAGTTCCTGCGTCGGCGCAGCGCAGCGGCACCGCGTGTGTCTCGGCATCAGCCCGCCGGGGCCGGTCCCCCGCCAAGCTTCACCGTGTTGACCCGCCGGGCAATCAGGCCGAGTGCCGCGGAGATTGCACACAATCCACGCGCTCGCGCGGCACGTCTGCGCGCCGCGGCACGGACCGCGTCGCCCCCGTGGCCGCGGAATGGCGAGCGCCGTGGGACCGGCCGGCAGAGAGGGCCGCACGCGTGATAAGGCTCGGGACCCTCTTCTGGCTCGTCCTCGTTTCGGCGACCGGCTTTGCGATGTTCGGGGTCAAATACCAGGTCCAAGCGCTCGAGGACGAGTTGGCGCGAACCAATCGGGCGGCCGCTTCGGAGGAGCACGAGTTGCGCGTACTCGAAGCGGAATGGGCCTATCTGACGCGGCCGGAAACTCTCGAGGCGATGAACCGACGATTTCTTTCGCTGGGTCCGATCGCGACGAAGCAGCTTCACATCACGGCTACCGACATCCCGCTGCGGCCTCCGCCAGCCCCAACGGCGCTCCCTGTCGGGCCGCCCGCGGTGGTTGCATCTGCCGAGCCGGCTCCGGCGGGGAGCGCGGCCGCGAGCGCGCCGGAAGGGGTTCCGATATCGCAACCGGCGCCGCCCGAAACAGCCGCCGAACCGCCCGCAACGCAGAGCGCGCTGCGCGCGATGCCCGCCCTGCTAGAGAAGCCGCCGGCAGCGCAGCTCGCCAAGACGGTGCCGGTAAAGGCGGTCGCCAAGCCCGGCGCGCCTCGGCGTGCGAAATCGCTCGATGACTTGATTGCCCAGATCATGACGAGCCGATGATGGCCGCAGCTCAACCCTATCGAGGCTACGACGAGAACCCGTGCCGTCCGCGACACTTCAAGCCGCCGCCATGCGCCCCTGTCATCCCCGAGGGGCCGGCGAGGAAGGCGATCGACGCCTGCCGCACTCGGTTGCTCTTTACCAGCATCCTGTTTGCCTGCGTCTTTGCCGTCGTAGCATTGCGGGTTGTCGAGATCGTCCTGCTCGAGAACGGTACCGCTCAATCGCATATGCCCCGGTTCCGGATTGCGGCGCCGCCCGCGCCCGCCCGCGCCGATATTGTGGACCGCAACGGCAGGCTCCTAGCCACGACTCTCGACAGCCCTTCGCTCTACGCGAACCCCAAGCAAATCCTCGACCCGGCGGAAGCCACCCGCAAATTGGTCTCGGCTTTCCCGACGATGAAGAGCCTCGAAGTGTATGCCAAGCTCACCTCGGGCAAGAGCTTTGTGTACCTGAAGCGCCATCTGACGCCGCGCGAACAGTACGAGGTCAACCAGCTCGGTATTCCGGGGCTCCAGTTCCAGCATGAAGAGCGCCGGGTGTATCCGGATGGAACACTGACGGCGCATGTCGTCGGTTATACCGGCATCGACAATGCGGGTTTTGCGGGGATCGAACGCGGGCTCGACAAGGCGCTAAAGAACCGGCGGGAACCCCTGCAGCTGTCGCTCGACCTCCGCATCCAGTATATCCTCCGCGAGGAGCTGCAACGGGTGATCGACGACTTCACTGGGAAAGCTGCGGCCGGGTTGATCATGGACGTCAACACGGGCGAAGTCCTCTCGATGGTGTCGCTGCCCGATTTCGACCCGAACCACCCGGGTGCGGTCGACCCGGACCACCCCGACATCTCCATCGCCGACCGGATGTTCAACCGCGACACGCTCGGGGTCTACGAGCTCGGCTCAATCTTCAAGATCTTCACCGTGGCAATGGCGCTCGATACCGGCACCTCAACCCTCACCAGTACCTATGACGCGAGCCACGACATTCATATCGGTCGTTTCACGATCGGGGATTATCACGGCAAACACCGGGTGCTGAACGTCCCGGAAATCTTGATGTACTCCTCGAATATCGGCGCGGCCAAAATGGCGATGGCCGCCGGAGGGCAGAGACAGCGCGAGTTCCTCGCTCGGCTTGGCCTGTTGAGCGCCCCGAAAATCGAGGTATCGGAGGCGGCAGCGCCGCATTTCCCGGCGAAATGGCGCGAGGTCAACGTGATGACGATCGCGTTCGGGCACGGAGTTTCGGTAACGCCGCTGAGCTTTGCCAGCGCAGCCGCAGCGCTCGTCAATGGCGGCGTCCTCCGCCAGGCAACTCTCCTCAAGCTACCGCCGGGCGATGTGCCGCAAGGTCAGCAGGTGATTTCGCCGAAGACTTCGGAACAAATGCGCAAGCTGATGCGATTAGTGGTTGAACGTGGGACCGGCACGATGGCCGCGGCGCCTGGCTATGTAGTAGGCGGCAAGACAGGCACGGCGGAAAAGCTCTCGGGCAGGCATTATGCAGAGAAGAAACTGCTTTCGAGCTTTGTCGGCATTTTCCCGATCAATGATCCGAAATACCTAGTGCTGACCGTGGTCGACGAACCTCACCCCAATAAACAGAGCCACGGCTATGCCACTGCGGGTTGGACCGTCGCCCCGGCAACCAGTCGGATAATCCAACGCATGGCGCCGCTCCTCGGAGTGCAACCGGTCGACGAGGCGTTGCCCGAGATCCAGCGCGCGCTCATGGTCGAAAGCCTGCAGGGCAAGCGGCTTGAAGCTTACTAAGCTGATTGCCCCTGTGACGGCATCCACGGGATTGAACGACCTCGAGATTGTCGGTCTCACCGCCGATTCCCGGGAGGTGCAACCGGGCTTTCTGTTCGCTGCTCTGCCGGGCGCGAGGCAAGACGGACGCAGTTTCGCCGCGGATGCAATCGCGCGCGGCGCCCGCGCCATCCTCACGGACGATCCGGGCGCACTCGGTCTTCGACCAGAGCAAAGCGCCCGGGTTCCGGTGATCACCGACGCCAACCCACGTCGCCGCTTGGCTTTGATGGCCGCGCGCTTTCACGACCGGCAGCCTCGAAACATCGCCGCTGTCACCGGCACCAATGGCAAGACCTCGGTGGTCCATTTCACGCGCGAGATATGGACGGCGCTGGGTCACCCGGCGGCGAGCTTCGGTACGCTCGGACTGGTGACTGCTGCCGGGCGCCGGCCTGGTGCGCTGACTACCCCGGATCCGGTCGCACTGCACCGCGATTTCGCCGCGCTGACCGGGCGAGGGATCGACCATGTGGCGATCGAGGCGTCGAGCCACGGCCTGCGCCAATTCCGGCTGGACGGGCTCTCGGTCGCTGCCGCAGCATTCACCAACCTGACGCGGGATCACCTGGATTACCACGGCGACATGGCGCATTATCGCGCCGCAAAAGATCGCCTTTTCACGGCGTTGTTGGAGCCGGGCGGCTCCGCGGTTCTTAACAGGGACAGCGCCGAGTTCATCCGGCTCGAGGCGCTCTGCCGCAAGAATGGTCATCGGGTGAGCACCTATGGCACAGATCCGGGGGCCGATCTGCGCTTGGTTGCCCGCGAGCCGGAGACCGGCAGCCAATTCCTTGTTCTGGAGGTTCTCGGGCGCAGGCACGAGCTGGTATTGCCGCTCGCCGGCGAGTTCCAGGCGATGAATGCGCTCGCCGCACTGGGTTTGGTGATCGCGACCGGCGGCCCCCTCGCAGCTGCAGTCGCCGCTCTCGCCGATCTGACCGCTGTTCCCGGACGTCTGCAGTTCGTCGTCAGCAATGAGGACGGCGGCGCGATAGTCGTGGACTACGCCCACACGCCGGATGCGCTGAGGACGGTTCTGAAAGCGTTGCGACCGCATGCCCGTGGGCGGCTCGCCGTACTATTCGGCTGTGGCGGAGACCGCGATGCAGGCAAGCGCCCGCTAATGGGAGAGGTGGCGGTCCGGTTGGCGGACCGCGTTTACGTCACCGACGATAATCCGCGAACCGAGTCGCCCGCCGCGATCCGGCGCGCCATCCTGGAGGCGGCACCGAGCGCGATCGAGATCGGCGACCGTCGCGAGGCGATCGCGACGGCAATTGCTGAGCTGGCTCCCAGCGATTTGCTCGTCATCGCCGGCAAAGGGCACGAAACCGGCCAGATCATCGGGACCGAGAGTCACCCTTTCGACGATGCTGAAGTCGCGCGCGAATTTTCCCGCCTGCGCCGCTCGATACCTTCCGGGCGAGCCGGCTGATGGCCGCGTTGTGGACCGCCGCCGGTGCCGCGGCCGCGACCGGCGGGTCGTGCCTGACGGATTGGACCGCGACAGGCGTGTCCATCGACACTCGCTCGCTTGCTGCCGGCGACCTGTTTGTGGCGCTGCACGGTCCCAACCACGACGGCCACGATTTCGTCGCCACCGCGTTGGATCGGGGCGCTGCGGCGGCAATGGTGGACCGGGACACACCGCAGCTTCCGACCGCTGCACGGCTGCTCAGGGTTGCCGATACCCTGAGCGGGCTCGCCGCGCTCGGCGCGGCGGGGCGTGGCCGCAGCCCCGCCCGGATCGTCGCGGTTACCGGGAGTGTCGGCAAGACGGGGACAAAGGAGGCGCTGCGTCTCGCTCTCGCCGGCTCGGGCGCGACCTATGCGTCCGCGGGCGGGCTCAACAATCATTGGGGCGTGCCGCTGTCCCTCGGCCGCTTGCCGCCGCAGGCCCGCTATGGGGTCTTCGAAGTCGGGATGAACCATCCGGGAGAAATCGCCGCTCTCACGCGGATCGTGCGCCCGCATGTCGCGGTGATCACGACGGTTGAGCCGGCGCATCTCGGCTTTTTCCCGTCGGTCGAGGCGATCGCCGACGCCAAGGCGGAGATTTTTCTCGGGCTGGAGCCCAATGGAATTGCGGTTCTCAACCGAGACAATCCGTACTACACGAGATTGGCCGCCGCTGCACAGCGCGCCGGTGCGGTCGAGATCCTGGGATTCGGAGCCCATCCGGAAGCTCCCCTCCAGCTGATCGAGTGCGTCCTCGATGCGCGCGGAAGCACGGTCGAGGCTAGGGTCCGCGGCCGGATCGTCCGGTTCCGCGTGCCGGTCCCGGGCCGGCATTGGGTCATGAATTCACTAGCCGTTCTCGCGGCGGCGCAGGCTGCCGGCGCAGCTGTCGATTGCGCGGCGGAGGCGCTCTCCCAGCTGGAGTCTTTGCCGGGCCGTGGTCGCAGGCACGAGCTCGCCTGGCGCGGCGGCACCTTGACCCTGATCGACGAGAGCTACAACGCCAGCCCGGCAGCCATGCGCGCTGCCCTCGCGGTACTCGCCGCCACCGAGCCCGGAACCGGCGGAAGGCGCGTAGCGGTGCTGGGCGATATGCTGGAGCTCGGCGACGCCTCCGAGCGGCTGCACCGTGAGCTTGCCGAACCGCTCGCCGCAGCCGAAGTCGACCGGGTCTTTCTGGTCGGCGGTTCGATGGCTGTCCTCCACGAGGCTCTCCCCGAGGCTAAACGAGGCGGGTTGTGGCGATCGCCCGAGGACGCGATGCCTGCCCTGCTGTGCTTTCTCGAACCCGGCGATGTCGTGACGATCAAAGGCTCGCGCGGGGTTGGCGTCAGCCGCGTCGTGGAGTTGCTGCGCGCACAATCCGCCGGGCACAATGTGTGCCGGCCAGAGACATGATCCGATGCTGTACTCGCTGCTATATCCGTTTGCGGACCAGTTCCAATTCTTCAACCTGTTCCGGTACATCACGTTTCGCTCGGGAGGCGCGGTCGTCACCGCGCTGCTGATCAGCTTTATCCTCGGTCCCCACTTGATCCTGTGGCTGCGACGCAAGCAGTCGAACGGCCAGCCGATTCGCGCCGACGGTCCCAATGGGCACCTGTTGCGTAAGAAGGGTACGCCCACGATGGGCGGTTTTCTGATCCTGATCGCGTTGACGATATCGACTTTGCTGTGGGCAGATTTGACCAATCCCTACGTGTGGATCGTGCTGCTGACAACCGCCGGTTTCGGCCTGATCGGCTTCTTCGATGATTACCGCAAGCTGACCCGCAACTCGCATCGTGGAGTCTCGGGCCGGGCCAGGCTCGCTCTCGAAATCGTGCTCGCCGCCGCCGCCTGCATTGCGATCGCCTATGTCGCGCCGGCGGGTCTAGCTAATACTCTCGCCGTACCGTTCTTCAAGAATGTCCTGTTCGCATTCGGCTGGTTTTTTGTGCCGTTTGGCGCATTCGTGATCGTCGGTGCCTCGAACGCCGTCAACCTGACGGATGGCCTCGATGGGCTGGCAATCGTCCCCTCGATGATCGCGGCGGGCTGTTTCGCGTTCATCGCCTATCTCGCCGGCAATCTGGTCTTCGCCAATTACCTGCAGATCCACCACGTCGTTGGGGCAGGCGAGTTGACGGTGTTTTGCGGCGCGATGGTCGGGGCGAGCCTCGGTTTCCTGTGGTTCAACGCTCCGCCAGCTATGGTGTTCATGGGCGACACCGGATCTTTGTCGATCGGCGCAGCGCTCGGAACGATCAGTGTCGTCACCAAGCACGAACTGGTCCTCGCCATCATCGGTGGTCTCTTCGTGCTCGAAGCGATATCGGTCATCGTCCAGGTCGCGAGCTATAAGATGACCGGGCGGCGCGTCTTTCGCATGGCGCCGCTCCACCATCATTTCGAGCAGAAGGGCTGGGAGGAGCCGAAGATCGTGATCCGTTTCTGGATCATCGCTTGGATTTTGGCGATCGCCGGTCTCGCCACGCTCAAGCTGCGATAACCGTGCGCTGGCGGAGTTAAGGTTGCGCATAAACCCTCACCCGCCTCGCCGCGCTCGGCACCAAGCCCTCAACCTCGCGCCCCCCGCTTGCTTGGGAGGGAATGGGAGGACGATCCGCGGTCACTGTCGCGCGAACCACACTTGGTAGATGGCGCCGGCAGATTGCGCTATATCTGCTGCCTTGAGCCACTCAAGCCCCACCGCAAGCGTCACGAATGAGATTCGCTCGGATCGATCAGAGCTTGGTTGCGCGTTGGTGGTGGACAGTCGACCGGTGGAGCCTCGCCGCGCTCGGCATGCTGATCGGGTTCGGCGTCGTTATGAGCCTCGCCGCGAGCCCGCCGGTGGCTGAGCGCATCGGTTATGACGGGCTTCATTTTGTCCGGCGTCACCTTGCGATGCTGCCCCTGGCGCTCGGTCTGATGTTTGCGGTCTCCCTGCAGCCGCCTCGGACCATCCGGCGCATCGCGGTAATCGGCTTTGGCATCTCGCTCGTTCTGCTCGCGCTGACTTTCGTCATCGGGATCGAGATCAAGGGCGCGCGGCGCTGGATCAATTTCCCGGGCTTGTCATTACAGCCCTCCGAGTTCGTCAAGCCGACCTTTGCGGTCGTCGCTGCCTGGCTATTTTCGGAGCAGAAGCTGCGTCCTCGTTTTCCAGGCAATCTGATTTGCATCGCGCTTTTCGTGGTCATCGTGGCGATGCTGATCAAGCAGCCGGACATCGGCATGGCGGCGGTTGTGGCGGCCGTCTGGTTTGCACAATTTTACATGGCGGGGATGCGGCTCTATTGGGTTGCCGCGGGCGCTCTTGCTGGGGTCGGCGGGTTGGTCGGCGCTTACATGTACCTGCCGCATGTCAGGGTCCGGGTCGACCACTTCCTCGATCCTTCCGCTGGCGACAGTTATCAGGTGAACCGCTCGATCGAGGCCTTTGCCAATGGCGGCCTTTGGGGGCGCGGTCCCGGCGAAGGCACGGTCAAGGACGTTCTCCCCGACGCGCATGCGGATTTTGTCTTTGCAGTTGCCGGGGAAGAGTTTGGGGTTGTGGTCTGCCTTGCCATTGTCGCGCTGTTTGCGTTTATCGTGCTGCGCGGATTTTCCCGATTGTCGCAGGAAGGCAGCCTGTTCGTCCTGCTAGCTGCGACCGGCTTGTTGGTCCAGTTCGGTCTGCAAGCGACGATCAATATGGCTTCCAGCCTGCATTTGATCCCGACCAAAGGCATGACTTTGCCGTTTCTGTCATATGGCGGGTCCTCGATGCTGGCGCTCGGGTTGGGAATGGGGATGATGCTCGCGCTGACGCGCCGCCGTCTTGGGGGAGGCGAGTTGTGAGCGGGCGCTACGTGCTCGCGGCCGGGGGGACCGGCGGCCATCTGTTCCCAGCCGAGGGGCTGGCCGGCGAACTCCTAAGTGAGGGCGGCAAGGTCCATCTCGTCAGCGATGCGCGGGCCGAGGCATTTGCCGGACGCTTTTCCGAGATCGAGACGCATCATGTAAGGGCCGCGCAGCTCGGGGGTGGGGCGGCGCACGCGGCACACGCAATCGGCGAGCTGGCAATCGGGACATTGCAGGCGCGCCGGCTGCTACGCCGGCTTGCGCCGGCCTGCGTTATCGGATTTGGCGGCTATGCCTCGATTCCGACCATGCTTGCGGCTGTTTCCCTTGGCCTGCCGACGCTCATTCACGAGCAGAATGCCGTGCTTGGCCGCGCCAATCGTCTCCTTGCGCCGCGCGTGCGGCGCATCGCTACCGGCTTTCCGTCGACGGCAGGTCTCCGCCCGGCCGACCATGTCCGCACGAGCCACACCGGCAACCCGGTAAGGCCGGCGGTGCTCGCCCTCGCTCGGACCAAATACAGGGCACCGCAGAGGGGCGGCCCAATCGAGCTTATCATCCTCGGCGGCAGCCAAGGAGCACGGATCATGAGCGAGGCCGTGCCGCCGGCGCTGGCCGCGCTACCGACGCGGCTGCGCGAGATGCTGCGTGTCAGCCACCAGGCACGCCCTGAAGATCTGCCCGCCACCGAAGCGATCTATCAAAAAAATCGCATCCACGCTGAGGTGCTGAATTTTTTCACCGATGTCCCCGAGCGGCTGGCGCGGGCGCAGCTGGCGATTTGCCGCGCCGGCGCTTCGACATTGGCCGAACTTGCCGCAGTCGGCCGGCCTGCCGTGCTGATTCCATACCCGCATGCCACCGACGATCATCAGGCGGTGAACGCCCGAGCATTTGCCGAGGCCGGTGCCGGATGGGTAATAGAGCAACCGGAATTGCGCCCCGATACCCTTGCTCTTTACCTCGAAAATCTGCTGGGGGATTGCACCGGAATGGGTAATGCTGCCCAGCGAGCCAGCGACTTGGGCCGGCCGGACGCGGCGGCCCACCTTGCACGTCTCGCCATCGAACTCGGCCTGAGTTCGTGGCAGCATGGCCAAGCCGCATGAGAGCCCTGCCGCGTTCGATCGGGCCCATTCATTTCGTCGGCATCGGCGGGATCGGGATGAGTGGCATCGCCGAGGTGTTGCATAATCTCGGCTATCGGGTGCAAGGCAGTGATCTGGCCGACAGCGCCAATGTTCGACGCCTCATCGATCTCGGGATCCCGGTGGTTGTCGGCCATGAAGCCGAGAACCTCGGAGCTGGCGAAGTCGTCGTAATTTCCTCCGCTGTCAAACCGGACAACCCCGAGGTCATTGCCGCCCGGGTGCGCCGCGTCCCGGTGGTGCGACGCGCCGAAATGTTGGGCGAATTGATGCGGCTCAAATGGTCGCTGGCGATTGCTGGAACCCACGGCAAGACGACGACGACTTCCATGATCGGCGCGCTGCTCGAGACGGCGCAGCTCGACCCGACCGTGATCAACGGCGGGATCATTAACGCCTATGGCACCAACACGCGGTTGGGGGCCGGCGATTGGATGGTCGTCGAGGCCGATGAGAGCGATGGCACGTTCACGCGGTTGCCGGCGACGATCGCGGTCGTCACCAATATCGACCCCGAGCATCTCGATTTTTACGAAAGCTTCGACGTGCTTCGCCGGGCTTTCGAGGACTTTGTCGGCAATATCCCATTCTACGGTTTTGCCGCACTCTGCATCGACCATCCGGTAGTGCAGCAAATGATCCCTAGACTCTCTGACCGGCGCATCCTGACCTACGGCTTCAGCCCGCAGGCCGATATCCGCGCCGTCGATGTCCGGCTTGGGCGGGACGGCGCGCGCTACGACATCGTGATCTCGGACGCACTGGTCGATCGGGGGCGCACGATCCCGGACCTTTTCTTGCCGATGTTCGGCCGTCACAACGTGCAGAATTCGCTCGCTGCCGCGGCGGTTTCCGAGGCGATGGCGCTCGGCGACGATGCTCTGCGCGCTGCGCTCCACAATTTCAAAGGAGTAAAGCGCCGCTTCACGCGAGCAGGCGAATGGAGGGGTGTGACCGTCATCGACGATTACGCTCACCATCCCGTCGAGATCGCAGCGGTGCTCAGCGCGGCGCGCGCAATCGTCACCGGAAAGCTGATCGCAGTCGTCCAGCCGCATCGCTACACGCGCGTGTCTCACCTGTTCGACGGATTTTGCACCTGTTTCAACGACGCCGACATGGTCCTGGTGGCGGACATTTACGCAGCGGGGGAAGCGCCAATCGAAGGGGTCAGCCGCGACGCTCTGGTTGCCGGGTTGATTGAGCACGGGCACCGCAACGTCCGCCCCTTGGAGGAGCCGGGCTCGCTCGCGCGAATAGTCCGAGAGCTGGCGCGCCCCGGCGACATGGTGGTCTGCCTGGGCGCAGGTTCGATCACCGGCTGGGCCAACAGTTTGCCCGCCGATCTCGCGGCGCTGCACTCGGCGAGGCGCATCGCATGACACAATTGATCGCCCAGCTGCCCGCGGTTCGCGGCCGGTTGATCGAGAACGCGCCGATCGGCAAGCAGACCTGGTTTGGCGTGGGCGGCCCCGCGGAGGTTTTGTTCCGTCCTGCCGACGCGGAGGACCTCGCCGTTTTCCTATCAGCCCTCCCGGCAGAGGTTCCGGTGACCGTTATAGGAATCGGCTCGAACCTGCTGGTACGCGACGGCGGCATCCGCGGTGTCGTGATCCGCCTCGGGCGCGGCTTCGCCGCGATCCAGGTCGATCGCGAAGAGATCCACGCCGGCGCGGCGGCGCTCGACCGCATTGTCGCGTGCGCCGCTGCCGAAGCGGGGTTGGGTGGGCTCGAGTTCCTGTCTGGAATCCCCGGTTCGATTGGTGGAAGCGTGCGAATGAATGCGGGTGCCTATGGCCAAGAAGTCAGGGATGTGCTCGCCGCCGTGACGGCGCTCGATCGCAGCAGCAAAACTCATACCGTCTCCGGCCGGACGATAGGGCTCTCCTACCGCCGCAGCGATGTCGATCCGAGCTGGATTGTCATCGGAGCACGCCTGCGCGGTACACAAGAAGATCGCGCCGCGATCGGCCGCCGGCTAGACGAGATCCGCGCCGTGCGGGAAGCAACCCAGCCGGTACGTGCCCGCACCGGCGGATCGACCTTTAAAAACCCGCCCGGCGAAAGTGCCTGGCATCTGATCGACGCCGCCGGCTGTCGCGGTCTCGTGCGCGGCGGCGCGATGGTCTCGCAGCAGCACACAAATTTTCTGATCAACACCGGGACTGCGACAGCCGCCGATCTCGAAGGGCTCGGCGAAGAGGTCCGTCGGCGGGTCTACGAGAGCTCCGGGATTCAGTTGGAGTGGGAAATCGAGCGCATCGGTCGAAGCAAAAATGACGGATATCCATCGCTTACTGCCCTTCACCCTCCCGCTGCGCGGGTCCCTCCCTCTCCCCGCTTGCAGGGAGAGGGCTGGGGTGAGGGGCACCCTGACATTGCACTGACCGAGGGGGGGCGGTGACCAAGACGGTGGCGGTGGTGATGGGCGGATGGTCGCCTGAACGCGAGGTGTCGCTGTCGAGCGGGCGAGAATGCGCCAAGGCGTTGGTGGACCACGGTTACGGGGTGCGGCTCATCGATGTCGGCCGCGATCTGCCGGCTCTGATGCGTGCGCTCGATCCTCGTCCAGACATAATCTTCAACGCCTTGCACGGCGTCGGCGGGGAAGACGGCACCGTGCAGGGCGTATTCGATATGCTGGGGGTTCCTTACACGCATTCGGGCGTCCTCGCCTCGGCCATGGCGATGCACAAGCCGACGGCGAAAGCGATGTTCCGCGATGCCTGCTTGCCGGTTGTAGAGGGCCTGGTCGCCAGCCGCGAAATGCTGGTCGAGGCCGATCCGATGCCTGCCCCCTTTGTCGTCAAGCCGACCAATCAGGGGTCGAGCGTCGGCGTTCGGATCGTGAGAATTAATGATAATTCCTGGCGAGAGGAGATAAAGGAATGGTGCTACGGCGCCGAGCTTTTGGTCGAACGATTTATTCCCGGCCGGGAGCTCACTGTGGCGGTAATGGGGGATCGGGCGCTGGGTGCCTGCGAAATTGTTCCGCGCGGCAGCTTTTACGACTACACCGCGAAATACGCGGCGGGCGGCTCGGACCATCTGGTCCCGGCGCCGATTCCACCGGCCGTGTACGAAACAGCGCTCGACATCGGCTTGCGTGCGCATCGAGCGCTCGGCTGCCGCGGCGTGAGCCGCGCCGATTTGCGCTACGACGATACGGCAGCGGGCTGCGCCCGGCTTTACCTGTTGGAAGTGAACACACAGCCCGGGATGACGCCGACTTCGCTGGTTCCCGACATCGCCCGCCACGTCGGCATCGGCTTCGATGAGCTGGTTGTCTGGATGGTGGAGAACGCCTCATGCGACGGATGAAGGCGCCGATGCCGCGCCGCCCGCGCCGCAGCGGCCTATCCATTTTCCTCCTTCGCTTCGCTCTCTGGGTCGGGATGCCGATTTTGGCGGCAGGGGGGCTCTATGGGGCCTACCAGCTGAGCCGATCGCCACTCGGGCAGTCGGCGATGCAATATGCCGCCGATCGGATGCTCGACGGCACTGCGCGGCTAGGGCTCGTCGTGACCGACATCAGGGTCGAAGGCCGCGAGACGACCGATCGCGAGACGATCCTCGCCGCGCTCGGCGCCGGACCCGGCACGCCAATCCTGGCGATGAGCCCTAGGCGCGCCAAGGAAAAGCTCGAGACCCTGCCATGGGTTCGCTCGGCGGTCGTCGAACGCCGCCTTCCCGACACCCTCTATGTGCGCCTCGTCGAGCGCAAGCCGCTTGCGCTTTGGCAGCACGGCGGCAAGCTCGAGCTGATCGATCACGCGGGCGCTGTCATCCCGGTGACCCGGCTCGATCGCTTCGCAAAGCTGCCGCTGGTTGTCGGCGAAGGCGCCGCAAGCCATGCCGCGGAGCTGCTCGACATGCTGGCCAGCGAGCCCGATCTCGCGTCCCGCGTCACTGCGGCGGTCCGGGTCGGTGACCGCCGTTGGAATTTGCGCATCGATAACGCGATCGAGGTCCTGCTTCCCGCGGACGCGCCAGCGAGCGCGTGGGCGCAGCTCGCCCGCCTCGAGCGGTCAAGCGCGATTCTGAAACGTGACGTGCAAACCGTCGATGTGCGCCTCCCCGACAGGCTCGTTCTGCGGGTCAATCCGGAGCTGTCGAAAGAAGCGCCGACATCCAAGAAAGGACGCCCATCGGCGAAGAATACATGACGACAGTCGACGAAGCGCCGCCCCGAGCCAAGCGGGCCAGGCAAGAGGCAAAGAGCGGTACCGATCAGCAGTCGAAACCCCGCCGGCCGCCGGTCAGACCTCGCGGCAGTCTCATCACCGCCCTCGACATCGGCACCACGAAGGTCTGCTGCTTTATCGCGCGGGTCGAGGACGACATCCCACATGTCCTCGGCATTGGCCACCAGATCTCGCGCGGGGTACGCAACGGGGGCATCATCGACCTGGAAGCCACCGGCACCTCCGTGATGAATGCCGTGCACGCCGCCGAGGAGATGGCCGGCGAAACCATCCAACGAGTCGTGGCGAACTTATCGGGCGGCTTTTCCGCCTCACGGATCATCAAGGCGGAAATCGGCGTCACCGGGCGCGAGATCACCGACGTTGAGATGCGGCGCGTGCTCGAGACCGGCTATCTGATGCGCGAGCCGGGCGATCGCCAAATCATCCATTCCGTCCCTGTCGGATTTTCAGTCGACGACAGCCGCGGTATCCGTGATCCGCGCGGCATGCTGGGCGAGCGGCTCGGGGTCAACATGCATGTGGTGACGGCGAACTCTGCCAGCGTGCGCAATCACACCGCCGCCATTGGACGATCGCACCTCGAAGTCGAGGCTCTCGTCGTCAGCCCCTACGCCTCGGGGCTTTCCTGTCTGGTGGAGGACGAAATCGGTCTCGGGGTCACCGTCATCGATATGGGCGGCGGAACGACGACGATCGGCGTCTTCTTCGACGGGAATTTGATCTTCGCCGATTACGTGCCGGTGGGCGGCGCCCACGTCACGAATGACATCGCCCGCGGGCTTTCGACCGCGGTCGCTCATGCCGAACGAATGAAGACATTGTTCGGCAGCGCGATTGCGACGAGCACCGACGAGCGCGAGATGATTGCCGTCCCGCAAATCGGCGAGGAAGACGAGGGGCATGTAAACCACGTACCCAGATCGCTCCTCGTCGGGATCATCGCGCCGCGAATCGAGGAGACCTTCGAGTTGGTCCGCAACCGGGTCGAGGCCAGCGGCTTCGACAAAGTCGCCGGCCGACGCGTCGTGCTCACGGGCGGAGCCTGCCAGCTGCACGGAGCGCGAGAGTTTGCCGGACTGATCCTCGACAAGCAGGTGCGGATCGGCCGGCCGCAGCGGGTCGCGGGTCTCGCCGAGGCGACCGGCGGTCCGGCCTTTGCGACGAGTACGGGGCTCTTGCATTTCGCGTTGTCGGAGCGCGCCGAGGTGTTGGGCGTAAGGCGCAGCCCCGAGGGCCCGCGATGGGGTGTTCTTGGCCGA
>Ga0126381_100002479_pt1 | contig 19929 bp, 19 predicted proteins | sample PanSoiMetPlot_28_FD_96465 | JGI IMG/M metagenome (GOLD analysis project Ga0126381, IMG submission 96465) | Tropical forest soil microbial communities from Panama - MetaG Plot_28 | ecosystem: Environmental > Terrestrial > Soil > Tropical forest > Bulk soil | place: Panama | collected 2016-02-17
CAATAAACGCACCGTCGGAAACACGGTCCATGGCCAGCCGCGCCCCGCTGCCCTCCTCCGCTACCTGCCGGCAAGCCATGATGAAGCGCTCGGCGCGCGCTCGTTCGCTCCACGGCGGCGAGTCCCAATAGCGCAGCACGTAGGCGCTGCTGTGCAGCGCGAACAGGGCGTCCGCGTCTGCGCTGGTCACGGGACGCAGTCGCAGGCGAGCGGTGTGCAACGTGGGGGTCGGCAAGGGCATGGGTGCCATGTTTCCTTATCGCGCGGGCGGCCGCTTCAGCGCCCGTGCCGCCCGTTCAAGTGTCAAATGGCTCAGCTGAGGTTCGTTGCTGCGGGAGCGGTGTTGCTTGTTCGCTCGACTCGTCTTTCTTCGACGCTTCGTCGGACCCACCCTTGAGGATTCTGAGTTCGGGCTTGTCTGTTCGCGATGATTGCGTGATGCCCCAGTTCATGGGCGTGAAAGTCAGCAGGGCAATCAATGCGTTGGCCGAAGTCGTGATCAGGGATGCAATGGCGTCCTGGCGTGTTTGAGCGTCTTGCTGATCTCGGCCGGAACTCAAGAAGCAGATCATCGCTGGTACGTACCCGATAGCGAAGAATGTATAGACGGTAATTAATATCGCGAACGGTGCTAGCGCAACGCTCGTTGCGGCCCAAGTGCTTGCGTGGCCGATCTTCATCAGCCCGCCGCCCAGCGGCGCCCCCGTGGCAGGAAGCAGGTATCGCCAGCTATATGCGGGTCGCCTCATCCTCGTGTTCCTGGTCATCGTTGTCGGCTCCCGATGAGCCTCCACCTGCCTTGTCGTGCGCGATTTTGTGTGCGCGTGGACCGGCAGCAACTAAATGTGAGGCTAACGTAGCGCGCAGCACGTTCATTCGCAAGCGAATGCGCACATGCGGATGAACGTGCATCGAGTGCCACAAACTTTGGGGGAAAACTATGTGGTCAGATAACACTCGCGACGCGTACCAGGTGAAATCCAATAATTCGTAACTCGTATCGACTGGAATCGGCTCGATCACCGGCTCATGAGCGATTGCCTCCGATGGCCAACAAGCCGTTCGCGGATCTCGGCGACGTAATGCCACCCGCGACAATTGCAATCCATGCAATCCCGCCCTGTCCTTACACGACGACATAGCCGAAGCAAACAGGCTTGGTCTACGGGTGAAGACACGCGTCCCCGGGAGTATGACTACCGGGTCAGATGGTCCAGTTGATCGGATAGTTGACGATCGGGGTGAACGTCACGCCGACCGCCTCCGCCTCCCCGCGCGCGTCGACGGTCATCTCCGTCAGTCGGTCCAGTTGCGCCGCGTGCTCCTCGGAATCCCAGACGCTGACCTGTACGGCTGAGCCCTTCGGTGAGACGCCCGCGTAAAAGTGGATAAGCCCTGGCAGCCGCTGGATCGCCGGAATCAGGTACTTCGAGGTTCTCGTGTTCATGTCATTGACGTCGGCGAACCGGCTCGGGTCGAAGGTGGCGCGGGAAACGCGGACGACGGCGGCTGCTGGCAGTGACTTGGTCACGGGTCCTCTCCTCAGGCAAATTACATTACGATGTACTATCAGAATATAATGAGCAGCCCGCAGACGAAGGCCGGACGGCCGAGGAACCCGGCCCTAGACCAGGCGATCTTGTCCGCCGCGGCCCGCCAGCTCGGCGAGTCCGGCTACGCCCGCATGTCGCTGGACGCGGTGGCGACCGCCGCGGGAACTACCGTGCCCAGCCTGCGGCGCCGGTACCGGAACAAGGCTGAGCTGGTCGCCGCTGTGATCAGCTCGCTGCGGGTTGAGGACCCGCCCGATGGCGCCCCGACCCCGCGCGCCCACGCCCTTGCGATCCTCGAGAACTTCCACAGCAACCTGCGGGCTATGCCCGCCCTCGCCATCCTCGGCTCGCTGCTGGCCGAAGAGGAACGCCACCCCGAACTGCTCCACCTGTTCAAGACCCGCCTTGTCGAGCCGCGACGGGCACTGCTCCGACACGCGCTAGCGGCCGGCGACCTCCCGGATTCCGCCGACCTCGACGCGCTCACCAGCATGCTCATCGGCTCCTTCTACGGCCGCTACGTCACCCTCGCCGGCATCCCCGACGACTGGCCGGACCGCGTCCTGAGCGTCATATGGCCCCACGACGCCAGTCCCGCCTAACCGCGCCTCGATCACGACCCGCGGCATTCCGCCGGGATGCCCCGGGCGAGCCGTCAGATGGTCCAGTCGACCGGGTAATTGACGATGGGGGTGAAGGTGACGCCGGCCTCTTCGTAGGCCTGCCGGGTGTCCACGATCATCTCCTTGAGTCGGCTCATCTGCTGTGCGTGCTCGTCGGACTCCCAGATGCTGACATGCACCACCGAACCGTCGGGCGACGTGCCCGCGTGGTAGCTGATCAGGCCGGGCAGTTCCTTGATGGCCGGGACCAGGTAGCTGACGGTCGCGATGGTCGCCTCATGGACCTCAGCGAACCGGACGGGATCAAAGTTGCCTCGTGAGACGCGAAAGACTGCGGTCGGGGGGATCGGGGTGGCGGTCATGGGAAGCCTCCCGGGATATTTACGTTCCGATAAGGAATCATAATGTAATTCTTCGCCCCTGGGCTCTCACCTCGTGATCAGCCAACTGGAGCCGATCGGTCGTTAGTTGTCCGACGTGGGAGGGAAGGGTGAGGACCATGACTGAGCAAGGTGACACTGTCTTGGTGACCGGCGCCACCGGCAACACCGGAGCGGCCGTCGTAGACGCCCTGGTTCAGCGGGACGTGCCGGTACGGGCTATGGTGCGCGCGGAAGCCGAGCGGGACAAGCTGCCCGACGGCGTCCAGGCCGTCATCGCTGACTTTGACGACCCGGCATCCATCGCCGAGGCACTGGCCGGTGCCGGGCGCGCCTACCTGGTTACGCCGTCCAGCGAGCGCGCCGAGGAGCAGCAGCGACAATTCTGCGACGTGGCCGCCAAGGCCGGCATCCGCCAACTGGTGGTGCTGTCGCAGCTCGGCGCCGACGAGCACTCGCCGGTCCGGTTCCTGCGCTACCACGCCGCGGTGGAGCAGCACGTCCGCAGCCTGGGCATCCCCTACACGTTCCTGAGGCCGAACCTGTTCTTCCAGGGACTGCTGGCATTCGCCCGGCCGATCGCCGCCGAGGGCCGGTTCTACGCCCCGATCGGCGATGCCCGTGTCAGCGCGGTGGACGTGCGTGACATCGGGGCGGTGGCCGCCGTGACTCTTACGGAACCCGGCCACGAGGACGCCACCTATACGCTGACCGGCCCGGCGGCGATCACCCACGCCCAGATCGCCGAGGCGATGACCGCCGCGCTCGGCAGGCAGGTGACTTTTATCGACGTATCACCCTCCGCCTTCGCCGACAGCCTGCGCGGAGTCCTGCCGCCCTGGCAGGTGGACGGGCTGCTGGAGGACTACGAGCACTACCGGCGCGGTGAGGCCGCGGCGGTGTCCTCCGCGATCGCCGAGACCACCGGCACGCCGCCAAGGGACGTCGTGCAATTCGCTCGCGACTACGCCCCTGCGTTCAGCGACTTATCAGCCCTTCAGGAGCCGGCGGGCCATCACCATGCGCTGGATCTGGTTGGTGCCCTCGTAGAGGTGCGTGATCATGGACCAGGACAGTTTTCGCAGGCAGATCGCGTATTGAGTGACTATGCCCAGCGCGGGCTGCCCCTGACCCCGGAGACCTCTGCGGCCCCTGGCGGCAGGGAAGAGCGGGCAGGCCTAAGCCCGCCTAGCCGGACGGCGGCGCGCCAACCCCGCGGCGGCTGGTCCCCAGTTCAGCCCCACTCGGGCCGGAATTGCTCCCAGTCCGGATTTTCGGCCAAGAATTCCCGGGCATGCTCCTCGCCCGCATCGGCGTGCTCGCGCAATCTGGACAGCCACACCAGCAGGCGCTGCCGGGCGGCGTCGTCGCCAAGTTCAGCGGCCAGGCGCACCACCCGCATCGGATACGCTCCCCGGGCCAGCCAACCGGCCAGCAGCTCCCGGTGATCAGCAAGCAGCGCCCGCAGTTCCGCTAGATTTTCGTGGCGCGACAGCCACTCAGCCAGCTCATACAAAGCCGGGTACCTCCCGGCATCGGCCCGCCCGCGCAGCTCATCGACGTGGTCGTTCTCAGCCAGCCAGTGAGCCAGGAACCGCTCGGCTATCTCGTCCCCGTCGTCGGCCAGCGGGCGGATGACCTCGATGGCCTCCTCGGTCCTGGCCCGGTCCGACAACCAGCTGGCTAGCTGCCTCCTGGCATGCTCATCTCCGGCCCCGGCGCGGTCGCGCAACTCCCCGTCCTGGTCGTTCTCGGCCAGCTGGTAAGCCCGCCACCACTGTTCCGCATCCTGCGCGGTATCGCCCACCGGATGGGTCATCGCTACAGCCTCGCCAAAGTCCGGGAACTCCGGGCTGCAACCGCGTCGTCAGCCCCATGAGCCCGCCAGTCGTGATCACGGCAAGTACCAACATTACGCCGTCTCAATAGCCGCCTCCGTGCGTTGACCCCGTCGCAGCCCCGGCGTTGACTACACCCATCCTGGAAGAACACCCACCCGTCCAGGTAACCCGAAGGAGGTGGTGGCCAACTCCCTGGTCATGCTTCCAGGTGCGTCTCGATCTGGCCCCACCATTCGCGATGCAAGCATTGATGCCTGGGCCGGAACCTCGGCTACCCAGGGACCGTTTCCTTCGGGTCGAGCAGTGACCTGAGGATATCCTCCATCGCGTCGAAGCTGGCGCCCGGGCCGTCGGAGCTGGTCACTTCGCCCGCTTCCTGAGGACCGGCGGGATAATGGTCACGGCCTGCTTTGTCGCGGAAAGCCAGCCTCATCTCGACCGTCGTCACTCCGTCAGTTTCGTGCAGCTGCCAGGTCTCGACCGCCTCCGCATCCGGCCAGCCGCCGAACAGCCACGTCTCCACGGTCCGGACCGGCGGCTCGACCTCCAGGTAAGTTCCCCGGAACGAGCACTCGGTGCCGCCTTCGGTCACGAAGACGTGGTGGTAGTTCCCTCCGACGCGCAGGTCGATCGAGCACTCCGTCATCGGTTCCGAGGGGTAAGCGCCCCATGTGCTCACATACTCTGGCTTGGTCAAAACATCGAAGACGAGAGCGATCGGAGCGTCGAACTCTCGTGTTATGAGGATTTCGAGCTCATCCGGGAATTCGATGCGTGCCGATCTGCGCCTGCCAAGTGTCACTACTGCTCTCCACTGTTGATCTAGCTCTTTAAGGTAGTCCGGGCAGCACGCCCAGGGCTGACCGGCCCCGTAGCCATCCGGCACGGTGACCTATAGCAAATAGACGATGGAAGTGGCGGTTATTCATCGCTTGGCCGTGCAGAAAATGGGCGAGACCTCCCGGGGGCCAGCCGAGGCTACGCCCCGGTTGGCGTCACGGACGGCAACGTTGTTCGTCCTCCCGCTGACGCACTGCGGGCGCTCAACGTTGACCCCCGCCGCGTCCCGGCGTTAACTGGCGGCTGTCAGGAAAGAGCCAGTCCTCCGGCAAACCCGCACACCCTAGAAAACGTCAAGCATCACCTGAAGCCGATCCGTCAACGATCACCTGGCACTAGGCAATTCTGTTAGGCGGTGGTCCCGGGTTGCTTAGGTCGTACGCCTCGATCTGCGGCACGACACGCTCACGGAAGAAACTTGGTTGCGGCCTCGGCGTCGCCGGTCGTTCGCCTTCCCATACGGCGAGGTCGTAACTCATGGCGGCATCGTGCCAGGACACCCGTAGTCGTGGCAACCGGCACGAATCGGCGGCATGCGAGTGGTTGACAAAGAATAAGAGCGTCAGGCACCCCGGGCCAGGTGATGCTGAATCGGCCGATCCGACTTGTCGCCGACATGTCCTCGCCCGCAGTTGGCTGGTGTTCTCGCAGCTCAGCGGGTAACTGCTTCAGCCCTTAAGGAGTTGGCGGGCCATGACCATGCGCTGGATCTGGTTGGTGCCCTCGTAGATCTGGGTGATCTTGGCGTCGCGCATCATCCGCTCGACCGGATAGTCGCTCACGTAGCCGTAGCCGCCGAGCAACTGCACCGCGTCTGTCGTCACCGACATCGCCACGTCGGAGGCCAGGCACTTGCAGGCTGAGGAGAAGAACGTCAGGTCTGGCACCTGCTCGCCCGCCATGGCCCGCTCGGAGCGCGCCGCGGCGGCGTAGGTGAGCTGCCGTGCGGCCTCGAGCTTCATGGCCATGTCGGCGAGCATGAACTGCACGCCCTGGAAGTCCGCCACGGCACGGCCGAACTGCCTGCGCTCTTTCACGTAACCGGTCGCGTAGTCAAGGGCGCCCTGCGCGATGCCGAGCGCCTGCGCGGCGATCGTGATCCTGGTGTGGTCGAGTGTGCGCAGCGCGATCTTGAACCCCTGGCCCTCCTCGCCGACAAGCCGGTCTGCGGGGACCTCGCAGTTGTCGAAGTAAAGCTCCCGGGTCGGCGAGCCCTTGATGCCCAGCTTGTGCTCGGGCGCGCCGAAGCTGAAGCCGGCGTCGCCGTCCTCGATCACGAACGCGGAGATGCCGTTCGCGCCCGCCGCGGGGTCGGTCACCGCCATGACGGTGTAGAACTTCGAGACCCCGGCGTTGGTGATCCACCGCTTGACGCCGTTGAACAGGTACCCGGCGCTAGTGCGCACGGCACGCGTGCGCATCGCCGCCGCGTCCGAGCCGGCCTCCGGCTCGGACAGCGCGTACGAGAACATCCCCTCGCCGCGCGCCACCGGCGGCAGGTAGCGCTGCTTGACCTCATCCGACGCGCCGAGCAGCAGCGGCATCGTGCCGAGCTTGTTCACCGCGGGGATGAGGGACGACGAGGCGCATGCCCGGGCCACCTCCTCGATCACAAGCACGCTCGCCAGGGCGTCGCCTCCGGCGCCGCCGTAGGCCTCGGGGATGTGCAGGGCGTGGAAATCGGCCTTAACCAGCGCCTCGTACACGTCCCAAGGGAACTCCGATGTGCGGTCGACCTCCGCGGCCCGCGGCATGATCTTGTCTTCCGCGAGCGCGCGGACCGCTTCACGGAGCGCCTCGTGTTCTTCCGAGAGTGCGAACGTGCTCATTACCCGATGGTAACCGCGGGCACGCGCCCGCCGACCTCAGGGCGCGCCTTAATCCTCCTTGGCTTGCGGGCCAGTCAATCGCGGCATCGACACGGCGTGTGTGGCGGCGCGGCGCGGCGCCATAACGGCGGAACGCTGGACTGTACCGCGCGGCGCGGCGTGCTTGCCGCTGCTGCGGTACAGACCGAAAACACGGAATGGACGGCTCTTCGTGACAACGGAAAATGTCACAACATCCCCCTCGACCCAACCCTGCCGAGGCAGTTCGACCAGTCTCCCCACCGATCGGTTGCAACCAGTCCCGGCCTGGTTGCCTGCCGCAACCAGGATGCCCTGCCGTCACAGACGCAAAACAGGCCCAAGCGTCACCGTGCTCAAAACGAGATATCGACTTTGCAGATGCACGGGCGTAGCGAGAAAGGGCGGACTCGTTCGGGATAAAGGACTAGAGCATGGCACGCAGCGCCGCACCCTTTGCACGGGCCTGCTCCGTGAGGCGGGCCTGAAATTCTGTCATCTTCACCCGCAGCGCCTCGTCCCCGACAGCAAGGATGCGCACCGCGAGCAGCCCGGCATTGCGCGCACCACCCACCGCCACAGTGGCAACGGGGATGCCGGCCGGCATCTGCACGATCGATAGCAACGAGTCCATGCCGTCCAGGTACTTCAGCGGCACGGGGACGCCGATGACCGGCAGCGGCGTCACCGACGCCAGCATGCCCGGCAGGTGCGCGGCGCCGCCGGCGCCGGCCACGATGACCTTGAGCCCGCGCCGTTCGGCCTGCTCGCCGTAGGCGATCATCTCCCTGGGCATCCGGTGCGCCGACACCACATCCGCCTCGTAGCGAACGCCGAACTCATCGAGGACCTCGGCCGCGGCGCCCATCACCGGCCAGTCGGAATCGCTGCCCATGACGACGCCGACCACCGGCTTGTCTGCTTGCACGGGCCTAGCGTAACGGTTCGCTAGGCCCGGCCCTGGACCGTCACCTGATGCACGAGGACCCGGTAGGTGCCGGCACCGTCCGGCGGCAAGCTGGTGAACCACACAAGCACGTACCGCGCCCTAGTCGGCGCCGCGAGCGGCAGGTCGAGCACGTCCGCCGTGGTAGTAGCGGTCTGCGTGAGCCGGAGCGCGGCGAACGACGGCATGGCGCCGAGCCGCAACTGCATGCTCGCGCCTGTCCCGCCGCCCAGCGTGAGCCGCACGGCCGTGATAGTCACCGTCCGGCCCATGTCAAGCAGCAGGCCGGTGCCCGCCTGCAGGCCGCCGAAGCCCGGCGTGGCGTACCAGCGGGTCAGCCACCCATTTGCCGAGCCGGTGAGCACGCTGTTCGCGTCCTGCGGGTCGTCGCCGTCAGCCGTCCCGTTGGGGCCGAACGCCACCGCGCTGGCCGGCACGAGCACCCGCACGGGCGGGGGGAGCGGGCGCGGCGAGGCCGTCGGCGACGCCTGCGCTGTCCGCGCGCCGGGGCCGGCGGCCGCGGTGGTCGCGTGGGTCACGGATCGCTTCGCGGCGTTACCGCCCGAGGCGGCCGGTGCGGCCGTCTTCGTGAGATCGCCGGCCAGTTCGAACGAGGCGAAGCCGAGGACGGCGAGAGCCACCGCCCCGAGCACCGCGGCGAGCCTGACCCGCCGCCTCGCTCCTGCGCGCGTGCCTGCGCCGTCCGGGCTTGGCGCGGGCCCGTTCGGTGTGGCGGCCGGCGGATGCGCCAGGCGGTCGATGGCGTCCAGTGCGGGTGCTCCCTGCTAAGTCGCTGGTCAGGGGCGGCCGTTCACCACGACACGGTACACATTCTCCTGGAAGTGCCCCATGCCGTCAGGCGGAAGCAGGGTGAACCAGATCAGCAGGTATCTCGCGTGGATCGCGGACTTGAGCCGTAGCCGGAGGGTCCCGGCCGCGTTAGACGCCCCCGCCACCACGGACATGCTGCCGAAGACCGTCGCGTTGCCCATTCTGAGCTGCAGGTTCGCCCCGCGGTAGGCGGAAAGGTCGATCCGCACGCTAGTGATTGTGACCCTCTTGCCCAAGTCGAGCAGCAGGCCAGTGCCGGGCCTGAGCCGGCCGAAATCCGGCGTCGCGTACCACTGAGTCGCCCACGGATACAACGCTCCTGGGGTGATCGCGTACATCGCGGTCTGCGGATTGTCGCCGTTCACTGTTCCATCCGGGCCGAACGCCGCGGCGCTCACGATACGGAGCGCTCGTGACGGCGGGGTGGCCTTCACTACGTTCTGCGGCGTCGTCGCCGTGGGTGTCGGCGTGGCGGCCGGGGTGCTGGACGCCGACGGCGTGGCGGCCCCGGAGTTCTTGTCGCCCGCCGGCGTTTGCTTGGCGGCTGTGTCGTTCGCGGCGGAGTTATGACTGAGGTTCGAGACGATGTGGCTGCCCGCGACGCCGACGACGGCAAGCACCGCCGCGACGAGGACCACGATTCCCGTCAGCCAGCGGCGGCCGCGGACCCGCTTGCCCCAGGCGGAGGGCTCGCGCGGCTGCGTATACCCCGGCAGGACGGAATCGGATACCAGTTCGGGGGTGATGTACTGCGAATCGACGGCGGTCGAGGCACCGTGATCGGCGGCGCCAAATGCCCTGTCGGAGAAGTCGGGGAAGGTGAAGCCGGGGTCGGCGAACGTGGCGCTCGGATCCGCGTAGGTGGCGCGCGGGTCCCCGAACGTGAAGCCCGGGTCGGCGATGGTCAGGGCGGGATCGGCGTAGCCGGGCCCGGTGAACCCGTTGAACCCGGGGTCGGCGGGAATCGCCGGCAAGTCGGTCGCCGTCAACTCGGCAGCCGGAATGGCCGACGTGGACGGCGGGATCGGCGCGACCGGGGTAACCATGGGGAGGGGTGCGGCCGGTGCGGTCGGCGGCGGCGCCTGCATCGCGGTCGGCGGCGCCTGCATCGCGGTCGGCACGGCCTGCGTGCGGCCCGCGTCGTATTCGCGGATCAGCGGCTGGGCGTCGATGCCGACAGCGCCGGCGATCGCGCGGACATATCCGCGCACGTAGAGATCGCCACCACACGCGGCGTAGTCATCCTGCTCAATGCACCGGATGACCGCTTCCCTGATTCTGGTGCGCTCGGCGACCTCATCAACCGTAAGGCCGGCCCGATAGCGCGCCTCGGCAAGCGCTTCGCCAACTGTCACGAAGCCTCCAGCACCATCGAGATCTATATTCCGTGTCAGGTTAGTTGGAGATGATCATAGAGCAGGCCGATTTGCGAGTTTTCACTGTCTGTGAGCTGCCCAGCGAGCCGCCATTAAACATGGTGGCTCACTAGTCGCCATCTTCGGTACCCCAGCGGAGGTAGCTCGCCGCCCGGCGCGCCCTGTCCCGGATCGCGGCCACATCGTCACCGGCCGAGCCGACGATCGTGACGTGGCCGATCTTGCGGCCCAGACGTGCCTCCTTGCCATAGAAGTGCACCTTCACGGCGGGGTCGGCCGCCATCACGTGAATGTACCTGTCGTAGATGTCCGGGTCCGTTCCGCCGAGCAGGTTCGTCATCACCGTGCTGCCGCCAGGCGAAGCTGGCGCGCAGGACCCGAGCGGCAGGTCGAGCACCGCCCGCAGATGCTGCTCGAACTGCGAGGTCCGCGCCCCCTCGATCGTCCAGTGCCCGCTGTTGTGCGGGCGCATGGCAAGCTCGTTGACCAGCAGCCCGCCTGCCGCCGTCTCGAACAGCTCCACCGCGAGCAGCCCGGTCACGCCCAGCGAGGCCGCGATCCGCAAGCCCATGGCCTGCGCCGACTCCGCGACCGCCGGGTTCAGCCCGGGCGCGGGAGCGATAACCTCCCGGCAGATGCCGTCCACCTGCACGGTCTGCACGACCGGGTACGCGGCCCCCTGGCCGGACGGGGACCGCGCGACGAGCGCGGCCAGCTCGCGGCGGAACGGCACGAACTCCTCGGCGAGCAGCGCGATCCCGTGGCCGACCGCCTCTATTAGCACCTCCGCGACCTCCGCGGAAGAAGAGCACACCCACACGCCTTTGCCGTCATAGCCGCCGCTCACCGCCTTGAGCACGACCGGCCACTGTCCGCCGCGGAACGACTCGACCTCCGCGGCCGAAGACACTGGCGCGTACCGCGGGCAGGGCACGCCGAGCGCGGTCAGCCCGTCCCGCATGGCGAGCTTGTCGTGAGTGAACCGCAGCGCGCCCGATCCGGGCCTGACCAGCACACCGGACGATTCGAGCGCGGTCAGCACGGCCGCGGGGACGTGCTCGTGGTCGAACGTCACGACGTCGCAGGAGGCGGCGAACGCCGCGACGTCGGGCAGCGACAGGTGCGAGCCGATCGCGACGTCGTGGGTGACGAGCGCGGCGCTCTCGGCGGCGGACCCGGCGAGCACGCGGAACGTGGCGCCTAGCCCGATCGCGGCCTGTGCGGTCATCCGCGCCAGCTGTCCGCCGCCGACCATGCCGACGATCGGCATCCCGGTACCCGACTTGCGGTGAATCGGCCCGGCGGGAGCTTGCGAAGAGGCTGACAGCACGCGCTGTAGCCTACGCGGAACCTCTGAATTCTGGGTACAACCAGTGACAACCAATGTGCGACTATATGTCCAGAGTTAATAGAGAAAGGCACCCCGCATGGCACTAGGCGACATTGAGGTCAGGGAAGGGACCTACGGCGAGAAAGTCATCGCCGTTGAGCCCGGAGGAGCCGAGTTCATTCCGCTAAGCGAGCGCCACGGGCGCCCGCTGAACCTTTTCTGGACCTGGACGTCGCCGAACATGGAGTTCGCGACCATCTTCGTCGGCGTTCTCGCGGTGGCGGCGTTCGGTCTCGGCTTCTGGGAGGCCGTGCTCGCAATCGCGCTCGGCAGCGCCCTCGGCGGCATTACCCAGGGCATCTTGTCCATGCGCGGGCCCGTGTACGGGGTGCCGCAGATGGTGCTGAGCCGTCTTGGCTTCGGTTACTGGGGGAACACCCTGCCCGCCGGGCTCAACTCGGTCACGGCCGGGATCGGCTGGTTCGCGGTCAACAGCGTCAGCGGCGCGCTCGCGCTCAACACGCTCACGCACATACCGCAGGTGCTCTGCCTGCTGATCATCTGCGCGGCGCAGATCGCGATCGCGTTCCTCGGGCACAACCTGATCCACGTCTTCGAACGGTACGCGTTCCCAGTGCTCGCGATCATCTTCCTGATCGCCAGCGGGGTGATCCTGTCGAAGGCGCACCCCGGCGCGTCGCACGCGACGTTCCCCGGCGGCTTCCTGATCACGTTCGGCGCGACGTTCGGCTACGCGGTCGGCTGGAACCCGTACGCCGCCGACTACACCAGGTACTTCAAGCCGGACGTGAACAAGGCGGCCATCGCGTTCTGGGCAGGCTTCGGCCTGTTCCTGTCATGCACCGTGCTCGAGGTCGTCGGCGCGGCAGCCGCTACCGTGCTTAACCCGGGCGCTGCGCTCGGCGCCAACCCGACCGGCGCCTTCACCGGCCTGCTGCCGAAGGTGCTCGCCGACTTCACGCTGATCGCGATCGCGCTCGGCGCCATCGCGGCCAATGTGCTGAACATCTACTCTGGCGCGCTGTCGTTCACCGCGCTTGGCGTCAAGCTGCCGCTGGCGCTGCGCCGGGCGATCGTCGCGCTCGGGTTCGGCACGATCGGGTTCTTCGTCGGCTGGAACGGGCTGGCCAGCGCCGGCACGAGGTACTCGAACTTCCTGCTGATCATCGCCTACTGGATCGCGCCGTGGCTCGCGGTGGTGTTCTGCGACCAGATCCTGCGCCGCCAGTCGCAGGACCAGATCGAGCACCTGCTGTTCGACAAGAGGCACGCCAACTGGGCTGGCCCGGTGGCGATGGCGGTCGGCATGGGCGTCTCGATCGGGCTCTTCTCAAACCAGACCGAATACATCGCCCCCATCCCCCATCACGTTGGATCTGTTGGCGATTTGACGTTTGAGGTCGGCTTCGTGCTCACCGCCGTGATATACCTCACCTGGCGGCTCATCGCGGATCGCTCGTCCCGCGCATCATTGGCCACCGGAGCACGCGCGCATCAGCTGTAACGGAACGTTTACGACGATTCGCAACGTCGCGGCTAGTCAAGTCCACTACCTTAGATGCGCAGCATGAGGAAAGGGGCAGCCCGCGCATGGCCCGACTTGTCGCCGACCTGTATGACCGTGTCCGGCACCTGATTCCGGAGCTTGCGAAGTTCGGCATAGTCGGCGGCATTGGCACCGTCGTCGACCTCGGCGGCGCCGCGGTGCTGCACAGCTCCTACCACATGGAGCCGCTCACGGCCAAGGCGATCTCGATCTCGGCCGCCACGGTCGTCACGTACCTGGGCAGCAGGTTCTGGACGTTCAGGCACCGCGAGAACCAGCCCTTGATGCGCGAGGGCATGCTGTTCTTCGCGCTGAACGTGGTGGGCCTGCTCATCGCCGAGATAGTGCTCGCGGCCACCACCTACACCTTCGGTCTCAAAGACCCCATCGCGTACAACATCGCGAGCCTGGTCGGCACTGGCCTCGGCACGATTTTCAGGTACTTCGCGTACCGCAAGTGGGTGTTCCTCGCCCCCGCGGCCGCGCCAGCACAGGCGTCGGCCGTCCCGCAGGAGTTCCCCGGCTACGCGCCATGGGAGCCCGCCCGGTGGGAGCCCGCGCCGGCGGCGTACTCCGCCGACTGGGAGCCCGCGCCGGCGGCCGCGTACTCCGACTGGGAGCCGGCGCCGGCGGCCGCGTACTCCGCGTGGCAGCCCGCTCAGCCTGTCCAGCCTCGCCAGGTAAGAATTCAAAATTCAGTTTTCCCGAACGGTACCGTGGCCCCTCCCCTGGTCACCGCCAGTGCCACGGGCTGGCCGGCCCAGCCGCCTTCGCGGTCGGCCCCGCGCCCCGCGCCTGCGGGCTCCCGGGCACCCGGGCGGCACCGCAAGACCCGCTGAGGTTAACCGCCGCTCACGCCGCTCACGCCGGGCCACCGGTGCGCGTGGGCTGCACGTGCTCTACCGGCCGATTGCGCGGGAGGAACACCGCGAACACAGGCGGCCGCCGGCGCGCGAGCACGATCCGGCCGCCGTCGGCCGCGGCCATCGTGCGGGCGAGCGCGAGGCCGAGCCCCGTCCCTTCCGGGCGCCCGCTGACGCTGCGCTCGAAGATGCGCGTCACCAGTTCGGCGGGCACGCCGTCACCCTCGTCCTCGACCTCGATCACCACCGAACGGCCCGACTGCGACCGCCGGATCGTCACCGTCCCCTTGCCGTGCATGAGCGCGTTGTCCAGCAACGTCGCGATCACCTGGGCCAGGCCCCCCGGTGTCACGTACGCCTGCAGGCGGGACTCCCCGATGAGGACCATCTTCCGGCCCGCCCTGCGGAACGCGGGTTCCCACTCGGTGATCTGCTGGAGAATGATCCGGTCGATGCTGACGAGCGCGGCCGACCCGGCGGCCACCCGCCGCGCGGGGCTCAGCAGCTGGCTGACCACGTCGGCGAGGCGTTCGGCCTGGGCGAGCGCGGCGGTGCCCTCTTCGCGCACGACGTCCGGGTCGTGGGCCGACGCGATCATCTCCTCAAGCCGCATGGACAAGGCGGTCAGCGGCGTGCGCAGCTGGTGTGAGGCGTCGATGGCCAGCTCACGGTCGGCCGTCAGCAGGTGCCTGACCCGCCGCGCCGCGCTGTCAAGGCCGTCCGCGACCTGGTCGAGCTCGGTTACTCCGTACCGGCGGCCTACCGGCCGCGGGTCACCAGTGCCGAGCCGTCCGGCCGCTTCGGCAAGCTCCTCCACAGGCCGCGCCGCCCGCCGGGCGAACAGCCAGGAGAGCACCACGGTCACGCAGGCGGACGCGATGAGCAGCAGGACGCCTGGCAGCAGCATCGCGGAGTCGCGGGTCGCCGCGACGGCGAGCAGCGGCACGCCAGCCACGAGCGCCGCGGCCGCCGCGACCGCCGCCGCGGAAAGCCACAGCCGCCACCGCATCAGTGTTCTCCAGCTAAGTCAGTCGCCGCGCTCGAAGCGGAACCCGACGCCGCGAACTGTCGTGATGTACCTCGGGTTGTGCGCGTCGTCGCCGAGCTTGCGGCGCAGCCACGAGATGTGCATGTCCAGCGTCTTAGTCGACGTCCACCACTTGGCGTCCCAGACCTCGCGCATGATCTGCTCGCGGGTCACGACCTTGCCCGCGTCTCGCAGCAGGATCCACAGCAGGTCGAACTCTTTCGTGGTGAGGTCGAGTTCGACGTCGCGGTGCCACGCGCGACGAGCGTCCGCGTCGACCCGGACACCGCGCACCGACCCGGGGCTCTCCGCGGTGCCCCGGCGCAGCAGCGCGCGGACCCGGGCGAGCAGTTCCGCGAGCCGGAACGGCTTGGTCACGTAGTCGTCGGCGCCCGCGTCGAGCCCGACGACGGTGTCCACCTCGTCGGCGCGGGCGGTGAGGATCAGGACCGGTACCGAGTGTCCTTCGGCACGCACCCGGCGGCATACTTCCAGGCCGTCGAGTTCTGGCAGGCCGATGTCAAGCAGGATCAGGTCGACCCCGTCGGACAGCGCGCGGCCGAGCGTGGTCGGCCCGTCTTCAGTGACCTCCACCTGATAGCCCTCGCGGCGCAACGCTCGGGACAATGGCTCGGAGATCGAGGTGTCGTCCTCTGCGAGCAGCACTCGGGTCATGACTAAATAGTAAAGCCACGGTAAAACCACCGCACCAGCGACGCCCCAGCTTGCGCAGCAGTCAACCGCGGCGGCTTACCGTTGATGGATGCGGCGAATACGGCTGGGCCTGTTCGCCGCCGCGCTCGCCACGTTCGCGCTACTGTACGCTCCGCAGCCGCTACTGCCGCAGATCTCGAGCACGTTCGGGGTCGACCCCGCGACCGGAAGCCTGGCGCTGTCCGCGGCGACCTTCGCCCTCGCGATCGCCATTATCCCGGTCAGCTCGCTGTCGGAGGTGTTCGGGCGGCGGCGGGTGATGACCGCCGGCGCGCTCGCAGCGGCAGTGCTCGGGCTGGCGGCTTCACTGGCCCCGTCGCTGCCGGTGCTTGTCGCGATCCGAGTGCTGCAGGGCCTGGCGCTGGCCGGGGTACCCGCCGTGGCGATGGCCTACCTGGCCGAAGAGGTGGAACGCGCATCGCTCGGCCGGGCGATGGGACTGTTCATCGCCGGGAACTCGATCGGCGGGCTCAGCGGCCGGGTCGCCGCCGGCGCGCTCGCCGACCACGGCGGCTGGCGGGTCGCGCTGGCCGGCGTCGGCGCGCTGTCGGTGACCTGCGCGATCGTGTTCGCCCTCGTGCTGCCCCGGTCCGCGCACTTTCGGCCGGCGCCGGCGCAGGTGCGCGGCCTGCTCGCCAGCCTGCGGCGCAACGTGGCCGAGGGAGGACTGCTCCGCCTGTACCTCATCGCGTTCGCGATGCTCGGCGCGTTCGTCACCGTGTACAACTACCTGACGTTCCGGCTCAGCAGGCCGCCGTTCGGGCTGCCGTCGACGGCCATCGGGCTGCTGTTCGCGGCGTACCTCGCCGGCACGGTCAGTTCCGCGGCGGCGGGACGGCTCGCGGACCGGCACGGACGGTACCGGGTGCTGGCAGGCGGCCTGCTCGTGGCGGCGCTCGGCGCGCTGCTCACCCTGTCCGGCTCGCTGGCCGTGATCGTGGCCGGCCTCGTGGTGCTGACCGCGGGTTTCTTCGCCGCGCACTCCGTCGCGAGCAGCTGGGTGGGCGCGCGGGCGCCGGTCGCCCCGGCCCAGGCGTCGGCGTTGTACATGTGCGCGTTCTACGTCGGCAGCAGCGTCGCCGGGTCGGCGGGCGGGATCTGCTACGCCGCGGGCGGGTGGGCCGCCACAGTGGGGTTCGTGCTCGCGCTGCTTGCGGTTGCGCTCGCGAGCGCGCTGTCGCTGCGGCGCTAGCCGATGTTCGCTCGCGCGATGGCGTCGGCGCGCAGCATCACGGTCAGATTCCGGCTGGAAGACGCCCGCGGCCATGCGATCGCGGCTAGCTGGGCCGCGGCGCTCGCCAAGGCGGGCTGGGTGCGGGTCTTGTTCATCGGTCCCGGCGTCCCCGAGGTTACCCCCGCCAGGTGTACCTGGAAGGCGGCGACCGGGTACTTCCAGTGCTGGGTCAAAGTGCCGTCCCGGATTAAGGCCGGCAGTTCATTCGTCTACGTGATCAGGGCGGAGGAACGGCTCGGGATGGGATTCTTCCCGGTCCCCGCACTGGGAAAGATAGTGAATCCGGAAAAAATCCACTTCCGGTGACGTTGCGTCCGGCGCCCTCGCGGGCGACACGCTAGGCGAATATCGTGCGGGTGCGCGGACCCGCGCGCAGCACCTGCGAGGGCAGCGTGTGCCCGACCGCGCGCTCGGCCTCCGCCGCCGCCTCGAGCAGCGCCTCGAGACAGACGCCGGTGTCGATGCCCATGTCTTCGGCCATGTGGACGAGCTCCTCGGTCGCGATGTTGCCGGTCGCGCCGGGCGCGTACGGGCAGCCGCCGAGCCCGCCGACCGAGGCGTCGAAGTCCGCCACGCCTAGTTCGAGCGCGGCGAGGACGTTGGCCAGGCCGGTGCCGCGCGTGTTGTGGAAATGCAGGTTCAGCGGGATGCCAGGATTCGCGTCGCGGAACGCGCCGACCAGGGTCCGCACCCGCGTCGGCGTCGCCATCCCCGTGGTATCGCCGAACGACACCGACTTCGCCCCGTCCCGCACCGCCCGCGAGGCGATGTCGACCACCCGCCGCACAGGCACGTCACACTCGTACGGGCAGCCCCACGCGGTCGAAACGATCACCTGGACGTCGGCGCCTTTGACGTGCGCCATGTCGAGGACTGCCGCGATCTCGTCAAGCGACTCGCCGGTCGTGCGGTTAACGTTCTTCAGGTTGTGCGTCTGCGAGGCGGAGACGACGACCTCGAGCTCGCTCACACCGGCGTCGAGCGCGCGGAGCGCGCCGCACAGGTTCGGCACGAGAGCCGAGTAGCGCACCGAGGGTGACCTGCTGATTCGCGACCATACCTCGTCCGCGTCGGCCATCTGCGGGACCGCGGACGGGCGGACGAACGAGACCGCCTCGATCCGGTCCACCCCGGTCAGCGACAGCGCGTCGACTAGCGAAACCTTCGCGTCGGTGGAGATGGGATCCTCGTTCTGCAGCCCGTCCCTGGGCCCGACCTCGCGCAGCGAGATCCTCGGCGGCAGTTCCCAGGTCACAGTTCCAGGCTAACCCGCTGGCCTGCCCTTGCCGCCTGCGCCCCGCGGCTTACTCCCCCGGCCAGCGTGGCGCGCGCTTCTGCGCGAACGCCGCGATCCCCTCACGCCGGTCGCCGGACAGTGCCGCGGTCCGCCAGGCCGCGTCCTCAATGTCGAGTGCCGAGTCGAGCGTGACGCCCCAGCCGTTGCGCAGCGCGCGCTTGGCGGCGCGCACCGCGACCGGCGAGTTCCCGGCGATCGCGGACGCCACCTCGAGGGCCACCGCGCGTGCCTGACCCGCCGCCACGCGGCGCGCGACGAGACCGGACCGTTCGGCTTCCTCGATCGGGACGCGACGGCCGGTCAGCACCATGTCGGCGGCCTGCCCGGCGCCGAGCCTGCGCAGGGCTAGCTGCGTGCCGCCGCCGCCGGGGACAAGGCCGACGGTAACCTCAGGCAACCCGAACACGGCCGTCTCGTCGGCCACGATGATGTCGCAGCTCATCGCGAACTCGCAGCCGCCGCCGAGGGCGTAGCCGTGCACCGCGGCCACCGTCGGCTGCGGCAGCCTGAGCACCCCGCCGAACGCGGCGCGGAACACCTCGCGCTGCGCCAGGATCTCCGCGTCGGACATCGCGTTGCGTTCCTTGAGGTCAGCGCCCGCGCAGAACGCTTTCTCCCCGGCCGCGCTGAGCACGACAGCGCGGACGCCGGAATCGGCGCCAAGCCGCGCGCACGCGGCGGCGATCGACTTCGCCATCGCGGTGCTGAGCGCGTTCATCGCCTCCGGGCGGTCGAGCACGATCTCGGCCACGAACCCGTCGTGACGCCGCAGGGTAATGCCGTCCAAAGCCTCGGTCACGGCCGAAGGCTACTCCGTCACCTGCCGGTCGTCCCGGTCGGGCCGCGCCTGTTCCTCCTCGACGAGCTGGAACAGCGTCGACTGGACGCGTTCCACGTGCGGGATCTCGGTCAAAACGAGCTCGCCGTGCTCACCGGCCGACTCAACGACCAGCGTGCCGCAGCCGAGCAGCCGGTCGAGCAGGCCCTTGCGGAACGAAACGTCGGTGATCCGTGACAGCGGAATGTCGCGGCCGTTTCGCGTGATGATGCCGTCCCGCAGCCGCATCCGCTTCGTGGTCAGCTCGTACACGGTGGTGCGCCAGCGCAGCAGCGGATACATCAGCCACCACATGAGCAGCAGGATCGCCACCGCTGCCAGCGCCAGACGCTCGATCCCGACGGTCTTGCTGGTCGGGATCAGCAACTCTCCGGCGAGCAGCGCGGCAACCACGACGAACGTGAGCGCGATCGGACGCACCAGCGTCTTCCAGTGCGGGTGCAGGAACATGACGGGCTCCTCGCCCGGCGCGAGCGACCTGTCAAACCTCATGTCCGACATGTTAGGACTCCAGGCGGCCATCCACACAGCGCCACGACGTTACAGCTGATACTCTCCGCACCTCCTGCGACCCACCCCTGGCCCGCCCCCGGCCCGCCCCCGCGATTTGTTTGCATTTCACGGTGCTATGGCACAATGCCGCTTAGCTTGCTAGGCCTGGCTTCGTCGGCGGCAGTTCCTGGGCGCCACGGGGTTCAGCGGATGCGACTGCCGGTGCCGGAGGGACGGCTGAGCTCGGTGCCGAGTGCCGCTGCCTCGGCCCGCAGCCGGTGTCGGCCTGGTTTTCGATAACGCGAAAGATCCTCCAGGTCCTGACCTGGA
>Ga0126381_100002480_pt1 | contig 19928 bp, 20 predicted proteins | sample PanSoiMetPlot_28_FD_96465 | JGI IMG/M metagenome (GOLD analysis project Ga0126381, IMG submission 96465) | Tropical forest soil microbial communities from Panama - MetaG Plot_28 | ecosystem: Environmental > Terrestrial > Soil > Tropical forest > Bulk soil | place: Panama | collected 2016-02-17
ACATCTTCTACACTTCACCTACTGCGATTCGCGCGCTGATCCGCCAGGGCGAGCAGTGGCCCAACGCACACGATCTTTCGAGCTTGCGCCTGCTTGGCTCCGTGGGCGAGCCGATCAATCCAACAGCGTGGGAATGGTACAACCGAGTTGTCGGCAAAGGCCGCTGCCCGATCATCGACACGTGGTGGCAGACCGAAACCGGCTCCGCAATGATCTCGCCGATCCCTGGAGCTGTTCCTGCCAAACCCGGTTCCGGCACGCTTCCACTGCCTGGTGTGATCCCTGAAGTGGTCGACCTCACAGGCAAGCCAGTTCCGCCGGACGCCGAAGGCTATCTCATTCTCAAGAAGCCTTGGCCGAGCATGGCTCGCACGATCTGGGGCGACGATCAGCGCTACAAAGATCAATATTGGTCGAAAGTTCCGGGCGCTTACTTCACGGGCGATGCGGCGCGGTGCGATCATGACGGCTATTACTGGGTGCTGGGACGCGTCGATGACGTGATGAACGTCAGCGGGCATCGTCTTAGCACGGTTGAAGTAGAATCGGCGCTAGTGCAACATCCGGCGGTAGCCGAAGCCGCGGTCGTCGGCAAACCGCACGAGATCACCGGACAAGCAGTGTGCTGCTTCGTGACCCTGAAGAAAGGGGATTGGAATCATGAGCAGCTCGGCAAGGACCTTCGGCAATGGGTGGCGCACGAAATCGGAGCGTTCGCGCGGCCTGAAGAAATTCGATTCACGGACGCGCTGCCGAAAACCAGAAGCGGCAAAATTATGCGCCGTCTGTTGCGCGAGCTTGTGACATCGAAGTCCGTTACGGGTGACGTCACGACTTTGGAGGACTTAAGTGTGTTGACGAAACTGTCCTCGCAACAGGATGACGACTAACGGATCAAATCACAGGCTAAAGCCTGTGCCACAGGTTAGACATATACGACATTCTCAATACTGACCTGTGAGACGGTGGACCCATGCCCCATCGAGTGGTCATTCTCGGCGGCGGATTTGGCGGCCTCAACGCCGCGAAGGCTCTTCACAACAAAAACGTCGAAGTCACGCTCATAGATCGACGAAACCACCATCTGTTCCAGCCTTTGCTCTATCAGGTGGCGACAGGTTCCTTGTCTCCTGGAGAAATCGCTGCGCCTCTCCGCGGGATCTTACGTAAACAGAAAAACACCCGAGTGCTTCTGGACGAAGCTATCTCGCTGGACGCCGCGGCGCGCACATTAGTCCTCAAGGATGAGAGCGTCCCGTACGATTCGCTCATCGTCGCCTGCGGATCGCAAACTTCTTACTTCGGCCACACCGATTGGCCCCAATTCGCGACTGGCTTGAAGTCCGTCGAAGAAGCCACCACGATGCGCCGCAGGATACTCTATGCCTTCGAGGAAGCCGAGAAAGAGTCCGACCCGGTGAAGCGTAAAGCCTGGCTGACGTTCGTCATTGTCGGCGGGGGGCCAACAGGAGTCGAACTCGCGGGAGCTCTGGCCGAAATCGCGCGCGACACCCTGCGAGGCGATTTCCGATCCATTCGTACGGAAGAATCGCAGATTCTGCTGTTCGAAGGGACAGACCGCGTGCTTCCCACTTTCCCGCCTGACCTCTCTCTCGCGGCAGAACGGTCGCTCGTGAAGCTTGGGGTGCGCGTCCGCGCGGGCATAAGGGTCTCGGCGATGGATTCGGAAAGCGTGACGCTGCCAAACGAGCGCATTGCGACGAAGACTGTTCTATGGGCAGCCGGAGTCGCCGCATCTGGTTTCGGAAAAATTCTTGCGGATCGCGCGGGCGCCGCGCTCGATAAACAAGGTCGCGTAATGGCTCAAGCCGATCTCACCATCGCGGGTCACCCTGAGATCTTCGTGATCGGCGATCTCGCGCATCTTGAGGAAAACGGGAAGCCGCTGCCTGGAGTAGCTCCGGTGGCGATGCAACAGGGCAGGTATGTTGCGCGCGTGATTCTGGATCGGCTCGAAAATAAGACGGTCCGGCCTTTCAAATACTGGAACAAAGGGAATCTGGCGGTCATCGGCAGAGCGGCCGGAGTTGCGGACTTCGGGCGGTTTCATTTCCATGGTCCGCTTGCCTGGCTGCTGTGGCTGTTCGTGCACCTGATGTATCTGGCGGAATTTCGCAATCGTCTGATCGTATTCGTGCGATGGGGGTTTCAGTATGCGACGTTCGATCGGGGGGCTAGGTTGATAACAGGGGATTCACTAAGTGGGAAGGTCACAGGCTGAAGCCTGTGCCACAGGTTAGGTTTGAGCGTGCTGTTATGCGGGGACGACAGGCTGAAGCCTGTCCCACTGTTCTACAATTTGCGTAGTGAAGTACTGTGTTTTCGCGGCGTTATTTTCGTTGTATTGCACGCAATTCGCCGTGGGTGAACCGAAATGGATTCGTTTGAAGTCGGACCATTTCGAAATGTACTCCTCCGCGGGAGAACGGGCCTCGCGCGAAGAGCTCAGGAGCTTTGAGCAAGTCCGCATCTTCTTTAACGAGCTCATTCCTACGCAGGAAGAGCATCCCATTCCGACACGCCTGGTCGTCTTCGGCTCACTCAAAGAATACGAGCCCTACAAGCCTAACGAAGTCGCGATCGCATATTTCACTCCGGGAGCGGAGCGGGACACCATTGTCGTGGGACACATCGGCCTGGAGGCGATGCCAACGGCGGTCCACGAATATACGCACCTGGTCCTGGAACACGGCCACCTCAACGCTCCGCCATGGCTCAACGAGGGGCTTGCCGAAATCTTTTCCACCATGCGTCCCAATGGCGGCAAAGTGATGATCGGCGAACCGATTAAGGGGCGCCTGTATGAAATGCTTAACAGCAAGTGGGCGCCGCTGGCGACCCTGCTGGACGCAGATTACAATTCGCCTTACTACAACGAGAAGAACAGAGCCGGCAGCCTGTACAACGAAGGATGGGCGCTTACTCACATGCTCATGTTCGAGAAAGCCTATTCGCCGAAGTTCGACGAACTGCTCCGGGTGCTCAGCGGAGGGACTCCATCGCTTGAGGCGATTCCTCAAGTCTTCGGCGTCAGCGTGGCCGAACTCGATAAGGCGCTGCAGAGCTATATCCATCGCGACTCTTTTTACGCTCGGCTTTATCCAACGAAGCTCGAAAAAATCACGGATACATTGCCCGCGGAGCCCGCACCTGATTTCGACGTGAAGTTAATTGAAACGGAACTTCTTACGCGTCCCGGCAAGGAAGAAGCGGCACGCCGCAGCCTGGAACAGCTCATTGCGCAAGATCCGAAGCGTCCCGAGCCTTTCGCGCAGATGGGGTACCTGGAGTGGCGGGAGAACAATCCCACGGAAGCTCAGAAGCAGTTTGAAAAGGCGTTTTCGCTGGGCGATCGTAGTCGCAGGATGCTATGGGACCTCGGATGCATGGCCACGTACGAGAATCCGAAGGTCGCCATTAACTCTTTGACGGAATTGAAAACGCAGGAGCCAAGACGAGGCGAGGTTCGGGTGCAACTCGCGATGGCGCAGGTGCGCAATCGGCAAGCCGGAAGCGCCATGGGAACGTTGAACGAAATGGCCGCAGCGAAGCTTCTCACTCAGTCGGACGCTCCGCGTTTTTTCATCGCATCCACCTATGCTTATATCGATCTCAAGCAGTTGGAGGGCGCGAAGGCCTCTCTCAAGCGTTTGAACGAATTCGCCAAAGAAGAGCGTGATAAATCGGAGGCGCAGTATTTGCCGGGGTACATCGATCGCTTGGAGCAATATAACCGGCGCGCCCGGGCTTCCGGGGGGCGTGTTCCCGCTGCTTCGGGCGGAGTGGCGGAGATGCGCCCGGTTCTCGTGCGTCCACCTTCGAGCGTGGTGTCGGATCCGTCAAAGACGCAAGTATTCGCGGAGAAGCCCTCGGTCGAGGGGACTTTCGCGGAGTTTGTTTGCGGTGCGGAACCCAAGGTCGTCTTGAAAACCGCCGCCGAGACTAAGACTTTCATCATCGAAGATCCGAAGAGGATTGTCGTGATGGGGAAAGACGGCGGTAAAGCCGAGTTAAGCTGCGGCGCGCAGCAGCCGATCCCGATGCGCATTCAATATGAGCCCGCTCCTCCCGGCTCGGAATTTGAGGGGTACGTGCGCGTTTTGTATTTCCTGTGAGCGCTCTCGGCGGCACGACAATCGACAGGAGATTTCCGCCTCAATATTTGCACTTTGTTTTAGATGGGGGGCGGAAAAATCCCGGAACTGGATGGCGTTCGCGGCATCGCGATTCTGCTTGTCCTGCTCCACCACTTCGAGCCTCCTGAAGGAGTTCCAAAATTCGTTGGAGCGGCAGCGTACTTAGGCTGGTCCGGCGTCGATCTTTTCTTTGTGCTCTCCGGTTTTCTGATTACTGGAATCCTACTCGATACGAAGAAGTCGTCGAACTATTTTTCGTCGTTCTATGTACGCCGGGCACTGCGAATTTTTCCTCTGTATTTGCTGTGCGTGTTCGTCTACTTCCGCCTGGGGCCCAATTCGATCGAACCATGGTTCTGGGTCCATCTCTCCAACTGGAAATCGGCGTTCGGAACGGACGTTCCAATGCTTTCGCATTTTTGGTCACTGGCTATTGAAGAGCAGTTCTACCTGGTGTGGCCGCTAGTTGTGTTTCTTACTCCTGCGCGCGCTCTGCCCGGTGTTGCGATAAGCACGGCGCTAAGCTCTCTCGCATTGCGGCTGGCCTTCGCACATCACACTTTCCACAACAATTTCCTATACAGGCTGACGCCCTTCCGCATCGAGCCTCTCGCACTTGGGGCGTTGGCGGCTTGCGTGGTCCGTAACGCGCGGGCGCTCGCGGTTAAGAAACGCGCCGCGAAATGGATTTTCGGGGCCGCTGCCGTTCTTGTGCTCATAGTGCTCGCGCTCGGGCGAACCAACCGGCCCTTTCACGCCCCAATGGCGACGTTCGGATTCACGGCTTTCGCGTGGCTCTATGCGTCGATCGTCCTCACGGCGGGAACACAAACTGTACCGCTGCTTCGGAACACAATACTGCGATCCTTCGGAAAGCACAGTTACGCGATCTACGTCTTTCACGTTCCGATCGCACAAATCTACAATCCGGCAGTCAATCGATTCTCGGAAGCGCTCAACACGCCCGAGCGAATCGGCTTCTGGATCGCCTCCACAGCAGGAGGGATCGCAGCTTCCTACGCTGTCGCTCTGCTCTCCTGGAACTTGATTGAAAAGCGCTTTCTTGGTCTTAAAGACAGGTTCGCGCCGAAAACCGTTCAGCCGCCGAAACGTTCTTCTTTCCAAGGATCCCCGCGCATGTGGTATCCGCCCCGCTCCCAAAAGCCCGGCTGATCTTTCTCGCGAAACTCAACTCCGGCTACCCACTTCGCGCTCTTCCACGCATAAAGCTGTGGAACAATCAGCCGCGCCGGACCTCCATGTTCCTCGCTTAAAGGTTCGCCGTCGTGAAGGATCGCCACCAGCGCATCCTCTGCCAGGAAATGATCGACCGGAAGATTCGTAGACCATCGGTGGTCATAGCCATAGGCCAGCACGTATTTGGCTTTGGGAGATACCCCGCCGGCGCGGGCCACCAACTCGCGAGTGGAAACACCTTCCCAAACGTTTCCTAAACGCGACCAGCGCGTAACGCAGTGGAAGTCGGCGAATACCTTCACGCGCGACAGCGTGAGGAACTCGTCCCAGGACCAGGAAACAGGATGTTCTATTAAGCCTTCCAGTGAGAAGCGCCACTTTTTCAAATCGATTCTCGGAGCTCCCGAGGCATCCAGCACGGGCCACTTCAAAGTCCTCGATTGGCGCGGCGGCAGTCTCTCCGTCCTCTGGGTGTCAGGACTTATGATTACGTCATCGCCAACATCCTGAGCCGACGGAATCTTGTTCTTCTGCTGCAGCTTCGACGAGTCCATCCCGAACATACCCCAAATATATCTATTCCTCTGAGAATAGGATGCGCCTGATCCAACTATCTCTTGTGCGGGTTTGTCTCGGTATCTTTCTCATATCGGTGATCGCCTTTGCGCAAGCCAAGGTCGAATATGCCGGCGGCACCATTCCCGTGATTGATGCTGGCGCATCGGGCTCCATTTTCCTCGGCGACGATCACTATCTGGCCTTCTATTCCAAGAAATCGCAATTCCGTGTGGCTTATGCCGAAGTGAACCTCCTAGAGTACGGCCAGCAAGTCGATCGCCGCTTGGGTTTGGCTATCGTCATTTCTCCGCTATTCATCATGAGCAAGAGCCGGAAGCACTTCCTCACCATCGGTTACACGGACGAATTCGGACGCCAGCAAGCCATGGTTTTCCGCGTGGACAAGAACACGATACGGACGACGCTGGTGAGTTTGGAGGCCCGCACGGGACGTCGCATTGAATATCAGGATGAAGAGGCCCGCAAGAGCGGCAAATAGTGAGAAAGAAAGGCGGGCAAATGAAAACTGCAATCCAAGTGTTGCTGGCAGCGTCGATGGCGTTCGCGCAAGAAGATCTGTCGTCCCAACTGCTAACGGTGAAGCGCGTCTACGTGGACAAACTCACGGGCGGTGAGACGGCGGCGCAGATGCGGGATCTGCTCATGAGCTCACTGCAAAGCTCGAAGCTCTTTATCATTACCGAGAATCAGGATCGGGCCGACGCCATTCTTCGCGGCGCATCGGAGGATTTGATTTATACCGACGCGTTTAACTCCTCAGACGGAGTGAACATCGGGCTGCGCGGTTCGGGCGGCACAGGAACTTACAGCGGAACGGGCGTGAATCGAGCGGGGCAGACCGCGCGGAGTTCGGCTGGCTTGAGCGTCGGCGAGCATGAAAACACGGACATCAAAGAGCGTAGGCACGAGGCTTTCGCGACGGTCCGTCTGGTCAACAAAGACGGCGACGTAATCTGGTCGACAACACAGGAAAGCAACGGAGCTAAATTTCGGGGGGCCAGCGCGGACGTTGCGGACAAGATCGTCAAACAACTGCTTTCTGAATATGATCGCCTCAGAAAGAAGTGAGCGAGGACGGGACCCCAGCCGGATCACATGCGCAGGACAACCGGTCTGGAGACCGGCTGCGGGACCGGAGTCCCGCCGTCCCTGCTAGGCCGAATGGCGCTGTAGTATTTGGGACAGATTCTGCGAAAAAGCACTCCTCGCGAGGACCATATTGGCTCCCGCGGCCTGCGCCTGCTGCTTCAAGTCCGCTTGCACATGCGACACGTAGCCCAAGACGTTAATCGATTTCGTTTGTTCGTCAGCCTTTAATTTAGAGATCAACCCTACTGGATCGATTCCTGCAAAGTTCAAGTCAACGATAATGAGCGCAGGATGGGTGCGAGCTTTCTCCAGCGCATCGTGCTCGCTCTTCACGAACTCGACCGGCAGGCCGGATCGCTTTGCGGACTCGTTAATTTTCACGCTGAAGAACAGGTCTTCGAGTACAGCCAGAACTTTTTTGTTTCCCATTTGTTAGTTAGAAAGAAGGGTATTAAGCGACGGTAATTGCCGGAGAGGTAAGTTCAATCTTATCATGGGGTATCTTGCAGACCCACACATTCCCAAACGTCACCGACGCGGCCGAGGCGTGCGGAGCACGTGTAGTTGAACTTCTGGGCGCAGCGATCGCAGCGCGGGGACGGGCGTCGCTCGCGATATCCGGGGGCTCCTCGCCGAAGCCAATGTACGAATACTTCGCGCGCACGGAATTCGACTGGCAGAGGGTCCACTTGTTCTGGGTAGACGAACGCGGCGTCCCACCAACGGATAAGCAAAGCAACTTTCGCTTCGCCAGTGAAACGTGGCTCTCTCCCGCGAAATATCCGGAGGCTAACATTCACCGAGTACAAGCGGAGCTTGAAGCCAAGGAGGCTGCTCTGTTATACGCCGACGATCTGACCAGATTCTTCGGTCCCGCGACACCTCAGTTTGATGTGATGCATATGGGGATAGGCCCTGACGCCCATACCGCCAGCCTATTCCCCGGCGAGCCCATGATCCAAAACCGCGGCGGCATTACTGCAGCGGTGTGGGTAGAAAAATTTCACCAGTTCCGAATCACAGTTCTGCCTGGAGTGATCGCCGCCGCTAAGAATCGAGTGGTGCTTGTTGCGGGCGAGGATAAGATCCCCGCGTTGAAGGCCGTATTTGAAGGCCCTCGCGATCCACTGAAGGCCCCCGCCCAGGTGATACCCGATGACGGGACGGAATGGTTTCTAGATGAAGCCGCGGGTAAGGGCCTTTAAACGTCGACGGCCTGCGGCCACCAACAGTACGAGCCCTAGCCCTGTCATCGCCGATGATGCCGGTTCCGGAGTAGTGTCCTGTGCCCCAGTTCCGGGCGCCGTGTCATAGGAAAATCCGCTGATCTCGAGTTGATCATGCAGTTCGGCGTTGGATGCCGTAATGGTGATCCCCGTGATTTGAGAGTCAGTCGAGAAGCCCGCGAAATATGGTTTGTTCAAAGTACTCAGCGTGATCGTCTGGGAATTGCTGTCTCCGGCCGTCGTTACATGTAAAGAAATTTCAAACCCTGACCCGACACTGCCGTTGGCGTATCCGGCTGCGAAAGAAAAGGCTCGGACATCGGCGGGGACAGAAATTGTAATCGATCCTGCGCTATATCCAGAAAGGCCCTGCGTTCTTCGCAAGACATCGCCCGCATAAACAAACGGGTTTCCGGTAGCGACAGCCGGGAACGTGCCGGGGTTCGCGACGATCATCAACTCCCCGCCCGATCCGGGAAACCCGGCGTCAATTCCGGTGAACGTGACGCCCGAGAGAGTAAACGTATCACGGGTACCCGATGAAGAGTCGAAACTTACATCCGTCTCCGTCATTCCGGTTATCGCCGCCAGAAATGAAGCCGAATCCGAGTAGTAACTAATGGTCGCCGAAGCCGGGACCGCGAATATTCCAAGCACTAAACCGCACAACAATGACCGAACGAACATCCATCCCCCTTAACTCGCAAGTCCCGATCTGAGAGTGTTTTGTTTCCGGACTTGTAAGTTACGAAGTGGTAGGACTGTCTTTTTCGTCTCTGAAAAATCCCGCTCAGGGAAATCCTATAGCGCTAGCCTAGGCGAACTAGCTTCAGCGCGGAGGTGTGCCCACTGATGACTTGAACATGGGCGCGAGGCACGTTGTAGTGTTGTGCAAGAAAATCACAGAGAGCGTCGTTGGCCCGCCCTTTCTCGGGGGGAGCAGAGACTCGAACTTTGATTGTGCCATCGGAGAGTTCGCCCGCCAGTTCAGTCTTTGCACTGCGGGGAATGACTTTGACGCGCAGGGTCACGGAGTAAAGGGTATCGCGAATCGTGAGGCTACCGAAGCCTTGTCGCCGACGCCGAGATCGAACCCTTTGCGCAAACGTTGTAAAAAACGCTTCCTAGACGCCTAAAGGTACGCGTGATGCTGCATATACAACTACGTCGAATGGTTGACGGGTGAACTGTTTTACAGTGATTCATCTGTGATGCCGGCACATAGGCTGACACCTGTGCCACAGGTCAAGGGTTAGAATTGGGCAATCAATCCAGCAATAAGTAATTTTCCTCAACGTGCCTAGCTCAGCCGACCTCATCGAGAAATCCAAGGAGCTTCTGCGCGTCGCGCAGGCGGCATACTGAAGAGAAGACTTATAAATGAAGCCAGTCACGATCGTAGGCGGAGGCTTGGCAGGCCTTGCCGCCGCAAACGCCCTAGCCGATTCCGGCGCGAAGATTACGCTCATTGAGCGGGCTCAAACTCCCGGTGGCCGAGCTCGCACAAGCCACGAACACGGGTACGCTATCAACTTCGGGCCCCACGCGCTCTATAAAGGCGGAGTCACCAACCGGATGCTCGCTGAGTGGGGAATGAAAATTCAAGCCACCGCGCCCGCTCCCGGCCCTCTGGCGTGCTTTGTAAAAAACAATGAGCGCCTTCCGTTTGTCCGGGATATCGACAACATTCTGACCAACGCCGCGGACGTGCGCTCCGCTGATTCCGTCGAAACGTGGCTCGCGCGCCAAACGACATCGGAAGACACGAGAGCGTCCCTCCGGACCGTCTTTCGTGTGAGCAACTATGCAGATGATTTGACGAAGCTCAACGCACGAGCCGGGCTCGAACAGATCACTATGTCGCGCGATCATGGAGTTCTCTACGTCGACGGCGGCTGGCAATCCATCGTCGAAGGCCTTGCGGCGCGAGCTCGGGACAAAGGAGTGGAGATCCGGTGTGGCGAGCCGATGACGGATCTGACTGCACTGGGCGGATCGAAAATCATCCTCGCCGTTCCTCCGTTCGAAGTGGAGCGACTTACCGGTAACAAGTTCGAAGGCCTGGTCCCTGTCAAAATGTCCGCACTGACATTAGGCCTCCGCCGTCTGCCGGAAGGCTCGGCTCTATTCGCGTTGGGGGTCGATCGGCCCCTTTACCTCTCCGTTCATTCAAGCTGGGCGAGGGTGGCGCCCGAAGGAGCGGCGCTGGTGCACTTGGGAACCTATGGGGGCGGGCCGCGCGAGGAACTGGAACAATTTGCGGACCTGCTGCTCCCCAACTGGCGAGGCGAAGCAGAGGTAGTTCAGTTTCTGCCGACCATGATGGTGATGTATGGAATGCCAACGCCCGCGGGCCGCCCCGAAGTCAACGCTCTGGGCGAAGACATCCTGATTGCTGGCGATTGGGTTGGACCAACAGGCTTATTAGGCGACGCTGCCACAGCCAGCGGTTTACGTGCGGCAAGTTTTTTGGCCGAGTCTGTCGCAATCGTTCTCAGTCCGCAAGCTTCTCAATATGGTCAATCACAGTGACCGTTACAGGAAGCTTCTTCTCCTCCAGCTTCAGCCCAAGTTGCTTCTCCAGGGCATCGAACACTGTCAGCCCGCCCTGATCGAGTAAAGCAGCTCCGACCCAAGTGAACTTGAAATCGTAAGTCCCCTGAAGCCCAGTCGAGTTCACCACCGGGCGATCCAAATAAGCCGCAGCCATTTCCGGCAGGAAGTCCGCAAAATCGCTCATTGAAAGGTTCGTGCAAACGAAGCCCGCCTCGATGTTCAGCAGCCCTTTCGCCGCGGGATCGTTCGAGCCTCCCTGAATCCTTTTGCAATTCCGCTCGCCCGCCTCAGCAGACTTTTGAATCTTCGCGCCGCCCTTCGCCACCACCAGCGAATAGACGCTGGTAGGCCGCTGTTCCTGGTGAGCGGTCATTTTGAATTCCTGCTCCAGGAGCTTCCGCAGCATTACCGCGAGAGACTTATCCGGATAGCAAAAGTTCGAAAAGAAACACCCGCGCGCCGGAGTATCTACCGAAGCTTTCGCGACCACGTCAAAGCGATCCGAATCCACCCATGCCGGAGTTCCTACAATCAGCGCATTCCGAAATCGCTGATTGCCAGGATGGTAAGCAAACCCGAGCAGATAGCGCAGAGTCTGGTTCCGCATCGTCAGCGTCCCGCCCTTAAGCGAGACTCCCTGCCCGTCCCCAGGATTGACGATTTGTTCAGGAGCAGTCTTGTTCTGTCGCACGGTGGCGACCTCGAACTCCTGCGCAAACCCAATCGCCGCGAAACAAGCCAACATCAGCAGTCCGCGTTTCATGAGAACCCCCGTCCGCTCGTTAATTTACTTCTTCATCTCCCCCCACGCCGACGTATACCCGAAAGGCATCCACTTCACCATGCTCTCCACACGAGCAACCGCGCCGCCGTCAAACTTGATCAACTCCGGAACCATATAAGTACTCGGCGAAAGCCTCTGCGCAGGCACGCCAGGCGCACCGGTACCGGGATTATCCACCATCGCAACGACGAGCGCTACCCCACGCTCCGGGTCCGATACAAACACCCGACGGTCCCTCACCGCCGCTGCATTGTACGATCCGTTCGGAGCAGCGCACCCCGCCTGAACGGTATTGTCCCGGCGCGCGCACCCATCCGTGAACTTCACGCCGCCAGTCCCCTCAAACGTAAACAGAGTCGAAGCAGATGGAACCGGTCCGCCCTTCGCCTGAAACACCGGATCCAGCGATCCGAGCGCGGACAGCTTCCACTCCACCGGAAGCGGAGACCGCATCAGCGTCACTGTTCCGCCTCGCGGGCCAACCGACTCCTCCCGAACATCGATCACCTCAATTTCCGTAATTTTTCCGGCGGCGATTTTCACCCTCAGCGCGAGAACTCCAGGAGTTCCATGCTCATTCGTCGACCCCCAATACGCGCCCGTCCCGTTCGCGGAATCCGCGAAGAATCCCGCGTATTCGCCCTGCCCGGGCATCGCAATCTTGCCGGCTGTTCCCCAAAGCCCGTCATTGAACGCCAGAAACTGCCCATTTTCCGAATACCGGGCGCCCTTCGCTAACGGCAGCCGGGAAGCATCATGCGCGAGCATCGCATCCAGCACCTGCTTCGTCACACCATCCAGACACGCGCGATTGCAAGGATTCGGCACAGTTCCCGCGGCACCCGCCGAACTCAAATTCGGCGCAGCCCCTTCGTGGAAGGCCGACCGCATCCCATAAGGCACTTCCATGAGCGTCATCTCGATCCGATAAAGCTTCTCACCGCGCAGGCGGAAGGCCTCGCTTGCGTGCAGGGTTCGAGGCACATCGAAATACGCAGGGATCGGCGACGACTTTCCGTTTACGGACGGGAGTGTCCGCACTGTGCCGTTGTGATCGAACGTTGTAAGCGCGAAGACGGCCTGGCGTTCTTCGTCCACGACCGGATACCGCCTCTCACGAATTTTCGTCACGAACCCAAGAAACCCGGTTTGAAACTGAGCTTCGCATCCGAGTGAGGCAAATGCCGTGTCGTTCGAATGCCCATAAGCTTCGCCCGTCTTCACGTTTGTCGTTTGATTCGCATGCTCCAGGCGATTGCAGTCTTTATCGAAGAAGGAATAGTCCCCTTGGGGATCGTTCCGCTCCATGCCCGTGTAGTAACGGTCCGTTTGAGTGATCAGCTTCGCGCGGGGAATTCGCTCGGCGGCGGGCACGGCTTCGAGCCAAACCGCTTCGGGCTGGCCCATTTTCTCGTACCGTCCAGCCCCCGGGGCATCGCGGGAGATCTGGGTCTCAATCTCGCTCAGCCGTCCTTTTTCCACTTTCAATCGAATCGCATAAATAGCTCCGACGCCGTGTTCCGTGATCGTCGTAATTGCGGCGACTTGCTGATTCCGGGGATCGGAAAACATGTGACGGTATTTGCCTAGCGAGCCTGCGATTTGCCATTCACCCTTGCCGAGCGGCAGGATCTGATCGTTCTCGGCATACTTCACTCCCGGCGTGACCTTCAAACGGGAAGCGTTGTGGGCTACGAGCGCATTCAAATAGTCCGAGACTACGCCTTCCAAACATGCGCGGTCGCACGTTGTGCCTTGACCCCAGGCAGATGCGGATGTGAGGGCGAGAAGAAATCCGAGGCCAGTTTTCATAGACATTCTAAAGGGTACACCTCGGCCGGATTGGGGCTCGGGCCGCGGCGCTATCACCGTCAACATGAGTATCGAAGCGGCAAGTGTGTGAGCCACGAGTGCTGGTCGACACCGTTCGCCAAAAGTGTGATACTGGGGTCGAAATGGCTATAAAACAATTTCTGGTTCGTTTGTTTGAGGGCTGGAAGCTGCGCCGGGATTTGCGACGGCGCTATTGTCAGCCTCGGCCGCATCATTCGCATTGAGGCGTGGGTAGTTTACACCACGTCAAACGCGGAGCGTTTTGTTTTTGAGCATTCGGAGTGCGGCGGCGGCTCCCAGGCAGCCTCGCGCGAACCACAGCAGGGCGTCCGATTCTGATGACGGCTTGTTCCGGCAACAAGCTCCGAGCTAATTTTATGGCTGCGGTGTTTCGACTTCTGGAGGGGTTTCTCCGTTCCAGGATGCTCCAAGGCGTCCGTCAAAGCTTCTTGGATCGAATTCATTTCCTGTCCCTCCTTCGCGTCTGTTTTACGCAGTGCGCATACCGGGCCAAGTTGGGGGACAGCGTGAATTGTGTGAGGCACAGACCGGAGCCTGTGCCTCTACTCTCAGGTACTCAGGTTTTTGGCGCTCGTATGGACGCCACCCAAGTCCTGTGCGCTGATTCTAGCTAGGGCCGGGTCCGCAACCGGGATGGCCGCACAGACATACTATATCCGCGGTTTCAGCTTCTCCTTCACAAAAGGTACTGCAGTAGTCACCATGTTCCGGGCTGCGTTTGCACGCGCAGCTTGGGTGTGCGCATTTGTCATCGTCTTCAGGCATGAGTCTTGCTCTCCTTCGTTAAGATTCTCATCTCAAGTGCATGTCTCGGGCCAAGAAACTCCGCAGTAAGTCGAGCGTCCAATGGAAACGGCGCTGCGGGGTTCTGAATTTCTAATGGGACGCTCCGTCCAGGCGGCTAGGCCCAACTGCAATATTCGAGAAGGTAGTTTACTGCATCCTTATGCCGATTACCACACTCCAATCTGTTGAGAGCGGAAATCCTGAATCCCCTAATGTTGACAGGGAATAGGGGGAATCCGTAAAATCAACATAGAGTTACACTAATGGCCCTTCCGGTAGCAAAGATTGCAATCCCTCCAGCGTCGTCGCTCCTTGACCGGATCGGCAACACGCCGCTGCTTCGGCTGACGAAACTCGAGGCCGAAACGCCTGGGGTGGAGATCTACGCCAAAGCGGAATTCTTCAATCCCGGGGGATCCGTTAAGGACCGAGCCGGGCTAAACATGATTCTGGATGGCGAACGGACCGGCCGCCTGACGCATGATCGGACGCTCCTGGATGCGACCAGCGGCAATACCGGGATCGCGTATGCGATGATCTGCGCCATTAAGGGCTATAAGGTGAGGCTCTGCCTTCCCGCCAACGCATCGCATGAGCGTAAGCAGATCCTCAAGAATTACGGCGCGGAGGCGGTGTTTTCGGATCCGGGCGAAGGATCGGATGGGGCGATCCGGCTGTGCAAAAAGATTTATGAGGAAGATCCGGACGCCTACTTCTATCCGGATCAATACAACAATCCAGCGAACTGGCGCGCGCACTTCGACGGCACTGCGGTCGAAATTATGGAGCAGACGCACCGGCGGATTACGCACTTTGTGGCCAGCATGGGGACCAGCGGAACGTTCATGGGGAACTCGCGGCGATTAAAGCGCGATGTGCCGAATATCCAATGCATTTCCGCGCAGCCGTCGTCAGGATTTCATGGTTTGGAAGGTTTGAAGCATATGCCGACGGCGATTGTGCCTGGTATCTACGATTCTTCGCTCGCCGATGACAATATCTGGATCGAAACGGAAGACGCATACAAAATGACACGGTGGCTAGGCCGCAATGAGGGCTTGCTGGTGGGCATGTCCTCGGGCGCCAACGTTCATGCGGCTCGCGAGGTTGCGAAGCAACTGGTGAAGGAAGGCCGCACGGGCACAATCGTCACGGTGCTATGCGACGGCGCGACGAAGTATTTGAGCGAGCCCTTCTGGAACGAATAATTCGAAATGATCACAATTGACCCCGAAGCTTTCGGACTGATGGTTTCGCATGCCGAATCGACGTTTCCGAACGAGTGCTGTGGCGTGATGCTCGGCAAGAACACCGAAGACGGCAAGCGCGTGGTTGCGGCGATGCCTGTGGAGAACGTCTATAAGGGCGCGCAGGAAGACCGGTACGAGATCCGGCCGGAGGATTTGCTGAAGGCGGATCGCACCGCGAGAGCGGATGGGTTGGAGCTAATCGGCATTTTCCACTCGCATCCGGATTGCGACGCGTACTTCTCCAAGACTGATTTGGAGAATTCGTGCCCGTGGTATTCTTTCGTGGTTCTATCCATTAAGAAAGGCAAGTTCGATCACGCGGCGAGCTTTCTGCCAAACGCAGATCAGACAGCGGCGGAGAAAGAAGAATTGACATGGCAAAAGTCCTAATACCCACTCCCTTGCGGCAGTTCGCCGCGCAGAAAGATTCGGTTGAAGTCGGCGGCGGCACGGCGGGCGAAGTATTGAATGCGCTCACGGCGCAGTTTCCCGACCTTAAGAAGAATCTGTTTACGGATGAAGGGAAGCTGCGAAGCTTCGTCAACGTTTACGTGAACGATGAGGACATTCGCTATCTCAAGAAGGACGCGACGCCGGTTGCGGCGGGCGATACGGTTTCTATTGTGCCGAGTATCGCTGGAGGGTTGTGATGACGACCCTCGCTGCTCCTCCCACTTCTCTTTCGAAGGACGAAATTCTCCGCTATTCGCGGCACCTGATCATGCCGGAAGTCGGCATGGAAGGGCAGTTGAAGCTCAAGAACGCGAGCGTGCTGCTGGTGGGCACGGGCGGGCTCGGCGCGCCGCTGGGTTTGTATCTTGCTGCGGCGGGTATCGGGCGCATCGGGCTGGTGGATTTCGATGTGGTCGACTTCACGAACCTTCAACGCCAGGTGATCCACGGCACGAAAGACGTTGGACGTAAGAAGCTCGATTCGGCGGCGGACAAGATGGCTGACATCAATCCGCACGTTCAGATTGAGAAGCATGAAGTCGCGCTGACGAGCGATAACGCGCTCGACATTATTAAGAATTACGACCTGGTGATCGACGGGACGGACAACTTCCCGACGCGCTATCTGGTTAACGACGCGTGCGTGCTGCTGAAGAAGCCGAACGTCTACGGGTCGATTTTCCGGTTCGAAGGGCAGTCCACGATCTTCGCGTATCCGGGCGGGCCCTGCTATCGGTGCCTGTATCCGGAGCCGCCACCTCCCGGGCTGGTTCCGAGCTGCGCTGAAGGTGGAGTTCTGGGGATTCTGCCGGGCATGATCGGGCTGATGCAGGCTACGGAGGCTGTGAAGCTCATTCTGGGAATTGGCGAACCGCTGGTCGGGCGACTGGTGCTGTACGATGCGCTGGCGATGCGATTCCGCGAGTTGAAGCTTCGGCGCAATCCGGAGTGCCCTGCTTGCGGCGACCATCCTACGGTTACAAAGCTGATCGACTATCAGCAGTTCTGCGGCGTGCCGGGTCATGAAGCTCCTCCGACCCCTGTGGCGGCTTCGGGCGACATCGATCCGATCGAAGTGAAGCAGAAGCTCGATCGCGGCGATAAGTTTACATTTATCGACGTTCGGGAGCCGCACGAATACCAGATTTGCAAGATCCCGGGGACGAAGTTGATTCCGCTGGGTGAGTTACCAAAGCGATTAAATGAGCTCGATAAAAACTCCGAGATTATCGCGCACTGCAAGAGCGGAGTTCGTAGCGGCAAAGCGGTCGCGCTGCTTACGGAGAATGGGTTCCCGTACGCTCGGAATATGAAGGGCGGGATTTTGGCTTGGAGCGATAAGGTCGATCCTAGCGTTCCGAAGTATTAAGTCCTAAACGCACAGGCTCTCCAGTAACCCAGCGCACAACGGACGCGGCGGCAGGGTTTCTGGTACTCGTTTGACGCCGCCGCGTCCTGTGCGCTGAAGCCTATAGCGGCGTTGGATTTGCGGCGATTGTCCTGGTGGCTTGGCGCGGAAAACAACAGAGCGTTTAAAGACTCCTTACATGCCGGGCGGCTCCCAGTCTAAGGCGCCACCCGCTCTTTAACCCGCAGCGCCTCCTCAAGTCGTTCCCGCGCCAAAGGATCGTCCGGATACCTGTCAGTCACCATGCGATAATCGCGAATCGCATCATCCACGCGCCCCAACCGCATGAACGCGTTCGCACGATTGAATCTCGCGCGAGCCTCATCAGAATCCGACTGCAGAACAATGTCATACTGCGCAACGGCATCCTCTAGCCGACCCGTCGCCGCGAGTGCAAGTCCGAGCATGTTCCGGGCATCATTCCGCGCCGGTTCCGCAGTAACAGCAGTTTCCAGCGCAGCAACCGCTCCTTGCGCGTTCAGCTTCGACAGCATCACGGCGCCCAGATTCAAATTCGCGGTGAAATCTCCAGGATTCTTCTCAAGACGATGCTTCTGTACCGCTTCATCGATCTCACGCCGGCGGTCATCCTCTCCGCGTGGCAGCGCCTGCACCCAAAAATGCGCCATTTCGTCGCGAGCTTCATTTCCTGCAGTCACCCTTTTCGGCGGTGAATTCGGATTGCGCGGATTCGCTGCAGAATTGTCGTAATGCCAGCGCACGGAAATCACTGACCCAGCCGGCAGAAAGACCGGTTCCCGATAGTAATAGACGGTTTGCCAGTCCGGATTCCACGCGGGAATCCGAATCAACCATTTCCGAGCGCCGTCCGGCAGCGTCGCCCATGCTTCCACGATTCGCCCGAGGTAATGCTCGTGCGGATAGACGCCCAAAATGTCCGAATCCACGGGCAGCTTGAAATCGTCACCAACCTTAAAGTCACGAGCATTGGCAGGTATGTTCAGGTCGTTATCTGCTTGCAGCTCAAAGACGATTGGAAACCTGGTTTGCGGCTCGTCCGTAAAGTAAAAGGCGATCGACGGGCGAACTTGTTCTGCCGCTCCGCCAGGTCGCATGTGCGTGTTGAGCACCAACTCTGTCCCAGGATCGAGTCGCCAGGCGAATCCCTTGGGTTCCACTCGTACTGTACTTCCAGGCTTCCAGAACAGAAACTCGCCATCGGGATCGAATGGACTCCGTTCAATGTTCAAATCCATTCCCGGAAAGCCTCCCATCGCGATGACCTCTCTAGACCGAATCGGCGGGGTACGATCGACCAATAGATTGGCGTGATGGATCAGGTTGCGCTTTCCCGGCCGGATCTCAATTGCTTTCACCCATCGGCGCGACTTTACACTTGGGCGAAAGAGGAAATTCCAGTAAACATCCCGCCCCGTGGCAGAGAGCGAGAAGGGCTGAGCAACTTCCACCACTAAATCCGGAGTACCCAACTTCCATCCATTCGGAAACTGTGGGGCCGGGGGAGCCTCTAAATGGTTACCTTCAGGTGCTCCGGCGGCCGCCCAAGCCCCGAGCAAGCGAATCTCCTCGTCCGAAAGCCGCTGTTCATCGGCAAAATCTCCATAGCCGTGCTCCGGCAGCCACGGAGGCATATAACGCCTTCTTGTAACGTCCGCGATAGTCTTCGCCCGCTTGGCTGCATCCGGATAACTCGTCAGTGAAAACGGTCCGTCGCCGCCTAAGTGGTGGCAGGAAGCGCATCGCGCGTAGAGGATCGTCGCGACGTCGCGTGAGAACGTGGGAGCCGACGCGCCGAGGCAGGCCGAAGCCGCCAGGAACGAAATCCGAACCACACCGGCTGCGCGGGACATGCCTACGGCCAGCGTAGCATCCGAGATCCTCGACGGCCAGACGGCGCGGGCTTGCCCCGATGGCCGAAGTTCGATACCATCGGCCGCGGATATATCGAGTTCATCAGCAGCTATCCCTCAAACTGATGATGAATTGCGGTGTATCTGTGACGTCCACAAAGAAGCCCTACGGAGACCTCCCATGAGATATTCGCGCCGAGACCTTGGATTTCTTCTTCCTGCGCTGGCCGCCACGGCTTCCGCTCAAAGCAATGCACTTCCCCCGGCTGACAATTCGATCGAGAAACTGCCGGTCATGAAAACAAAGTCATACCTCTATAACGAGCTGCCTATCACTACCAACGGTCAGAACAAGCAACGCCGTATGTTCACCGCGAAAACCCACACTGGCTTCAAAATCGAAAGTCATCAGAGTGATATCGCGCCCGGCGAAGTGAATCATCCACCACACCAGCATCTGCGTGAAGAGATGATGTTGGTCCGCTCAGGATTGATGGAGCTTACAATTTCCGGAAAGCCCTTCCGCCTTGGTCCCGGCGATGTCGGCGTCATTGGCTCCAATGAGATTCACAACGCAAAGAACGTCGGGACAACGCGCGCCGAATACTTCATTGTGAACATCGGCCGCGACGACGTGTAGCGTAATGGATCAATTTTCTGGAAGCTGATACCGCCCAACTTTGCCCAATTGCAGCAAGGCTCCTGGCTTAAACTACTGGTTGGTCGACCGGCTCAGATGGACTCTCGGGTCGCTTAG